>Ga0302311_10001678_pt1 | contig 25836 bp, 16 predicted proteins | sample III_Palsa_N1_3_FD_200449 | JGI IMG/M metagenome (GOLD analysis project Ga0302311, IMG submission 200449) | Peat permafrost microbial communities from Stordalen Mire near Abisko, Sweden - III_Palsa_N1_3 | ecosystem: Environmental > Terrestrial > Soil > Palsa > Peat permafrost | place: Sweden... | reverse complement strand
TCAAGAACCTGAGCCTGCCGAAGGAACTGGCCGACGCCTATTTCGAGAACATGCGCACGGTGCGCCAGCGCATGGCCGAGGATCTGCGCGCGCGCGGCAACGAGGAGGCGGAGTCGGTCAAGTCCGCAGCCGACGGCGAGGCGCAAACCACCCTGGCCGAGGCCTACCGCAAGGCCGAGGCCCTGCGCGGCGAGGGCGACGGCAAGGCCGCGGAAATCTACGCCAAGGCCTATGGCCAGGATCCGGAATTCTTCGCTTTCTATGGTTCGCTCAACGCCTACCGCGAGGCCTTCAAGGGCAAGCGCGACGTGCTGGTGATCGAGCCCAAGGGCGAATTTTTCAAATATTTCAAGGACGCGGGGAGCGGCAAATGATGCATGCAGGCCCCAATAACGCAACTGCCCCCGGTGATCTCATGGTGATGTCATGGTGATCCAGTGGCTGGACATCGTGCGCGCCCTGTCGCTGGTGATGATGATCGAGGGCATCCTGCCGTTCCTGTCGCCGAAGCGCGCGCGCGCAGTGTTTTCGCGCATCGCCACGGTCGACGATCGCGGCCTGCGCACCATCGGCTTTCTCAGCCTGCTCAGCGGCCTGCTGTCGCTGCAGCTGGTTCACTGGCTCGCCTGATCATGAGCAAGCCGTGGATGTTGCCGGAAGGCGTGGAGGAATCCCTGCCGCCGGTGTCCTGGCGCATCGAGGCGCTGCGCCGCGCTCTACTGGACCGCTATCGCGAGCAGGGCTATGAGCTGATCCTGCCGCCGCTGCTGGAGCATCTCGACACTCTGCTGACCGGTGCCGGCTCCGACCTGGAAGGGCAGACCTTCAAGCTCACCGATCCCGCCGGCGGCCGTCTGCTCGGCCTGCGCGCCGACATGACGCCGCAGGCGGCGCGCATCGCCATGCGCCATTTCGCCGACCAGGCGGTGGTGCGCCTGTGCTATCTGGGCACGGTGCTGCGCACCCGGCCGGACAGCCTCGGCGGCTCGCGCGCGCCGCGCCAGGTGGGTTGCGAGATCTTCGGCGAAGCCAGCCTGTCCGCCGACATGGAAACGCTGCGGCTGATGCTGGACACGCTGCGCCTGGCCGGCATCCAGACCGGGCATCTCGACCTCGGCCATGTCGGCATCTACCGCGCGCTGGCTGCCAAGCTGGGCCTCGACGCCGCGGCGGAAACTGCGGTGTTCGACATCCTGCAGCGCAAATCGCAGCCCGACCTGCGCGATTTCGCCGCCGCGCGGCGGCTGGCGCCGTCCTCGCTGGCCGGCCTGTCGGCCCTGATGGAGCTGAACGGCGATGTCACGGTTCTACAACGTGCGCGTCACACACTCGACCTGGGCGATGCCGCGGTGGCGGACGCCCTGGCGGCGGTGGAGCAGGCCGCGGCCGAGCTGAAGCGGGTGGCGCCGGAAGTGCCGCTGCACATCGACCTGGCCGAGCTGCGCGGCTATCGCTACCAGACCGGGCTGGTGTTTGCCGCTTTCGTGCCGGGTCATGGCCGTGAAGTGGCGCGCGGCGGCCGCTACGACGGGGTCGGGAGCGAATTCGGCCAGTCGCGCCCGGCGACCGGATTTTCGGCGGATCTGAATGAATTACTGCGTTTGGGCGTGGAAAAATGACTCGCGCAAAGACGCAGAGACGCAAAGTAGGACGAAACTGAAATATGCGCTGTTTGTTTATAGCTAGCGCCCAGGCGCTACCAATCGAAATCGGACGGGATGGTCTCGTGAACGAATTTTCTCTGCGTCTTTGCGTCTTTGCGCGAGGTTTTTTCCATGGGTAAGTCAGTCGTCATCATCGGCGCGCAATGGGGCGACGAGGGCAAGGGCAAGGTCGTCGATCTGCTCACCGATCGCTGCCAGGCCGTCGCCCGCTTCCAGGGCGGCCACAATGCCGGACACACCCTGGTCATCGGCGGCGTCAAGACCGCGCTGAACCTGATCCCCTCCGGCATCATGCGCAAGGACGTCGAGTGCCTGATCGGCAACGGCGTGGTGGTTTACGTGCCGCGCCTGCTGGAGGAAATCCGGGGCCTGGAATCGCGCGGCATAGCCGTGCGCGACCGCCTCAAGGTGTCCGAGGCCTCGCCGCTGATCCTGGAGTACCACATCAAGCTGGACCAGGCACGCGAGCGCGCCCGCGGCGAGAACAAGATCGGTACCACCGGCCGCGGCATCGGCCCGGCCTACGAGGACAAGATCGCCCGCCGCGCCATCCGCATCGGCGACCTGTTCCACCGCGAGCGCCTCGCTTCCAAGCTCGGCGAAGTGCTGGATTACCACAACTTCGTGCTGCAGCATTACTTCAAGGACAGCCCGGTCGATTTCCAGAAGACCCTGGATGCTTGCCTGGGCTTCGCCGACGAAGTGAAGCCGATGGTGGCGGACGTCACCGAGCTGCTGCGCCGGCATATCGTCGCCGGCCACAACATTCTGTTCGAAGGCGCCCAGGGCGCCATGCTCGACGTCGACCACGGCACCTATCCCTACGTTACCTCCAGCAACACCACCGCCGGCGGCGCCGCCACCGGCACCGGTGTCGGCCCGCGCGAATTCGACTACGTGCTGGGCATCGTCAAGGCCTACGCCACCCGCGTCGGCGGCGGCCCGTTCCCCACCGAGCTGGACAACGACCTGGGCCAGGCGATCCGCGACAAGGGCGACGAATACGGTACCGTGACGCGGCGCCCGCGCCGCTGCGGCTGGTTCGACGCCGTGGCCGCGCGCCGCTCGATCTTCAACAACAGCGTCACCGGCCTGTGCGTGACCAAGCTCGACGTGCTGGACGGCATGGAGACGGTGCGCATCTGCACCGGCTACAAGGTCAACGGCGTGGCCGTGGACACCCCGCCGATCGGCGCCGAAGGCCTGGCCTGCGTCGAGCCGGTGTACGAGGACGTGCCGGGCTGGAGCGAGTCCACCTTCGGCATCCGCAAGTACGACGAACTGCCGAAGAATGCCCGGCTTTACCTGAAGCGCATGGAGGAAGTGAGCGGGGTCGAAGTGGCCATCATTTCCACCGGCCCCGACCGCGAGCACACCATGGTGCTGCGCAACCCGTTTGATTAAGAATTTGAATCAAGGATTATTTTGACCATAAGCGTAAAGAACAGCCCCTCCCCCCTGCCGCAGGCAGGGGAGCAGCGGGTTCAGCAGCATTCGAGTCCCGGTTCGTTGTCCCAGTGCTCAAACCCCGCTTTTTCAGCCCCCCTTAAGTTAAGGGGGGCGGCGAATTCGGCGAAGACGAATTCGCGGGGGTTATGGGATGCACGCATGCCAAAGGCATCAAGCAAAAAAATAAGCCCGGCCAAGGGCCGGGCTTATTTTAATTGCTTGGTGCCGAGAAGAGGACCAACAAAGGCTAGTTAACTAACTAATTTTAAAAGAAAATAAAATATAGATCTGCTTTCTACCCGGCTTTCTACCCGGTTCTTGGCTGCGCAGCAACGGGACCAGAATTCAGTGGAATCTACCCGATTTTAAGCCTAAGAATTGTTACTCGAATTTTCCGACGAGCGGTATTCGTTTAGTCCCTTGGAATCCCCGGTTTGCGTATTTTGCTCTGTCTGCACGCAGCCTAGATCGTAGTCCCCATGAGCTTCCTTGCGCAGCTACGTCAGCTATCTGATCCCAAACAGGACGTCGCCTCGCTTTGCTATCTGCTGCAGCGGGTAGGGGATCCGCCATTTGCGCACCTGTCGCTGCGCTTGGCCGATGTTCGCGGCGACCGCATGGAGGGTCACGGCACCGCCTATGTGATTCAGCCGACGCACCTGCGTGCGCCCCCTCCTTTTGTAAGCGCGGACGACCTGGGTGTGCTGACCAGCTTGGTGGACGCCGACAAAGCTTGGCTGAGCCATAGTGCAGGCGAGGCGCCGGGCGGTTGGGCGTTTCTCAGCTCGCTGCTAGCCACGCAGCGCTGCTTTTTCGACATGCTAGGGCAAGTCCCCTACCGCCTGCGGGCCTTGGCGCCGCTGCCCGCCGAACTCCAATGGATCATAGATCCGGACGGACGCCAGCGCCTTCATTGGGCGGTGGACGGGCAGGTGATAGCGCTCGCCGGAACGCGCAACTTCATCGTCTGCCAACCCACGGACCACAGTCTGGCACTGCTGCAACATGATCTCAGCGACGCGGCACTGGACGCTGCAGGCCCGTTTTTTCACCCTCAGACGCCGGAGACCGTCGACTCACTGCTTGCTAACGCCGAACGCTGGACGGCGCTGGGACTGCCATTGCCGCATCGGCTGAGCCTGCGCAGCATGCCCCTGCACCCCAGTGCCGTATTGCATTGCGATCTGCCCGCGGGCGGCATGCCGCCCCGACTCAGGCTGCTGTTCCAGTATTCGAGCGATGAGTGCTGCGTTTGCTTCGCGGACTGGAAAGAGGCGGCCGAATTCAACTACTGGAATGGCGAGCAGCTCATCCAGATCGTCCGCGAGCCGGACGCTGAAGCCGCCTTCGCCGCCGGGCTTGTGGACCGCTTGCGCGGGTTTACGGCCGCAACCGAGGGCGGATGGACCGCCGATCCCGGTGCCTGGCAGCTGCTACTGACCGAGGCATTGCCCGAACTGGAACAGAACGGGTACCAATGGCGGTTCACGCCCGCCTTTGCTCAGCACTTCGCCTGGGCCGAGAGCTGGCAGGTCAGCGTCTTGCCCCAGGGTGACACCCATTGGGAACTGCAGCTGCGCATCTCCATGCAGGGCCGGTCCATCGATCTGATGCAGCTGCTCGCGCAACTCCCGCCGGACTGCCTGGAGCAGGGGCGCATTCCCCTCCAGGATGGCCGGCAGCTGCTGCTGCCGATCAAACAGGCTCGGGGCCTTGCCGCGGAGCTCGGCGACCTGTCGGGTCAGAGTGGTTCCGGCCGCTTGCCCAACAGCCAGCTCAATCGGCTGGAGGCGGTGGCGCAAGCGCTGCCGGAAACCACGCAGTGGCTGGATGAGGCGGGCTTGCTCGATCGGGCCAGTCGGCTTCTCCAACCGGCACAGACCCTGCCGCAAGTGGACACTGGCCTCCGCGCCACCTTGCGCGGCTACCAGTGGCATGGCGCCTGCTGGATGCAACACCTCCGTGCGTTCGGCCTCAACGGCCTGCTTGCGGATGACATGGGCTTGGGTAAGACCTTGCAAACCATCGCGCATCTGAGTCTCGAGCGCAGCCTGGGCCGCCTCACGTTGCCGGCGCTGGTCGTGGCACCGACCAGCATGTTGCACAACTGGCGTCAGGAGTTGGTCCGCTTCGCTCCGTCGCTGCGGTGCTGTGTCGTTCATGGCGCCGCGCGACATCGTCTCTGGACCGCCCTTGTAGACTATGACGTCCTCATCACCAGCTACACGCTGCTGGTCAATGATCTCGAACGGTGGCAGCAGCAGCCCCTGAGCTGGCTGGTACTCGACGAGGCGCAGTGGATCAAGAATCCGGGCACCCGCGCCAGCCAGGCGGTCAGGCAGATCGCCGCGGACCATCGGCTGGCCCTGACGGGCACCCCGGTGGAAAACCACCTTGGCGAACTGTGGTCAATCATGGATTTCCTGAATCCCCAGTGCCTGGGCTCGGAGCGCAACTTCCGTCGCTACTTCCGCGAGCCGATCGAAGAGCAGGGCGATGTCTCGCGCCTGCAAGTGCTCCTGCAGCGCATCTCGCCCTGGATGCTGCGGCGCACCAAGGATCAGGTCGCCACGGAGCTACCCCCGAAGACGGTCATCCAGCGCAAGGTCTCTTTCGCAGACGGCCAAAAGGATTTCTACGAGGAGCTCCGATCAGCCACCTGGTCGGACCTGGATGCGCGCATGGCTGCGACTGAACACTCCGGTGAGCAGCGCGTGCTGGTGCTCAGTGCGCTACTGCGGCTACGCCAGGCCTGCTGCGATCCCTCATTGCTGGGGCATCCCGAAATTGCATCGGGCAAGCGCCAGCACTGTCTGGAAATGATCACAGAACTGGTCGAGGAGGGCCGGTCCGTGCTGCTGTTTTCACAATTCACGGCAATGCTGGCCCTGCTGGGGCAGGACCTGCGCGAACAAGGTATCGCTCATCTGGAGTTGACCGGGCAAACCCCGGCCGATGAGCGTAGCCGGAGGGTGGCCGCCTTTCAGGCCGGCGAAGCAGCGGTATTCCTCATCAGCCTCAAGGCGGCCGGCGTGGGATTGAACCTGACCCGCGCGGACACGGTGATCCACTACGACCCGTGGTGGAACGACGCTGCTGAACGTCAGGCCTCCGACCGTGCGCATCGGATCGGGCAGGATAAACCCGTCTTCGTCTACCAGCTTATTACCGAAGACAGTGTGGAAGAACGCATTGCCGAACTGCAGCAGCGTAAGGCGCTGCTCGGCGAGCATGTGAATCAGAGCGCCCAAGCCAGCGGCCAGCATTTTGCGGTGAAGTTTGAGGAATTAATTGCGTTGTGCCGTCCAGTCGACGAGGAAGGAAGTGCGGATGAGTAAAAAGGCGACCACCAGTGCGGGTTTCATCGACATTGGGGCTGTAGACCGGTTCCTCGTCGAGCATGGTTCCTTCACCGTGCTGGACTGGCTTCTCGTCGAAGGTACGCTGGCCTACGCCGACTACGCCGCCTGGCGCGACGGCAATCGCGAAACACTGGACGACGCCCTGCCATTGGCACCCGCCAATGTCGATCATCTGCTGGCCGAAGTGGACCGTCATGGCCATGCCTTGCACCTCGCCGCCGAATCCAGGGACGTTTTCACCTGGTCGACATCAAATCCGAAGCCGCTGAAGGCCAGCAAGCGCGCGGAGGCGCATCGCCGGCTGGTTCAGCAGTGGCGACGCGCCAGCCTGGCGCCGCAGTTCGACCTGTTCATGGACAACGCGGCGTCGGTGGCCGAAAGCCGGCTGTGCGGGACGCTCAGCGGCCGGCGGTTCGATGAGGCCACGCGGGACCTGAATGCCCTGTCGCGACTCGACCCCGCGAACAAATCGCTGGGCCACTACCAGGATCTGATCAACTACGGCCGCCATTTGCAAACCCCGGCTCCGGCTGACGCACAGGGCCTTCGCGCGGAGCTGGACGGTCTGGAGCAGGAAGTTCAGCCGCTAGCCCGGACGCTGCTGGCGGCCAACGCGCGCGACTACCTGACCCTGGCCTGGCGGCGGCTGGCCAAGTCGTTCGAGGCGCTTCCCGCACAGGAAGACCTGGATGACCGGCTGCATGTTAGTTATGCCCTCGCGCAAATCCCGGATTGGGAGGCTGTACGCCGGTGTCTGGAGCCCGAGCCGCAACTATTGCGGCGGCCGCGATGGCTGCAGCGTCTGGCCCGAGCCTGCCGCGCAACGGGCAAGCCGGAGGCGGGATTGCTCTGGTGGCTGGTGTGTATGGACCGGCATCCGCACGACACCGCTGCGGCGCTGGAGCAGTGCGACGATCCGGTTCTGAGCCGGTTATTCAGTGATTTTCTGAGCGTGCAGAACCGCCTTCGGATCGAACTGCCTGAATCGGGATTTCCAGGATTTGTCCTGTTGCGGCGTCCCGGGTTGGTTCATTACCTGGGCACCATTGCACCGCTGGAGCGGCCTGAGACCGTCTTGATGGTCTGCTTGATCGAGGCGCGCCGCGACGGCAAAGACGAGATCGCACTGCGTAAGTCCCTCGGCGAAATCGATCTGGGGTTGCTGGCGATGTATCTGCAGGTGGGTGTTCGCTGAAGGGAGTGGGTAGACCCGGCCGCATAATCGAGCATTCATTGAGGGGTATCGCCGACGCTTCGCTCAACAATGGTCGGAGCCACCACCATGGTTTTACCCATGCCACTGCCGCGCGCGGCTTCACGGCATCCTTGTGAGGCCAGGATTCGTATCAACCAGGCCTCACTACTGCAGGCTCAAATCCCGGCAGGTTCCCTTGTCCGTCTATCGCGGACACAATGGCATACCCCATCGCCCGGTAACCGCGTTTGCGACGCTCCCACATTCTCACAAGTTGAGCATAGGAAGCGTCGACATAGTCGTAAATCTGCACCGAATCCTTTAAAGCATGCTGCCGGTGTAGGCGGCCTGCATACTGCTGCAGGGTGCCTTTCCAGGAGATCGGCATTACGAGCAGCAGCGTATCCAGCCGGGCATGATCAAACCCTTCGCCGATCAGCCTGCCGGTTGCCAGCAACAATCTCGGTTCCTCGTCAGGCAAGCCGTTTAGCCGATCGATCTCGTCACGTCGCTGGCGTTTGACCATCCTGCCATGCAATACGAAGAGATTTGAAACCGCCGGACGTAGTAGCTCTGCCAGCCGTTCGACATGCTCAGTTCGCTCCGACATGATCACCAGATGCCGGTTGGCGCGATAAACCGCAGTTGCGTCTTCCACAATCAAACGATTGCGAGTGTCGTCCTCTGCGATTCCCCGAAACAACACCTGGATCTGCTCGGACTTCTGCACGTCCGAAGAAGTGACGAACCGCGGCAGCACTTCCAGCCGTGGCTGATTGTCTTGGGTTTGGCTCGCGTAGTGCCGAATTGGCCCGCATTGCATGGTCACGATCGGATGATGCCCATCCCGGCGGATGGGTGTTGCGGTCAGACCAACAACAAAGCGCGCCTTGACGCGCTTGAGAATCTGCTCGAACGACAAGGCCGAAACATGGTGGCACTCGTCGACAATGACCTGTCCGTACTTTTCAACCAGTTCGTTGACCTCGCCTTTGCGCACCAGGCTCTGCATCACGGCGATATCAATCTTTCCCGTGGGTTTCTGCTTGCCGCCGCCGATGGCGCCGAGCATCTTCTGGTCAAGATAGAGGAAGGCGCGGAGGCGCTCCTGCCACTGGTTCAGCAACTCGGTGCGGTGGACCAAAATTAACGTGCTGATCCCGCGTCGGGCAATGATCTCGGCTGCAGTCACTGTTTTGCCGAACGCAGTCGGAGCACAGAGAATGCCGAAATCGTGCTGGAGCATCTCCGATACGGCCGCTCGTTGCTCGTCGCGCAGCGTGCCTGAGAATGATACCGATACCGGTTCACCAGCCGATCGCTCATCGCGGAGGATGGGCCTGATGCGATTACTGCGGAGCATGCTGAGGACGGCGTCCAAGCAGCCGCGGGGCAGGGCGATGTGGTGGACGAAGTTCTCCGCGCAGCCGATCACCCGAGGCTTGTTCCAGACGGGCATGCGCATCGCTTGGGCGCTGTAGAACTCCGGGTTCTGGAACGCCGCGAGACGAACCAGGCGGTTGAGCAGAGGATTGGGTAGCTCGGTCTTGTTCAAGTACAGCCCGTTGGCCAGAGTCAGCGTCACCGACTTTGGCAGCGGTTGCGGCAATTTCTCCGGAGGGTTGGGTCGACCGCGCCAGGGTTCGTACTCGTCCTCCTCTGAGATAAATGCGACGTCGAGCACGTTGCCGCCCTTGCCGATGCACCGCACCACGGCCTCTACCCGGTCGGCCGGCATCCGTTGGACGCTGGCGAGATAGGACCACTGGTCGCTATAAGGCTGAAGGTTGCGGTCGACAAAGACGCTATTACCGGTTTCCCGTGGTTTTTTCTGCAGTGGTAGGGCGATCAGATTGCCGAATCCACCCCTAGGCAAGGTGTCCTGGCTGGGGAACAACCGGTCGTAACTGGATAGTTTGAGCTGCCTCGCCTGGGCGCTGGTGTGTGTGATCAGGGCCGTCCCCAATTGCCGGGCGAGGCTGGCAGCAGTGGCCGTGGCAAAGAAGATCCACACATGGGCGCCATTGCCGGAGCGCGAGATTTCGATGTGTGCTGGCACCTCGAATTCCTCGCAAGCATGCCGGAAGGCCAGGGCATCGGCGCGCCAGTCCGCATCATCGAAGTCCACAGCCAGGAAGTGGCAGAGATCCCCTGGCAGCAACGGATAGACACCGGCGGTGTGCGTTCCCGCTAAGTGGTCGAAGAGAACCTTGTCGATGACCGGCAGGAACTGCTGATTAGGGCAGTCGCTACATTTAATGCGGGGTTTTTCGCAGATGCCAGGGCGCCATTCGTTGTTACAGGCAGGGGAGTAACCGGACTTGCCCGCCTTGTTTTCCCAGCGGAGGGGGAAGACGTCTGCGCGCCCCTTGAACAACTCCCGAAACACGGCCACTTTCTCGTGGGACGACAATGTGTTGCTTGGCAAGGGTGCCGTTGCCGGCGGGGCAGACGCTTCAGGTATCGCTTTAGGCTCGGAGCCGGTACCGGTCAACTGCGCTCGCAAGGCCGCGTTCTCGCGACGGAGTTGATCGAGTTCGATCAGCGCCGCAGCGAGTTGACGGCGGGTTGAGCTGTCTTGCGGTGGTGAAGCCACGTTGCGGATGGAATGCTGACTTTGGGGTGAGTGCTACGCAATTGTAGTCCGGCAGCGCTTTGCGGCTTCCGTTCACGCTGGGCTTTGGTGCAAACGGGATTCAAGCATTTCGGCGTGGTTCCTGAAGTCGCCAGGGCGCTTCTCGCTGAATTTCTGCAGGTTCGACAGTTTCCAGCGCAGCCCAGGTAGCTCAGCGGCATGGGGGCATGCCAGCAATGACCAGTTCGGCTGCGCGCGAGCCAGACCGATCAGGAACTGCTTGTGCCGTTCGGTTAAGCGACGGAGTAGTTCATCGCGCAGCTGGGCGCGGGCCTCCAGCAAGGTCTCTAGAGCCACCTCCTCGGTGGTCATGCCAACGAAGTTGTCGCGATATTCCGCTGCGATATCCTTGTCCCTGCTGAACAGTACCTCATGGGTCGGGCGGTTATGCCCGGCCAGGTAGGTGACGAAGCACTCCACCGTGGCGTCGGACAGGCCGTCGGCTTCAAGCATCTGCCACACGTCGAACAAATCGCGCGGGTGCTGGCGATCCATGGCGGCAACCAGCTTGCTGCCGTACAGTTCCGCAGCCGATAGGATCGGAGCCTCAAGCTCCACGCTGAACATCTCCGCCGTACGGGCACTGAGCGAGCTCTTCTCGGGTGGCAGCACCGTGCCGCGGAAAACCGTATTCACCTCGACTAGTACCTGGCTGTTGCCGTCGTCGATCAGCAGCTTGGTATCCCCCATGTCCTTGGCGGCTATCCTGCGCGTCTTGAGGCCGAGATTGGCGACGCGGGCTTCGACGTGACCGAGTTCGGCAGCGATAGCGGTCAGGGCCTGCTCGCGCGGCATTTGCCAGGCGGTGAAAACGACGTCGATGTCCACCGACAGCCTCGGCATGTCGCGCACGAAGAGATTGATGGCCGTACCACCCTTCATGGCGAACTTCCCGCCGGCGAACACGTCCGGGACGATGGACAGCATCAGGCGGACAGTATCGGCGTAGACCTTATCCATGGGGCTTCAACGTCAGCAAAGTGCCATCCTTGAGGCGGCTCATCCATCGACTGTTACTGCCAACCGGCAGGGTGTATTGCTGTTGGAGTGCGTCGACGTCGAGGAGCTGGGTCTCACGAGCCCAGGTTAGAAACAAACGCACCGTCTTGACGCTGGTGCAGCAGGCCAGCAGGCGGCCAAGCATCTCCTTGCGCGGGTTGCGGAGGCCCTCGAACAGGTTGCGGGCCTCTTCCAACCCCTGGTGCGTGCCCACCTCGTACAACAACTCGAGCACCGCCCGTTCTGGGGCAGCCACCAGCAGGCCGCTGGTGGTGCTTGGCGGCGTGGTCAGGCTCTTTGAGTCGAGCAACTCGTCGGTCCAGTTGAACAGTTCGGCCGAGACATAGCGGGCAGGAAAGCGAGAGGTGAACCATTCCGGCAAGGCGAAGCGCTCCGCTCCCCAAAGCACAAGCTGCTCTCGGGAATGCAAGTTGTGGCGCACACCCTGCAGGCTAAGGGCGCTTTTGCCGCCGACGTGCAGGCCGGGTACGCGGGTCTGCAAGAATTTAACCGTCTCCTGCGCATCGAGAGTGCTGCCGGGGAAGGCGTAAACCCCCTGTGCAAGGCGGACCAGCCAACCGGTACCCGCGTAGTGCGCGGCTTGCTTGGCGGAGATGCCGAGGTGGCCCAGTGCTGTCAGGTCGAACGGCGCCGTCCGCGGCATCTCGGTCTGGAGCCGTTTGATTAGACTATGTCTTACTGTTCCATTCATGTGTTAATAAATAACACATAATTTAATCATATGCAACGATGTGGATTGGAATTGGTCAGCATAAATCCATCCATGTGTTAATAACAGAGAAGTATCTAATCAGAATCGGCAATGATAATTTATGATCCTGAAAAGGGCCATTAAAGCAAAATTTTCGTTTAAGAGCCTCTCTTAAGGCTATAAACGGATAATGCATAGCTTTAGCCGCGCCGCGAAGATCGAGTTTGGCGTAGGGGTCTGAAGTCCTCGCGGGCTCGCCTACGAAGCACAGCGATGAGCCGCACCAGGTCATCTGCGCGAGGGTGAGCATTCAGGCTCACCCGCAAGTCCCAGCGAAACGAGGTGGGGCGGTTGGTTTCTGCCAATAATGTAATCTTCGTGCTACATTAAATCCGTTTCTGACTTACGAAGATTACATATATGCCAACTCCCCACCGTCCACCTGCGGCGGTCCGTCGCACGCTGCACAAGCTGGGTGGCGACATGCGCGACGCCCGCCTGCGGCGGCGGCTGCCGATGGCGGTCGTGGCCGAACGCGCCTTCACCTCACGTTCGACTCTGCAGCGTGTCGAAGCCGGCGATCCGAATGTTGGCATCGGCATTTACGCCGCCGTCCTCCAGGCACTGGGACTGCTCGAAGGGCTCGGCGGCGTTGCCGATCCGAGCCGCGACAGTGTTGGCCAGGCTCTGGCGGTTGCGGAGCTGCCATCGCGGGCGCGCATGCGGCGGTCGAAGGGGGAGACCGATGCCTGACATTGAGGTTCACATCGATCTTGAAGGTCGGCTGTGGCGTGTCGGTCTGGCGCGGTGCAATCGGGTTCGCGGAACCGAGACGATTGCCTTCGAGTACGCCAATGAGTGGCTGGCCGATCCTGATCGCTTTTCGATCGAGCCGGCCCTGGCGCTGACCCGGGGGGTGTTTCCACCTCCGGCCGGATTCTCGACCTTCGGGTCGATTGGCGATTCGGCTCCGGATACGTGGGGCCGGCGGCTCATGCAACGCGCGGAACGCCGTTCAGCAGAGCGCGAAGGGCGGCCCCTTCGCACGCTGATGGAATCTGATTACCTGCTTGGTGTCTCCGACGAGACTCGCCTTGGCGCGTTGCGGTTCCGGTGGCAGGGTGAGGAAGGGTTCCAGGCACCTCTCAGGGCCGGAGTTCCGGCGCTGATTGATCTCGGCCGGCTGATGCAGGTCACCGAACGCATCCTGCGCGACGAGGAGACGGAAGATGATCTCCAGTTGATCTTTGCGCCCGGGTCCTCGCTGGGTGGTGCGCGGCCGAAGGCCTCGGTCATCGACCAGCACGGCCATCTGTCCATCGCGAAGTTCCCCAGGGAGGACGACGACTACAGCGTCGAGACATGGGAAGAAATTGCCTTGCGGCTCGCCGAGCGCGCTGGCATTGACACACCCAGCCATGAACTGCTGCAGGTTGCCGGCAAGGCGGTGCTGCTGTCGCGCCGGTTCGATCGCGTCGGTCAGAACCGGATCCCATTCCTATCGGCGATGTCGATGACTGGTTCCCGGGATGGCCAACGTGGCAGCTATCCTGAGATTGTTGACGCCCTGGCGGCACATGGCGCCCAGGCCAGGGCGGATGCCCAGGCTCTGTACCGTCGTGTCGCATTCAACGTCCTGATCTCGAATGTCGATGATCATCTGCGCAACCACGGCTTCCTGTGGCTGGATAGGCGAGGGTGGTCACTCTCACCGGCCTACGATCTGAATCCCGTCCCGACAGACCTCAAGGCACGGATCCTGACCACCAACATCGATCTTGATGAAGGCACCTGTTCCTTGGATTTACTTGAGGCGGCGGCGGAGTACTTCAGTCTGGGCCTCCAACAGGCCAGGGCTGTCATCAAGGAGGTTGCTACCGCTACAGCGACCTGGCGGGACGTGGCACGGGAATCCGGTGCCCGCCCTTCTGAAATCAACCGCATGGCAAGCGCATTCGAACATGACGACCTCAAACGGGCGCTGGTGCTGTGAACTGGGGTTCGTAGTAGCTCATAGCCCTGCACAGCACGGTATTGTCAGTATGAAGCGGAAGGCGCCAGTTCTCCGACATTGTTTCTATGACCCCAACTTGGCCGATACTTGCATCAGAGTGCGGCCTCCCGCGGAAAGCACACTGACATGAGGCGTCACGACCAAGCCGCATGTGGGCGGCATCCCTTCAATGTCGCGGAATGAAGGCGGCGCCCTCCGCTTCGTCGAATCTACGCTCGCTACCTTAAATCAAGCTTAAAACGCATTGGCCTCAATCCAGACGTCTGCAAGCGTCTGTAGCGGTGCGTAAGCTATTTATGGCGCAAAACACCGGAATCATCCGGTGCCGCAGGAGTCCCGACAGATTAGCTAACCTTCGAGCTGGTCCGCCGGGAATGCAAGCGCTATTCAGCGTGGGTGATACGAAGCGTGCTGGTGACTGAAGTGACGCCTTCGGTTCCGCGCGCAGTTGAAACAGCCACATCCGCGTCATGCGCGGATGTGACGGTGCCGCTCAAAAAGACCGCACCTTTGGCGTCGGTATCGACTTTGACATTCATCAGACTACTCATCTTGTCGTCAAAGAGCTTAGCCTTCACCTTAATTGTAATCGCCGAGTCTTTTACGAACGTTTCGGATTGCTTAACGTCCGACCTCAAATCGTCGGCAAAGGCCGCAATCGGGGTCAGCAAGGATCCGATGACAAAGCAGGATGTCGCGAATGTGAGTTTCATGGTCTGGTCGCTCTCTCAAAGGAAACAAGGCAGTAAATTGTTACGCCAGTTCCAGTAGCTTGTCTGTTGGCTGTGGCGCATAGCGTACTGCGCCGCCGCTCGGTTTCGGCGTTTGTTGCTCCCCTAGCTGCCCGCTATTGGTACACACGTGCTCGGCGATAATTGTCGGTGGGTGACACCGAGCTGCCCGAAGCTAGATACATCTGGTCCTATTTTGCGCCAACTTTCAGCACAGGCCGGAAAAAAAGAAAAACCCATTGGCGCGGCTGTCCGCAGCAATGGGTCAAGTCTAAATCCCAACTACGCCATCGCCTGGGAATGAGTCAGGCAACATCAACCCGGGGGAGATTGATACGGGATTCAGAGATTGTCGCAATTGTGAGCCTCAACATACACTGATGCGGAATGCCAGTTCTGTGCAGTAACGTACACAGCGAAAATCCCGTTGTTCGACAAACTCGGCGGGTAAAATAATAAGGACGGAGAACTCCGGACAACCCTGGATTTGCATGGGCTGACTATCATCGCCAATGCGCCGAATCCGGCAGCCATCGCCGTCCCGTGCCGTCTGTTCGATGACGAGGCCGTCGATCCCCTTGGCCTGCTGGTGGCTGCCCTGGCGTCAACGATAGTCGCCGCACGCGCTTTTAGATTCTTGTGAAGGCGGAGCTTCCGCAGTAGTCATTTCGGACGAAGCACGGCAAAGGTGGCTGGCTTTCGCGCAGCGTAGTCGCATTGTCACACGATGGAAATGGGTGAAACTTATCATCGGGATCGCTCTGCTCTGTCGCTACCAAGTTGTCCGCCGCGGGCTCTTCAAACACCAGATGGAGGTGTCTGATGTGCCGTTCCGCCCAGGAAAAAAAATATTGCCGACTCAATCTGGCTGTCGGAGCTCGGTATCTCATTGACGCGAGTCAAGGCCGTCCAGCCTGCGTGATGCGAACCTCTTGTCAGGCTGCGGCGGACAGAGATCATGGCAAGCGAGGAAAGTGACGTTGTTGGCGGCTTTTGCGCCTTGAGATTTGCATACTGAGTGTCCGGAACTGGCCCGCTGCGTCGAAAATTGGACCTTCCTATTAGCGGACGGTGTAGGACTGCCGCTGGTTGTGCCTTGCAGCGGCAACCCGCTCGATCACGCCCGGTTGTAGTGCATCACGGTGAAGCTCTCCAGGTCGGCAATAGCCGATAGTTCCTTTGCGATCCCGCTGATGACATTGGTGTCTGCCACTGAGCCGCTTTGGCACTCAGTAGATAGTGACGCTCAAACACCTGGGCGCCGTCGCTGTAACAACTCAGCCCTGCGCGCCTCGCGTTGTGCCCGTTTGGCTGCTGCACGTTCCGCCGCAGGTCGATTACGTTCCAACGTTTCATGATATGCAGACCGCCGGCCCGCAAACGCGGAAACGAGTTCGGCAAGCTTCCAATCCCTGTCTTTGTATCGTTTGAGCAGCCCCAGATTCACGTCGTCGAATTCGATCTTGTCGGTTACTTCGCGTTTCTGGACCTCGACAAACGCCGGCATCCCGTATTGCCGCTTATGAATGTCCTGCGGCCAATGCCCGGTGTAGTCCCGCGACCAGTCCGGGTGGACGCCCTTGGCGCCCGTCATCTGCTCGATGATTCCATGCCGGAATGAATAGAAGACCTTGTGCGGCGTCTTGATGCCCAGGTTTTCCAGCAGAGCGTGAAAGTTGTCGGTCGGCACTTTGGCTCGGCTGCCTTTCTTGCTGATGGTCAAGTAAGGGAAGAGTAGGGTGAAGCCGGCCGCTTTGACCTGCTCGACGTACTCCCACAGACCCAGCTCCAGCAGCTTCGTGTGGATCGGCACGTGGCGCGGTGCGTTGTCGGTCTTGGTTCCCGGCAAAAACATCGCCGGGATATCACCCTGCATCGAGAAGTGTTCGACGCACAGGTCGCAAATCTCGGTGTTCCGTGCCCCTGTAAACAGCCCGATCAGCGGAAACCACAGCTGATGCGGCCGCATCGGATGTTGCGAGTCCGGTTCCAGGTTGGCTGGGTCGAAGATCCGCTGCAGCTCTTCGGTGGTGAAAACCACCCGGGCATTAGCCTTCTGCATGTGCGAGCGTTCATGCAGGCTGACCTTGAACTGCCCTTCGGTCGGGAGTGCATGCTCCTGCGGAAACAAGCCCACTTTGCGCAGAAATTCAAAAAATAGATGCAGATTCGAGCCTTTCTTCTGCATTGTCTTGATACTCAACTTTCGCTCGTGCAAAAGATGCTCGACGTAGGCATTAATCGTGGTAAAGCCGATTGCCGAGACCGGCAGATCGTTCGGGTCCTGTCCGCTTCGTGATTTCCGGACGGCACGCTGCAGGGAAGCGTTCCAAGCCTCGTGCCAGGTACGAAACTCCTGCAGCGTCAGCACGCGCTCGGCTTCGGTTTGCGGATTCGCGCCGCCGCGCGCCACGATGGTGGCGCGGTGGGCCTGGTAGCGCCGGATCGCTTCCGACAGCGTTACCGCCGCTGGGATCGGATGCGGTGCGACCGAGGGTGGGGTATAGCGTGCGGGAGTGCCTTCCCGGATGCCGCCGGCGAGCTCGAGGAGTTGCTGGACTTCATTCGGGTTTTCAGCGCGATAGACAATGCGGCCGTCAGGATAGACCGTCGCTTCCAGCAGTCTGATACCATTGCGCCTCGCCGGCGTAGAAGGTTCAGATCCGATGGCTCGGCGTTTCCGGCTTCCGCGCTTGTTGCTTCCGTGCATTGGCGCTCATCGTGCACACCCGGTAGCAGTATGCCGAAAACCGATGGCGGGATGCCTGCACGCCAATCCTCTTTCCCTGCTGCCTGGAAGACGCGAATGCGAGATCTTTGTACAAATAAAAACCGCAGACCTGAAGTTCGTTCTGGCCTGCGGAAATTTCAAGAATGGATACTGCTGTGATGCTCGAAGAACACTATTTTATCAAATTGTCAATCTTTTTATATTCTTCAAAATCAATAACTTACGAAATGGTGCCGAGAAGAGGCACCACATTGGCGTTTAACTAATTGATTTAACTATGGGTCAGAGAGGCCGAAGGGCAAATCTACCCGGTTTCCTACCCGGCACCATCGCTGGTAGCGATTCTTAAAGTCAGGGTATAACGCGGGTGGCTCGTCTGCCACCTTATTCTTGATTGAAAATTCCGACGAACGGTTCCAAAGCGAACCGCGACGTCCCAGGGAGTCCGTTGCGTCAGCGCGATGTGGCAGTGAGCTGGGGATGTGAAAAAATATATTCGACTGCCCATAAATTGAATTAGCCAGGGCGGTATCCCTGAATTACCGTTCCTGCATACCTCAATTAAAACCGCCGACGGCTCGGAGACGTTGCTGCTGCCTGTTGCCGGCGCTCTTGCCCGCGGCGATATCGAATTCATGCCCTTGGCGAGGCTGGTTTCTCCAATCAAAATGCTCACTTCCCTGTCCCGCCGCGCATTCCTGCAGACTGCCGCATCCGCCCTCACTGCTCCGTTGCTGGAGCCGATGCCGGCGGCGGCGCGCGGCGTGCCGGAGCCGCGGCTTGCCGCCTTTCCCCTGGCTAGCGTGCGGCTGTTCGACGGGGAGTTCGGCACGGCAGCGGCGATCAATCAGCGCTACCTGGAATCGCTCGAGGTGGAGCGCCTGCTGCATTCGTTTTGCGTGACGGCCGGCATCAAGACTGCGGCTGTGCCCTACGGCGGCTGGGAGGATCCGGGCTGTGAACTGCGCGGGCACTTTGCCGGCGGGCATTATCTGTCCGCCGCGGCGCTGGCTTATGCCGGCTCGGGCAACGAGGTGCTGCGCGCCCGCGCGGATGCCATGGTGTCGCAACTGGCCGCCTGCCAGGAGGCGAACGGCAAGGGTTACCTGAGCGCATTCCCGCCGGCATTGTTCGACAGGCTGGCCCAGGGGCAGGAGGTATGGGCACCGTTCTATACCTTGCACAAGATCATGGCCGGGTTGATCGATGTATACCGGCATACCGGCAACGCACAGGCGCTGGGGGTGGCCGAGGGCATGGGCGGATGGACGCGGAACTATCTGGCCGGCATGGAGGCCGGGCAGCGGCAAAAGGTGCTGCGAACCGAGTTTGGCGGCATGGTCGAGTCCCTGGCCGATCTGTATCAGTTCACCGGCAAGGAGCGCTATCTGAGCGCGGCGCGATTGTTCGAGCAGCCGGACATTCTCGATCCGCTCGCCGCACGGCGGGATGCGCTGCAGGGTCTGCACGCCAACACCACGGCGGCGAAGATGGTCGGCGTCGCCCGCATGTACGAGGTAACGGGCGAGCAGCGCTACCGCGAGATCGTGGAGTATTTCCTGGATGAAGTGTTGAGCGTGCGCAGTTATGTCATCGGCAACACCAGTGAAGACGAGTATTGGCATACACCGGCGGGCCAGTTGCAGCATTCGCTGACCTTGCGCAATGCCGAGTGCTGCGTCGCCTACAACCTGATGAAGCTCGACCGTCATGTCTTCGCCTGGACCGGCGATGCGCGCTGGATGGACCACTACGAACGCGCCCTGTTCAACTGCCGGCTCGGTACGCAAAACGCGCAGGGGCTGAAGCAGTATTTCTTTCCCCTGGCTGGCAACTATTGGCGGGTCTTCGGCTCCGCGGAGCAATCGTTCTGGTGCTGCACCGGTACCGGCGCGGAGGAATTCGCCAAGTTCGCCGACACCATTTATTTCCGTTCCGGCGAGGCGGTTTACGTCAACCAGTACATCGCCTCGGAACTGAACTGGCAGGACCGGGGTTTCAGGCTGACCCAACAGACCCGCTTCCCGGCGGAGCCAGCGACCCGGCTGACGGTGCGGACGCCGCAGCCGCAGCAGCGCTCCATCCATCTGCGCATCCCGCGCTGGGTCGCTGCGTCGCCGGCGGTGAGGGTCAATGGACAGCGTATCGAGATCGTGGCTCGCCCGGGTTCGTACCTGGAGCTGCACCGCAGCTGGAGCGACGGCGATACGGTCGAAATCGATCTGCCGATGCAGCTCGCCGAGGAAAGCCTGCCCGGCGACGGCGCCACGGTCTCGGCACTGTACGGGCCGCTGGTCCTGGCCGCCGACCTGGGGCCCGGCCCCGCCGCCGGACCTACCAAGATACTCCAGGGACGCGGCACTTTCCCCACCGACCTTCCCGCTCCCGGGCCGCTGCCAGTGGCGTCCGCCGACGGAAATGCGCGCAAGCGTGCCGCGGGCTGGATTGAAATTGAATCCGCCCCGGCGCTGCGCTTCAAGGGGCATGCGCCGCAAGGCCCGTACCCGGTCCGGCCGCTGTTTCAGGTGCAGGACCAGCGCTATTCGGTGTATTGGCAGCATCCCGTGGAGACTTCATGACACAGCTGCGCGATCCCAGGCGGTTTGCCGATAAGCGCGACCTGGCGAAATGGCTGTGCGCGGCGGCACTATTGACCGCCTCACTGCCAGCTCCGGCGCAAGCACTGCCGCCGGAACGCGCGATCAGCGCCGACATGCGGCAGGTGGAGGGTCAGCGCGACCGTTTCTGGCAGGACAGCGTCGGCGCGGACCATCCCGGCATCCTGCTACGCCCGGATAATCTGGCGCAGCTGCGCCTGGTTCACGACGAACTGGGCTTCCGCTACATCCGCTTTCACGGCATCTTCGCCGACGATATGGCGGCCTACCGCGAGGTGAACGGCACGCCGGTATACGATTTCGACAGGATCGACGCGGTCTACGACGCCATCCTGCAGATCGGCATGAAGCCGTTCGTCGAGCTCAGCTTCATGCCGCACGATCTGGCGACGAGCGAGAAGACCATCTTCTACTGGAAGGGCAACGGTTCGCCGCCAAAAGACTACGGCAAATGGGCCGACTTCATCGCGGCCTTTACCCGCCATCTCGAAACCCGTTATGGCCAGGCGGAGGTGGCGCGGTGGCGCTTCGAGGTGTGGAACGAGCCGAATCTGGACGGCTTCTGGACGGCCGGTGACCAGCAGGCGTATTTCCGCCTGTACGACGTCACCGCAAAGGCGATCAAGACGGTCGATCCGGCGCTGCAGGTCGGAGGTCCGGCTACCGCCGGCGCGGCCTGGGTGCCGGAATTCATCAGTCATGCCCAGGCGGCGGCGGCGCCGGTTGATTTCATCACCACGCACACCTACGGCGTCGTGGGCGGCTTTCTCGACGAGAACGGCGTGGGCGACAACCGTTTGTCCACCAGTCCGGGATCGGTCAGCGACGATGTGCGCAAGGTACGCGACCAGGTGGCGGCTTCGCCGAAGCCCGGGCTACCGGTGTATTTCACCGAGTGGAGCAGCAGCTACAACCCGCGCGATCCGATTCACGACGCCTACCTCAGCGCCGCCTTTGTGCTGGACAAGCTCAAGCACACCGAGGGCCTGGCGCAGTCGATGAGCTATTGGACCTACACCGACTTGTTCGAGGAAGCCGGCCCGCCGCCGGCGTCCTTTCACGGCGGGTTTGGCCTGGTCAACCGCGAAGGGATACGCAAGGCGGCCTACTTCGCCTACAGGTATCTCAATGAGCTGGGCGCGCAGCTGCTGCGCAGCGCCGACACGGAGTCGTGGCTGACCCGCGATGGCGATGATTTTGCCGGCTTGATCTGGAACTATACGATTCCTGACCAGCAGGAAAGCGATCGCCCGTATTTTCGCAAGCTCCATCCGCCCGCTGGACTGCCGCCGGTCAAACTGACGGTGACATCGCTGCACCCGGGCATTTACCGGTTGAGCCTGTATCGCACCGGGTTCAAGGCCAACGACGCCTATTCCCAATATATCGAATGGGGTTTGCCGAAAGACCTGACAGCGGAGCAGATCGCCGTGCTGCAAGGCCTGTCGAGTGATGTGCCTGAAATGGAAATCAAGCTTGAAGTCGGCCGCAATGGCTCATTCAGCCGGGAAATCCCGATCCGCACCAATGACGTCATCTTGATCAAGCTCAAGCGGATGCGATAAATAACTCGCTGCGGATGGCAGTGCTTGCGAATACCGCTCAAGCCTACATTTCCGTCCTGTCCCGTCTCGCGCGCCGAGCGCTACTCAGACCATCAATGCCAACCTAGTCCCATGAAGCAGACACGACGCGATGCCCTGAAAACCATCCTGATCGGAGCGGCCGCCACGCCGGCGCTGGTCGAGCCCGTCCGCGCCGCGACCGGGCTGCTATCAGGGGATGGTGACAAGCCCGATCATGCCGCTAAAAATCATCGGGCCCGCTGGGGCAGGGGCGTTGAGGGGCAGCGCCGGGCCGATCTGGGCGACGGCACTTTTCTCAACCCCATTGTTGCGGGCGACCATCCCGACCCCACGGTGCTGAAGGACGGGGACGACTATTACATGACGTTCTCGTCGTTCCTGTCTTATCCCGGCGTGGTGCTCTGGCATTCCCGCGACCTGGTGAACTGGACCCCGATCGGCCCTGCGCTCACCCAGCCGCTCGGTGCGATCTGGGCGATGGACCTGGTGAAGCATGATGGCCGCTTCTACATCTACATTCCGGCCAGTCCCAACGGGGAGCAGTCGATTTTCGTCATCCATGCCGATGACATCCGCGGCCCCTGGAGTGATCCGATCGATTTGAAAGTGCCCGGTTGCATCGACCCGGGTCATGCCGTCGGCGAGGACGGCAAGCGTTATCTGTTCTTCAATGGTGTGCGCCGTATTGCCTTGAGCGATGACGGCCTGGCGACCGCGGGCACCTTGGAGCGGGTATATCAGCCCTGGCGCTATCCCGAAGACTGGGTGGTCGAAATGTTTGCGCCGGAGGGACCGAAGGTGTTCCGCCGCGGCGAATGGTTTTATCTGGTCATGGCTGTCGGCGGCACCTCGGGGCCGCCCACGAGCCACATGGTCATCGCCGCACGGTCGCATTCCATACACGGTCCCTGGGAGGATTGCCCGCACAACCCGATCGTCCACACCAGGAGCGCCGACGAGCCCTGGTGGTCCCGCGGCCATGCAACGGTGGTGCAGGGCCCGGCGCAGGGGTGGTGGATGATTTACCACGGCTACGAAAACGGCTTTCGCACCCTGGGCCGGCAGACCTTGCTGGAACCGATCGAGTGGACCGGCGATGGCTGGTTTCGCGCGACCGGCGGCACCCTTGCAAAGCCCATCGCCAAACCGCTGGCCGGTCCAGCTGGGGTCTCCGGCCTGGCGCTGTCGGATGATTTCTCGACCGACAGGTTCGGCCTGCAGTGGAGTTTCTTCAACCCCGGCGCGGATGAGGTGAAGCGGGCGCGCTACGAGGCGCAGGCACTCGTCATCTCGGCCAAGGGCAGCAGCCTCGCCGATTGTTCGCCCCTGACCTTGATCGTCGGCGATCGAAGCTATGAGGCGTCAATCACCCTGGAAATCGGTGACGGCGCGCAGGCCGGCATTACGCTGTTCTACAGCGAGCGGATGTTCTGCGGTTTCGGCTTCAGCCAGCAGCAGATGTTCACCTACCACTATGGCCAGGAGCAGAACTGGATGCGGCAGAACCTGCCCGTCGGGACGGTGCGCCTGAAGGTAGTCAACCGCGCCAACATCGTGACTTTTTATTATTGCCGCGACGGCGGAGCCTGGGTCAAGCACCCCTGGCAAATGGAGGTGTCGGGCTTTCATCACAATGTCTTCGGCGGCTTTCTCTGCCTGAAGTTCGGCGTGTATTGCACTGGCACGGGGGAGGTCAAACTGCGCGATTTTGTCTACACGGCGCTGGAAGCATGATGCGGAGTTGTGTCGGCTCCGCCATCCGGACGCCTCACTGATCTTGTTTTGAAGATCGAACAGCGCATATTTTTCATTAGAAACATATCGATGTCTCACGACATAGTCGCCCCTTATTGATCGACTGCGGGAAAGACATGTCGCGTGCGAAAGATGAAGTTGCATTGGTTGCGGATATCGGGGGGACTCACGCCCGCTTCGGTCTGGCGCTCTCTGCGCGTGCCGGCCGGCCGCAGCTGGTGGCGGTCAGACGTTATTTTGCGGCGGAGTTTGCCAGCGTCACCGAGGCCGCTGCGCACTACCTGCAGGACGTAGGCCCAGGCCGCGAGCCGACACGGGGTGTATTTGCGGTTGCGTCCGCGGTGACCGGCGACGTCATCAAGATCACCAACAATCCGTGGACTTTCTCGATCCGCGCCGTGGGCCGAGATCTGGGATTGTCCGCCCTGCGGGTGGTCAACGACTTCTCGGCGCTGAGCCGCACGCTGCCCTTGCTGGACCCGGATGAACTGTGGTCGATCGGACCCGGCCGGGGCCGGGCGCCGTCGCTGAACGGCAATGCCACCTATGCCGTGCTCGGCCCGGGCACCGGCCTTGGTGTGGGATGCCTGGCGATCCGCGACGGGCATGCCGTCACCATCGACTCGGAAGGCGGACACGCCGGCTTTGCTCCGGGCAGCGCCTACGAGCTGAAGATCCTGGAGATCCTGTCCGGCCAGTTTGGCCGCACTTCTGCCGAGCGCCTCATTTCCGGCGCGGGCTTGATGAACGTCTACAAGGCGGTTTGCGCAGTCGAAAAGATCTCGCCCGAAGCCGGCCTGCCGGAGGAAATCACCGAACAGGCGCGAACCCGGCCCGGCGCCGTTGCCGCGCGCGCCGTCGGGCTGTTTTGCGAAATGCTGGGCAGCTTCGCCGGCGACGCCGCGCTGATGTTCGGCGCCTGGGACGGCGTGTTCCTGGCGGGCGGCGTGGCGCAGAAAGTGCTGCCCTGGCTCGAGACCGGCGGCTTCCGCCAGCGCTTCGAGGCCAAGGGTCGGCATCAGCCACTGATGCGGTCGGTTCCCACCCAGGTGGTGGTTTGCCCGCATCCGGAATTGCTCGGCGCCGCCTATCTGGACGCCTGCCACTAGACCGCCGGACGTCGCCGCAGTCAGCCGGATTGATAGCGGTAACATTACGCGTCGCTATAATATTAACGGCAGTTCATGAGTGGCCGGACGCAGGGCGGGGAGGTGCCCCCGAGCAGGCTTTTACCGCTGTGAGCGTTGCCCGATGGATAGATATTTAATTATCTCAAGAATAATTAATTTCATTAGATGTATATCGATGAATCCAATAAGGTTGCGACATAAAGGGCTGTGTGCAGTCATCGAATCCCCGGCAAATGGGGCTTCGGCCAGACCGCAGTAGCCAACAAACTACAGCCACGACAACCTTGCGTGGGGAGGAGAGAAAAAGTGAGCGTTAACATCGAAAAGGTGCGTCGCGAGAAAGCGCATGACCGTTTTATGGGGGTTGCGCGCCGTACCGCGCTGGCCGTGGGAGTGGCCGCATTCCTGAGTCCTGCGGTTCGCGCCCAGTCCGCGACGGAGGCCGTGACCGGGGCGGCGCCGGCGAAAACCGAGCAGGACAAGAGTGCCGCGCCGTCCAGCCAGCCGGCTGCCGCGCCAAAAGTCATGGTCGCGCAGTCCACTATCGACGCTGTCTCCCCGGCAACCCAGTCCAGCGCCGATGCCAGCGCTACCACAGACCTGCATGGAGTGATTGTTACCGGGCAGCGCGCTGCCCTGAAAAAGGCGCGCGACCGCAAAAGGGACGCCGACAAGATCAGCGACTCCATTGTCTCCGACGATATCGGCAAGCTGCCCGATAACAGTGTGAGCGAAGCGCTGCAGCGCGTTCCCGGCATCACCATCAATCGCTTTGTCCAGGGCGATCCGGATAACTATGCGGTGGAAGGCAACGGCGTGATGGTCCGCGGCATGAACGAGGTCGAAAGCACGCTGAATGGAAGGGATAGCTTCAGCGTCACCGGCGGCCGCGCATTGAGCTTCGAGGACGTGCCGCCGGAGTTGGTGGCCGGAGTGGATGTCTACAAGAGCCAGTCGGCCGATCTGATCGAGGGCGGCATTGGCGGCACCATCGATCTGCGCACCCATATGCCGTTCGACTACAAGACGCGGCAATTCAACCTTACGGCCAAGTACAACTACGGGGACTATGCGCATCAGCCCCGCCCCGAGGCCTCGCTGCTGTATGCCGATCAGTGGTTCACGCCCGTGGGCAAGATCGGCGCACTGTTCGATGTGGCCTATTCGGCAATTGTCAGTCACTTCGACACGCTTCAGGTCGAGCCGTACTTTGCCCAGCACCCGAACAGCAGTACCGATTTCAGCACTCCGGGTG
>Ga0302311_10001675_pt1 | contig 25851 bp, 21 predicted proteins | sample III_Palsa_N1_3_FD_200449 | JGI IMG/M metagenome (GOLD analysis project Ga0302311, IMG submission 200449) | Peat permafrost microbial communities from Stordalen Mire near Abisko, Sweden - III_Palsa_N1_3 | ecosystem: Environmental > Terrestrial > Soil > Palsa > Peat permafrost | place: Sweden... | reverse complement strand
TGGTGCGGCGCGCGGCCTCGGCGGCGTCCGCGGTCCGGCCGAACAGGAAATCATTGGAGGCGGGGCACCAGATCAGCGCCGCCAGCCTGTCGAAATCCCGCCCCCGCAGGGAAACGCCATGCACGCCGGCCACCGGCCGGCGCCGCAAATTCCAGCGCAGATAGTCCAGCGCGCGGCGCCGGCTGGATCGGTTGGTCCCCTCGGCCAGATGCATGACCACCGGCTCCGAGCCGCCCAGCCAGCTGCGCTTTCGGCCGAATTCCGGCGAATGCAGATCCTTATAGGGCGTCAGTACCGCGATCGGATCGCCGGGCTGCCCGGGCGGGCCGCCATGATCGGCCACCGCCGTCACCCCCCACAGCAGATTTTTCAGCAGGCCGAAGCGTCGGCGTAAGCCCAGCGGGATCTGCTCGACCGCGACCAGTACCTCGCGCGCCGCCTGCACATCCATGGCCCAGCCGACGAAATCGGCATAAGGCGGCAGGCCGGTCGGGGCATAGCAATTGAACTCGAGATGGTCGTGCGAATTGACCAGCCCGGGAAAGGCGATGATGTCGCCCAAATCGCGAGGCAGATCGGGCGGTGGCGGCCCTTCGCCGAGCCACATTTCAGCGCGCCTCGCCCCGAAGCTTATAGCCCATCAGGCCCAGCGCCTCATGGGCGGCGAGGTCGAGATGGGCGAGGTTGGACGGCAGCGACGCGCCGGCCTGTCGCCCGGAAGCGGTGCTGAGATAGTCCGAGGCCCAGGGAATCATCGGCCAGTCCATTTCGCGGGCGACGGCGGCGGCGCGCGGCAGGTGATAGCCGGCCGCGACCAGCAGCCAGGTCTCGTCGGGGGCGGGCTTGGCGATCAGCCGGGCGAACAGGAAATTCTCCCAGGTATTGCGCGAGCGCCCGTCGAACAGCAGGCGGCCATTCATGCCCATTTCGGTGAACAGGGATCTGGCGACGGCGACTTCGTCCTGGTCGCCGGAATAGACCAGTTTTGCCTCGGGATAATGCTGCGCCAGCACGCGGGCCGCGATCAGGGTACCGCCATCCGAGCCGATTCCACCGCCGCCGCGCGTGGCCGGAATGTCGGCGTTGAGTCCCTCGCCCAGCACCAGGATCCCATCGATATGATCGGGCCAGGCGGGCCGGGGCACCTGATTCTCGATTGGCCGCAGCGCCGAATTGCCGATCGGCACGAACAGCAGGACGATCAACGCACCCGCCACCAGCGTCGCCAGGATGACGCCGGCGATCTTCCTCCGCGCCGAAAGGATAGCGGCGGCGATTGCGGTCCAGACCAGCAGATGGCTGGGCTCGACGGCGAACCAGGCAAGCTTAAAAAGCATATTGGACGAACATGCCGACCGTCTGGGCGACGAAGTTCTCCGGCACGACGCCGAGATAGGTGTTGTTGCTGATCGCGCCGGCGGTCAGGCCCGTATAGTGAAAATCGTCGAGCTGCTCGTAGTCGAAACGGTAGAGAAAGCGTGTCGACAGCGTATCGGTGATCTGCCAGCGCAAAGTGGCCTGCAGCGTGTGGGCGTCGTAGGTGATGTCGGGGAAGGCGCTCCCCGCCTGCGCCGGGGTCAGCAGACTGAAGAAGGCGGCGGTGGAGGCGAAGGTGTAATTCACCCCGGTGTCGCTGTGGGTGAATGTGTAGTCGGCGTCGAACTGGAAGGCGCCCCAGCTGTGGCGGAACGTGGCGCCGAAGGTAACGTCGTGCGAGCCAACCGTCTCGGTCCAGGCGGCGGCCAGCGGATAGACCGGACCGCCGGCGGCCGGATTAGGGCCCGTGCCGATCGGATTGATGTTGGCAACGCCGCGATTCTGAGTTTGCCAGGTGACGTAGCCTGTCAGCGAGGTGGCGTTCGAGACTTGGTAGTTCAGCGAGGTGGTGGCGTCCCAGCTGGTGGTCGATTTCAGACCATATTGGGCGTCGTAATCCTCGATGGTGGCGTCGCCGCCGACTTGCAGGTCGAGATCGTCGGCCAGGATCTCGTTGGTCTGGGCGCGCACCTTGTGTTCGGTGCGGTTGGCGACGTCGAATTTCCTGAGGTCGGCCAGGGCGAAGGCCTGATCGCCAGCCGGGGTGGCCGGGATGTAGCCGGGCAGCGAGGCCGTATAATAGGGCGTGTAGGGATTGGACTCGTAATCGCTGCCGGTGCGCCGGGCGAACTGGTAGGACAGTCGCGCCGTGCCCCAGCTATAGCCGGTTGCCGCCAGCGAGATCTTGGCGATGTCGTCATCGGCGTTGGGCACCTCGCGGACCGTGTGGTCGATCTCGTTCTGCGACAGCGACAGATCGAGCTTGAGGTGGTTGTCGATGCGCCAGCCGCCGCTCGCGGTCATCTGCAGGTTGGAATTGGCGAAGGGCATGTTGCGGTATTGCACATTGCTGCCCGCCACAGTCGTCTCATACACACCGCTCATCGCCGGGTTGAAGGCGGCCAGGCCGCCATCGATGGCGATATAGCCGAGCTGTCCGGTCTGCGGATTGTAGGCCAGATAATTGGTGAGGTCCTTCTCGTCGCGGTCGCGCAGCTCGAAGCTGACATTGACCGATGGCGAGACGGTGTAATGAACCTGGGCGAAGGCGTTGAAGATGTCGATGGCGGCATCCGCGCTGGGGCGCACCAGGGCGGCGGCGGTGTTCCACTGGTTGAGGTTGATGCGGGTTGCCGCCCCCTCGATCACGCCGGAATCCGCGGTCGGGGCCAGAAGATTGTCGTTCTGGCGCATCAAGCTTTCGGACAGGCTGCCGGCGATCCGCAGATCCGGCGAGACGACCCAGGCGAAGTCGCCTTTCAGCGTGTGATAATCATTGTTGGGTGGCAGGCTCAATTGCCCGACGGTGGGGATGAAGGAATTGGGGTTGGGATTGTTGTTGAGGCCGGGATTCTGCCAGGTCAGCGAGTCCGAGCCATTGCGGAAGAACGAGCCGGAATAGGTCAGATTGGCCTGGATATTGTCGCCCTTCCAGCGCACGCCGGAGGAGACGTCGACCGTCTGATAATGGATCGGCTCGATGATCTGAGTAGCACCGTTCTGGAAAGGATAGCCGAAGGTGGCGCTGATCGGCTGAGTGCCGGTGCGCCATTCGTTCGACGCCTTGACGAACAATTCCCAATTCTTGTCCGGCGACCAGGTCGCGCTCGTTCCGGCTTTCTCGCGCGTCACCGCCAGATCGCTGGCGCCGACGGCGGCGGCCACCGCATTGACCTGCGCCGCGGTCGAGGCGCCCGGCGTCAGGCCCTGGCGCAGGGTGAGCGTGTCGGTGCCGACGCCGTCCCACAGCGATTTGGCGGTGGTCGAATAGAGATGCGGGATCGAATCGTAATAGGCGGTGAGGTCGAACACCCCATATCGGCCGATCTTGACCTGATAGAACTGGTCGCTGCGCCCGACATTCTCGGCTTGGGCCGACAGGTAGAGCGCGGTGACGCGGTTCTCGGCGAGGAAGCCGAAATTGAGCACGCCGCCGCTGCGCCAATCGCCATATTCGTTGAGCATCGCCGATTTGGTGTCTTGGCCGAACGTGCCGAGCAGCCCGGCCTCGATCCAGCCGGAGCTCCACCAATCGGGATCGCTCTCGCTCTGCGTCATTTCCGGCGTGCGGAACGGGATCGGATAGAGGAGGCCCGTGGGGCTGCGCGAGGTGCCGTCGGTCAATGGCGACAGACCGTCCTCGTCGCGCGGCCGGTCGGGCCCGAGACCAGACGGGTTCAGCACATTGCCGGGACCGCCATAACCCGTTGCCGAGGTATCGGCCAGAGCGGGCGTCGCCAGGAAGGTGGCGGCCAGCAGCAACAGGCGGCGTCTCATCGTTCGAACCTCGAGCCGGAGGGATCGTTCGAGCCATGGATGTTGACATGGCAGGTCTGGCAGCTGGTGGCGATCAGCCGCGGATCGGGCATCGGGCCGTGCGGCAGATTGCCCATGGTCAGGAGCTGGGCCGGATGACCGTCCTGGGAATGGCATTGCTGGCACAGCACCGGGCGCGGCGTGGTCAGCAGATTCTCGAAGTTGGAGCCGTGCGGATTGTGGCAGTTGAGGCAGTTCTCATGCACCGGCGCATGTTCGAACAGGAACGGCCCGCGCTTGTCGGCGTGGCAGGTGTAGCAAAGCTCGTTGATGCTGTCGGCCTTCAGCAGCGGCGGGGTGGTCGAGCCGTGCGGATTATGGCAGTCGGTGCAGGTGATCTTGCCTTCCAGCAGCGGCATGTGCGAGCGCTTGCCGAATTCGGCATGCTGCTCCTTGTGGCAGCCGAAGCAGGTCTGGCTGATCGAGTCCTTGGCCGTCAGTCCGTGCGCCGCGAAAGTGCCCATCGGATTGTGGCAGTCGCTGCAGGCCAGCTTGTTCTGCTCGTGGATCGAATCATGCCAGAAGATGCGCTGGCCGCCCTTGTGGCAGGTCAGGCATTGCTCATTCTGCGCGGAAATCGGCGTCTTGCTCTTATGCGAGAAGCTGATGATCTTGGTCATGTCCGAGGGATCCTCGACATGGGCCGAGCCGGGGCCGTGGCAGGCCTCGCAATTCTTCTCCTCGCGGGCGTCGCGCGGATGCAGATTGAACACTTTGGCGTGGGTCGTGTGCGCCCAGTTGGTCGCTTCCGACTGATGGCAGGTCGCACAGGTCTCCTGGCCGACGAAGAAGAGACCGTCGTCCGGCTGCTGCGGCTGCTGGGCAGGCGCCGGGGCGGGCTCGGCGGATTGCTCCATGTGGGTGAAGATGGGCTTGGGCAGGCCGGCGCCGAATGGCGCGTCGCTTCCGGCCTGGGCCATCTGCGTGAAGACGGGCTTGGGCAGGTCGGCGCCGAAGGGGGCGTCGCCGGCCCGCGCCACGCCCGACAGCAACATCAGGGCGGCGAGAAGAACGATCGGAAAGCGGATAGGCATCAGGGTCCCCGGCGTCGCCATTTTGCTGTCAGACGGGGAGGGGGGCGGTTTTATTCCCGCGCCGACTGGAAAATCTCCAGCGGCGTCAGCGCCAGGATCACCAGATCGAGGGTCAGCGAGCGGTGATCGACATACCAGGCATCGAGATCGATGCGCGCCTGCATGTCGGACAGGGTCGGGGTGGGGCCGCGCGCGCCATTGACCTGGGCCCAGCCGGTGATGCCGGGGCGCACCTGATGGCGATAGCCGTAATTGGGGATGTGCCGGCCGTAATAATCGTCATGCGCCGCCGCGTGCGGGCGGGGCCCGACCAGGCTCATCTCGCCCATCAGCACATTGATCAGCTGCGGCAGCTCGTCGAGACTCAGCTCGCGCAGGATCTGCCCGACCCGCGTGACGCGCGGATCGCCCTGGCTGACCTGCACCACCACCGGCCCGTCCTCCAGCACCCGCATGGTGCGGAATTTGAGGATATGGAAGGGGCGGCCATTGAAGCCGATGCGGCGCTGGCGGAACAGGACCGGCCCCGGCGAGTCGAGCTTGACCGCCAGGGCGATGAGCAGCCCGAACGGCAGGCAGAGGGTCAAGAGCGCGCTGCTCAGCGCCACGTCGATCAGGCGTTTGGAGAGAGTCATTTTTGCCCCTCAAGTGCCGGGCGGGCGCCTTGTAGGCGCCCTTGGCTACCGCGCCAAGCTATACCGCCTGTGTAATCGACGCTGTCGGCAGCGCGGGCGTCGCTCTCGGCTTGGCCGAGAATCAATTGAATCGCGTGCCAAGCACGCACGCGCACGCCGGCAACGAATTTGGGGCGTCGAAGCGTGGTGAAGACGACCGTATCGCGACCAAATTCGTTGCTCATAAGGGCACCTTTATTGCCATTTCCAGCGCGCCGGTCATGCCGTGGTCGGGGCGCGGCTGGTCGTCCTGGAAGCGGGCGGAGAGGTCGAGCTTGAAATGGTCGAAGGGCAGGGTCACGCGGGCTTCAGCGATGTCGAGCTTGACCGGCTGCGTGCTGATGATGTTGTCGCCGGCCGGCGTTTGCGGCGTGCCGATCTCGGCGTGATGCAGCGAGAGTTCGTAGAAGCGGCCGGCCTGGTCGCTCCACGCCGCCTGGATCGAGTACAGTTTGGAATCGTCGTCGAGGCTGAAGCCCAACGTCCGGCCGCGATAGCGCATGCCATCGGGATAGCCGCCATTGGTGTAAGAGAAGCCGTAGATGTAATTGCCGAAGCTGAAAATGTCGGTGGTCGCGATGCTGCTGGTGTATTCCAGCGTCAGGCGCAAGGGATTCCCGGCCGTGGGGATGAACGCGGATGTGCCGAACAGATGGCTGGTGCCCGAATGGGTGAAGGGCGAACTGTCCTCGTTCATCAGCTGCAGGTAAGCCTGCACCGGCACGCCCCACAGATCGTGGCTCAGCTTGAGGTCGATCAGCCCTTCGTCATTGGTCTTGTTGACGTTGTTGGGCGAATTATTGAGCTCGAAATAATAGGCCGGCGAACAGGGATGGCCTTCGCCGCAGATCTCGTCCGTGCGGGCCAGACCGATCTCGACTCCCGGCGCGGGATTGAAGGTGAAGCGCAGCCCGTCATAGATCGTGTCCTTCTGCAGGCGCGGCCCGTCGAGCAAACCTATGAAGAATTCGCCCTGCCACGGTCCCAGCCAGTCGAGGATCGGCCAGGAGGAGGCCGAGGTCTCCAATCGCTGGATACCGACTTGAGGCACCGGCCGGGCATTATTCGAGAGCGACAGGGCGGAGATCCAGCCGGGTCCCCACCAATGGGTCAGATATCCGCCATAGACCAGCGCCTCCTCGCCCAGCTTGGTGGCGACATAGGATTCGTCCAGATCCACCTTGGCGCCTTTGCCGAAATCCTGCTGGAAGGCGCCCAGCGACAGCCGCGCCGCGAAATCGCTGGAGCTGTAGGAGACGGAAGCCTGCGACTGGCCCTGGCCGCGCCCCAGACTGTCGAAATCGCGCACCAGGGCGGGATCGTTGGTGAGATCGATCTCGGAAGAGGCCGACCAGCCAGGATGGGTGGCGGCCGCCGCCTGGGACAACAGCCGCGCGGCGGCGGCCCGCGCTTCCGGCGAAGCCTGGGACAGGTCGGCGTCGCGCAGAGCCCGATAGAGCGAGTTCCACGGCAGCGGCCATTGGCTGGTGACGCCGTCGATCAGGCCGGCGGCGGCGGCGATCTCGATGTCGGCGCGCAATTGATTATCGCCCACTTCGGCCCAAGGCGAGGCCCAAACCGGACTGGCCGCGGTCATGGCGGCGCAGGCGAGGGCCAGCGGCAGATGTCTCCCGTTCATGTCGCTCAGACGGTGACGCGCCGCGAAATATTCCGAGAGTTCAAGATTAAGCGGAATTAATGTGGGCTTAATTCAGCCTCAATCCGCGACTCTCTAGGGTGCGCCGCAGAATGCAGCTTTCTGTCAGGACCATGAACAAGCGACTCCCCATCCTTCTCCTCCCCGTCCTGCTTGCGGCCTGCACTCTCGGCCCCGATTACCAGGCCCCGGAGAACCCGTCCCCGCCGGCCTGGCGCAACCCGCCGGCTCAGTCCTCCGAATTATGGCCGTCGCAGGATTGGTGGCAGGGCTTCGGCTCGTCCCAGCTCGACCTCTATATCGCCGCCGCGCAGAACGCCAATACCGACCTCGCCGCCGCCGAGGCGCGGATTCGCGAGGCCGATGCTCAGGCGCGCATCGCCGGCGCGCCGCTGCTGCCCTCGCTGTCGCTCGGCGCCAACGCCATCCATGAGCGCCAGCCGTCCGCGCTGACCGGCAAGATGGTCACCTCGACCGCCTACGAGCCCGGCCTGACCGCCAGCTACGAGGTGGATTTCTGGGGCAAGAACGCCGCCACCGCGCGCGCCGCCGAAGCCACCGCCCTGGCCAGCCGCTACGACCAGGTCACCGTGTCGCTGACGGTGATGATGAGTGTAGCCAATAGCTATTTCCGCACGCTCGAACTGCATGACCGGCTGGTCGTCGCCGAGAACAATCTGGCCAGCGCGCGCAATACGCTCGACGGGCTGAACCGGCAGCGCCAGGCCGGCCTCGTCACGGCGCTGGACGTCGCGCAGCAGGAGACCGTGGTGGCGACGCTCGACGCCGCCGTGCCGGCCTTGCGCGAACAATATGAGCAGGCGCTCGACGCGCTCGCCATCCTGCTCGGCCGCACCCCGGACCAGATCGAGCGCATCGACGAGACGCTCAATGGCCTGTCTCACCCGGATGTCTCGCCCGGCCTGCCCTCGACCCTGCTGACCCGCCGCCCCGACGTCGCCGAGGCGGAGGCGCAGCTGGTCTCGGCCAACGCCAATATCCAGGCCGCGCGCGCCGCCTTCTATCCCAGCATCGACCTCACCGCCCAGGGTGGCTTCGCTTCCGCGGCGCTGAGTACCGCGCTGAAGCCCTCCAACGCCGTCTACACCCTGGCGGCGGGCCTGACCCAGCCGATCTTCAATAACGGCTTGCTGGAGGGCCAGTTCGACCTGGCCCAGGCGCAATATGACGAATTGCTGGCCACCTATCGCAAGACGGTGCTGTCGGCCTTCGCCAATGTCGAGGATTCGCTGGTCGCGGTACAGCAGACCGCCGACCAGGAGAAGCTTCAGGCCCAGGCGGTAGTCACCGCCCAGCGCGCCTATGATTTCGCTAAGGCCCAGATGAAGGCCGGCACTATCAATATTCTGACCGTGCTCAATACCGAGACTTCGCTGTTCACCGCCCAGGACTCGCTGGTCCAGGCCAAGTCGGCGCATCTCCAGGCCCTGGTCAATCTTTTCGGCGCCCTCGGGGGCGGATGGCAGAAAGCATGATGATGAAGAAGCAGAGCATGATCGCCAAGTTGGGCAAGACCCGGTTGCTACTCGGCGTGGCCGCCATTGCGCTGGTAGCGATCGCCCTCGTCAATTGGTCGGGCTCGCCGGCGCCCAAGGCCGCGCCGCGCGCCACCGGCGAAGTGACCGCGAACTTGGCCAAGGCCGAACGCAAGGATATGCCGATCTATCTGCAGGGTCTCGGCACCGTGCAGGCCTTCTACACCGTCACCGTGACCTCGCGCGTCGACGGCGAACTGCAGAAGGTCGGCTTCGTCGAAGGCCAGGCGGTCAAGAAGGGCGACCTTCTGGCCCAGATCGATCCGCGCCCCTATCAGGCCGCCTATGACCAGGCGGTGGCCACCAAGAACAAGGATGTCGCGCAGCTGGCCAACGCCCGCATCGATCAGCAGCGTTACGCCGAGTTGGCGCCGCAGGATCTGGCGTCCAAGCAGCAGGTCGACACGCAGAAATCGCTGGTCGCGCAATTGGAGGCCCAGGTCGCCGCCGATCAGGCCGCCATCGACAACGCCAGGACCAACCTCGATTACGCCCATATCACCTCGCCGATCGACGGGCTGACCGGCGTGCGCCAGGTCGATCCGGGCAACAATCTGCACGGCGCCAACGCCACGCCGATCGTGGTGGTGACCCAGACTCAGCCGATCTCGCTGGTCTTCACCCTGCCGGAGGAAAGCCTCGACCGCATCGGCCCGGCCCTGAAACAGGGCAAGGTGCAGGTGGCGGCCATGACGCGCGACGGCAAGGGCGAGGTCGATCGCGGCGAGATCGCCGTGCTCGACAACCAGATCGACCAGAGCACCGGCACCATCCGTTTCAAAGCCACCTTCCCCAACCAGAACAACCAGCTGTGGCCGGGCGAATATGTCAATGCGCGGGTGCTGCTCAAGACCAGCCAGAACGCGGTGACCGTTCCGGATTCGGCGGTGCAGCGCGGCCCCACCGGTCTCTATGTGTTCCTGGTCAAGGGCGACCAGACGGTGGAGATGCGCCCCGTGAAGGCCGGCCCCTCGGCCAATGGCCTGACCATCATCGAGGGTGGGCTGGACGGCGGCGAGACAGTGACCACCAACAACGAATATCGTCTGCATGACGGCGTCAAGGTGAAGGCGCCCGCGGCCCCCACTCAAGACGACAAGAAGCCGACGAAATGAGCAACGGACTCTCAGGCGTGCGACTGCACGCCCGCGCTGCCAACAGCGTCGATCACACAGGCGGTATAGCTTGGCGCGGTAGCCCAGCGCATGGAATGCGCGCCCGGCGCCTGAGGGACATGAATAAATGAGCATCTCGTCCCCGTTTATCGAACGGCCGATCGCCACCTCGCTGCTGATGGCGGCGATCTGCCTGATCGGCATGGTGGCTTTCCCGCTGTTGCCGGTGGCGCCGCTGCCCCAGGTCGATTTCCCGACCATCCAGGTCAGCGCCAATCTGCCGGGCGCGAGCCCCGAGACCATGGCTTCGTCGGTGGCGACGCCGCTGGAATATCAGATCGCTGAAATTCCCGGCGTGTCGCAGCTGACCTCGACCAGCATCCTCGGCAACACCTCGATCACCGTGCAGTTCGACCTCAACCGCAATATCGACGCCGCAGCGCAGGACATCCAGACCGCCATCGACGCCGCCGCTGGCCAGCTGCCGAAAAATCTTCCGTCGCCGCCCAGCCAGCGCAAGATCAACCCGGCCGATTCGCCGGTGCTGATCTATGCGGTCCATTCGGACAGCCTGCCGATCACCCAGGTCGACGATTACGCCGAGAACGTGCTCTCGCAGCAGATTTCGCAGATCACCGGCGTCGCCCAGGTCGCCATCGGCGGCCAGCAGAAGCCGGCGGTGCGCGTGCAGGTCGACCCCGTCAAGCTGGCGGCGATCGGGCTGCAGCTCGAGGACGTCGCCAACGTCATCAACATCGCCACCACCGATGCGCCCAAGGGCTCGGTCAACGGCCATTTCCACAGCTACACCATCTACAACAACGACCAGCTGCTGAAGGCCGAACCGTGGAACGACATCATCGTCGCCTATAAGAACGGCGCGCCGGTGCGTATCCGCGATATCGGCAGGGCGGTGGACGGGCCCGAGAACAACCAGATCGACGCCTGGCAGAACGGCAAGTCGGGCGTGCTGCTGATCGTCTATAAGCAGCCCGGCGCCAATGTCATCGACATCGTCGACCAGGTCGAGAAGAAGCTGCCCGGCATCATGACCGCGGTACCGCCCTCGATCACCGTCGACAAGGTGGTCGACCGCACCACCACCATCCGCGCCTCCGTCGAGGACGTCGAATTCACCCTGCTGCTGACCATCGGCCTGGTGGTCGGGGTGATCTTCCTGTTTCTGCGCAATTTCTGGGCGACCGTCATTCCCGGCATCACCGTGCCGCTGGCTTTGTTCGGCACGCTGGCGCTGATGTATGTGGTCGGCTATTCGCTCGACAATCTGTCGCTGATGGGCCTGACCATCGCCGTGGGTTTCGTCGTCGACGACGCCATCGTCATGCTCGAGAACATCTATCGCCACATCGAGGACGGCATGACGCCGCTGGAGGCGGCGCACAAGGGCGCCGGCGAAATCGGCTTCACCATCATGTCGATCTCCATCAGCCTGGTGGCGGTGTTCATTCCGCTGCTGCTGATGGGCGGCATCATCGGCCGTCTGTTCCGCGAATTCGCCATCACGGTCACCATGACCATCGCCGTCTCGGCCTTCGTCTCGCTGACCCTGTCGCCGATGATGTGCGCGCTGTTCCTGCGCAACGAGCACGAGGTCAAGCATGGCAAGGCCTATATAGCGATCGAGAATGCCTTCGAATGGATGGTGAACGGCTATCGGCGCGGCCTCGATTTCGTGCTGCGTCATCAGTTCCCCACCTTGCTGACCTTCATCGCCACGGTGATCGCCACCGGCCTCCTCTACGCCGCCGAGCCCAAGGGCTTCTTTCCGCAGCAGGACACCGGCATCATCGCCGGCCTGTCGGACGCGGCGCAGAACGTCTCGTTCGAGGAGATGGTGCGGATCGAGCACAAGATCACCGACGTGCTGGCCCAGGATCCCGACGTCGCCGGCTGGGCGACTTCGATCGGCGGCAACCGGCCGCTCAATACCGGCTTCGTGGTGATCGGGCTCAAGCCGCGCGGCGAGCGCGAGGCCAGCGCCGACGAGATCATCACGCGCCTTCGGCCGAAATTGCAGCAGGTGGCCGGCGCCACCCTGTTCCTGCAAGCCAGCCAGGACCTCAATGTCGGCGGCCGTACCTCGCGCACCCAATATCAATACACGCTGCAGGACGCCAATCTCGACGAGCTGAACGAATGGGCGCCCAAGCTGATGGCCAAGCTGCAGACCCTGTCGGAGCTGAAGGATGTGGCCTCCGACCAGCAGACCAGCGGCACCACCTTGTCGATGACCATCGACCGCGACCAGGCCGCCCGGTTCGGCATCCAGCCGTCATTGATCGATTCGACGCTCTATGACGCCTTCGGCCAGCGCGAGGTGACCCAGTATTTCACCCAGCTCAACTCCTACCATGTGGTGCTGGAAGTGCTGCCCGAGATGCAGGCCGATCCGGACACGCTGAACAAGATCTACATCACCTCGCCGGTGACCGGGAAACAGGTGCCGCTGTCGACCTTCGTGCATTTCGATACGGATCACACGGCCTTGCTGTCGGTCAACCATCAGGGCCAGTTCCCCGCCGTCACTCTGTCCTTCAACCTCGCCCCCGGCGTGGCGCTGGGCCAGGCGGTCGACGCGATCAACCAGGAATCGGCGACGATGGGTCTGCCGAGCTCGATCGCCGGCACCTTCCAGGGAACGGCGCAGGCCTTCCAGAGTTCGCTGAAGAGCGAGCCCTATCTGATCGCGGCGGCCTTGGTGGCGGTCTACATCATTCTCGGCATGCTGTATGAGAGCTACATCCACCCCCTGACGATTCTCTCGACCCTGCCGTCGGCCGGCGTCGGCGCGCTGCTGATGCTGATGGCCTTCCATTACGATCTGTCGGTGGTGGCGCTGATCGGCATCATCCTCTTGATCGGCATCGTCAAGAAGAACGGCATCATGATGGTCGACTTCGCCATCCAGGCCGAGCGCGAGCAGGGCATGAGTCCGGTCGAATCGATCCGGCAAGCCTGCCTGCTGCGCTTCCGCCCGATCATGATGACGACCATGGCGGCGCTGCTCGGCGCGCTCCCCCTGATGCTCGAGAAGGGCACCGGTTCCGAGCTGCGTCAGCCGCTCGGCTACACCATGGTGGGCGGTCTGATCCTGTCGCAGATGCTGACGCTGTTCACCACCCCGGTGATCTATCTCTATCTCGACCGGCTGACCACGCGGAACAAGGGCCATCATCATCCACGGGGCGGCGGTGAAAGCGGCAAGGCGCACCAGGAGCCCCAGCTTGTCCATGTCTCGCACCACGAATAGTCTCTAGGCGGGAGGATCGCGGTGAAGGTGCTGCTGGTCGAGGATAATGAACGGGTCTCGCGCTTCGTTGTAAAGGGCCTGCGCGAAGCCGGTCACACCATCGATCATGTCGAGAATGGCCGCGACGGGTTATTCTACGCCGCCAGCGAGACCTACGACGCGATCATCATGGATAGGATGTTACCCGGCCAGATCGACGGGCTCGGCATCATCGAGACCTTGCGCCAGCAGGGCAACCGCACGCCGATCCTGGTGCTGTCGGCCTTGTCCTCGGTCGATGAGCGCATCAAGGGCCTGCGCGCCGGCGGCGACGATTACCTGACCAAGCCCTTCGCCTTCGGTGAATTGCTGGCCCGCCTCGACGCGCTGGTGCGCCGCCTGCAGGTCGATGCCGGCGCCACCCAGCTCTCCGTCGGCGATCTGCATATGGATGTGCGCTCGCGCAAGGTGAGCAGGGGCGGGCGGGCCATCACCCTGCAGCCGCGCGAATTCCAACTGCTCGAATATCTGATGCGCCATGTCGGCCAGGTGGTGACCCGCACCATGCTGCTGGAAAATGTCTGGGACTATCATTTCGACCCCCAGACCAACATCGTCGACGTGCATATCAGCAATCTGCGCCAGAAGATCGAGATCCAGGGAGAGAAGCCGCTGGTGAAAACCGTGCGCGGCGCCGGCTATATGATGACGGCGGACTCCTAGAAATGCTGACGCGCTTCACCCGCTCCTCGGCACTGGCCCTGGCCTTGGGTTATGTCGGGTTGGGTGTGGTTGCGCTGGCCTTGTTCGCCTTGCCCCTCTGGTACGCGTGGCGCGTCACCGTCGAGGAATATCGCGTCGAGCTGATCCAGGAGGACGTGCAGCGCTTCTCGGAGGTGTTCGCCCGCCGTGGAGCCGAGGGACTGTCCGCCTTCATCGACGAGCGTGTCAATTTGCAGATCGCCGGCGACCGCCTGCTGCTGCTGGCCGATCCTTCGCTCCAGCCTCTGGCGGGCAATCTCGAGTCCTGGCCGAAGGAAGTGCCGGCTCAGCCAGGCATCTACACCATCGATATGGTCGTGGTCGGGCACCCAAGCCGCGTCGGCCTCGTGCGCGCGACCTTGCCGGGCGGCTACAATCTGCTGGTCGGGCGCGATATCACCCACTTCAATCCGCTCGAGAACCGCTTCTGGCTCGGCCTAGGCGTCTCGCTGACGGTGCTGCTCGGTGTCGGCATAGCGAGCGGCTGGCTGGTGCGGCGCGTCGTCCTCTCCGAGATCGACAATATCAGCCACAGCGTCGGCGCCATCGTCCATGGCGACCTGTCGCACCGCCTGCCGGTCACGCCGCGCGGCGGTGAATTCAACACGCTCTCGACCACCATCAACCGCATGTTCGACCAGATCGAGCAGCTGGTGCATGGGGTGCGCAACGTGTCCAATTCGATCGCCCACGATCTCAGGACGCCGCTGGCCGAATTGCGCTCGCGCCTCGAGGAGATGGTCGTTACCCGTCCCTCCGGCGAGGAGCTGAATGAGGGGCTGGCCGACGCGGTGGAGGATGTCGACCGCGTCATCGGCATCTTCAACGCGCTGTTGCGCCTGGCCGAGATCGACGCCGGCGCCCAGCGATCCGGCTTCGTCGAAGTCAATCCGGCGGAATTAGCCTCCCGCGCCGCCGAATTCTACCGGCCGGCGGCGGAACTCAAGGGTATCAGCCTCGACTTCCGCGACGCCGCCGAGGGCGTGAGATTGGCAGGCGATCCGCTTCTCTTATCGCAAGCGGTGTTCAATCTGCTCGACAACGCGGTGAAGTTCACCCCGGCCGGCGGCCATATCCGCGTCGAGGCGGCGCGCGGCGATAGCGGGATCGAGATCAGTGTCGGCGATGACGGGCCTGGCGTCCCCGACGAGGAAAAGCAGCGGGTGGTCGAGCGCTTCTATCGCGGTGATCTCAGCCGCGGCAGCACGCCGGGGGTCGGGCTCGGCCTGACGCTGGTCAGCGCTATCGCCAGCTTGCATGGCGGTCGGCTGGATCTGACCGACAACCATCCGGGCCTGATCGCCCGGATGGTGTTCGATAGCTTGCAACCCGGCGTTCAGGCCGCCTTGTAGCGGGCGGCCGGCTGGGCCTTCGACAGGTTCGGCATCAGGGCCTGGCGCGCCGCTTCGTAGGCGGCCCAATCCTTCTGCTCGGGCAAGGCCGGAATGGTGACCAGTTCGCCCTGGGCCAGGCCGGCCAGCGCGGAATCGACCATGTCCTCGGCGCGCATCACGATACTCTGCGGCAGATGCTCGACCGGAGTGCCGGCAATGCCCCAGAATTCGGTGGCGGTGGCGCCGGGCAGGACCGCCTGGACGCGGATGCCTTTCGAGGCCAGTTCGTGATGCAGCGATTGCGAGAAGGCCAGCACGAAAGCCTTGCTGCCGCCATAGACGCCGTTCAGCATCTCAGGGGCGATGGCGACGATGGAAGCGATATTGATGATCGTGCCGGTCCCGCGCGCCACGAAGCCGGGTGCGGCGGCATAGGTCAGCCGCGTCAGCGCCGTGACATTGAGAGCGATCATCTCCTGCATCTTCTCGACATCGGCGTTAAGCAGCGGCGCGGTGGCGCCGACGCCGGCATTGTTGATCAGCAGGGTGATGCTGGAATCGGTCTTGAGCAGGGTCTCGACCTGAGCCAGATCGGTGGATTTAGTGAGGTCGGCGGCGACGATCTCGACGGTGCGGCCGGTCTCGCGGGTCAGTTTGCTGGCGGCGGTGCGCAGGCGCTCGACATTGCGGGCGACCAGGATCAGATCGTAACCCTGGCGGGCCAGGCGGTCGGCATAGACGGCGCCGATGCCCGAACTGGCGCCGGTGATGAGGGCGGTACCTTTGAAAGCGGTGGTCGACATGATGAATCTCCTGGGGATGTTCGGTGAGGAGACTCTAGGCCGACTCGACTCTGTCTTGAATGTCATATATACAACGTTTCAGGACATGATCGGAGAGTCGCCATGATCAAGGTTGGTTTCCTCGTCACGCCCGGCTTTCAGATGATGAGCTTCGCCGCCCTGACCGCCTTCGAGCTGGCCAATGTGACCGCGGGCGAAGCGCTCTACGACATCGTGATTCTGTCCGAGACAGGCGGGCCGGTCTCCAATTCTCTCGGCATCCGCATGGATACCGTGCCGCTGGGCGAGCCCGATTTCGATACACTGGTGGTGACCGGCGCGCTGGACCCCGAGCCGGCCTCTCCCCTTGTGCTGAATTATGTGCGCGAGGCGCTGCAGAGTTGCCGGCGGGTTTCCTCGATCTGTACCGGCGCCTTCATCCTGGCCCAGGCCGGCTTGCTCGACGGCCGGCGCGCCACCACCCACTGGTTCCTGGCGCGCCGGCTGCAGGATGAATTTCCCCAGGTGAAGATGGAGGAGGACCGTATCTTCATCATCGACGGCCCGGTCTGGACCTCGGCCGGCATGAGTGCCGGCGTCGATCTGGCGCTCGGCATGATCGAGAAGGATTTCGGCGCCGAGATGTCGCGCTCGGTGGCCCGCAAGATGGTGCTCTATCACCGCCGCGCCGGCGGCCAGTCGCAGCATTCGGCCCTGCTGGAGATGGACGCCAAGTCGGACCGCATCCAGACCGCGCTCGATTACGCCAAGCGCAATCTACGTAGTGCTTTGTCGGTGGAGGATCTGGCCGAGGCCGCGCATCTTTCCCCCCGCCAATTCAGCCGCGCCTTCCGCGCCGAAACCGGCCAGTCTCCGGCCAAGGCGGTGGAACACTTACGAGTCGAGGCGGCGCGCCTCATGATGGAACAGACGCGGCACCCGATCGATGTCGTCGCCGCCGAAACCGGCTTCGCGGATCGGGAGCGCATGCGCCGGGCGTTTCTACGGGCGTTTGGGCAACCGCCGCAGGCGATTCGCCGGACCGCGCGGGAAGAGGCGATTTAGGAGCGCATAGAGATTTCGACTATGCGGACGTAGCCTGCTTTTCGACCTTCTGGATTACCGGCTCAACCTGGGCGGTCTGACTGTCGGGGAATCCGTGCATTTCTGTGGCGTACGACCGGTCATCGGGCATCGTTTTCTGCGCTGAATGTGTTTTAGCTGTGCAAGCCATGCCATCCCGTAGACTCGCAAAATATGACGACGTCACGTATATTGGCCGAGCTATGAGCAATCTGAGCGCAAAAAGCATCGACAATCTGGTCATGGGCACGGTCAACGCCTCGTGGAAGACCATGCTTGAAGCCAACACGCTCGCCCAGCTGGTGGCTACGGGCGATGTCGAGAAGGCTTTGCCTCATCTCGCGACCTTTTACAGCGAGGTCAGGGGCAATCTCATCGTCGCTTTCGCCAAGTCCCACGGTATCAGCATGATCCAATTGGGTGCGACATATTTGACCGTCAAGAAGTTGACGGGCGAGAAGAACCCGGCTCTTGAGGCAGACTTTGGCCACTCAATGGGACTTGCTGCTTAGTCGAGCCATCTCAGGTCTTGGCACTCTCGAACATCACGGAATCGGAACCCGCCATTGGACTTTTGGCGGCGGCACCGCTTTGATGATCGCCTTCGGAATATCGTCCGCCTACCCATATGGTGTTTTCATGGTGAACAGGACGAAGAGATACCGGTCAGGGAAACGCTCAAGCTGGTCGAGGCGTTGACGATGTTTGGTGGCGACGTCCGATGCACTGTCTATCCCGGCGTGGGACACGACTCCTGGACGCAGACCTACGACGATCCCGAATTGTACGAGTGGTTCTTGCGACACAAGCGCCAAGTTCCACAGTCGGCACTTACCGGCGGCACGTGACTCAGATCATTTCGATTCGATCCGATCGCTGGTGGCCGCTAAGCGACATGGTGTGGAAATGAGGGCGGCGCCGGATACCGCCGCCGCCCTTGCTTTTCGTCAGGTCCGTTACTGAGCCTTGGCGGCTTCCTCGATCAGCGCGACGATCTCTTTCGGATGGGAGATCATCGAGACGTGGCTCGCCTGCAGGGTGATGGTCTTCTTGGCCGCCATCCGCTGGGCGAACATCTGCTCGGCCTGGGGCGGGATCATCAGATCTTCGGACGAGACGGCGTAATAGCTCGGCTTGTCGTGCCAGGCCGCGTTGACGGCAGGAGCGGCCAGGGCAGTGCTATTGATCGGGATCTGGTGAGCCAGGACCGACTGCGCTTCGGCAGGCGGCAGATCGCCGGTGAAGACCTTCGGGAACTGCGCGGGATCGATCGACAGATAGCCCTTGGCGTCGGGACGCACCGCCTGCAGGCCGGGGGTCGGCGGGCCGCCCGCCGAGAGGGACTGCACGCTCTCGGCCTTGTCGGGAGCGAAGGCGGCGACATAGACCAGAGCCTTGACGTTCGGGGCCTCGCCGGCCTCGCCGATCACCACCCCGCCCCAGGAATGGCCGACCAGCACCACCGGCCCGGACTGTTTGGCCAGCACCGCCTGGGTGGCGGCGACATCGTCCTCGAGCGAGGTCAGGGGATTGGCGACCTCGGTCACTTTGTAGCCGTCCTTGCGCAGCAGACCGGCCACCTTGTCCCAGCCCGAGGCGTCGGCGAAGGCGCCATGGACCAGCACGACATTGCGCACCGGCGCCGCCGTTTCGGCGGCGAAAGAAAGGGTCGGGGCGACGCCGAACAAACCGCCGGCGAGGAGAAGAACACGCGACATTTTCATGATGTTGCTCCAGTGTGATGAGGGTGTCAGAATTGGATGATCGGTTAAGAGCCGGAAACGTCCGGCCCGTTGTTTGGTGAGGCGGATACTGCGCTAATGAGGGGGAATGGGCCATGCCGGCTCTGCCGAATGATTTGACCGATCGTCCAAAGTCTCCGGCTGAGGAAGACGACGGCGCCGATCTGCTGTCGCTTGCCCTGTCGCGCATGCGGCTCAGGGGCGAACGGGTCGCCGTCGAATCGCTCGAGGCAGGACAGGAGCCGCCGCTCGCGCCGGGCTCCGCCTGGCTGCTGATCGTCCGCGCCGGGGGAATTGGGGCGGTGGAGGCAGGGGATCTTCTGCTCCTGCCGCATGGCGCCGATTTTCCCGGCGCCCCCGACCTGGCGGCCCGCGAACCGACCGAGCTTCTGACCTGCCGATTCCGCTTCGAGCCTGATCAGTTGCCGGGCATGGTCTCGGCGCTGCCCGACTGGGTCCATATCACCAATGAAGAAGGCGGCGGCTGGCTGGGGGGACTCGGCCACTTCATGCAGATCGAGACAGTCGACGTTCAGCCGGGCGCGTCGCTGATGATGGGGAGGCTGATCGATCTGGCGGTGATCCGGGCGCTTCGCACCTGGGTCCATCGCGGCGGCGCGGCGGGCTGGCTGGGCGGATTGTCGGACCCGCGAATCGCCCGGGTCCTCAAGCTCGTTCATGCCGAACCGTTTCGCGGCTGGAGCCTGGAGGAGCTGTCGACTTTGGCGGGAATGTCGCGCTCGAGCTTCTGTGCCCGCTTCCAGGAGTTGATCGGCGAGAGCCCGTCGCGCTATCGCAACCGGCTCCGCCTGGCTGAAGCGCGGAATTTCCTCCGCACCGGACAGGGACGGGTCGGCGAGATCGCCCTGGCCGTCGGCTATGAGTCCGAAGCTTCCTTCAGCCGGGCCTACAAGGCCCAGTTCGGCGTATCACCCGCCAACGACCTGCGATAGGAGCGGCCAGGACACGGTCTTACACTGCGCCCGGATCGACCAGGTCCCACCGATTGCCATAGAGATCCTCGAATACCGCCACCGTGCCGTAAGCTTCGCGCCGCGGTTCTTCGAGGAACCGCACGCCGCGTTCGGTGAAGGCCGAATGGTCGCGGGCGAAATCGTCGGTTTGCAGGAACAGGAAGACCCTCCCGCCGGCTTGATTACCGATCGCGCGCCACTGGCGCTCTTCGGACGCCTTGGCCAGCAGTAGGCCGCCTTCCAGCGCGCCGGGTGGGCGCACCACGACCCAGCGTTTGCCGGGTGACAGATCATGATCCTCGGCCAGGGTGAAGCCGAGCTTCCCGACATAAAAATCGATCGCCTCGTCGTAATCTCCGACCACCAGGGCGGTCAGGGCGATGCATTGCCGCATCGGGTTCCTCCTGTAATATGGCGCAATGTCAGCCTTCGCACCCCTCTCCGACGACTTCGCCGCCGATCCTTATGCATCCTACGCCGCTTTGCGCGAGCAGGAGGGACTGCATTATTACCCGGATTTCGACGTCTGGCTGGTTTCGCGCTTCGCCGAGGTGCAGGCGATCGCGATGGACAAGAAGATGGTGCGTTCGCTCGACGGGCTAATCCCGCCCGAGGAGATCGCCGCGCAGAAGCGGGCCGGCAATTGGCACGAGATGCCGCATCATTCCCGCTTCGTGCAATTCTCGATGCTGGATAGCGATGGTCCGGTGCATGACCGCTTGCGGGCCCAAGTGTTCAAGCTGTTCACCCCGGTGATGGTCGATGGGTTACGCGCTTCGATCCAGGCCACCGTCGATCATTTAATGGGCGAGATCGCCGACAAGCGCGAGATCGATTTTATCGAGGATCTCGCCGCCAAGGTGCCGGGCCATATCATCGGCCAGCTGCTCGGCGTGCCGGATGAGGAGTGCCCGCGTCTGCGCGTCTGGTCGGAAGACATCGTCCAATATTTCGACATCGACCGCTCCGACGCGCGCAAGGCCGTCGCCGAGACCGCGACGACCGAGTTCTATGAATTCCTGTTGGCGCTGAAGGCCGAGAAGCAACGTCGGCCGCAGCCGGATCTGATCTCGGCGCTGATCGAGGCGGAGAAGGCCGGTCATCTCACCGAAGACGAATTCATCTCGACCTGCATGCTGATCCTGATGGCCGGCCATGGCTCGACCATCGATGTGCTGGGCAGCGGCCTGCATGCCTTGCTGCGTTTCCCCGACCAGATGGCGTGGCTGCGCGCCGAGCCCGGCGTCATCCAGACAGCGGTGCCGGAGATGTTCCGCTACGAGAGTCCGCTGCCCTTCTTCCACCGCTATGCGACGGAGGAGACCATGGTGGCCGGCCGCACCTATCCGCGCGGAACCAAGTTCGGTCTGCTCTATGGCGCCGCCAACCGCGATCCGGCCCAGTTCGAGCGGGCGCATGAATTCGACATCTGCCGTCACCCCAACCGCCATCTCGCTTTCGGGGGGGGCGCGCATTTCTGCTTGGGCAATCATCTGGCCCGTCTCGATATGGACGTGATCTTCTCGACCCTGCTGCGCCGGTTCGCCGGCATCGACTTGATCGAGCCGCCCCTTTATAAGCGCGGCCTGTCGGTGCGCGGGCCGAAGAGCCTGCGCGTCGCCCTGCGGCCGGCGTGACGCGGCGCATCATTGACCATGCTCCTCGAGCAAGATATATCTTAGATATGTTTTTTAGAGATCTCGCATGAGCGCGCCACAAACGCTGCATCCGGCCCGGCTGCTGATGGTGATGGTCCTGGTGACCGGCGCCATGTTCATGGAAATCCTCGACGGCACCATCATCACCACCGCCCTGCCGTCCATGGCGCAGAGTTTCGGCACCTCCGCCATCGAGCTCAATATCGGCGTTTCCGCTTATCTGCTGGCGCTGGGCATCTTCATTCCCGCCAGCGGCTGGATCGCCGACCGCTTCGGCGCGCGCACCATCTTCGCCCTGGCCATCACGCTGTTTACCGCCAGCTCGGCCCTGTGCGGCGGGGCGCAAAGTTTCGCTTTCTTCCTGACCCTGCGAATCCTCCAGGGGATCGCCGGAGCGATGATGGTGCCGGTCGGACGGTTGGTGGTGCTGCGCTACACGCCCAAGGAAAAGCTGATGGCGGCCATGTCCAACCTGGTATGGCCGGCCCTGGTCGCGCCTGTGCTGGGGCCGCCGCTCGGCGGCTTCATCACCACCCATTTCGGCTGGCGCTGGCTGTTCTATCTCAATGTCCCGCTCGGCTTGGCGGCGCTGGCGGCGTGTCTGGCGGTAGTGCCCCAGGTGCGGGAGGTGGAGTCCCGTCCCTTCGACTGGCCGGGCTTTCTGCTCTGTGGCGCGGGCACCTTCGCCCTGTTGTCGGGATTGGAGCGGGCGGTGGTCGGGATCGACGTCGTCTGCGGCGCGCTGATCGCGGTGGGGCTTGGACTTCTGGGGGTCGCCATTCGTCATTTCCGCCGCGCCGCGACACCCATGCTCGATCTGTCGTCCTATGCGATCCCGACCTTCCGGGTTTCGCTCGGCGGCGGCTCCTTGCTGCGCATGTCGATCGGCAGCGCGCCCTTTCTGCTGCCGCTGATGTTCCAGGAGGGATTCGGCTATGACGCCTTCCATTCGGGGCTGCTGGTGCTGGCCTTGTTCGCCGGCAATCTCGGCATCAAAAGCATCACCACGCGGATCCTGAGGCGGTTCGGTTACCGCCCGGTGCTGATCTGGAACGGCGTGATCTGCGTCCTTAGCCTGGCGGCCTGCGCCTTGCTCCAGCCCGGCACGCCCGTGGCGGTGACGGTGATCCTGCTGGCGATCGGCGGGATGAGCCGCTCGATGGAGTTCACCACCTTGTCCACCCTGGCTTTCTCCGATGTGCCCAAACCCGGCATTTCCCACGCCAACGGCCTGTTCAGCACGGTGTCGCAAATCGCCCTGGCGGCGGGAATCACCCTGGCCGCGCTTGGCGTCCGGGCCGGCCGGCTGATCGCCAACCATTTCGATCTGCGGGCGAGCGGCATCGATTACCGCATCGCCTTTCTGTTCGTGGCGACGATCGCCTTAGTGGGGCTAATCGACGCGATGCGCCTGCCGCGCGGCGCGGGGGATCACTTCGTCGATCGTCCAACCTGAGGTTCAGAAACTGATCCTGACCCGTAAGCCCCGCCCGCCCGCGCCATCATCGATCTCGATGGTGGCGCCCAGCGCGGTGGAGAGCGATTGGACGATGGCCAGGCCCAAGCCGCTGCCGGCGCGGTTCTGGTCGCGCGACAGGCGGTAGAAACGGGTGAACACCTTCTCGCGCTCGGGCGGCGGGATGCCGGGGCCGTCATCCTCGATCTCGATGGTCGGCCGGTTTTTACGTCGCGCCAGGCGAATGGTCACCGTGCCGCCCGATCCCGTATAGCGGATGGCATTGTCGAGCAGATTGGCGAGGATCTCGCTGACCAGCGTCGGGTTGGCGGCGCAGCGCAGGGCGCGGCTGGGCGCGAGCAGCTGCAGCTCGATTCCCGCCTCGATGGCGCGGGGCGCGTAGTCGGAGGCGACTTCCCGCGTCACCGCCTGCAGGTCGCAGCCGGCCGCGTCGGTCTCTGGCGCCGGGGCGCCGTCGGCGCGGGCCAGGGCGACCAGCTGGGTCAGCAGACGCTGCAGCCGGTCCGCCGCCGACCGGATGTCCTCCAGCGAGGATTGCGCCTCGTGATCGGCCGGGATCATTCCATCCAGCACGGCGATATGGGTGCGTAGCACCGACAGCGGCGTGCGCAGCTGATGCGAGGCGTCGGCCGTGAAGCGGCTCATCGCCGATTGCAGCCTTTCCGCCTCCAATTCGCTGGTGCGCAGGCTTTCCAGGGCGCGGGCCATCGCGCCCAACTCGTCGGGATGGGCGGTGGGCGGCACCGGCTCGGCGAAGTCGCGCCGGGTGAGGCGCTCGATGGAACCGGTCAGCAGCCGCATCGGCCGGGCCAGGCGGCGCTGCACATTGATCACCGCGAACACGCCGAACGCCATCACCGCCGCCAGATCGAGACCGGCTATCAGCAGCGAGCGGAAGGCGTTGGCGCGGATCCGTTCGGCATGATTGCTGGCCTCGACCTGCGCCAGACGGCTGACCGCCAGGATCGAGTCGAATGGCCCGTCGCAGGTGGCGGTCCAGTCGGCGCCCGGCATGGCCGGCCGTCCCGAGCCGTCGAGCCGGCCGATCACCGAATCGACCACGGCCTGGGCCTGCTCGGTGCTTTGCCGCGCCGCGCGGATCTGGGCGCGCAGATCGGCCGGCACCGCCGGTCCCAATTGCACGTCGTCGAGCGATTGCCAGGCCGTCTGATAGATCGTGCGGTAGCCGGCCAGGATCTCGGTCTGGCTGGCGGTCAGGGGCTGGCCCCGTTCGACATTGGCGCGCAAGAGCGAGCATTGCAGCCCATAGCGGTCGCGGATGGTCCAGGCGGTGCGGCGGATCTGCACCATCCCGGCGACGACCGGATCGTCGAGCTGGCCGGCGCTGCCGACCGCTACCGAGCCCTGATTGAGGGCGTCGATGGTGGCGTTGACGGACTCACGCCATGCATCGCTGGCCGCGAGATCCCGCAGGGCGCGGGGCAGGGCGGCCAGGCGCTCGACGGCGGGCTGGGCGGCCTGCTGGGCGCGCCAGGCCGCGCGGATGGCGTCGAGATAGGGGGCGCCGTCGGGCAAAGCGAGGGTGTCGAGGGCATCGAGGGCGGCGTTCATGGCGCTGGCGGCCGATTGCTGCGCGGCGGCGATGACCGGGGCGGGGTCCTCGTCGGCGATCAACGCCGTGCTGACGTCCGGCACCTGCGAGCGCACCGTGACGATGGCGCCGAACAGGGTGCGGTCGGTGCGGGTCAACAGCGCGATCCGGCCGGCCAGGGCGAAATTGCGCCAGGCGTCCCAGGCCAGGATCACCGTGGTGGCGAACAGGCAGCTCATCAGGATCGCCAGGGCGGTGATCAGGGAGCGGGTCAGCGAGGAGCGGTACATCAGCCCCTCACGCTTCCAGCATATAGCCGAGGCCGCGCAGGGTGCGGATGGTCGGGCCGTCCGGCTCGAGCTTGCGACGCAGCCGGGCGATATGCACCTCGATGGCGTTGGGAGCCACCGCCTCGTCGAAAGAGAAAATCTCGGAAATCAGCCTTTCCTTGGGCACGATCTCGCCGCAGCGCGCCGCCAGCCGATCGAGCACCGCCCATTCGCGGCGCCGCAGATCGAGCGGTCTCCCGGCGATCTCGGCGGTGGCCCTGGACCGATCGAGGATCAGGGCGCCGATCGTCACCAGCGGCGAGGGGTCGCCATGGGTCCGCCGCAGCAGGGCGCGCACCCGCGCCGCCAGCTCGTCGCCGTCGAACGGTTTCAGCAGATAATCGTCGGCGCCGAGATCGAGGCCGGAGACCCGGTCGCTGACCTGGTCGCGCGCGGTCAGCACCAAAACAGGGCTTTTGCAGGCCCGGGCCCGCAAGCGTTTCAGCACCTCGAACCCCGACATGTCGGGCAGGCCGATATCGAGAATGAGCAGCCCGTAGGGTTCGCTGGCCGCCAGCATCAGGGCGGTCTCGCCATCCTCGGCGACGTCGGCGGCGTGTCCCGCCGCCTTCAGCAGGGCAATCACGCCGCGCGCCAGAGCGGCATCGTCCTCCACCACCAGAATGCGGGCCATGACCGGTTTCCCCCTGTCTTCCTCTTCATCTGACGTGCGCGCGCAAGCGCCGTCAAACGGAACCTGCCCTTCGGAAAACTTTATTTTCCACCGTCCGGCGTGACAGCTTCATGACAGATTGCCGGGCCCATGATCGCCTCCCAGCGACTTGTGAGACTTCGTCGAATTGGGGGGAAATCATGATCAATTTCAGTAAGGAGAAGTGTGTCCGCGGCGTGGCGTTGTGGGTGCTGGCGGCAGGGCTGCTGGCGCAGGGGCAAGCGCACGCTCGGGAAAGCCAGGACGCCCAGGAAATCACCATCACCGGCTCGCGCATCAAGGCGCCTAACCTCACCAGCGAGAGCCCCGTCACCGCCGTGACCGACGCCGAGATCAAGCAGCAGGGC
>Ga0302311_10001674_pt1 | contig 25854 bp, 25 predicted proteins | sample III_Palsa_N1_3_FD_200449 | JGI IMG/M metagenome (GOLD analysis project Ga0302311, IMG submission 200449) | Peat permafrost microbial communities from Stordalen Mire near Abisko, Sweden - III_Palsa_N1_3 | ecosystem: Environmental > Terrestrial > Soil > Palsa > Peat permafrost | place: Sweden... | reverse complement strand
CCTCCTGCGCGGCCGACCAACCGGCCGGGCGCAGCCGGGCAGCCGCAGCACCCGAACCGGCCGTGTCAGCGATATGTCAGCGGACGCGGGAGGCCGCCAGCGCGATGTCAGTGGGGCCTGACACCCTGCTGGGCATGAAGCAAATCGACAAGCACCCCGAATCCGGCCGCCCGGTGGCGGTGTCCGTGCGGGGACTGGTCAAGCACTTCGGCGAGACCAAGGCCCTGGACGGTGTGGACCTGGATGTGCACGAGGGCACCGTCCTCGGCGTCCTGGGCCCGAACGGCGCCGGAAAGACAACCCTCGTCCGCTGTCTGTCCACCCTGATCACTCCGGACGCCGGCAAGGCCGTCGTCGCCGGGTACGACGTGGTGCAGCAGCCCCGGCAGCTGCGCCGCGTGATAGGCCTCACCGGCCAGTACGCCTCGGTCGACGAGAAGCTCTCCGGCCGCGAGAACCTGTACCTCATCGGCCGGCTGCTCGACCTGTCCGGCAAGGAGGCCCGTTCCCGCGCGGACGCGCTGCTGGAGCGGTTCTCGCTCACCGACGCGGCGACCCGCCCGGCCCGTACCTACTCCGGCGGCATGCGCCGCCGCCTCGACCTCGCCGCGTCGATGATCGGCCGCCCGCACGTCCTGTACCTGGACGAGCCCACGACCGGCCTGGACCCCCGCACACGCAACGAGGTGTGGACCGAGGTCAAGGCCATGGTGCGGGACGGCGTGACGGTGCTGCTCACCACCCAGTACATGGAGGAGGCCGAGCAACTGGCCTCCGAACTGACGATCATCGACCGCGGCAAGGTCATCGCGAGCGGCGGCACGGACGAGCTCAAGGCGAAGGTCGGCGGCCGCACCCTGCGGGTCCGCCCGGCCGACCCGCTGGAGCTGCGTCCGCTGGCCGACGCCCTGGACGAGCTGCGCCTGACCGGCTCCCCCGCCACCATCGACACCGAGTCCCGCGAGGTCCTCGTGCCGATCATCAGCGATGAGCAGCTGACCACTGTGGTCGGCGCGGTCACCGCGCGCGGCCTGATCATCGGCTCGATCACCACCGAGCTGCCCAGCCTGGACGAAGTGTTCCTGTCCCTCACCGGCCAGAAGGCGTCCGCCCCACAGGACGTCAGGCCCGATCTCGAGGAGGTCACCGTATGAGTGCCGCCGTTTCCTCCCCCATGGCCCCCACGATCACGATCGCGGCCGACCCGAAGATCGGCCTGCGCGGCCATCTGCGCCATACCGGCGCGCTCATCCGCCGCAATCTGCTGTGGATCAAGCAGGACCCCGAGTCGATGATGGACGCGGTCCTGATGCCCGTCATCTTCACTCTGCTCTTCGTGTACGTCTTCGGCGGCTCGATCGGCCAGGCGCTCGGCGGCGGCCAGGGAGCATACGTCCAGTATGTGATCCCCGGCATGATCGCGATGATGAGCATGAACATCGCCCAGGGCGTCGGCACCGGTTTCAACGAGGACTTCAACAAGGGCATTATGGACCGCTTCCGGTCATTGCCCATCGGACGGGGCTCCGTCCTGGTCGCGAAGATCGCTGTGGAGCTGCTCCGCCTTCTCGTCGCCACCACGATCGTGATGATCGTCGCGCTCCTCGTCGGCTTTCACATAAACGGCCACTGGAGCGGACTGCTGGCGTCCATCGGGCTGACCGCGCTGTTCGGCTCGGCCGTCATGTGGATCTTCCTGGTCCTGGGCGTGACCATGAAGAACGCCCAGTCCGTGCAGGCGATGGGGTTCCTGGTGATGATGCCGCTGCAGTTCGGCTCGTCGATTTTCGCGCCGACCAACTCGATGCCGGGCTGGCTGTCGAGCTTCACCAAGTACAACCCGATGTCCGGCCTGGCCGACACGTCCCGCGGCCTGATGACCGGCGGCCCGATCGCCCATGGCCTGACCGTGACGCTCGCCTGGACCGTCGGCCTCACCGTGGTCATGGCACCGATCGCGATCCGCAAGTTCACCCGGAAGACCTGACCCACCCGGGCCCTCGGATCCGCACCGTGACGCAGGCGGTTTCCGGGAGACCACCGGGCGTCCTCGTGCAAGGAGGCCCGGTGGGGGCGGGGTGGCCCGGGGCGGAGGTACAGCGCCGTCAGATGCGAAGTCTCGTCGGTGTGATGACCAGTGCGGCGGAGAAGAGCTCGGCGAACCGTTCGGGGGTGCCGAAGAGGGCTCCGATGCGCTCGGTGTATTTGGCCAGGTACGCGGGCTGCTGGTCGGCGGCCGACTGATCGGGGGCGTGTCGTGCGAGGCCTTCGATGCGCACCACGTTCCTGCCGATGTCGGTGACGTCGAGCACCAGGCTCACCTTGGGGTTGTCGGCGATGTTGCGCAGCTTCTCTTTCTTCGGCTGGGTGTAGAGCAGGATCGTCCCGTCCTCGCGCATCAGGAACCAGACGGGGACACTGACCGGCTGCCCGTCCGGCTCCACGGTGGTCAGCCAGGCAATGAGGTTGTGCCGCAGTCGGTCCTCAACTCGCTCGCGGTCGACCGGCGGCAGGTGAGACGTGAGTTCCATGCTGTTGTGCCTTTCTCTCAGCAGTCTTGCGAAGCAACGACACGAGGAGCACCGCAATTCCCGCTCCGCACCCGCAACACCCCCACGGTGCTGAATCGCGTCTCCCGGTACAGGCCGCGGGGAATCGGCCGGACAGGGCAGCAAGCTGACGGCGCCACATCCGTGCCCCCTGCCCCGAGCCGTGTATCAGGATCACGGTCGGACGACCGGGTCGCCCAGCTCCTGGGTGAATAGTCCCAGTGTCATTGCGACAGTATGATCCGCTGCATGTCTTGGATACGACGGCGTGTGCGCGACGCCGAGCCGCCTTCGGATCGACTGCCGGATCTTGAGTTCCTCGCCCTGGTGCAGGCGAGCCTTGAGGAGTACGCGCCTGGCGTAACGCAGGGCACCGAGCTCAAGGGCAGTTCACTGATCAGCCCGCGTGGGTGGGCAATAGCCGTAGCACCACCCCGTCATGGGGGCGGCCACCACTACGACCTCGTCGCGTTTCCGGACGTGAGCCTCCAGCCGGACGTGCCCTGTTTCCTGGACTGCGTCGTGGCGATGGCCGAGGATCCCCGCAGGGCAGCCGACAGCTGGGTGCAGACGGCCGGCGCCTGCCTGCTTGAGCTGCTCGACCGGCGTGAGCGCTTCGCCGACCATGCGGGCCCCGATGACAGGCGCGGCGTCCCCGGCTGGCACTCGATCACCTCCGGCGCGGTCGGCCTGGGGCTCGACGTTGCCGAGAACCGTCGCCTGCAGACAGCGCTGCTCGATATGAACGTCCTCCACCGCATCGCAGGCACCTTCACCCCGGACCTGGAATCGCCGTTCTTCAACGGGGTCAAGGTCTTCTACGGTGGGCTCCCGGGCGCGATGCAGGCCGAGGTCCGGGTCAACGGAGAGCGCCACGACGCCGCCTCCGCCGCGATGACAGCGCTGAATCTCCCCGAGCCCACGGCGTTCACAACCGTGCGCTACTACGCGCTCCTGCTCCCGGTGCCGGCCGGCGGCGGTGAGCCGAGCTATCCGTCGACCCCCCTCGGCCTCGCCCCCATGCCCACGGTGCGAGCTGCGGCTGCGGCGGGCACCTGGACCCGGAGCACCCCGGCTTCGACCTTCCCCTGCCCCATCTGATCGCGGAACTCTCCGACGAGGAGCGCGCCCAGCGCGTCAGGGTCGACACGGGGGCGATCATGATTGCGGACGGAGTCGGCAACTTCCTCAAAGTGCGCCTGCCGGTCCGCCTTGAGGACGGACGCACGGTGGCCTACCTCGCGTGGGTCTACCTCCAAGCCCCGGTCATCGACGAGTTCACCGACAGGGTCCGCAACAACACGCTGACCGGACACCGCTTCGAGGGCCTGCTGTGCAACGCCATAGGCCCCTGGGGCGAGGAACTGCTGCGCGCGCCGGTCGTCCTCGGGGGCCAGCAGGTCAACGAAGACGGGTCGATCCGCCGCAGCGACGTGCTCGATTCCAGCCACCCGCTGCTGAACAAGGTGCTGCGTGAGCCCTGGCCGGCGGAGTTCGTGCTCGGCGATCGTGACCCCCGCCTGCACGCTAGCTGACGCCACGGCCGAGGACAGCGGGGTCCGTCATTGCCCGACGGCGCGGCCAGGCGACGAATACGGGTTATCGTCGTTCGACGCCTGGTTCTTGCGCGGGTAGGCCGCGGAGAAGCGTGTCGAGGAACAGTTCGAAGCGGGGGGTGCTGTCGCCGAGGTCGAGGGGGTGCTCCTGGACCGCGAGCCAGCTGACGGTGGATGTGATGAAGATGTACCAGCTCTGTTCGGCCAGGTGGGGGGAGATTCCGGCGTCGGTGAAGGCGGTGATGACACTGCTGCGGAGTCGCCCGAAGGTCTGGTCGGTGTGGCGGTGTGGTCGCGAGATGCGGGTGGCGTAGCCGGGCAGAGCCAGGAAGCGGTCGTGCATGCCCCAGGCGAGGTGCGCGAGCCAGGGCCGCCAGTCACGGTCCCGTGGGCCCTCGGCGGGAAGGATGCGTTCGACCATGATCTCGTTGATGAGGTCGAGCAGCTGATCGCGGTTCTTGACCCAGCGGTAGAGCGCGGCGTGGGTGACCCCGAGGCGGGCGGCGAGCTCCCGCATGGTCAGGGTGTCGAGGTTCCCGGTCGAGATGGCGGTGTCGACGATCAGCTCACGGCTGATCTGTGCGGGGCGTCCCCGGCGTGATCGGGTTGTCGGGGCATCGGCCATGGTCAGGACTATACGAGACCGCTGCCGGCGGGTGCCTGGGTTGAGGGTTTCCACCAGGACTGGACCGGCGCGACGAAATAAGTAACCATTGGTAGCTAAGTCGGCCGCGCTCGCGGGCCGCCAGCCGAAACTCATGTCGCGATGGAGCTGGGAGGAAGCGATGATGGACGAGAACGTGGTGCAGGGGACGGTGGCCGAGGGGTTCGAGCCGGTCCGCGAGGAGTTCGCCGCGGTCGCGACCGGGGAGGGCGGGGACCACGCCGCGCAGCTCGTGGCCTACCAGCACGGGGAAAGGGTCGTCGACTTGTGGACGGGCCCGGAGATCACCGCGGATTCACTGTTCGGCGCGTATTCCGCGTCCAAGGGCGCCACGCACCTGGTCGTCGCCGCACTCGTACAGGAAGGCGTGCTGGATCTGGAGCAGAAGGTCAGCCACTACTGGCCACAGTTCGCAGTGGAGGGCAAGGGGGACCTGGTTCTGCGCGAGCTGCTGGCGCACCGGGCCGGCCTGGTCGGCGCGGACGCAGGGTTCACGATCGAGGAACTCGCCGATGACCGGAGCGTCGCCGAGCGTCTTGGTGCGCAGCGCCCGTACTGGCGGCCGGGTACGGCGTTCGGCTACCACGCGCTGGTCATGGGGGCGCTCAGCGGCGAGGTGGTGCGCCGAGTCACCGGGCGCAGCGTCCAGGAGTTGTTCGCCGAGCGCGTGCGCGACGCGTACGGCGTTGACTTCCACCTCGGACTGCCCCGGGAACAGGAATCGCGGTTCCTCAGTGCCCAACCGATGGTGGCGACTGCCGAGCGGCTGGCCGCGCTGGCGGCGTCCGCGAGCGCCCCGAACAGCCTGTCCGGCGTCGCCTTCAACCGCAATCACCCGCAGAACCCGGGGGTCTGGGAGCTGCCGAACTTCCTGGTGGTCCGCGCCTCGGGAACAGCCTCGTTCGGCGGGGTGGCCTCGGCGCGCGGTCTGGCCCGGATGTACGCGGTCACGATCGGGTCGGTCGACGGCTCTGTCCCACTGCTCAAGCCGGAGACGCTCGCGTTGGTCGGGCAGATCCAGTCCATCGGCCACGACGTTGTCCTCGGCGGGCACAAGGCGTTCACCATCGGGTTCCACGCCACCTCGGAGTACTACCCGCAGCTCGGTCAGGGATCGTTCGGCCACAGCGGCGCGGGCGGTCAGCAGGCCTTCGCCGACCCACGCAACGGCATCGCCTACGGCTACACCCGTCGGCGCACCCCGTTCCCCGCCGCCGCGGGCCCGGAGAACGACCGCCTGATCCGCGCCCTGTACGGAGCCGCCACTGCACGGTGACGAAGACCGCCGAGCGCGCGAATGATCCGAGTCATGGGCCCGGGTGCCGCGCGACTACCCTGCCGGGCAGGTACGCCCCGCCCTTGGCACGGCCAGGCAGGGTAGTTCGAAGTCGCCGAGCAGCGGTGGCCTGCCTGCCCATCCATCGAGTTCCCCGATCTCGTCGTCGATCTTCACGTAGAGTCCGGCGAGGATGGTGTCAGATTGCTCGTCACACAATGCCCTTGGGCAACCACCGTGTTGGGGGTGATCGGTTTCGCGAGAACGAGAAGGTTCGCTGCGCAATGTCGGAGTCACAGTCGCATCGCTTCATCGTCCTGACCGGGGGTCCGGGGTCCGGGAAGAGCACGCTGATCGACCACCTGCAGGGGATGGGCTATGGGCGGTCCCAAGAAGCAGGTCGCGGGATCATCCAGGACCAGGTGGCCATCGCCGGGCAAGCACTGCCCTGGACAGATCCGGCCTTGTTCGCCGAACTGATGCTCTGCTGGGAGCTGCGCTCGTACCGCATTGCCGCAGCACAGACAGCACCCGTCTTCTTCGACCGGGGCATCCCTGACATCGTGGGCTACTTGAAGCTGGAGGGGCTACCGGTCCCGGATCACCTTCACGCTGCCGCGCAGAGGTTCCGGTACCACCGCCGCGTGTTCATCGCACCCCCCTGGCCGGAGATCTACGAACAGGACAACGAGCGCAAGCAGTCCTACGACGAGGCCGAACGCACCTATGAGTCGATGGTCGCGACCTACACCGCCTACGGGTACGAGCTGGTGCACCTTCCCCTTGCCGCCGTCGCGAAGCGGGCACAGTTCGTCACCGACTCCCTGCACTGACCACTCTGCCCGCAGCCAGCAGGCCCTTTGCGCCAGCGAGTTCCGGCGGCAGACTGGTGCGCGCGCCTGCTGCATGCTGATGCGCGCGCACCGTGGTCCAAGGTGCCGTCCGCCGACCGCAGCCGATGGTGCTCATGGACCGGCTTCCAGGTCCCAAACGCTCGGGCAGATCACGCCAGTGCACTCCGGTTCGAACCCGGTGCAGAATCCCGTCGGATCACCTGGTGGTGATCACGCCGCCGGCCACACCGGCCGTTGCTCACTGGCAGGAACAGCCCCAGCCGCTGCCATCTCCGCGTCAGCCAGATCACTCCGCCCCATAAGAATCACCCGGGCAACTCCTAGGCGGCGACGATGAACTCCCCGTCGTACCCGTCACACGAGGAGTCTCCGCCGCTGATCCTGGTGACGACATAGCCGGCGGGGATCGGCGAGTTCTCGCAGATCAGGATGCCGCTGCTGACCGGCGTCCGGATGAAGTAGCCCGCGTAGCCGTCACAGGAGGGGTCGGCCCCGTTGATCATGGTGATCACATAACCCGACGGGATCGGCGAGTTCTGGCAGATCAGGATGCCGGTGCTGACCGGCGTCTGGATGGTGTACTGCGCGAAGCCGCCGCAGGACGGAGCCGCAGTGTTGATCATGGTGATCACGTAGCCCGAGGGGATCGGCGAGTTGGCACAGATGGAGAACGAGGTCGCGGGGCGGATGGCCGTGGGGGTGGCGGCCTGCGCGGTCGCGGCGGCACCGGCGAGCGCGGTGACGGCTGCGGTGAGAGCCACCAGCAACCTCGTGAGCCATGTGGTGACGTTCTTCAACGGACACTCCTTCGGTGAGTGGGCGCATGGACTGCTGATGTGAATGGATTATTCACTTCCATTCACACCGGCTGAATGCTCGCATGCAGGCGCCATCCATGACCAGATCCCAAATCAGACCTGGCCGTGCGAAGCCAAGTTGACCGAAGAAGCGCTGTTGACAAGCGCCTGGGAGCTACCCGTGCGCGGCAGCGTGCGCCCAGGCTTCGATCTCCACGCGGAGCGCGGGAGCGGCGAGGCCTGCGACGTAGAGCAGCGTCTGGGTGGGGGTGTGCTCCCCGAGGAACGCGCCGACGGCTGCGGCGCGGGCCTGCGCGTCCACCTCGCCGACCAGGTACGTGTTGAGCTTGACCACGTCGGTCACGTCCATCCCGGCGGCTGCCAGGTTGCGCCGCAGGTTCTCCAGCGCGACGGTCACCTGCTCGACGGGATCCTCCGGCAGGCTCCCGTCGGGACGCATCCCGATCTGCCCCGAGAGCACCAGCCAGCGGCCACCGCCGCCGATCTCGATCTGGTGGACGTAGTCGGCCACCGGCAGGTGGACGTCCTGAGGATTGCGTGCCGTAGTCATCGCGGGCCTTTCCAGGGCGGTTGGAGACCTGCCGTCCGGGCCCGAACACTAACAGTTGGCTGCGGACGTGCCGTATCACGGCAGGGAGGGTGCACCAGCGAGAACAGCGGCTCCGAGCCCGTCCGCTGAGTGCAGCGACCGCCAGTGACCTTCTGGGGTCACCTGCGGGCGCTCGTCTCCTCGCCCTCTTCTTTCGGCTGTTACCGGTCGAATTCTGGACATCTGTCGTGTGGTTGGGCTGTCGATCGATACGATCTGGATCATGCTCTCGGAGCCGGCCAGGCGGTGGGCCGCAGGTAGGCCGCGTGCGCCAGTCTGCCGCTGAGCTTCCAGACGACGGCGACTGACAGCAGCGCGGCGGCGAGGAAGAACGCGTCGCCCTGTTCGGCGCTGCTCATCTGGTCCATCGCCTGGGACACGTGGGTCGCGTGCGGCAGGTGCCGAAACATCGTCCCGGGGCCGGCGAACGTCATCACGCACGCCAGCCACCAGAAGCGCAGCAGCAGATTGCCCCGCTGGTGACCGGGCTCGGTCGCCGCCCACAGGTCGTTGACGATCATCTTCGGGATGAAAAGGTTGCCGATCGGAAGCCACCAGCCCACGATCAGCCAAGCCAGGTGGCGGCGCTGGCCCTGCGGCCACACCACCTCGGCCAGCTCGCGCATGCGGTACAGCCAGACGATCCCCCACCCTGCGACCGCGACCAGCAGGGCGTTGCGCACGCCCATGGTGTCGCCGAACCACATGTCCGCCCTCATCAGCTTGCTGCTGTCGTCGGGCAGGCGGTCCGCCGGTAGGAGCGTCTCCAGTACGTCGGTCCGGTCAACCGGTAGGAGCGTCTGCAGTACGTCGCTCCGGTGCCAGGCGGCGGCCCAGGCCGCAAGAGTCGCCAGCGCGAACGCGACGAACAGGACACAGGCGACCATGGTCTGCCCTCTGCGGACCCCCACCATCTTCGACCCCCACCACGTAGTTGACCTGCACTTACGTGCGGGCGGTCATCTAAGCACACCCGGGCCCTCTCGGTCACGGCAGGGGACCGGTGAGCTCCGCGGCGACGATGGATGCTCGGGGAGCCAGTGGCTGTCGGTCGCCTGCGTTAGGATGCGCCGGTCTGGAGGCGATCATGAGTCGTACCGTTCCCCCCGCCCCGCTGGATATCGCGGAGCACTTCCCGGAGCTGCTGCCGCACGCGCGGACCACCACCCTGCTGTACCCGCGCGTCGGCACACCCCGCCGGGACGAGAGTTCGCTCGGCGGACCGCTCCTGTGGCCGGTTGACGAGCCCTGGCCGACATGCGCCGCGCCCGACCATTACAACGCTGCAAGCGGCAGTGCGGTGGTGGGCCCGGACCCGGTCGCCATGGTGCCCGTGCTTCAGCTGTTTGCCTGCGACGTTCCGGCACTTGTCTTTCCGGTCGGCACCGACGTGCTGCAGGTGCTCTGGTGCCCGCTGATCCATTCCGAGCACGACCAGTGGTCGCCGGTGCCCCTGCTCAGCTGGCGTTCCACCATGGAGTTGGCGTCCCGGCAGCTGCTGGACGAGGCGCCGCAGCCGTACGAGTTCGACGACGGGTACGTGCCTCGCCCCTGTGTGGTGCATCCCACCGAGGCTGTGGAGTACCCGAACTGGGACATGCCCGAGGACCTGTCCGAGCGCGTCGGTGCGTGGAACGACGACGTGGAGGAGTCCACCGGCATCTCCTACTACGACGCCTTCACGACCAGACAGAGCAAGATCGGCGGCTATCCGGGATGGACGCAGCCACCGCAATGGCCGAGCTGTGCCTGCGGCGAGCGGATGGAGCACCTGCTGACGATCTCGGCGAGTGAGTCCTGCGGCCGGTGGCTCCCAGTTGAGGAACGCACCCGTCCCGGCTCCGGCTGGGAGGTCTCCGACACTCGGCAGTCGGAACACGACAGCCACGGCATGGAGCTGGGCGACTCGGGCGGCGTCTATGTCTTCATCTGCCGCACCTGTCCTGGTTGGCCCACTGTCCACCGATACGACTGCTGACCTGCAGACACTTGCGATGGCCGCTGGGCAGGGCAATCCCCAGCCTCCGGGACCGGGCGTCGAGTTGCGGCGGCAGCGCGAGGATCTTGTGCTGGTCAGGGCCGCGGGCTGTGCTGAGCTGGGCCGTGTGGCCGCTTACCTGCGGGTTCGTGCCGAGGCGGATGCTCGTGGATGGAAGCAGGTCACTGAAGAGCTCGACCTGCTGCGCGGCTGACCGGCGACGACACCCAGCTGTCCGTGTCCGGGTAGGACAAGCCGGTGGGGCAACCGCGTGCGGTGCGGCCACCCCACCACCGCCGGCGTCGGGCTGGTCCTGAGACCAGCTGGCTGCCTGCCTGCCTGCCGGAGCCCGAAACGCGCCGACGCGCGCCCCGGGCCCGTGTCCTGCCGGTGGCCTTGTTCCGGTCGCTGTAGCGGGCCAGGATCACGACCCGGGGGCGAGGTACTGCAGGCGCACCGGCTCCGTGGGGGTCCGGACTTCCGCCACGTCGTGGATCAGAACATGCCGTTGTCGTTGGCGGACTGCTTCGGGACTTCCTGGATGACGTCCCAGTGCTCGACGACCTTGCCGTTCTCCAGCCGGAAGAAGTCCGCCAGCGCGCGGCCGGGGTTGTCCGGGTTGCCGGGCTCCAGGTCCAGGTGGGAGTGGGTGGCGACCAGGTCCCCCTCGGCGATGACCCGCGTGATGTGCAGCTTGACGTTCGGGTACTCGCCGCGCAGCCAGCGCACGAATCCGACGAATGCCTCCGGCCCGTCCTGGGCGTCGGGGTTGTGCTGCACGTATCGGGGGCCGAAGTGGTCCGCGATGGCTTTCTCCGGGTTACCGCCGAACGCCGTCTGGTAGTAGTCGACGACGACCTGCTTGTTGCGCTCAAGGTCAGACATGAGTTCACCTCTCGGGTCCGGACTCCCGGGTGGTACTCGTACGGAGAAAGCAACCGGGAGCCCCACGGAATATGGGGATGCCCTCGCGTCACGGTGGCCGCCTGGGCGGGCAGCCGACGCTGGTCCCACTTTCTCTTGCCGCCCCGCGCAGAGGGGGCGTACGCCGGGATCTTCCGCCAGATGGCGGTGATTTCCCGTCGCACCACCCACGCTATGACGCACCGACCTCCGCAGCAACCGACCAAGGCCCCGATTCACCGGGAGGTCGCCGACGAAGCCGAGGTCGTGCCAGGACCTGTGGCGGCGCGAGTGGTGACGGTGGCGGCGGTGGCGGCTGGAAAGTGTTACGCCATGGCGAGCTCCATGTCGGCGATCGGGATGTCGAGGGGTCAGCTCCCGACCGCCCGAACGTGGAGCTCCCTGAGCGGACTTCCGCGCCCACCGCCGACCCTACGTTCGCCAACGGCGGCCGAGCGAGCGCGAGAGTTCGCCGACCGGCGCGAGGATGTGTCCGCCGTCGCCCGCGCACCACCAAACGGCCGTGCCGTCCCGTTCCGAGCCGTGGACACCGAGGTCGTGCCGGGGGCACACCGGCCAGACCTGCCAGGTCCGTTCGAGCAGGCTCTCCTGGACCATGATCGCCAGGCTGGTCAGCGCCCTGGTCGGGTCGTCGCACATGCCTGGCAGGATGTGGCCGCCCCAGTTGAGCCGTTCGCCGTCGGCAAGGCGGACACCGGCTCCCACTGGGAACCAGTCCTCCAGGACCTCGATCTCCGGTTCGCCCTCGATCCCACGCGTGGGCAGATCACGGGCCACGATCCGCAGCGCCGCACGCAGCGTCTCCAAACGCTCGGGGGCGAGGTCGAAGCCGGGTTCGAAGCCCGCGTCGTCCAGGATGCGCCAGGCCAGGGCGGCCATCTCCGCCGGCGGCACCTCGGCCGGGTTCCGCTCGACGACCTCCAGAATGGCGTCGGTGCAGTGGAACCAGTCGAGCAGTTCGCAGGCAAGGGCGACGACTTCCCCCGGGTCGAGGCTGTCCTCCCGCAGGCCGAGGTAGACCCTTCGCTCCAGCTGTTCAGCATTCGCTTCGTGCTCAGCCATGGCGTCGCTCACCGACCCAGTATCCCGATGCGGCCCTGCTCCGCGCTGCACGATTCTCGGGACGACGCCTCAGTCGAGCTGCAGGTCCGCCATCAGCACCACGCGGTCGGCCGCAGGATCGAACCCGAGCACCGGGCTTCCGTAGTCACCCCACCTATCGAAATGGACACCGCCTGCCAGTCCTCCACCGAGGTGCCCTCCACAGGCACGTGTCGAAGAAGTTTCTGAGGTCGTCCCACAACGGATCCGGCATAGAGGCACCCCCAGGCCTCGGGCGTGACCCCGGGCCTGCGGCCGGCGTTACCCGGGCATGGTGACGCGCATCGAGATCTGCTCCGGACCACATCAGGGCGAGATCTTCCTCTTCGACCTGGCTGACGGCGTGCAGCCGCTGGCCGAACAGTGGATCGACGGCCTACGGCATTCCCTTGAGCTGGGCACTGCTGCGGACGGCCTCGGCAGCGGCTGGCACTACTGCCCGCGCGAGGAACCCAGGCAGCTGTATGCCAGGCCACCGGTGCCATGAGCTGCGCCCCCGCCGGGTGCGAGCACCGGCTCGAATTCGCGACCAATGAAGTCCCGGGTGTGGTTCACCGGGCGGGGCGACCACTTGGCTGGTCAGGCGCAAGCCGTGGGAGGTCGAGGACAGGTTGTGGGAGCGGATCGAGCCGCCGCTCCCGCTGCTGCCGGCGTGAGCGGCGGCAACCGCAACGACGTGACCTACATGATCCCGCTGTTGCAGGCCGTGCCGCCGATCCGGGGCAAGGGCGGACGCCCGCGTCGGCGTCCGGACCGGGACTGGTATCGCCGCCAGGTCCGCGCGCTGGGGATCATCCCGGTCGTCGCCCGACGCGGCACCGAGCACGGCTCCGGCCTCGGCATCCACCGATGGGTTGCCGAGGCCGCGTTCACGTTGCTGCGCTGGTTCCGCCGCCTGCGCATCCGCTGGGCTACGCGTAGCCGTAGGGCACGAGCAGCCTCACAGCCGGGATCTCAGCACGTCGACCTCGTAGCCCGGCGAGAACGGGTCGAAGCCGTGCTCGACCAGCCAGCGGATCGCCAGCAGGCTTCGCAACGACCACCACGCCTGGATCACGTCGACGTCGACGTCGGTGCCGTAGCCGGCGAGGACGTCGCCAAGGTGCTCCTCGTGCCCGAGCGTCAGGGTGGCGAGGTCGTACAGGGCATCGCCCTGGGCCGCCTCGGACCAGTCGATGACTCCGCTGATCTCGTCACCGTCGACGAACACGTGGGCGACCTGCAGGTCGCCGTGCGTGAACACCGGTGTCCACGGCCGGAGCGCAGCCTCGGCAACCCTGCGGTTGCGCGTGACCAGGTCGGCGGGAAGGACGCCATGTGTGACGAGCCACTCGCATTCGCCGTCGAGCTGCGATCCGATCTCGTCAAGGCTCCGACCGGGCCATGGCGGTAGCGGCGCGTCGTGCAGCATCCGTACCGCGGCACCCGCTGCGGCCCATGCCGCAGACGGCGCGGTCGATGGCTCGCCGAGGCGGCCGAGTACCGTCCCTGGCACCGCGGCGAGCGCAAGAACGGGCGGCTTCCGCCAGAGGACCTTCGGAGTCGGGATCGGTACCCTGGCCATCGCCTCGACCTCGACGTCGGTGCGCGTCTGATCAGCGTCGATCTTCAGGAACACATCGCCGACCCGCAGGGTCGCACGCTCACGATGGGCGACGACGACCTCAACCTCAACCTCATCCACGTCGACCATTATCGCGGGATGACCGCCGACGTCGACGGGTTTATCGCGTGCGATTGCACGGCTGACGGCATCCCGCCCCCGGCGACCTCGTGCATGGCACCGGTGAGGATTCCTAAGGGAGTTGCAGTCCATCGGGCAGGTCTCGTCTGACGCAGGCCGCCAGGGCCGCTCGGGCGGCTTGGAGGCGCGGGGTATGAGGGCTTTCGAGTTGTTCGGCGAGGGCACCGTCCCAGCTGGCAATCCGACGCAACGCCATTTCCAGTGCGGTGGTGTCCTTGTCGAGCAGGGCAGCCGCCAGGGCGAGTGAGTCGGCGCGGTCGGTGCCCTGGGGTGCCGGGATGTCGGCAAGGCGGGAACGCACGCGGGATGCGGTCTGCGCCGGGCAGAAGGTGGCGAGTGATGCGAGTACGTAGCGAGTGGCGTCGCCCTCGTGGTCCCACAACGGGATCAGACTCGGAATCTGTGCCACGGCTGCGTCTCGCAGACGTGTGACGTGCCGAAGTTCGACGCGGCCGCCCATCGCACTCCAATCGGCGGAGCGGGCGGTCACTGCGTCGAGTTCCGAGGCGAAGCCGAGTAGCACGTGGAGCAGGCTGGTCCGGGTTCCTGGTGACAGGGGCTGCGAGCGGGCAAGCTCGGCAAGGTAGGGGATGATCAGCACCGCGCCGGCGTCCCGGGTGGGTGTGTGGTGTGCCATCTCCACCAGGTCCGCCAGGAATTCCCGGGTGCCTCCGCCGGATTCCTCGATCTCCTCGGGGAACGCCTCGTCCATAAGGAACTCCAGGAGTTGGGGCACGGCCCGGTGTGTTCCGTACATCTGCTTCGCAATGGCGACCGCATGAAGGATCTCGGTCCCCGAGTCGCCGAAGTCCAAGCCTTCCCACTTCGGTGCGCCCGGCGGCAGTGACCGCAGGCCCGGCATCGGGGCGGGAAGCGCCATGCGGGCCGTGGCGTCCTCATGTACGAGTCCGCTGCGGGTGAAGGCAGGTACACCGCCCGCCGAGCTGTGGACGTGCGTGAGCAGGGCACCGCCCCGGCTCCGGGCCAGCGCTGCCAGCCGCCGTTTTTCTTGCTGCAGCAGAGGCTCCAGTTGCTCTGGCCCGTCCTCGGGTACCGGGTAGACGGCGAGAGAGGAGACGTTCCACAGCCTCTCGCCCTTGTCCGCACGAACGGCTACGAACCGGCATCCCGTGTACGCCAGCTCACGAGCGACATCGCGGGCCACCGCCTCTCGCGGGAAGACCAACACCCTGTGCACACCCATATCCATGCCCTGCATCATTCCGGGTCCTCCGTGGGACGTACTCGCGCCCCGGCGGAGCGCAACCTGAGCGAGGAGGGGTCGGCGTTCGGTGGGCATCCGGGAGTGAGACAGACGGCTGCCGGGCCGGTGTGCGTCAGCACCTTCTCTAGGCCGTTGCCCGCCGGACTCGGTAGTTCCAGTGTGTGAGCGCCCGGACGACGGTTTCGGCGCCGATGGGGTTGGCGCTGTGAACGAAGACCGTTCCAATGTGGAAGGGCCGTCCCCCGAAGGCGGCTTCTTCCATGAGGGTCACCACCGGCATGATGCTGTCGTCGCCGCCGAGATCGTGGTCGAGCCAGAGTTCGTCGATGAAGCTGTCGCGGTGCTCCTGCAGGAGCTGAACACCTTCGCGGCTGGTGCGGGCGATCCGCGTGGCTCTGGGCAGCGGCCGGGGGTCGTCAATGCCCAGGACGACGGGCGTCAGCGAAGCAGCTGGATCCTCTCTCACCTGACCATCATCGCAGCAGAGTGGCCGCACGAACCACGGATATTCCTGCTTCGTCGCTCAGTGGCGGTGGCGGTGGCGGTGGCAGTCAGGGCAGGATCTCGACGTACCCGTCGGTTCCGTGCACGCGGATCCGCTGCCCGTCCCGGATCAGCCGGGTGGCCTGCTCAACACCCACGACCGCCGGCAGGCCGTACTCCCGGGCGATCACCGCGCCATGGGTCATCAGGCCGCCCACCTCCGTCACCAGGCCCGCGATTGCGACGAACAGCGGCGACCAGCTGGGGTCCGTGAAGGTCGTGACCAGGATGTCGCCCGCTTCGAGATCGGCTTCCGCCATGTCAAGGATGACGCGGGCCCTTCCCTCGATGGTCCCGGCGGAGACCGGTAGGCCGATCAGGGCGCCGGCCGGTGCGTCGTCGCGCCGGTACGACCCGGTGAGGGCCTCGCCGTCCGATGTGAGGACCCGGGGCGGTGTGAGCGCGTGGTACGACCGGAATGCGTCCTTGCGTTGCTGGATGAGCTGGTCATCCGCCTGGTTCGAGCGCACGACGTCGTGGAGTTCCTGGAACGTGAGGTAGAAGATGTCCTCCTTCTCGGGGAGCACGTCGGCCTGCACGAGGCGCTCGGCCTCTGCCAGCAGGGCCTGCTTGTAGACGAAGTAGCGGCTGACGATGTTGTACTTCGGGTACTCCCGGTAGCCGATGAAGGTTCGGACCCGGTCGATCATCCGCTTGGTCTCGTCGGCCTTCCGGTCCCCGTCCGGCAGGGCCCGCAGACGTGACAGCACGTCCTGTTCCTTCTTCTGGGCCTTCTGCCGCCCCTGCTCGAAGCGTCGCTCGGCGGCACCCGGCTCGAAGTTCCTGACGTTGTCGAGGATCACGGGCACGAGCGTGGTGGGGCGCTCGCGCCAACGCGGCCTCGTGATGTCGATCTCGCCGACGCAGCGCATGCCGTACCGGTCGAGGTAGGTCTCTACGGCGTCACGCGCTTCGGTGCCGCCCGCGAGCTTCGGCAGCTCGTCCAGGAAGCCCTCGTCCTCGACGCCCTGCAGGAATGCCACCACCTCCGGCTGTGGGCGGATCACGTCCGCGACGTCGAGCAGTGCCAGTCCCATCTCCGAGGTGATGTTGTCGGGGGCGGACAGCGTGAGCGTGTCAGCCGCGTTCTTCTCGCCCAGCCACTTCTGCAGCTTGTCGTTGAGCCACCATGTGGCCTCCATCCCCGCCATGATCGCCTGAAAGTTCAGCGGATCACCGAGGACTCGCTTGTGCTCTTCGAAGGCCTCCAGCAGGAAGTCGAACAGCGCCGGTCCGGTCCGTGTCCGGATGTCGCGCTGCAGGGCGGCGGTGGATGCCCGGCTGCGCTCGATCAGCCCGGTGACGATCGCCGGATCGGTCTCGATCGGGGAGGACGCGCCACCGGCCGGCGGCCCGCCGGGGCCCGCGTCCGGGAGCGACCGGACGAAATCGCCACGGTCGAGGACCGTCTCCAGCGCGTCCCTGGTCAGCGGATCGCCTCTCCCGATGACGTCCAGGAGGCCGGCCCGGCTCGCGGGCGAGGCCAGGCGCCGGGTGGCGTCGACGAAAAGCCGCCCACCGGCCTCGTGCATCGGCACCATGGCCGTCAGCTGCCACATGGAGAGCCCCAGGGGCTTCATGGGGTCGGTCATCATCTGTTGATGGCCAACGGAGACGTAGACGTGATTCTCCTGGTCGCCGGCCTCGGGGATGGGGAACAGCGTCGTGATCGGTCGGCTCTGGACGATCCGGAAGCCATCGTCGACCAGGCACCACTCGATGTCCTGCGGGCGGCCGAAGTGCGCTTCGATCCGCCGCCCGAGCTGCACGAGCTGCACGACCTGCGCATCCGTCAGCGCCGGTTGCTCCTGCTGCTGCGAGTCGATCGCCACTTCCTGCGTACCACCGGTCGGCCGGGCGTGAACGGCACGCTGTTTGACGGCGATCGCCCTGGCGACGACTTCGCCGTGCCGCACCTTGAAGACGTCCGGGTTCACCAGGCCGGAGACCAGGGCCTCGCCGAGGCCGAAGCCGGCGTCCACGGTGGCGACCTTCCGGTTCCCCGTGAGGGGGTCGGCCGTGAACAGGATGCCGGCCGCATGCGGGAAGACCATCCGTTGCACGACCACGGCCATGTGGACCGTACGGTGGTCGATGCCGTTCCGCTGGCGGTAGGTCACGGCCCGCTCGGTGAACAGCGAGGCCCAGCACCGGCTGACGTGCTGGAGGATCGCCGTCGGCCCCACGACGTTCAGGTATGTGTCCTGCTGGCCGGCGAAGGAGGCTGTCGGCAGGTCCTCCGCCGTCGCACTGGACCGGACGGCGTAGGCGGCTTGCTCGCCGCACCGGGCGAGCGCGCGGGTGATCGCCGCCGCGAGATCGTCCGGGACGGCGATCCCTTCGATGGCCCGGCGGATCTCCGCGCTGAGCGCGCGGGTCGCCTCCCGGTCGTCCGGGTCCAGCCGTGACAGCTGATCCAGCCGGTCGTCGATCGACGGCGCCTGCGCCATGATCCGCCGGAAGGCGTCCGTCGTCACGCAGAAGCCGGCCGGCACGCGGATGCCTTCGATCCGCGACAGTGCGCCCAGGTGCGCGCCCTTGCCGCCAACGACCGCGACCTGACTCTCGTCAACCTCTTGAAGAGCCAACACGTACCGCTCGATCATCGCGATACCTCCGGGGCAGCCGTGCTCCGTCGCACCGCGCCGGCCGATCGAATCAACGGCGCCGCCGAACCTGTTGTCGGGCACGTCCTCATCCCTGACCGCCTTCCCTGCGACGAGTCGGCCGACCGCTCCGCCCAGTCGGGCGGCACGCACCCCCACGCCTTCGCCCCGATCGCCCGCAACCGCACTGCCGTTCCCGCCACTGGTTCGACCTCACCACGTCCCCGTACCTCACACGCCACGTCGTATCCCCATTTCCGCAGGTAGTGGCCTCGGCCGACGATTCTGCGGCACGACCGGGGCCTTGCCGCAAGCCCCCCTGTACGGTATAAGTTAAGAGTGGCAAGGAGAGGGATTTCCTTGCCTTTGTCTTTTGCCGTCGGCGGAACTGACACGACGGGAAGGGCTGCCATGCAGGCGACCGCTCCCCCGGCGGGTCTCGTGACCGTCGCTCCGGTGTGCGGGCGACCTGGCGGCGGCGCGTCGCCATCAATGCGGCGGTGCCATCCTCCGCAACCTCACGTCCCAGCCGGAGGACGATCGACCCGTCGGCCGCCTCGAACAGTCCGGCCTTGAGCAGTTCCGCGACCGGAGCAGGGGCTGCCGTCTCCCCGATCTTCGGCAGCTACCTGCCACTCAAGCCCCGAGAGCACAGGGCGACACCAACACCCACACCGGCAATGGCGTCTGACGGTACGTCAGTGACTCCAGAAGGGGTCTAGACCTAATGGACTAGACCTTAATGGTTCAGACCCTTGACGCGTCCAGCTCATGATGCAAACGTACAACTGGCCCTCCAGCGGGGCGCGTTGAAAGGCGCCGTCCCGTCGCGTTCCCCCACTGCTCCGAGCCGGCGAGTCAGCAGAGGTCCTCCGGGCGGCGTTCACCGCCGCCGTCGCGGTACTTCTCCTGAAACCTGGCGCACCCGCTGCGGGTCACCGGTTCATCGGCGATCGAAGGGATCAATCCATCATGCGCAGAAAATCCACCAGACGTGGGTTAGGCGTCGGCGTTGCCACCGTCCTGCTGCTCGCCGGAATCACGGCGTTCGCAGACGGGAGCACTGCCGCTGCCGACGCCAACACGACCACCGCCGTGAGCGCCGGCCCCGCCGACTTCACCCAGGCAGTCCCCACCGGGCAGCCCTCGCAGTACAACTCGCCGCTGGAGCGGTGCGCCAACGGTGTCGACTACCCGATCAGCGGCGCCAACCCGATTCTCAGCGAACCGCTCAACACCCAGTTCACCAGCAACGTGGGGCTGTCGGAGTACGTGACCTTCAGCGGCAACCAGTACTACGGCGACTGGCAGTTCGTCTTCACCAACACCTCCACCGAGGTGCTCTCGACGGACTGTGCGGTGCTGATCTTCCGTGCCCCGTCCGGTTCGGACGACCACAGCTACACCAGCACCCAGGCGTACGGCCACCCCCAGGAGGACTACCTGGAGGTGCCGCGCGGCGACGGGACGTCCCTCTACATCGTCAGGCTCGACTTCCACGACGTGCCGCTGGCCCAGCGTCAGGTCTCGCCGGGGCAGTCCTTCACCTACGAGATCGGTGGCATCCCGAGCTCCGCGATCACGCTCGCCCAGATCCGTGACTCGCTGAAGTTCACCGCCGACCTCACCCTGCAGGCGAACCAGGCGCTCATCGAGCACTACGGCACCAACCGGCTCACCAACTAGGGCCGCACAAGCCCCGCCGAACACACTCGGGGCGGGTGCCGACCGGACACCCGCCCCGAGTACGAGCCTCACGCAGCTGCGATGACCGACAGCGACAACCAGCATTGATGACCAAGAGTGGGAGTGGACGTTGCGCCGCGAACCGTATCGGCGGGCCTGCACCAGGGCCGGCGCCCTGGTGCTCATCACGGTGGTCGCCGGGTGCTCAGGCCCGCCCCGGCACAGCGGCCCCACCGCGCAGCCCATGCCCCAGACGCTGCAGGCCGACTCAGTCGCCTCCGAGGAGTTCGGGCTGCTGTCCGGTGGCGGCTGGGCACAGGCATGGGACCTGTGGGCCGACAGCGCTCGCCAGGTCATGTCCCAGGCCGACTTCGTACGCCTCAACACCGAGTGCCGACCTGTGCTCGGCGTCCCCTACGTGATCGACAGAAGCGTCAAGGTCGATTCGACCACGGTACGGGTCGCCTGGCATCGCGCCGCCGCCACCGGCAGCAGCACCCTAATCTACCAGGCGGGAAAGTGGCAGTTCGTCCCCGACCCGGGCTCCTTGGCGGACTATCGGCTCGGCGTCGACAAGGTGGTCAAGCAGAGACGGGCGGCGGACGGATGCCACTGACCCCGACGACGGCACCGCTTCGGCGCTCCGCCCTCACCCTCGCTCTCGCCCTGGCCCTGGCGCTCGCCGGACTGCTCGCTGTGGCCGGTCCGGCCTCGGCGCACGCGGACCTCCTCTCCTCATCGCCCCCGGACGGGGCGGTCATCGCCAGCGAACCCGGGCAGGTGACCCTCGTCTTCTCCGAGGCCGTGACGCTGAGACTGAGCTCCGTCAGGGTGATCGGACCCGACGGGCGCAGGGTCGACAGCGGAGCCCCGCGGGCCGTGGGGTCGGGTGACGAGCGCATCGCCGTCGAGCTCGCCGCCGACGCGCATCAGGGCACCTTCGTCCTCGACTGGCGGGCGACCGCCGCGGATGACGGACACACCACATCAGGCGCGCTCACGTTCTCGGTGGGCGCGCCCAGCCGGACCACAGATGTGACCGGCTTCGGAGCCCCCGACCGGGTCACCGACGCAGTCCTCGACCTGGCGATCTGGACAGGCCTGGCCGGGCTGGCCCTGCTGGTCGGCTGCGCGGCGATCCGCCTGCACTGCCTTCCGGCAGCCGGCACAGGCGCCAGGACGGATCCGCTCCCGGAGGCCGACGCCACCGAGGGGGTCGTGGGGGCCGACCTCCGATGGCCGGCCACCCTCGGCTGGACCGGCCTGCTCGCCGGGACACTGGTCCAGCTCTTCGTCTACGGGCCCTCCACCCAGGGGAAGTCCCTCACGCACATCCTGGACAGGGCACTGCTGTCCGCGACGCTCTCCACCCACGAGGGGCACACGCTCGTCGCCCGGATCATCCTGCTGGCCCTGGTCGCGATGGTCGGCGAGCTGCTTCTTCGCCGCGGTACGGGTGCCGGCTCAGTCGCTGGAGCTGTGACGGCGGCGGTTCTGACGCTCGCCCTCGCCGCGACCTGGAGCGAGATCAGCCATGCGTCGAGCGGATCCCTTGTGCCGCTCGCACTGGTGGTGACGACGCTGCACGTCACCGCCATGGCGGTGTGGGCCGGTGGGCTGTTCACCATCGTCGTCCTGCTGACACGCGGGACGCGTGGGACGCGTGGGACGCGTGGGACGCGTGGGACGCGTGGGACGCGTGGAACCCGCGGAACGCGTGGCACCGGCGCACCCGATGTGGGCCTGGGGATCACCACCACGCGCTTCTCCCGCCTCGCCCTGGGCTCGGTGGTGGTCCTCGCCGCCACCGGGCTCTATCAGGCGTTCCGGGAGGTGGGCAGCCTCGCCGCCCTGACCGGCACGCCCTACGGCAAGCTGCTGCTGGTCAAGACGGCCGTGTTCCTCCTGGTGATCACCGTCGCCGCCGGGACACGCACCCTGGTGTCACGCTCTCGCGAACGGAGCACCGTGGCGCTGCGCCGCTCCGTCCTGCTCGAACTCGCCGGTGTCACAGTGGTCCTGATCCTCACGGTCTTCCTGATCGGGAACGCCCCAGCCCGCGAGGCGGCCGGACCCGCTGCGACCGGAGCGGGCAGACAGGCCGCCCAGCCGCGTGACCTCCCGACGAGGTCCGGGAGCCGGATCGAGACGGCTGCACGACCTGTGGTCTTCCTGGCATCGCCGCTACAGGGCTACGCCAGGATGCTCGGCTCATAGAGGACGTCGTGGATGGCGCTGGGCGTGCCACGACCCCAGGCGGTCAGCGCCACCTGCAGCGGCCGTGAGACCACGATCACGCGCACAGGCGTGCCCACGGCCTTGATCCCGGCTTCGAGCTCTGCCAGTTCGTGCCGCTTCTCCACGGTCCACGCCTCGCCCTTCTGTCCGACGTCCGCCAGGTCCGCAGTCGCGTTCAGGCCGCGGTACTGGTCGGTGGCCGAGCCGTATATGACGGGGGACATGTTGCCGGCGTCCCCGTTCAGCACAGCCAGCTGCAGGCTGAGGTTCACATTGCTGGAAGCGCCATTGCCGCCGTAGACGACAGCGATGGTCGGGATCCCGTTCGCCAGTTGGTGTTCCGTGGCGAGGTTGCCCAGCGCGGCGATGTTGTCGGGCACCTTGCAGCATTTGCTCATCCACACCGAGGCCCAGGTGCTCGACTCACCCACTGACCAGCTCGCGCCCACGTTGGGGTCGTTGGCCGGGGTGGCGGGCGTGTTCAGTCGTGCGGACCACCAGAAGCTGTGAGTAGCGACTATGGCCAGCACGAACGCGGCGAGACCAGCACTGAAACCGGCCAGGCCGCGACTCGGAAGCACTGGTCGGCGCAGCAGGTGTCCGAAGGAGCCCACGGTGACCATCATGATCACGACCCATGCCTGCACGAACTTCTGGAAGTAGTAGTCGTCGGCGAGCGGTTGCTTGGTGTCAAGCAGGTACGCCAACACAGCCAACGCGCTCAGCAGCGTCACGCTCAGCCCCGCGACTGCGGAGGGGCGGCGCCGGGCGGCTGGGGCGGCGAAGCCGAGCAGGCTCGCGGCTCCTATCACGGTCAGCGGTATCCAGCTGAGCAGGATGGTGAACCCGGTGGCCTGTGCGGCGGAGCTGCCGCTCAGCCCGGCTTCCTGAGCCGCGATGTACTCGCTCAGCGCCATCGGCAGCGAGACGAGCGTGACCGCGAGCAGCGGCTTCCAGTGAGGCAGCAGCCGCCTGCGGTAGATCACGAGGGAGACGGCGATCAGTATCGCGGCGAACGGCGCGAACCCTTCGTAGGCCAGGCAGTTCGCGAGGAACAGCAGCGCCATGAGCGCCGCGTGGGTGCGCCAGCCGGTCGGCGGGCGGAAGCAGACTGCGGCCAGCAGGGCGAGCAGCGCCATGCCGAACACCTGCGGGTCCCAGGTGCACCAGATCGCGCTGGTGAATGAGCCCACGGTGAGGTAGGCGGTGATCGCGGTGATCAGGAAGACCCGTTGCCAGCCGGTCAGGAACGGGCCGGCCGCCCAGCGTGCGGACCAGGCGACGCAGACCACGAAGAAGCCGTAGCCGAGGCTGACCCAGACGTTGTACCGGTTCAACTCGTCCATGGCGTTGCCGGGGTTGACGCTTGAGCGCAGGAAGATGTCGCCGAGCGCGTAGATGTAGTGCTGGCCGGGCGGGTAGACCGCCAGCATCCGCGGGTCCACCGCTCCCTTCACGTTGCCCTGCATCAGGAAGGTGTAGCCGCCGTGGCGGTGGATCGTGTCGAAGAGGCTGAAGTGGCGCAGCCGGTCGCCGGTCATTCCGGCGAAGCCGAGCCGGGCGCCGACGCCGCTGCCGAAGCTCGGCCAGTAGGCGACCAGGGTTCCGGCGACCAGGCCGATCAGCAGTATCACGTCACTGCCCAGCATCCGGCGCGGCCAGGTGTGCCAGGGCGGCCGCGCACCGAGCCAGAGGTAGGCGCCGACCAGGAGCGTGAGGCCGAACCCGCCGACCGCGATCGGCTGCAGGCCCCAGGGCCACAGCGAGAAGAGCAGCCCGCCTGCCATGGCTGTCCCGATCAGCAGCGCGAGCGTTATCAAGAGCCGGTCCACGATGGTGGAACCGACCCGTACGAGTCCGCCGGTGCCGAAAACGGCCAGCACCACCAGCAGCGGATCGGTGCGTGTGAACTGAGTAAGGATCGGTATAACCCACGCTGCGGCGAACAGCGCAGCGACCAAAAGCGGCTGAGGGCGACGGACGCTGCACGGGGCTGGGATGTGTTTGGACTGTGCAGCACGGGACACAACTTCGACCCGAGCCCCCGTAGCCTGCGAACCCATTCGGTTTTCCCCTCACCAGCCCAGTGAATGCACCGGCGTAGCGCCGGTCGACGGTTAGAACCTACACAAATCAGAGCTGGTGCGTTCCGGGCGGGTCCTGCCGACGAGCCGGGACCGGCCCACCTGCCATGGGGTCACGGTTGGCATGTGACGTGGAACTCGTTCCCACCGGCGTCGGAGAACTCCCCGGTTTCCCAGTCGCGTTGGGTGACTTCCAGCCGCAGCCTGTTGCGCGCCGCCTTCGGCGCGGCAGGCGGTCCCATGACCAACGAGACCGTGCTGGTGGCAGTCCGACGCAGGCGGACTCCCCAGGGGTGGTACTCGGTCACGTGCCAGTCGGCCTGGGCCTGCCAGAAGGCAGTCTGCTTGTGGCAGTCCTCCTCCGCGACATCGAGGCAGATCGCGGCGATGCCGGAGCCGGTGAGCAGTCCGGGGTGCCCCGGGCGCAGCACGCAGAATTCCGCCGTGGTGGTGCAAGCCGCCGAAAGGCCTGTATGTACGCGCCGGTCGGCGGAGCGGCACCCACCGAATGGAGTGGGCAACCCCGTCGAACGGCTGGATTCGTTCGTGTACCGCAACCGGCGGTCTGGACACGACGTGAAGCACAGATGTCAGCAAGGAATTTACGTCAGGAGAAGGACATGGTCCAGACATTGGCCCGACTGCTCACTGTGGGCGCGGTGGTCGGCACTGTCGCGGTGGCGGGCATCGGAACGGCCTCGGCGAAGAGCAGCATCGATCTCAAGGTCAGCCCGCACACCCAGCACGTAGGTCAGTGGTTCAGCGTGCAGGGAAGCGGCCGCACGGACGTCAGCGGCTGGGAGAAGTTCTGCGTCCAGGAGCGCTACGGCGCCAAGGGCGCCTGGCACACCGTCTGGTGCGGGCAGACCTCCGACTCGACCCGTCAGGCCGCAGCCGCCCACGGCTGGGTCCGCGCGGGCCAGCGGGGGCAGCTGGAGCTGCGTGGGGTACTGGAGGGCGTCCAGAACTCGTGGGGCGGCCGGACGTGGCTGGACGCGGAGTCCAGCCTGGTCAGCGTGAACATCGTGCGCTGAGTGCGCGCTGCGGGTACTGGCGGTCCCGGCCGCCAGTACCCGCCGCCGCACCGCCTCACCTGAACGCCCGGACGGGATCGACCGTCTGGGCGTTCCGACGTTCCCGATCCTGCCGCTGCGACGGCCCGGGCTGAACGCGGGTGTGCTCGCAGTCGACTGCCAACCGCCCTCGCCGTACTGACGGAGATTCAGCAAAGGCCTTGTGCAGACAGCTTTGCAATGCAAACATCATGTGACCGCAGATCACTCTTATACACAGAGACGGTGAGTCCATGGACGACGCGGAAGCAAGCGCACACGAGCTGCTGGGCCTGGCCGAAGCGGCACAGCGGCGTACCAGGGAGGCGAGGCGCGGGCGGTTCTGGTTCCCGCTGGTCCTGTTCGG
>Ga0302311_10001671_pt1 | contig 25886 bp, 25 predicted proteins | sample III_Palsa_N1_3_FD_200449 | JGI IMG/M metagenome (GOLD analysis project Ga0302311, IMG submission 200449) | Peat permafrost microbial communities from Stordalen Mire near Abisko, Sweden - III_Palsa_N1_3 | ecosystem: Environmental > Terrestrial > Soil > Palsa > Peat permafrost | place: Sweden... | reverse complement strand
CCGGTCGAATGCAGATAGCGCAGCAGCCAGCCAAAATCGACCTCGCGCATGATGAACTCGACCGAACCGAAGGCAGTGGTCGCACCGGGCTTGTAGAACATGGTCAGAAATATGCCGGTCACGAGCTGCATGATCAGCACGAACAGCGCCAGGAAGCCGAAGAAATACCAGAAATTGAAATTCTTGGGCGCGTAATACTCCGAGGCCTGAGTGCGCCAGAACACGTCGATCGGCAGGCGCTGGTTGATCCAGCCCCAGAGGCCGGGGGCGCTGGCCGCCTTCGAATCAGCTTCACTCGCCATCAGGCCGCTCCCTGTGCCAGCGTATCCAGGCCGATCACCAGCGTATTGTCATCGCTGAAGCTGTAGGGCGGCACCCGCAGGTTGGTCGGCGCCGGCGAGCCATTGAAGACACGGCCGGCCATATCGAAGCGCGAGCCGTGGCACGGACAGCGAAAGCCGCCCGGCCAGCTGGCGCCGAGCACAGGATCGCCCGGATCAAAGAACTGCTTGGGCAGGCAGCCGAGGTGGGTACAAAAGCCGATCAGTATCAGCATATCGGCGCGCCGCGAGCGCATCTCGTTTTTTGCATAGCTCGGCTGGTCCGAATTATCCGACTTCGGGTCCTTGAGATCCTGATCATGCTGGACGAGCGCGTCGACCAGCGACTGGGCGCGGCGCACGATGTAGATGACCTGCAGGCGCCACGTGGCCATGACGAGCTGCCCGAGCTCAACCTTGCTGACATCCACCGTGACGGGCGCACCGAGCGCGCGCGCGCGCTCCGAGGGCTGCCACGACTCGATGAAAGGAATGGCCGCGAGCGCCACACCCACGCCGGCCGTCACGGAAGTGGCCGCGGTCAGAAATTTTCTGCGGCCCAGATCCGGGGGCTGATCCGTAGCAATCGAGCCGACTTCGCTCATAGTTTCACTCGCATACGCTCATCGCCATACGATCGCTACTCTTAAGCCCGGGAAGTGTCGCATTATACACAACCGGTCAGACGCATCTGAGGCTCTACCACAGCCATATTCATGAATCTGCATCGCTTGGGACGCGCAGTGATCTTCCTGGCCGGCAGCATCGTTGGCGGCCTGGCATTGGCGTTCATCATCGTTTTCGTGCACCCGCAGCTCTTGCAGCGCCCCGCGGCCGTAGCGGACCAGCCGGCCGCGGCCGTCTCCCCAGCCGATGCCGCGACGGGCGCGCAGCGCAGCTCGGACAGCGCGATTGCGCGTGGCGCCGCTGCGACGCTCCAGCACAGTGCACCGGCTACGGACGCCCCGGCTGCAGCCCCGGCCGTGCCGTCGGGCACCGCCGCCGCGCTGACCGCCGAGTCATATGCCGTGGCCGTGCGCCGCGCCGCGCCGGCCGTAGTCAATATATCCACTGCGCGGCTCGTGACCGAGCAGATCGGGCCCTCAGCGCTGGCGCAATTGTTCGGCGATCTGCGGCCGCTGTATCGGCAGCGCGTAGAGCGCGCGCTCGGCTCGGGCGTGATCGTCGATGGCAGCGGTCACATCATCACCAACAACCATGTGATCGCCAATGCCGACACGATCATGATCACGCTGGCCGATGGCCGCTCGACGCGCGCGGTAGTGGTGGGCCGCGACCCGGATACGGACCTGGCCTTGCTGTCGATCAAGCTCAAGGACCTGCCGGTCATGCCATTGGGCCGCTCCGATCGACTGCAGGTCGGCGATGGCGTGCTCGCCATCGGCAACCCGCTGGGATTATCGCAGACCGTAACGCACGGCATCGTGAGTGCGATCGGACGCAATCAGCTCGGAGTTGCGACCTTCGAGGACTTCATACAGACAGACGCCGCAATCAATTCGGGCAACTCGGGCGGCGCGCTCATCAATACTTTGGGCGAGCTGATCGGCATCAACACCGCGGTGCTGGGCAAGAACAGCGCCGGTGATATCAGCGTCGAGGGCATCAGCTTTGCGATACCCGTGAATCTCGCGCGCGGCGTCATGAACGAGATCCTGGATCATGGCCGCGTGATCCGCGGCTGGACCGGCATCGTGCCCGAGGACGTCGGCGACGAGCAGGCGCGCCAGCTCGGCTTGCCGCGCGGCGGCGTCGTGATCACGAACCTGTACCGCAACAGTCCGGCGGTGGATGCTGGATTGCGCATCGGGGATATCATCACTCAGGTCGACGGCAAGGGCGTCCACAATGCGCAGGAGACGCTGGCGCAGATCGCCTCCAGAAAGCCGGGCAGCCGCGTGCATCTGGAGCTGCTTCGTGGCAGCAGCGATGTCGAGGCAACGCTCGCGGTGACTGAGCGGCCACGCTCGAGCTAAAGCGCTGCCTCTGCGCGTCTAATTCGGCACGCGCTTGATGCGCGCGCCCAACTGCAGCAGCTTCTCTTCGATCGTCTCGTAGCCGCGATCGATGTGATAGATGCGCTCGATTTCCGTGCGCCCGTCGGCCACGAGTCCCGCCAGCACCAGGCTCGCCGAGGCCCGCAGATCCGTTGCCATGACGGGGGCCGCCGTCAAGCGTCTGACGCCGTGAATGATCGCAGTGTTGCCCTCGAGCCGGATCTCCGCGCCCATGCGCCGCATCTCGAGCATGTGCATGAAACGGTTCTCGAAGATGGTCTCCACGACCGTGCCCACGCCGTCGGCGATCGTATCGAGTGCGGCGAACTGCGCCTGCATGTCGGTCGGAAATGCCGGGTAAGGGGCCGTGCGCACATCCACCGAGCGCGCGCGGCGCCCGCGCATGTCGACCTCCACCCAGCTCTCACCGCAGTCGACCGTGGCGCCGGCTTCACGCAATTTCACGATCACCGCATCCAGATGTTCCGGCCGCGTGTTCTTGATGCGCACATGGCCGGCGGTGATGGCCCCGGCAACCAGGTAGGTGCCGCCCTCGATGCGATCGGGCAGCACCTCGTAATGCACGCCATTGAGGCGCGCTACGCCCTCGATCACGATGCGATCGGTGCCGGCGCCGCTGATGCGAGCGCCCATCGCGATCAGAAAATTCGCCAGATCGACCACTTCCGGTTCGCGTGCGGCATTCTCGAGCACGGTCTGCCCGTCGGCCAGCGTTGCGGCCATCATCAGATTCTCGGTCCCCGTTACCGTGACCGTATCGAGCACGAGACGCGCGCCTCGCAGCCGCGACGCGCGCGCACGGATGTAGCCACCTTCGATGCGGATATCCGCGCCCATCGCCTGCAGACCGGCCACGTGGATATTGACCGGTCGGGCGCCGATCGCGCAGCCGCCGGGCAGGGAGACATCGGCGCGGCCGAAGCGCGCGAGCAGCGGACCGAGCACGAGGATCGAGGCGCGCATGGTCTTAACGAGCTCGTAGGGCGCGAAGTATTCGCGGATCGTGCTGGCATCGACCTCGATGCGCATGCGCTCATCGATCGTCACGGTCACGCCCATGCGGCTGAGCAGCTCGATCGTGGTCGTGACGTCCTGCAGGTGAGGCACATTGCCGATCGTGACCGGGCCGTCGGCCAGCAGCGCCCCGGCGAGGATGGGCAGCGTCGCATTCTTGGCGCCCGAGATGCGCACCTCGCCCTCGAGCACTATGCCGCCGGTGATCTGCAGCTTATCCACGCTCGCCTGACTCCTCGTGGCCGCTCGCCGCCCACTCCCGCGGCGTGTAGGCCTCGATCGAGAGCGCGTGGATCTCCCCGCCCATGCGCTCGCCGAGCGCCCGATAGACCATTTGATGCCGCGCCAGCGGCCGCAGGCCTTCGAACTGCTCCGCCACCAGCAATGCCGAGAAATGCGTATTGTCATCCGAGCGCACGTCCACGCGCGCATGCGGCAACGCCGCCTGAATCAGATCCGCTATTTGTCGAGGAGTCATGTTGGGCCGTGATCTTAAGGCAATTGCGGCTCGAGGAAGGCGCCATCTGCGCGGCCGCAAGGCGCTATCATGCCCGGCGCGAGACCCATGATGAACGCCTCAGAACATAGCGCCGCGAGCGATCAGTCGTTGCTGCAGGCCGCGCGGCGCACCTTCGAGATCGAAGGCGCGGCTCTCGCCGCACTGTGCGGCAGGCTGGATGCAACTTTCGTCGCGGCCTGCCGCCTGTGCCTGCAATGCCAGGGCCGCATCGTGGTCACGGGTATGGGAAAGTCCGGCCATATCGCGCACAAGATTGCCGCGACGCTGGCGAGCACCGGCAGCCCGGCCTTCTTCCTGCATTCGGCCGAGGCCAGTCATGGCGACTTGGGCATGCTCGCGCGCGGCGACGTGCTGCTGGCATTGTCAAATTCGGGCGAGACCGAGGAAGTGCTCGCGCTGTTGCCGCAGATCAAACGCATGGCAGTGCCCTTGATCGCGCTGACTGGCAATGCGCACTCGACGCTGGCCACGGCTGCGCACGCGCATCTTGATGTCGCGGTGCCCCAGGAGGCCTGCCCGCACAATCTGGCACCCACCGCGAGCACGACCGCCGCGCTGGTCATGGGCGATGCGCTGGCCGTAGCACTGTTGCAGGCGCGCGGTTTCTCGGCCGAGGATTTCGCGCAGGCGCATCCTGGCGGCAGACTGGGACGCCGATTGCTGTTGCGGGTCGAGGACATCATGCGACGCGGCGATCGGCTGCCGCGCGTGCGCCCGGAAACGCCCGTGTCGGAGGGGCTGCTGGAGATGACGCGCAAGGGTCTGGGGCTGACTGCCGTCGTGGATGCCGAGCAACACCTGCTCGGCGTATTCACCGATGGGGACCTGCGCCGCGCATTGGATCGGCGCATCGATCTGCACGCGACCACGATGCGCGAGGTCATGACCGTAGGCGGCCGCTCCATCGGCTCACACGAGCTGGCCGCAGGTGCCGCGGCGCTCATGCAGACGCATCGGATCACGGCGCTGCTGGTCACGGATGCTGCCCAGCAGCTCATCGGCGCGCTCAACGTGCATGATCTGATGCAGGCGGGTGTGGTTTGAGCGCCGGGCGCGCAGCGCGGGCGCGGCCCGCGCCGCTGTCGGCGATGCGCCTGCTCGTGCTCGATGTCGACGGCACCATGACCGATGGGCGCCTGTATTACGGCGCAGCCGGCGAGCTGGGCAAGAGTTTTCATGCGCGCGACGGCTTTGGCATCAAGGCCGTACTTGCCGCCGGTCTGGGCGTCGCCGTGATCTCGGGCCGGCATTCGCCAGCCACCGAGCAGCGCTGCCTCGAGCTCGGTATTGCGCATGTATTGCTGGGCATCACTGACAAGGGCATCGCGCTGGGGCAGCTGCTCGAGTCACTCGCGCTCACGCCGGCCCAATGCATTGCCGTGGGTGACGATGACGGCGACCTGCCCATGCTGCGGCGAGTTGGCGTGGCCGTAGCCGTAGCCGATGCGCACCCTTCAGTGCTCGCCGTCGCCCATCGGCGCACGCGCCTGGCTGGGGGCGCCGGCGCGGTGCGTGAAGTGTGCGATTGGCTGCTGGCCGCTCAAGGCCCACGCCGTACGGCTCATGCGCGGCGCCGCTCATGATTTTGCGACTGTTATTTGCGCTCGGCTCGCTCGCGATCCTGGGCGCCCTGCTGTATTTTCAGGACGCCGACAACGACAGCGCCGAGGGCTCGGCCAGCGAGCCGACGAGCGCTCCAGGCTATGTGGCGATCCAGGCCCAGCTCATCGAGACCGGTGACGACGGGCAGCCGCTCTATCGCCTCGATGCCAGCCGCATTGATCAGCCACAGCCGCAAGGAACCCTCTACCTGACCAGCCCGAAGCTCGATTATGAGCCCACGGGCGGCAATCACTGGACGCTCACGGCGCAGAGCGGGCAGATGCCCCAGGATGCGCGCACGGCAGAGCTGCATGGCAGCGTACACGCCGAAGGCAAGCCGGCCGGCTCCAACACACCGGTGCGCATCGATACCGAGGAATTGCATTTCGATATGGCCCAGCAAGTCGCCACCTCGCCAACCACGGTATTCGTGAATTGGGGCCGTTATCGTCTCGATGGTCGCGGCATGCGGGCCGATCTGAAGAATGACCGGCTGCAATTGGCGGCGCAGGTACGCGGTGTATTGGCGCACTGAGCGCCAGCGCGCGTGGCTGCGCGCCATCGTGCGCAGCGCACTGTCCGCGGCGCCTTGCGCGATCGCGCTGCTGCTGCGCGCAGCGATTGCCGGGGCGGCAGACTCCGGCGCGCAGACGCTGCCCTGCGATGAGCCGCCGATGTGCTATACCGCCTCGCGATTGCAGGCCGACCGTAATCACATCACGCTCTACGACATCGACATCGTCGATTGGACGCGCGGTGTCAGCCGCATCAGAGCGCAACGCGCCGATGCCACCGGCGAGGAGCTCAGCAACAGCGACATCATTTTGACCGGCGAGGTTCGCGTGTCCATGCCCGAGGGCGAGTTGCGCGCCGACAGGGCCACGGTGCGCATCGCCCACAATCGCATTACCTCGATGCGGGCCGAGGGCAGTCCGGCGACCTTCGAGCACGCGCTGGGTGACGGCGCGCAGATCGCACATGGTCATGCCAACGCCATCTCCTATGACCTCGAGCGCGATGAGATGCAGCTGCAGGGCGATAGCTGGCTCACGGATGGCTGCAACGAGATCAACAGCGATCACATCCTCTACGATATCGCCTCGCAGCACGTACAGGCCGATGCCGCGCCGGGCGAATCGGGGCGCGTGCACGGTACCATCCGCTCGCGCGCGGGCACGCCCTGCGCTGCCGCCACGGCGCGGCCATGAGCCTGCTCGCCGCGCGCTCGCTGCAGAAGAGCTATCGCTCGCGCACGGTGGTGCGCGACCTGTCGCTCGACATTCATACCGGCGAGGTCGTTGGTCTGCTCGGGCCAAACGGTGCGGGCAAGACGACCGCCTTCTACATGATCGTGGGCCTGGTGCCGGCGGACGGCGGCTCGATCAGGCTCGACGAGCAGGACCTCACGAGCATGAGCATCGACCAGCGCGCGCGCCTCGGGATCGGCTATCTGCCGCAGGAGTCCTCCGTCTTTCGCAGGCTCTCGGTGGCCGACAACATCATGGCGATTCTGGAACTGCGCGCCGAGCTGGATCGGGCCGGCCGCGAGCAACGCCTCGAGGAGCTGCTGGGCGAGCTGCGCATCGGGCACGTGCGCGGCACCCGCGGCCTGTCACTGTCTGGTGGCGAGCGGCGCCGCGTCGAGATCGCGCGCGCGCTGGCTGCCGAGCCGCGCTTCATTCTGCTGGATGAGCCCTTTGCAGGCGTGGATCCACTTTCCGTGCTGGACATCCAGCGCATCATCCGGGAGCTCGCCGCGCGTGGCATCGGGGTTCTCGTGACCGATCACAATGTGCGCGAAACCCTCGGGGTCTGTGCCCGTGCCTATATCGTCGACCGCGGGATCATCATCGCTTCGGGGTCCGCGGAGCAAGTCCTTGCCAACCCACAAGTCCGTGAGGTGTACTTGGGTCAGTCCTTCCGCATGTGATGACTCGGAGTGGCCCTGTTAATCTTTATAAATCAAGTGCTTAGTCGCACAACCAGGCTGGCGCGCCCGGTCGACGGCATGTTTTATGCTTAAGCCTACGCTGCAACTGCGGCTCGGGCAGCAATTGACGATGACGCCGCAGCTGCAGCAGGCGATCCGTCTGCTGCAATTGCCGACCATCGAGCTGCAGGCGCACATACGCGAATTGCTCGAGTCCAACGTCATGCTCGAGCAGGACGAGGACACCGAAAGCAGCGCCTACGAGCCGCTCTCAGGCGCGGAGACGGCACCCGAGATCGCCGCGCCGCTGCCAGAGGCCCCGGTCGAAGTCATCGATGACAGCTGGACGGACGATCGATCCGCAGGCCCGGGTGAAAACCCGTGGAGCGGCGGCGACGACGATCGGCAGCAGGAGTTCGCCGACTCGGCCGGCCAGACGCTGCGCGATCACCTGCTCTGGCAGCTCGAACTCGCGCACCTGGGTTCCCGCGAACTGGCGATCGGTCGCAGCGTGATTGACGCCATCAACGACGACGGCTATCTGACCGAGTCCCTCGATGTCATCGCGGCCAGCCTCAAACCCGAGCTCGACGTAACCGTCGATGAGATTGAGCCCGTACTGGGCTTCGTACAGATGTTCGATCCGGTCGGAGTCGGTGCGCGCACCTTGAGCGAATGCCTGCTGCTGCAGCTCGCGCAGCTCACGAGCGGGACCGCGGGTCTCGCGGCCGCAAAATCCATCGCTCGCCTGCACCTGGAGCTGCTCGCCGAGCGTGAGCTCACCGCGCTGCGGCGTGAGATGCGCATCGCTGAGGAAGAGCTCACCAACGCCGTAGCGCTCGTGCGCGCCTGCCACCCGCGGCCCGGATCGGTGATCAGCGGCAATGCGGCCGAATACGTCATTCCCGACGTCTTCGTACGCCGCACGCCGCGCGGCTGGTCGGTCGAAATCAACCCGGCGACGCTGCCGCGCGTGCGTCTGAACCAGGGCTATGCCAGTCTCGTGGGCCGCAGCAGCAGTCACGCGAGCATGCGCACGCAACTGCAGGAGGCGCGCTGGCTGCTCAAGAGCCTGGAGATCCGCAACGATACGCTCACCAAGGTCGCCCGCTCGATCGTCGAGCGCATCGGCATGCATGAATCGACGGTTTCGCGCGTGACCTCCGGCAAGTACATGCATACCCCGCGCGGCGTGTTCGAGCTGCGCTATTTCTTCTCAAGCCAGGTCGAGGGTGTGAACGGCACGGGCACCTCCTCGACGGCTATCCGCGCCAAGATCCGCAAGCTCATTCGCGAGGAGGACGGCGCCGTGCCGCTCAGCGACAGCCGGATCGCGGAGATTCTGTCCGACGAGGGGATCCCGGTCGCCCGCCGAACCGTCGCGAAATACCGGGAAATGATGGGGCTTGCCCCATCGAATGAGCGCCGACGGAGTTAAATGGCAATTGACAGTCATCGCACCACATCAAGGAGACGAGGCCATGCAACTGAGCGTCACCGGTCATCATGTCGAGATCACGCCAGCTCTGCGCAGCTACGTGGAGAAGAAGATTGTCCGCATCGTGCGCCATTTCGATCACGTCATCGACACGCATTTCGTACTGACGGTCGAAAAGCTGCTGCACAAAGCCGAGGCGACACTACGCGTGCGCGGCGAGACCATCCATGCGTTGGCGAGCGATGATGACATGTATGCCGCGCTGGACGCGCTGGCCGACAAGCTCGAGCGGCGCGTGCGCAAGCACAAGGAAAAGCTGACCGACCATCATGCCGAGCAAGTGCACAAGAGTGCGCGGCCGTAGCGCGCATTCCGCGCCGAGCGCACGCGGCGTGCTGGAGCCGCCGTGCGACTGATTTTTCTGAGCGGTCTGTCGGGCTCGGGCAAGAGCGTGGCGCTGCACATGCTCGAGGATCTGGACTTCTATTGCATCGACAACATTCCCGCGGCGCTGCTGCGATCGTTCATTTCACACACCGTACGCAGCGGCTCGCCGGTGTATCAGCGCACGGCGATCGGCATCGATGCGCGCAATCCGGATGAGGAAATTGCCACCGTGCCGACGCTGCTGGACGAGCTCAAGCGCAGCGGCATCCAGTGCGAGCTGGTATTTCTGGTCGCGAGCGACGAGGAGCTGTTGCGCCGTTTCGCCGAGACGCGTCGCAAACACCCACTGAGCCGGCATGGGGAGAATCTGCACGAGGCCATCGCCATCGAGCGCACGCTGCTCGAGCCAGTGATCAACGCCGCCGACCTGTTGATTGACACCTCGCGCATGGGCGTGCACGAGCTGCGCGAACTGATCAACCGCCGCGTCGGCAAGCGGCCGCGCGATCGCATGTCGGTGCTGTGCGAGTCCTTCGGCTATAAATACGGCATACCGGGCGACGCGGATTTCGTATTCGACGCTCGCTCACTGCCCAATCCGTATTGGGACCCGAATCTGCGTCCGCTCAGCGGCCACGATGCGCCGGTCGCGGCGTACCTGGAGGCGCAGCCCGCGGTCGCCAACTTCATCGAGGACATCGTGCGCTTCATCGAGGCGCGGCTGCCGGAGCACCAGGCGGCCAACCGCCGCTATCTGACGCTCGCCGTCGGCTGCACCGGCGGTCAGCACCGCTCGGTCTATATCGTCGAGCAGATCGCAGCGCGCATCGCCGCGCGTTGGTCGCCCGTGGCCGTACGCCACTCCGCCTTGCCCGATTCGCACAAATCGATACGCGCGCTGGCCAAGGCGCCCTGAAGCCCCCTAGCCGCCCGCGCGCTTGGCGGCAAAGCCGCGGCGGATGAGCTCGGCGACGAGCCGGTCGCGATGCTCGCCCTGAATCTCGATGCTGGCGTCTTTGATGGTCCCGCCGCTGCCGCACAGGCGCTTGAGCTCGCTCGCTAGGGCCGCGAGCTTCTGCGCCGTGAGCGGCAGTCCACTGATGACCGTGACAGCCTTGCCGGCGCGGCCCTGCGTCTGCCGGCCCACGCGCACCACGCCCTGTTCAGGACGATGCGGCCTCACCCGGCCGGCTCACACGCTGCTGCTGCCCGTGACGCGCAGGATGCGCATCGAGTTGGTGCCCCCGGACACCCCCGAGAGCTCGCCCTGCGTCAGGATCACGAGATCATTGATATCGACCAGTCCCAATGTCAGCAGGCGCTCGAAGATCGCGCCGTGGATCGCGGCCGGATCGGTATGCGTAATGTCGAACGGCACTGCATAGACGCCGCGATACAACGTGACGCGGCTGCGGGTGGCCTCGTGACGCGTGAACGCATAGATAGGCATATCCGAGCGAATGCGCGACATCCACAACGGCGTCATGCCTGATTCGGTCAGCGCCACGATCGCGCGTACCCGCATGTGATTGGCCGTGTACATCACGGCCATCGAGATCGCCTCCTCGGTATTGCCGAACTCCTCCTCGGCCCGAACCAGGCCGCGCAGTGAGCCGAGCTGATATTTCTCGGCTCCGCGGATCACGTCGGCCATGGCCTGCACCGCCTTGACCGGGTACCTGCCGGCGGCCGTCTCAGCCGACAGCATCACCGCATCGGTGCCGTCGAGCACGGCGTTGGCAACGTCGCTGACTTCCGCGCGCGTGGGAATCGGACTCTGGATCATCGACTCCATCATCTGCGTCGCGGTGATCACGACGCGGTTGCGCAACAATGACTGGCGGATGATCGTCTTCTGCAGGCCGGTCAGCTCGGCGTAGCCCATTTCCACGCCAAGGTCACCACGCGCGACCATGACCACGTCGGTCACGGCGAGTATTCCAGAGAGATTATCGATCGCTTCGTGCCGCTCGATCTTGGCCACGACGCGCGCCTCCCCGCGCCAGCGACGCAACTCGGACTGCGCGCGGCGCATGTCGTCGGCATCGCGCGCGAAGGAGACGGCCAGATAATCGATACCGAGCTCGGCGGCAAGACGGATGTCCTCCAGATCCTTCTCGGTGAGCGCCGGAGCCGAGATGCCGCCGCCCTGGCGATTCAGGCCCTTGCGGTTGGACAGCTCCCCGCCCGAGCGCACGACCGTTGAGATGCGCGTGCCGCAGACCTTCTCGACCTGCAATGCGATCTGACCGTCGGCCAGCAACAGCGTGTCGCCCGCGTGCACATCCGAGGGCAGCTCCTTGTACGCGCAGCCCACCTCGGTCTTATTGCCCGCCTGGGGATCGAGGTCCGTGTCGAGCGCGAACGGCTCGCCTTCCACGAGCACTACCGGACCGTCGCGAAAGCTCTCGATACGAATCTTCGGGCCGGCGAGGTCGGCCAGCAGTCCCACCAGGCGGCCGGCCTGGCGCGCGGCCTGGCGCACCAGCTCGACGCGCTTGCGCTGCGCTTCGCGCGTGCCGTGCGAGAAATTGATACGGGCCACATCGAGGCCGGCCGCGACCATGCCCGCGAGGACCTCAGGCGTATCGGTCGCCGGCCCGAGCGTCGCCACGATCTTTGTTCTGCGCAATGTATCCATGAGTGATTAACGCATCAGGGGAGAGTTACGCGGCCGCGCTCGCCGCGCGCTGCTCCAGCACGGCCACCGCCGGCAGCGTCTTGCCCTCAACAAACTCTAGAAAGGCGCCGCCGCCCGTTGAGATATAGGAAATCCCATCCTCGACCCCGTACTTCTCGATGGCCGCGAGCGTATCCCCGCCCCCGGCGATCGAGAAAGCTTTGCTGTTGGCGATCGCATTGGCGATGGCCTTGGTGCCCTCTCCGAACTGATCGAACTCGAATACGCCCACCGGGCCATTCCAAATGATGGTGCCAGCCGCTTGCAGGATCGCTGCGAGCTGCTCGGCCGTGTCGGGGCCGATGTCGAGGATTAACTCATCATCGGCCACCTCGTCCACGGGGCGCACATCGGCATGCGCCGTGGCGGCAAATTCCCGCGCCACCACGACATCGACCGGCATAGGAATCTCCGCACCGCGCGCGCGGGCCCGTGCCAGCAGCTTGCGCGCCATCTCGAGCATGTCCTTCTCGCACAGCGACTTGCCGACCTGGATGCCCGTGGCTGCAAGGAAGGTGTTGGCAATGCCGCCGCCGACGATGAGTTTATCGACCCGCTCGAGCAGCGACTCGAGCAGCATGAGCTTGGTCGAGACCTTGGAGCCCGCCACGATCGCCACGAGTGGTCGGGCCGGTTTTGCCAGGGCGCGCTCGAGGGCTTCGAGCTCGGCCACGAGCAATGGCCCGGCGCAGGCGATGGGCGCGAATTTCGCCACGCCATGCGTGCTCGCCTCGGCGCGGTGCGCGGTCCCGAAGGCGTCCATGACGAACACATCGCACAGCGCCGCGAGCTTGCGCGCCAACGCATCGCTGTCCTTCTTCTCGCCCTTATTGAAGCGCACGTTCTCGCACAGCACGAGCGATCCGGGCGCGCAATCGACGCCCTCGAGCCACTCGCGGCGCAGCGGCACCGGCTTGCCGAGCAACTCGGACAACTTGCCCGCCACCGGCCCGAGCGACAACTGCGGATCGTACTTGCCCTCCTCCGGGCGGCCCAGGTGCGAGAGCACGATGACTCGCGCCCGCTGCTCGAGCGCGGCGCGCAGCGTCGGCAGCGCGGCGCGCACGCGTGCATCGCTGCTGATGATCCCATCCGTGATCGGCACGTTCAGATCCTCGCGAATCAGAACGCGCTTGCCCGCGAGATCCAGGTCGGCCATGCGCAGCAGTTTCACGGCGCGTGCTTATTCTCAGGCGGCCCGCGACCAGGCCAGCGCCGTGTCGAGCATGCGGTTCGAGAAGCCCCACTCGTTGTCGTACCAGGCGCATACCTTGACTAACGTACCTTCGATGACCTTGGTCAGGGTCGCATCGAAGACCGACGAATGCGGATCATGGTTGAAGTCTACCGACACCAGGGGCGCATCGTTGTACGCGAGAATGCCTTGCAGGGGCGCGCGGCCGGCAGCGGCTTTCATCAACCCATTGACTTCATCGACGCTGGTCGCACGCGCGGCACTGAAACTCAGATCGACCATCGAGACGTTGATCGTCGGCACGCGAATCGCAAAGCCGTCGAGCTTGCCTCGCAGCTCGGGCAGCACCAGGCCGACAGCGGCGGCCGCGCCGGTCTTGGTCGGGATCATCGACTGCGTGGCCGAGCGGGCGCGTCGCAGATCGGAGTGATAGACGTCGGTGAGTACCTGATCGTTGGTATAGGAGTGAATCGTGGTCATGATGCCGGCTTTGATGCCGAGCGCGTCGTGCAGTACTTTCGCCAGCGGCGCCAGACAGTTGGTCGTGCACGAGGCGTTGGAAATGACGGTCTGGCTGGATTTGAGCACATCCTGGTTCACACCATAGACGATCGTGGCATCGACGTCATCGCCGCCCGGGGCGGAAATCAACACCTTCTTCGCGCCGCCTGCCAGATGCTTGCTGGCTTTGGCCTTGCTGGTGAACAGGCCCGTGCACTCGAACACCATGTCCACGCCCAGGTCAGCCCAGGGCAACTTGGCCGGATCGCGCTCGGAGAGCACCTTGATGCGATCCCCGCTCACGAGCAGCGCATCGTCCGCGATTTTGATCTCACCGCGAAAACGACCGTGCACGGAATCATAGCGCGTCAGATGCGCATTGATTTTTGCATCGCCCAGATCATTGATCGCAACGATCTGCAACTGCGCGCGCCGATCGCCCTCGTAGAGCGCGCGCAACACGTTGCGGCCGATGCGGCCATAGCCATTGATTCCGACCTTCAGCGTCATTGTTTGTCCCCTGCAATCGACTCGAGAATCTCCCGCAGTACGTGTGCCGCGGTGAATCCGAATTTCTGAAACACCGCGGGCCCTTTGCCCGAGGCACCGAAACGATCAATGCCCACCACGCGCCCCGCGAGGCCGACGTAGCGATACCACAGGCCGGTCGAACCCGCCTCGACCGCGACGCGCGCGCGGATCGAGGCCGGCAGCACGGCGTCGCGGTAGGCCGCATCCTGCGCATCGAAGCGCTCGGTACAGGGCAGCGAGACCAGGCGCACACGCCTGCCCTGTGCGGCCGCCAACTTGACGGCCTCGAGCGCGAGACTGACTTCCGAGCCCGTCGCCAGCACGACGCATTCAGGCGCGCCGTCGCAATCGAGCAGCACATAGCCGCCGCGGCGTATGGCGTCGACGGCCGCGCTCGTGCGCGCCAGCTGCGGCAGTGCCTGGCGCGTGAAGACCAGCGCGCACGGGCCGCTGTCATGCTCGAGCGCCTCGCACCAGGCCACCGCGCTCTCGACGGCGTCGGCTGGACGCCAGAGCGTCAGATTCGGAATCAGCCGCAGGCTATTGAGCTGCTCGATCGGCTGGTGCGTCGGGCCGTCCTCACCCAGCCCGATAGAATCGTGGGTGTACACCAGCAATACACGCTGGCCCATCATTGCTGCCATGCGCACGGCATTGCGCGCGTAGTCGGAGAATGTCAGGAACGTGCCGCCGTAGGGAATGAATCCGCCGTGCAGCGCCAGTCCGTTCATGACGGCAGTCATGCCAAATTCGCGTACGCCGTAATGAATATAATTCCCGGACGCGTCATCCGGGGTGATCTGGCGCGAAATCTTCTGCATCGTGTTATTCGAGCCAGACAGATCGGCCGAACCGCCAAAGAGCTCGGGCAGCCGCGTGCCGATCGCATTCAGAGCGGTCTGCGAGGACGCGCGGGTCGCTTGCGGGACCGTGACGGTGCGGGCGGCCTGCAGCGCAGCCTCGCGCGTCTGCGCCCAGTCGGCCGGCAGCGTGCCGGCGATGCGCCGCTCGAGCTGCGCGGCGGCCTCCGGATAGGCGCTGCGATAGCGGCTGAAGAGCTGCTGCCAGGCAGCCTCGGCCGCTTGCCCGGCCTCGATATGACTCCAGCCCGCCTGCAACTCGCTCGGCACGACGAAGGGCGGGGCCGTCCAGCCGAAGCGCAGCTTGGTCGCCGCGACTTCCGCGGCGCCGAGCGGCTCACCGTGCGCTTCCTTCGTGCCCGCCTTGGTCGGCGCGCCCCAGGCGATCACGGTCTTGCACTGGATGAACGATGGACGCCGCGTCTCCTCCTTCGCATTGGCCATGGCGCCCGCGACCGCGTCGGCGTCATGGCCATCCACGCTCTGCACATGCCAGCCGTAGGCCTCGAAGCGTTTGAGCGTGTCATCGGCAAACCAACCTGAGACCTTGCCGTCGATCGATATGCCATTGTCGTCGTAGATCGCGATGAGTTTGCCCAGACGCAGCGTCCCGGCCAGCGAGCAGGCCTCGTGCGAGATGCCTTCCATGAGGCAGCCGTCGCCGACAAAAACCCAGGTAAAGTGCGAAACGATCGGCAGCTCGGGCCGATTGAACTCGGCCGCGAGCATTTTCTCCGCGAGCGCCATGCCCACTGCATTGGCGAGCCCCTGACCCAGCGGGCCAGTGGTGCTCTCGATGCCCAGATCCAGATCGTGCTCGGGGTGGCCCGGTGTGCGGCTGTCGAGCTGACGAAACTGCTTGATGTCATCCATGCTCAGCCCATAGCCGGTCAGGTGCAAGACGGCGTAGAGCAGCATCGAGGCGTGGCCGTTGGACAATACGAAACGGTCGCGGTCCCACCAGCGAGGATTGGCCGGGTTGTACTTCAGAAAGTCGTGCCACAACACCTGGGCGATGTCCGCCATGCCCATGGGCGCACCAGGGTGACCGGAGTCAGCCTGCTGGACCGCATCCATCGCGAGGACGCGAATGACATTGGCGAGCTCGCGCCGCGTCGGCATGTACTGGAGTCTCCTGCGCCGCAAGGAATTGCGGCCGCGCATTGTCCACCAGCCGCCTGCGCTCGGCAATCCAAAACAGCGGCGCAATTGGCTTTGCCATAGGCTGCGTAAGCGCGCAATCGGGCGTGATTTTCGGGCGCTCCGTCGCAGATTGGAAATATTGACGCCGCGCCCAACTCGCCGGGCGGGCGAGCCCGGCGGCCCTTCGGCTATACTCCCCTGCAAGCCAGCCACAGACCCCGACGCTACACTGCAACCCCAGATGAACAACGATTACCTGTTCACCTCCGAGTCAGTCTCAGAAGGCCATCCGGATAAGATGGCGGATCAGATTTCCGACGCCGTGCTCGACGCGATCCTGCGCGAAGATCCCACGGGCCGCGTGGCCTGCGAGACGCTCGTCAAGACCGGCGTCGTGATCGTAGCCGGGGAAGTCACGACCAGCGCCTGGATCGATCTGGAAAAACTGGTGCGCGAGACGGTGCTCGACATCGGCTACAACCATTCTGACATGGGTTTCGACGGCGCCAGCTGCGGCGTGATCAACATCATCGGCAAGCAGTCCCCTGACATCGCCATGGGCGTGGATCGCAACGACAAGCGCAAACAGGGCGCCGGGGATCAGGGTCTGATGTTCGGCTACGCCACGGATGAGACCGATGTACTGATGCCGGCGCCCATCACGCTGGCGCACCGACTGGTCAAAAGACAGTCGGAAGTGCGGCGGCGCGGCCGACTGCCGTGGCTGCGCCCGGACGCCAAGAGCCAGATCACGCTGCGCTACGAGCAGGACAAGCCCGTCGGCATCGAGGCGGTCGTGCTGTCGACGCAGCACAGCGATGAGATCTCGACTTCAAAACTGCGTGAAGCGGTCATGGAGGAGATCATCAAGCCTGTGCTGCCGAAGAAATGGCTTGATCGGCGCACGCGCTATCACATCAATCCGACCGGACGCTTCGTGGTCGGCGGCCCCGTCGGGGACTGCGGTCTGACCGGTCGCAAGATCATCGTCGATACCTACGGCGGCTTCGCCCGCCACGGCGGCGGCGCCTTCTCGGGCAAGGATCCCTCGAAGGTGGATCGTTCGGCCGCGTATGCGGCCCGTTATGTGGCCAAGAACATCGTTGCCGCGGGACTCGCGACACGCTGCGAAGTGCAGGTGTCCTATGCGATCGGCGTTGCCGAGCCGACCTCGATCATGGTCGATGCCTTCGGCACCAGCGAACTCTCGCGCGAGCAGCTCACTGGGCTGGTGCGCCGGCATTTTGACCTCACGCCCTACGGCCTGCGTGAAATGCTGGATCTCGCACGCCCGATCTATCAGAAGACGGCCGCCTATGGCCACTTCGGCCGCAAGGAGCCTGAATTCTCCTGGGAGCGCACCGATCGGGCCGAGGCACTGGCCGCCGATGCGCGCGGTCGCGGCCGCATCCGCGCCGCCTGAAGCGGACACGAACTGGATTGACGCTGTCGCTCTCAAGGCGGCAGCCGGTGACTGAGGAGCGCTGCGACAGGTGGGTAGCGACACGCTGACCCAAGGCCTGCCAGGCTCAGTCCACCGGTATTGAGTCAACGGCGCTCGCAAACCTTGAACGTAAGGATATTGGAGCCACCATGACTGCCAAAACCCGTCCTGTTCCCCTCGCCAGCGAGCCCGATTTTTACGTCGCCGATCTGCAGCTGGCCGATTGGGGGCGCAAAGAGATCGCCATCGCCGAGACCGAGATGCCCGGCCTGATGGCGATCCGCGAAGAGTTCACGCCGGTGCAGCCATTGCGAGGCGCGCGCATCGCCGGCTCGCTGCACATGACCATCCAGACCGCCGTATTGATCGAGACGCTGCAGGCGCTTGGCGCGCAGGTGCGCTGGGCGTCATGCAACATATTTTCGACCCAGGATCATGCGGCGGCCGCAATCGCGGCGCGCGGCACCAGCGTATTTGCGTACAAGGGCGAAACGCTGAGCGAGTATTGGGACTTCACGCACCGCGTGTTCGACTGGCCGCAGGGCGCGCAGGCCAATCTGATCCTCGATGATGGCGGGGATGCGACGCTGTTGCTGCATCTGGGCGCTCGTGCCGAGCGGGATGCGGGCTTGATCGCGCAACCTGGCAGCGAAGAGGAGACCGCATTGTTCGAGAGCATCCGCAACACGCTCAAGCGCGAGCCGAAATGGTATTCGACGCGGCTGGCCGCCATCCGCGGCGTCTCGGAGGAGACCACGACTGGCGTCAAGCGGCTCTACCAGATGGCGCGCGATGGCCAGCTCGCCTTTCCAGCCATCAACGTCAACGACTCGGTAACGAAGTCGAAGTTCGACAATCTGTACGGCTGCCGCGAGTCGCTGGTTGACGGCATCAAGCGCGCGACCGACGTCATGATTGCCGGCAAGGTCGCTCTGGTGTGCGGCTATGGCGATGTCGGCAAGGGCTGCGCGCAGGCGCTGCGCGCGCTCTCGGCCCAGGTCTGGGTCACCGAAATCGATCCGATCTGCGCGCTACAGGCGGCGATGGAGGGCTTTCGCGTCGTTACGCTCGATGAGGTCTGCGATCAGGTCGATATCCTGGTCAGCGCCACCGGCAACCTGCACGTGATTACTCACGAGCACATGCTGCGCATGAAGCCTCAGGCCATCGTGTGCAACATTGGCCATTTCGACAATGAGATTGATGTGGCGTCGCTGCGTCAGTATCGATGGGAGAATATCAAGCCGCAGGTTGATCACGTGATATTTCCGGATGGCAAGCGCATCATCCTGCTGGCCCAGGGCCGTCTGGTGAATCTGGGCTGCGGCACCGGGCATCCGAGCTACGTGATGTCCTCCTCCTTCGCCAATCAGGTCATGGCGCAGATCGAGCTGTGGACCAATCACGCGCATTACGCCATCGGCGTGCACGTCTTGCCGAAATTGCTCGACGAGAAGGTCGCGCGCCTGCAGCTGGCCAAACTCAATGCCAGACTTACGGTCTTGACCGAGCAGCAGGCACGCTACATCGATGTGGATCGCGCCGGTCCGTATAAGTCCGATCACTATCGCTACTGAGCGCTCGGCGCGGCGAGGCGTGAGGGCACGGCCCGTAAGCTGTCGGCGAGCGCCGACAGGTGTGCGCGCTCGGGCGAGTGGGGGGCGCGGTGCAGGCGCGCGTTTAACATCTTTTCCCGCGCCGCTGAGCGAATTGAGCGCTGCGTCACCGGCGCCTGCGAGGCGAGCTCGCCGGCGTTTGATGCGCGTCACTCGGCCTGCATTTGCGGCCGTGTAGCATTGCTGCATGAACGCTGAGGTCCGGTTACTGCAACTGTCCGATCCACATCTTTTCGCCAGTGCCGATGCGCGGCTGCGCGGCGTGAACAGCTTCGACTCGCTGCAAGATGTGCTCCGGCACGCCCTCTCGCGCAAGCCCGATACCGACGCCGTGCTATGCACCGGCGACATCGTCAACGACGAGCCGGGCGGCTACGCCCTGTTCGCGCAAGCACTCAGCGCGCTCGGCAAGCCTGTTCTTTGCGTACCGGGCAACCATGATGATCCGCAGCGCATGCGCAGCGCACTGGCTGCGGCGCCATTTCAGGTCGGCGGTCATGCGGATCTGGGCAACTGGCGCCTCGTGCTGGTCGACAGCTGCGTGCCCGGACAGGCCGGCGGCCATATCAGCGCGCAGGAACTGCAGGCACTGGACAGCGCCCTGAGCGCGCGCGAGCGCTACGCGATGATCTGCGTGCATCATCATCCCGTCGCCATGGCCAGCCGCTGGCTCGATCAGATCGGCATCGACAACGCGGCCGCCTTCTTCGAGGTTCTCGACGCTCATCCACAGGTACGCGCGATCTGCTGGGGACACGTGCATCAGGGCTTCGATACCCGGCGGCGCGGCGTGCGGCTACTGGCAACCCCCTCGACCTGCGCACAATTCCTGCCGTTGTCGGGCGAGTTTGCGATCGACTCGCGGCCTGCAGCCTACCGCCGCACGACGCTGCGCGCCGATGGCACGCTCGATACCGAGGTGATCTGGCTCGGGCAGTCCGAAGGCGTACTGAATAAGGCCTCGGGCCGCTCAGCCTGAGCCGCCGCTCAGGCTCGCATGGAGTATCGGCGCGAGCAGGCCCAGCCGCGCTTCCGGATCGTCGGTCTCGAGCAGGCGCTGCAAGGCGTTTTGATCCAGCGGCAGCAATTCGGCCAGCCGATGGCTGACCCAGGCAGCGTCCTCATAGTTCGGCTCGAGGAAGCGGGCAACCGAGTCGAGCCGCACGATCGCATCGCGCAGTACGGTCACGAGCGCCTGGAATTGCGCCGGCACGGGCACGAGCCGCGTCTCATCGAGCCACTCGACCTCGGCGCAATTGAGCCCGTCGTCGTAGCGAGTGCGCGTGCTGATACGAAAGCGCCGCTCGCCGCGACACAACAGTCCGAGCAAGCCATCCTCCAATTGTTGAAAGTCGACGATGCGCGCTGAGGTGCCTACCAGGGCCGTGCTCACTTCCCGGCTGGTGTCATCGCCGCCGTCGAGCAGCACGACACCGAAGACCGAATCCCCGCGCAGGCAGCGTCCGACCATGTCCAGATAACGCGGCTCGAACACGCGCAACGGCAGCAGGCCGCCCGGAAACAGCACCGTATTGAGCGGAAAGAGCGCGATCTGCTGGCTGGCCGCGCTCACGGTGCCGCGCGCTCCTGGGCCGAGCCGGCGCGTGCTGCCAGCGCCTCGAGCAGGCGTGCGTGCAGGCCGCCGAAGCCGCCATTGCTCATGATCAGCGCATGATCCCCGGGCCGCAGCCTGAGCGTGAGCTCGCGCGCCAGGCCTTCCAGATCCGAGCTCACGTGCACGCGCGTCCCGAGCGCCGCCATGGCGCCGCGCACGTCCCAGTGCACGCTCGGTGGTGCGTAAAGCCAGACCTCATCGGCACCGCTGAGGGCGGCGGCGAGCGTCGCCTGGTGCACGCCGCGGCGCATGGTCTGCGAGCGCAGCTCGAGCACGCCAATGATGCGCTCGCGGCCAACGTGCCGGCGCAAGCCATCGATCGTGGTCACGATCGCGCTCGGATGGTGCGCAAAATCATCATAGACGTGCACGCCCGCGACCACACCGCGCAGCTGCATGCGACGCGCCACGCCCTGGAAGCCGCGCAGCGCCTCGATGCCCTGCTCGATCGTGACCCCCGCGTGGCGCGCCGCGGCCAGTGCCGCCAGCGCATTCTCGGCGTTGTGCGCGCCAATCATGCCCCACTCGAGCTCGCCGTAGTCGCGGCCATCGCACAGCACATGGAAGCGGGAGAAATCGGCATTCAGCGCCGCCGCAAGGCTCCACTGCACGTCGGGGCCGGCGCCGCGCGCGAAGCGCTCGATCCCGGTCCAGCAGCCGGCCGCGAGCACGCGGCGCAGATTTGCATCCGCGCCGTTGCAGATCACGCGTCCCGCGCCCGGCACGGTGCGCAGCAGATGCTCGAACTGCCGCTCGATCGCCGCCAGGTCCGGATAGATGTCGGCGTGGTCATACTCGAGGTTATTGAGCACCAGGGTGCGCGCACGGTAGTGCACGAACTTGGCGCGCTTGTCGAAGAACGCCGTGTCGTACTCGTCCGCCTCGATGACGAAGTAGGGGGCAGCGCCCAGACGTGCGCTCAAAGCGAAATTCTGCGGCACCCCGCCGATCAGAAAGCCCGGGGCGAGCCCAGCGGATTCAAGGATCCAGGCCAGCATGCTGCTCGTGGAAGTCTTGCCATGCGTGCCCGCGACCGCCAGCACCCAGCGCTCGCGCAATATCTGCGTCGCCAGCCACTCGGGGCCTGAAACATAGGGTAGAGCGCGATCCAGCAGCGCTTCGATCACGGGCATACCGCGCGTCATGGCATTGCCGATGATGAGCACGTCGGGGTCGAGCGCGAGCTGCTCGGCACCGTAGCCTTCGATGAGCTCGATGCCCAGCGCAGCCAATTGCGTGCTCATCGGCGGGTAGACATTCTGGTCCGAGCCGGTGACGCGATGGCCGGCAGCGCGCGCCAGCGCGGCGATGCCTCCCATGAAGGTGCCGCATATGCCGAGTATGTGAACGTGCATACGCCCCGAGCCCTAATGTCCGGCGCTAAACATGGCGAGGAACGCCAGCTCTTCGGCCAGCATCTGACTGAAGGCCAGCAGCAGGCACAACCCGAGCCCACGCTCGAGTGTCGAGCGCAGAATATGAGCGATCGCGACCAGCGTCCAGATCAATACCGCCACGGCTGCGATATAGACCGGGATCTGCCAAAAGGCATCGCTGGCGTAGCGCGCAACGAGCCATACCGAGACGATGCTGGGCACGGCAAGCACGGTCTGCACGCCGAACAACGCCGCAGCGGTCTGCACATAGCGCTCCGAGCGCCCGACAATGCGCAACAATACCCAATACCATACGGCCACAAATATCACGTCGGCGGCGAGCTGCACCAGCCAGTCCGGCCGCTGCGGCGGCAACAGCTGCCCGAGCAGCGCGCTGAGCAGAACGTAAGCGCCGATCGTCAATGGCAGTAAGATGCCAACGGCGGGCAGGTCCTGCGGCCCGCGCCGCCAGATTGCGATGTAGCCATAGAGCCGCAGCAACCCCAGGAGCTGAGCGATCATGTCGCAGATTATCAGCCACACGGCCGAGCTCGCGCAGTTGTGCGAACAATTGCGCGCGCACAGCGCCATCGGGCTGGATACGGAATTCATGCGCGAGCGCACTTATTTCGCGCAATTGTGCCTGGTACAGCTCAGTTTCGCGCAGCACGCGGTTTGCATCGACACGCTCAAGCTGCGCGATCTGAGCGCGCTGCGCCCGATCATGCAGGCGCGTGAGCCGCTCAAGGTACTGCATGCGGCGCGGCAGGATCTGGAAGTGCTCGAGCCCGCGACCGGAACGGTCACGGGCCTGTTCGATACGCAGGTTGCCGCCGCGCTCATCGGCATGCCGGCGCAAGTCGGATATGGCGAGCTCGTCGAGCAATTGCTGTCCACGAAATTGCGCAAGGCCGAGACGCGCACCGATTGGTCGCGCCGACCGCTCAGCAGCGCGCAACTCACGTATGCCCTCGATGACGTGCACTACCTGCTGCCGCTGCGCGCGCGCTTGCGCGAGCGGCTCGAGCAGCTGGGCCGTTGGCAGTGGTTCGAGGAAGAGATGGCCGAGCTGGACGCGAGCGGCTCCTTTGCCATCGATCCGGAGCAGGCCTGGCGGCGCGTCAAGGGGCTCGCCGAGCTTGACGAGCCGCGAGCGCGCCTGGCACGCGCGCTGGCGGCGTGGCGCGAGCGCGTGGCGATCAGCACGGACCGGCCGCGCAACTGGATCCTGCCCGACGCGGCACTACGCGACATCGTGTTGCAGGCGCCGCGCACGCGCCAGGAGCTGCAGGCCCTCGCGACGCTGCCCGAGAGCCTGCACGCTCAGAGCGCACCGCTGCTCGAGTTGATCGGGGCTGTGCAATTGCCAGCGCGGCTCGCGCCGCTGCCATCGCGTGCACGGCCAGATCCGGCAAGGATCCAGGCAGTCAGGAAGCTCGCGCAGCTCACGCAGCTCACGGGGCGGGAACTGGGCATCGCGCCGGAGATCCTGGCCACGCGCCGGGAGATGGAGCGCATCGTGGCCGGCGCCCGGGATGGCAGCGTGCTCGCCGGCTGGCGCCGCGCGGTGATCGGCGAGCGTCTGCTGGGCGCGTTGTAGCGATTTTAGGAGACGCTCGTGCGCGCTACGCGCTGCGGGGCCTGTAAATGCGAGAGCGTCTCAATCAGCCGCGCGCTCACTTCGGCCACGCTGGCAGCGGCGTTGATCGTGCGCAACAACCCCTGGGCCGCGTAATAGTGTGCCAGCGGGCGTGTCTGGCGCTCATACACCTGCAAGCGCTGGCGCACCGTGGCCTCCTCGTCGTCGGCGCGCTGCAGTAGCGTGGGCTTATCCCCGCAGCGATCGCAATGCGGCGGGGTCCCGGGTGGGGCGCTGTGTATATTGAACACCCGTCCGCACTGCTGGCAGGTTCGTCGTCCGGAAATACGCCTGATGAGCTCGTCATCGTCGAGCTCAAACAGGATCACGGCGTCGAGCGGGGAGTCGATTGCTGCGAGCATGGCTGAGAGCGCCTCGGCCTGGGCGAGGTTGCGCGGGAAGCCGTCCAGAATGAAGCCGTGCGCGGCATCGCCTTCGGCGAGCCGTTCGCGAAAGATGCCCAGTACGATCTCATCGGCCACCAATTGCCCGGAATCCATTGCCGCCTTCGCGCGCCGCCCATATTCCGTGCCGCGTGCGAGCGCGCTGCGCAGCAGATCGCCGGTGGAGATTTGGGGGATACCGTAGCGCTCGACCAGAAGCTGGGACTGGGTGCCTTTCCCCGACCCCGGAGGCCCCATGAGCACGATGCGCATCCGGGAAACAGTACCGACAGGCGCCCTCCAGGTCAAACGACCCGAGCGATGCGCTATGCTCGCGGGCCCCTGCGTGCCGCCTTCGAGGATCAGCCATGAGCTCCGCGATCAAGCCCAGTAGCAACCGCCCGGCGCGCAACGCGCTGTATGCCCAGTCCGGCGGTGTATCGGCCGTGATCAACGCCTCCGCCTGCGGCGTGATCGAGACGGCACGCAAACATCGCAGCCGGATCGGGCACATCTACGCGGGGCGCGACGGCATCATCGGTGCGCTGACCGAGAACCTGATCGATCTGTCACGCGAGAGCGCCGCGAGCATTCGGGCGCTGCGCTACACCCCGGCGGGCGCGTTCGGCTCGGCGCGCTTCAAGCTCAAGAGCCTCGATCAGAATCGCGCCGAGTACGAGCGCCTCATCGAGGTGTTCGCGGCCCACGACATCGGCTATTTCTTCTACAACGGCGGCAACGATTCGATGGACACCGCGCTGAAGATCTCGCAGATCGGTGCGGCACTGAATTACCCGGTGGTCTGCGTCGGCATACCCAAGACCGTCGACAATGATCTGCCCATTACCGATTGCTGCCCCGGCTTCGGTTCGGTAGCCAAATACATCGCCGTGTCGACTCTCGAAGGCGGAATGGATGTGGCTTCGATGGCACGTACCTCGACCAAAGTGTTCGTGCTCGAGGTCATGGGCCGTCATGCCGGCTGGATCGCCGCCGCCGCGGGGCTCGCCAGCCGCACAGCCGCGCAGCCGCCACACATCATCCTGTTTCCGGAAATTGCGTTTGAGCCCGCGCGTTTTCTCGAGCGCGTCGAGCAATGCGTCGGGGCTTACGGCTACTGCGTGATCGTCGTGTCCGAGGGCGCGCGCCATGCGGACGGGCGCTTCCTGGCCGAATCGGGCACGAAGGACGCTTTCGGCCACGCCCAGCTCGGCGGCGTGGGACCGATCGTGGCAAACATGGTGCGCGAGCGCTTCGGTTATAAGTATCACTGGGCGGTTGCCGATTATCTGCAGCGCTCGGCGCGGCATATCGCATCGCGCACCGATGTCGAACAGGCTTATGCGGTCGGTAAGGCCGCGGTTCAGTACGCGCTGGCCGGGATGAATGCCGTGATGCCCGCAATCAAGCGTCTGTCCTCCAGGCCTTATCGCTGGAAGCTCGTGCCCGTCCCGCTCGCCGAAGTCGCTAACGTGGAAAAGAAGGTGCCGCGCCATTACATCAGCGCGGACGGCTTTGGCATCACGGCGGCGTGCCGGCGCTATCTCGAGCCGCTCATCAGCGGCGAGGATTTTCCACCGTTTCGGGACGGACTGCCGGTTTACGTGCGCATTAAAGGCGTCGCTGTTCGACGCCGGCTCAAGGGCGAGTTCA
>Ga0302311_10001669_pt1 | contig 25904 bp, 31 predicted proteins | sample III_Palsa_N1_3_FD_200449 | JGI IMG/M metagenome (GOLD analysis project Ga0302311, IMG submission 200449) | Peat permafrost microbial communities from Stordalen Mire near Abisko, Sweden - III_Palsa_N1_3 | ecosystem: Environmental > Terrestrial > Soil > Palsa > Peat permafrost | place: Sweden... | reverse complement strand
GGGTCAGGGCGAAAGCCGATATCCGCCGGCTTCGGTGATCAGGATCTTCGGCCCGGTGGGATCGGGTTCGATCTTCTGGCGCAGGCGATAGACGTGGGTTTCGAGCGTGTGGGTAGTGACGCCGGCGTTGTAGCCCCACACCTCGGTCAGCAGCTCTTCGCGCGAGATCACCTTGCCGCCGGCGCGGTAGAGGTACTTGAGGATGTTGGTTTCCTTGTCGGTCAGCCGGATCTTCTTGCCCTTGGCGTCGAGCAGCATCTTGGCGGCGGGGCGGAACTCGTAGGGACCGATCTGGAACACCGCATCTTCGGACTGCTCGTGGCTGCGCAGCTGGGCGCGGATGTGGGCTAGCAGGACGTTGAACTTGAACGGCTTGGTCACATAGGCGTTGGCGCCCGACTCCAGGCCCAGGATCGTGTCGGAGTCGCCGGAGGCCGCTGTCAGCATGACCACCGGCGCGGAAACCCCGCCGCTGCGCATCAGCTTCAGCGCTTCGCGGCCGTCCATGTCGGGCAGGTCGACGTCGAGCAGGATCAGATCCGGCCGCGATTCCTTGGCCAGCCTGACGCCCTCGGACGCGGTCGGCGCGCCGGAAGCGGTGAACTCCTCATGCAGCTCGAGCTGCTCGCACAGCAGGCCGCGCAGGTCGGTGTCGTCGTCGATAACGAGGATGGTCTTTGCGCGCGGCATTCGTCCACAGCATGCACTGACGCCCCCTTACCGGCTAGTGCCCTCGCGGCTAGGGTTTTTCAATGATCTTGATCGTCCCCGTCGGTGGCGCCCGCGTGGCGCGCGCCGAACAGCGCCGTACCGACCCGCACCGAGGTCGCGCCGAAGCGGATCGCGGTCTCGAAGTCGGCGCTCATGCCCATCGACAGGCGCGCAAGGCCGTTGCGGGCGGCGATCTGGGCGGTGAGGGCGAAATGAGGTCCGGGCGGCTCGTCCTGCGGCGGGATGCACATCAGGCCCTCGAGGGTCAGGCCGAATTCGCCGCGGCAGCGGGCGATGAAGTCGTCGGCGTCGGACGGCGCCAGGCCAGCCTTCTGCGGCTCGTCGCCGGTGTTGATCTCGACGTAGAGCCGCGGCTGGCGGCCGAGCCGCTGGGCCTCGCGGGCGAGGGTCTCGGCCAGCTTCGGCCGGTCGAGGGTCTCGATCACGTCGAAGAAGGCCACCGCCTCGCGCGCTTTGTTGCTTTGCAGCGGGCCGATCAGGCGCAGCTCGAGCCCCTCGCGGCGATCGGACCAGCGGCTCAGCGCCTCCTGCACCCGGTTCTCGCCGAACACGCGCTGGCCGGCGGCGAGCACGGCGGCGATACGCTCCTTCGGCTGAGTCTTGGAGACGGCGGTGAGGCTGACGTCGGCCGCCTCGCGCCCGGCCGCCCGGGCGGCCGCGGCGATGCGGGCCAGGATCTCCGACCGCGCGGCGGCGGCGTCGAAGGCGTCGTCTAGGCGTGGCGCGAGGTCAGGCACGGTCAATCGAGGCGATGTGGCGGTGGGCGCGGACGCTACGGCCGGCGCGGGTCAGAGGGAAGGCCCTGCCGCGACTGTTCTTCTTCACTGACCCGGCCCGCACGCCCGACCCGGAGGCGGTCATCGCCCGCCTGCCGCGCGGCGCTGGCGTGGTCTACCGCGCCTTTGGGGACCCGGACGCGGTGGTGAAGGGGCGAAGGCTGGTGAGGGCGGCGCGGCGGCACGGCCTGCTGGTGCTGTCGGGGGCCGACGCCGGTCTCGCCGCGCGGATCGGCGCCGACGGCGTGCACCTGCCGCAGCGGCGCGCGGTGCTGGCGCGGGCGATCAAGCGAGCGCGGCCGACCTGGATCGTCACCGCCGCCGCCCATTCCGAATCGGCGATGGTGATGGCCCGGCGCTGCGGCGCGGACGCGGTGTTCGTCTCGACGGTCTTCGTCAGCGCCAGCTCCTCGGCCGGCCGGCCAATTGGAGCCCTGCGATTCGCGGCGCTGACGGTTCGTGCCGGATTGCCGGTGTTTGCGCTGGGCGGGGTGAATGGCAAGACGGCGCGATGTTTGACGCAAACGCGCGCCGCTGGGATCGCCGCGATCGACGCCTTGCTCAGCTAGAACTTGAAAGTGGTTTCCAGCCGCACGCGCGGGGCGGGGCCATCGCCAGTCAGCTTGCGGCCGTCCGGGGTCTCTTCGTCGCCGAGCGAAACGCCGACGCCGGTGCGCACGCCAGGTGCGACACCGTAGTTCAGGCCGATCCGCGCGTCGCGCCACGTCACGTCACGGTCGCCGGGCTGGGCCATGTCGAGGTTGACGCCCCAGCGGCCGGTCTTGTTGTTAAACTGCAGCGTCTTGTGCGGCGGCTGCGGTCCGATCTGGTTCGGTTGGGGGGTGAAGTCGTCGTGTTGCGAGAAGAGGTCGGACGGCGCGGCATGCGCAGCCGCGGCTACGCTCGCCATCGCGAACGCGGCAGCCACCGTCATCGCCAGCCTGTTCGGCCGCCTACCCACCCTCGAATCGCCCCTTCCAGTCATGCGGGCCACGCTACGCCCACTTCTTACAGTTTCGATTAAGGTCCTCGAAGTTTCAACGTCAAGGCGCGGGCGGCCGCAGGGTTCCCAAAAGCGCGCATTGGCCGCGCTGCTGTGGCTGCCCCGCCACGCGATTCCTGTTTGGCGCGGCTTGGCGGATGTTATAGACGCCTTGCGGGGCGCGCTGGCGCAGTGTGGTCAATGACCGCTTACGCATTGGAGTAGACAAAAGAATGCCCTTCAAGAGTGGGTCCATGGCGCGCGCCGCCCTGGCCGTAGCAGCCGTTGTCGGCTTCTCCGGCCTCGCCGCTTGCGCGCACCCTGGGTCGGCGCCGAAGACCGCGGTCGCGCCGAATGCGATCGGCGTTAACAGCTATCTGTGGCGCGCCACGCTCGACACGCTCGCGTTCATGCCGCTGGCTTCGGCCGATCCTTACGGCGGCGTCGTGATCACCGACTGGTATTCCGATCCGCAAAAGCCGGACGAGCGCTTCAAGTGCACGGTGTACATCCTCGACACCCGGCTGCGCGGAGACGCGCTCAAGGTCACGGTGTTTAAGGAGGTCAGCAACGGCCAGGGCGGCTGGGCGCCGTCACAGGCGGCCGACCAGACCTCGATCGATATCGAGAACGCCATCCTGACCCGCGCCCGCCAGCTTCGGGTTTCCAACCTCAGGGGCTGATCCGGCGGTTCCATTGCGCAGGGCGCGGGATTTCGCTACATTCCGTGCATGCTCAACGCTGTCTCCAGCATGATCCTTGCGCGCCTGGGCCTTAGCGGCCCCCGGGCGTAGAGGCCGCGCGCGACATCTTCGCCGGCCGCGTCCGGGGGTTTTCCGAAACATCCCCTAGACCTACCGACCCTGGCGAAGGAATAAGAACCCCATGCCGCGTTACAATCCAACCGAGGTTGAGCCCAAATGGCGCGCCGCTTGGGCCGCGGCCGACGCGTTCCGCGCCGAGACCGGAGCGGCCAGGCCCAAGTACTACGTGATGGAGATGTTCCCCTATCCGTCGGGGCGCCTGCACGTCGGCCATGCGCGCAACTATGCGATGGGTGACGTGGTGGCGCGCTTCAAGCGGGCGCGGGGCTTCAACGTGCTGCACCCGATGGGCTGGGACGCGTTCGGCCTGCCGGCCGAGAACGCCGCCGCCGAGCGCGGCGTCGATCCGTCCGCCTGGACCCACGAGAACATCGACGTGATGCGCCAGGAGCTGCAGCGACTGGGCCTGTCGATCGACTGGTCGCGCGAGTTCGCCACCTGCGATCCCGGTTACTACGGCAAACAACAGGCTTGGTTCCTGCGGCTGTGGCGCCGGGGCCTGGTCTATCGCCGCGAGGGCTTGGTCAACTGGGACCCGGTCGACATGACCGTGCTGGCCAACGAGCAGGTGATCGACGGCCGCGGCTGGCGCTCCGACGCCATCGTCGAGCGCCGCAAGCTGATGCAGTGGTTCATGCGCATCACCGACTACGCCGACGAGCTGCTGGAGGCGCTGAAGACGCTGGATCGCTGGCCGGACAAAGTGCGGCTGATGCAGGAGAACTGGATCGGCCGCTCGAAAGGGCTGCGCCTGACCTTCGCGTTCGCCGCCGACGACGCCCCCGGCTTCGACGGCGTCAGCGTCTACACCACCCGGCCGGACACACTGTTCGGCGCCAGCTTCGTCGCGCTCTCGCCCAACCATCCGCTGACGGAACAGCTGGCGGCAGGCGATCCGCGCGTCGCCGCGTTCATCGACGAGTGCCGCAAGGGCGGGACCTCGGAGGCGGCGATCGAGACGGCGGAGAAGCTGGGCTTCGACACCGGCCTGCGCGTGGTTCATCCGTTCGATCGGGAATGGACGCTGCCGGTCTGGATCGCCAACTTCGTGCTGATGGACTACGGCACGGGGGCGATCTTCGGCTGCCCGGCGCACGATCAGCGCGACCTGGACTTCGCCCGCAAGTACGACCTGCCGGTGACGCCGGTGGTGCTGCCGCCGGACGCCGACCCAGGGACATTCGAGGTCGGCGGCGAGGCCTATGTCGGCCCCGGCCGGATCTACAACTCTGGCTTCATGGACGGGATGGATGTCGAGACCGCCAAGGCCGCCGCTATCGCCCGCGTCGAAGAAATGGGGCTCGGCGAAGGGACCACTGTCTATCGTCTGCGCGACTGGGGCATCGCCCGCCAGCGCGGCTGGGGCTGTCCGATCCCGGTGGTGCACTGCGGCAAATGCGGCATCGTCGCCGTGCCCGAACAGGACCTGCCGGTCGTCCTGCCGAGCGGGATGGACTTCAGCCGTCCCGGCAACGCCCTGGCGCGGCATCCGACCTGGAAGCACACCACCTGCCCGACCTGCGGCGGCCCGGCCGAGCGCGAGACCGACACGCTGGACACCTTCGTCGATTCCGCCTGGTATTTCGCCCGCTTCACCGATCCGGACGCCGCCGAGCCGATCGGCAAGGCAGCGGCCGACTACTGGCTGCCGGTGGACCAGTACATCGGCGGCATCGAGCACGCCGTGCTGCACCTGCTCTACGCCCGCTTCGTCACCAAGGCGCTGCGCGACGAGGGCATGCTGTCGATCGACGAGCCGTTCACGGGCCTGTTCACCCAGGGCATGGTCACGCACGAGACCTACCGCCGCCAGAACGGCGAGTGGGTCGACCCCGGCGAAGTCGAGATCATCTCCGAAGGCGCAACGCGTCGGGCGCGGCTGAAGGACACCGGCGAGCCGGTGACCATCGGCGACATCGAGAAGATGTCGAAATCCAAGCGCAACGTCGTCGCCCCGGCCGACATGGCCGACACCTACGGCGTCGACGCCGCGCGGCTGTGCGTGCTCTCCGACTCGCCGCCGGAGCGCGACGTGCAGTGGACCTCGGCCGGGGTCGAGGGCGCGTCGCGGTTGGTGAACCGGGTCTGGGCCGAGTTCGACGCCGAGCCGGTGATCGAGCCGCCCGATCCGGCGCGGGAGGCCGAGCTGCGCAAGGCCACCCACCGGGCGATCAAGGCGGTCACCGATGCGATCGAAGGCTGGCGCTTCAACAGCGCTATCGCTCGTCTGCACGGGTTCGTCGGCGTGGTGCGGCGCTTCCCGGAGGGCGGGCCCGCGCGGCGCGAAGCGCTGTCGGCCCTGGCCCGCCTAATCGCCCCCTACGCCCCGCATTTGGCCGAGGAATGCTGGCAGCGGCTGGACGAACCCGGCCTGGTCGCCGCCGCGCCCTGGCCGGTCTACGATCCGGCCCTGGCCGAGGACGACGAGCGGGTGCTGCCGGTGCAGATCAACGGCAAGCGCCGCGGCGAAATCCGCGCCGGCGCCGGGGCTTCGGAGGCCGAGGTGGAGAAGATCGTGCTTGACGATCCGGAGATCGCACGGCGCCTAGAGGGCCTCAGCATCCGGCGGGTGATCGTGGTCAAGGACCGCATCGTCAACATCGTGGCGGCATGAGCGGCTCGGCTCGCAACATCGCGCTGGCGCTCGCGCTGGCGGCCGCCGCCCCGCTCGGCGGCTGCGGCTTCACGCCACTCTACGCCGAGGGCGGCGTCGGGGGCGGGCTGACCCACATCCAGGTCGTCGCGCCGCAGGGGCGCGTCGGCTATCTGCTGCGCGAGGATCTCGACGATGCGCTCGGCCGCGCCAAGGGCGACGCGCCGCAGTACCGGCTGGAGATGGTTCTGACTCAGGTTCGCCAGGCGCACGGCCTGACCGCCAACGACACCGCCCAGCGCTATGAGCTCGACCTGACGGTCATCTACACCCTGATCGACATCGCCAGCGGCAAGGTGGCGACCACCGGCGAGGTGACCAGCGACGTCAGCTACGACTCCACGGTCCAGCCCTACGCCGGCATCGCCGCGCGCACGGATACTCAGGACCGCCAGGCGACCGACGCCGCCCAGAAGATCGAGGTGCGGATCGCCGCCTGGATGGCCGGCCACAAGGCAGGCTAGGGGACGATGCTGCTGGGTCGCCGCCCCGACGCCGAGAGATTCCTGGCCAATCCGGACAAGGCCGTGCGCGCGGCGCTGATCTTTGGCCGCGATCTCGGCGTGGTGCGCGAGCGCGGCCAGGGGCTGGCCGCGAAGGTCACCGAGCATCCCGACGACCCGTTCGACGTCGCCCTGATCACCGACGCCGACATGGACCAGGACCCGGCCCGGCTGGTCGACGACCTGATGGCGCTGTCGCTGATGGGCGGGCGGCGGCTGGTGCGGCTGCGCCTCTCCACCGAGCGCGCCGGGCCCGACCGCCTGGCCGCCGAGGCGCTCGAGCGCCACGCGGCCGGCGAGTACAATCCCGAAGCCTTCTTCCTGATCGAGGCGGGCAACCTCGACCGCACCTCGGCCGTGCGCAAGGCGGCGGAGAAGCATCCCGCCGCTGTCGCCATTCCCTGCTACGAGGATGAGATCGGCGATCTCGCCCGGCTGACCCGCGAGGCGTTGACCAAGGACAAGCTGGCGCTGACCTCCGAGGCGCTCGACATCTTCGTCCGCCGCCTGCCGCACGAGCGCGGCGTTGCCCGGCGCGAGGTCGAGCGGCTGGCGCTCTACCTCGGTCCCGGCAGCGGCGCGACCGGCACGGCCGACGATCTGGTCGACTTCCTCGGCGTCGAGCCGGAGGCCTCGCTGGCCGACGCCGCGCAGGACGCGTTCGGCGGTCGCCTCGCCGCCGCCCAGGCGGGCCTGCGGCGTGCGGCCCAGGAGGGCGAGGGCGGCCCGTCCGCCGTCCGCGCCATGAGTCAGCACCTCGCGCGTCTGCGCCGCACCGCGACCCTGCGCGCCGCCGGGGCCGAGCTTGCGGAGGCGGCCAAGGCCTCCGGTGTGTTCTGGAAGAACGAGAAGGAGTTCCTGCGCCAGGCCCGCGCCTGGGACCTGGGGCCCCTCGGCGAGATTCAGCCCGAGCTCCTGGAAGCCGACCGCGCCTGCAAACAGACCGGCTCGCCCGATCACCTGATCGCCGAACGCCTGGCGCTGACCATCGCCGCCAAGGCGCGGCGGTTGGGGCTTTAGGGCGCGCGCGCGGCGTTGGTCCGCAACACGAAGCCGATCACCAGGGCGACGGCGCGGTAGAGCTCGGCCGGGATCTCGGTTTCCAGCTCGACGCTAGCCAGGGCTTCGGCGAGGGCGGCGTTTTCCTGCAGCGGCACACCATGGGCCTGGGCGGTCTCGATGATCTTGTCGCCCAGCCAGCCACGGCCCATGGCGACCACCCGCGGCGCGCGCGGCTTGTCGTAGGTGAGGGCGACGGCGAGGGTCTCTTTTTCGGGCGCGTTCATGAGCGGCGGTCCACCAGCTGGCCGGCCGGCTGCTGGGGCCTGGGCGGGGCGCCGCCGATGATGCGAACGGCGACGTCCGCGCCGTGCTCGGCGGCCAGCGCTTGAGTGAGCTCGTCCTGGTGCGCGTCCAGCGCCTGCCGCGCACCGGCGTCCTCGGCCATCAGGGTCACTCGCGCCCGGCCATTTCCTAGCATGACGTCGGCGTGGACCGGTCCGCTCGGCGCCACGTTGACCGAGAAGCGCGCGCGCCAGCTGGGCTCGGGCTCGCCGTTTCCGGCGCCGGGGCCGCGCCCGTCGCGGCTGATCTCGAACTGTGCGACGCCGGCGCCTGCGGGGGTGGCGATCGGAACCTCGAACATCCAGCGCGTGGTCTGGCCGGGCTGGCCGACAGAGGCCGCCTGCGACAGCTGCACACGCGCCAGGGCGCCCTGCGCCTCCTGTTGCAGGGTGCGGACCAGGACGTCAGCACCGGTTTGGGTGTCGAGGCTCGCCCGCACCGCCGCCTGCCCGGTGGTCGGGCCGCCGCCGACGGGCGGCTCCAGCTGATCGGGCGAGCTGCGCGGCGCCGTGACGCCCGGCGTCGCAGCGGTCTGGGCAGTCGGCCGCGGCAGCGACGGGCCCTCGATCAACGGCGCCAGCTCGCTCGACAGCTGCAGCAGCAGCGCCTTCAGGTCCTGCAGCAGGTTCGCCGGCGCGACTTCGTCGCCATTGACGACGGCCTCGGCGAGACCGGCTTCGAGGAAGACGCCGGAGCCCTGCGCCGCCGATCGAAGCTGCTCGGCGGTGACGTCGGCCCCCAGCGGGATCTGGGCGGCGAGGATCTGGCCGGCGGTGGCGCGGGCGTCGGCGGGCATGGCCGGCGAATTCACCGCCACTGCGAGGTCGGCCAGCAGCGGCGCCAGGCTGTCCTGCTGCGTCGCGGCCTCGCCCACCATCGCCATCAGCGCCGACGGCTGCGGGGCGGTCGGCAGGTTGACCACCAGGTCTTCGGTGAGGGTCGCCGTGACTTGGGCCGCCAGCTGCGAGGCCCCGGCGGCGACCTCGGCCGTCGGCCGCGTCGCGGCCGCGCTGACGCCGCCCACGCCCACGGTCGCTGCCGGGGCGATCGCCGGCGTTGCGCTGATCGGGGAGATGTCCGACGGAGCCATGTTCACAGCTTCCCCATGCGTCGCTTAACGGGCCGTCAAGGCCGCGAGATCAACCTGCCGGGTTGCGGCGTTTGTCCGCACTGCAACGCCACCAAAAGGCCATCGATTCAGCCCGGCCATGGTGGCAAGGCGATTGAGTTCGGGAGGGGCGGCGTGGTGCGGTGGTTCGCGGGCGGTCTGACGGTTGCGTTTCTGGCGCTGGCTCCGGCCGCCCTGGCGCGGCCGGAGCGCGACGGCGGCGGACTGGGCCCTGCGGTGCTGGCCGAGATCAACTGGGTGCGCGCCCATCCCACCGAATATGCCGAACACCTGCATGACGGTCCGCAAACCCGCGCCACCGACGAGGCGATCGACTATCTGGATCGCCGCGCGCCGGCCGCGCCGCTGCAGTTCAACGTCCGGCTTGAGGCGTCGGCGTCTGACCACGCCGCCGACGAGGGCCAGCACGGCGCCTTCACCCATACCGGCTCGGACGGCTCGAGCGCGGGCGAGCGGATGCACCGCGTCGGCGTCTGGGCCGGGATGATGGCCGAGGAGATGTCCGCCGGCGAAGAGTCCGCGGGCGACATCGTGCGCCAGCTGATCGTCGACGAGGATGTGCCCGGCCGCGGCCACCGCAACGACCTGATGGACCCGTTCCTGAAGCAGGCCGGCGTCGGCTGCGCCTCGCACCCGGTCTACGGCGTGGTCTGCGTCATCGACCTCGCCTCGGCCCCGCCGCCGCGGGACTAGGCCCGAACGCTAGTACTCAACCCCCGCCAGATAGAGCCCCTCGGCCGGGGCGACCTGACCGCAGGCGGTGCGGTCCTTGGCGTCGAGGGCGGCTTTCAGGTCGGCGGGCGTCCAGCGGCCGGCGCCGACTTCGGCGAGGCTGCCGGTCATCGAGCGGACCTGACGGTGCAGAAACGAGCGCGCCGAGAAAGCCAGGCGCACCTCGTCGCCCTCGCGCCAGATCCGCGCCTCGTCCAGCGTCTTCAGTGGCGACTTGGCCTGGCAGTCGGTATCGCGGAAGGTGGTGAAGTCGTGATGGCCGACGAGCGAGCCTGCCGCTTCAGTCATTGCCCCGACATCGAGCGGCTTCTTCAGGTGCCAGACGCGGCGCTTCTCCAGCGTCGGTGGGGCCATGCGGTTGACGACGCGATAGAGGTAGCGCCGACCTTTGGCGGAGAAGCGGGCGTGGAAGCCCTCTGGCGCCAGGCTGGCGGCGATGATGGCGATCGGTGCGGGGACCAGGTGAGCGTTGAGCGCGTCGCGCACGACCTCTGGCTTCCAGTCGCGCTCCAGATCGACGTGGACCACCTGCTGCAGGGCGTGGACGCCGGTGTCGGTGCGGCCGGCCGCCTGCAGACGCACCTCCTCGCCGCAGAACGCCTTCAGCGCCCGCTCGATCGAGCCCTGGACCGTCGGCAGGTCGGCCTGGATCTGGAAGCCCTTGTAGGGGCCACCGTCGTACTCGAGGTCGAGCCGATAGCGGGGCATCAGACCGCGACCGTCCCCAGGCGGAAGCCGCGCACGAAGTCGTCGAGCTGCTGCGCGCCGCGGCCTTCGCGCTGAGCGGTCAGCAGGCGCACCGCGCCGCCTCCGCAGGCGATCAGCAGCCGGTCGTCCAGCACCTCTCCCGGTGCGCCCTCTCCTTCCTCGACGCGCGACAGCAGCGCCTTGATCCGCACCGGTCCGCGCTCGCCGGCGGCCTCGAACCAGGCGCCCGGCGAAGGCGAAAGCCCGCGGATGCGGCAGTCGATCTCGGTGGCCGGCTTGGTCCAGTCGATCCGGGTCTCGCGCGAGCGAATCTTCTTGGCGTAGGTGACGCCCTCATCCGGCTGAGGCGTCTCGATCGCGGTCCCGGCTTCGATCTGCGGCAGGGTGCGCACCAGCAGTTCGGCGCCCACGGTGGCCAGGCGATCCAGCAGCGTGCCGGCGGTGTCGAGGGCGTCGATCCGCAGCCGCTCGACCGCCAGGGTCGGGCCCTCATCGAGGCCCTCGGTCAGGCGCATGACGCCGACGCCGGTCAGCTTGTCGCCGGCCATGATCGCCCGCTGGATCGGCGCGGCGCCGCGCCAGCGCGGCAACAGCGAGGCGTGCAGGTTGAACAACCCCAGGCGTGGGGCGTCGATGACCGGCGGCGGCAGGATCTGACCGAACGCCACCACCACCGCCGCGTCCAGGCGCAACGCCTCGAACGCGGCGATCTCGGCAGGATCGCGCATCGAGGCCGGCGTGCGCACCGCAAGGCCATGCGCTTCGGCGAAGGCCTGCACCGGCGAGGGCGAGAGCTTTTTGCCCCGGCCGCGCGGCGCCGGCGGCTGAGAGTAGACGCAGGCCACCTCGAACCCGGCTTCCACGATGGCAGCGAGGCTGACGACGGCGAAATCCGGGGTGCCAAGGAAGGCGAGGCGCATGCCGCCAGCCTTTAGCCGCCCGCCGCCGTAAGGCAAACCCGCGGAACCGGCGATCGGCCGGCTCGTTAGGGTCTCATCGTCCGAGAAGAACCCATGCGCCCGTCGCCCGAAATCACTGCCGTCGTCGTTGTCAACGTCGTCTCGGCCATCGCCGCACTCGTCCTGACCGTCGCCTGTTCGCGCGCCTCCGACCACAGCGCCGCCGCCGACCTAAAGGACGCCGGCCACGTCGTCGCCGTCGATACCCGCAAGGCTGCGGACGAGGCCAAGGTCGCCGCGCACAAGCTGGCCGCCGACACGCGCGGCGCCGCCCACGACCTCACCCACCACGGCCGCTCGGACGACAAGAGCAGCTGACCTCGGTCGCGCCCCCGGCCGTAGCGTTGTCACCGCGCCGCGGCTTGGGCATGCTCGCGCGCCATGACCGCCGCGGCGCCGCTCAATCTGTTCGACTACGAGGCGCTGGCGCAGCCGCTGATGCATCCGGCGGTCTGGGACGTCATCGTCGCCGGCGCTGCTGACGAGATCACTGTGGCCGAGAATCGGCGGGCGTTCGACCGGCTGACGATCAGGCCGCGTATGCTGGTCGACGTCAGCGCGATCGACACCGCCACGAGGGTGCTTGGCGCACCGGTCGCCGCGCCGATCCTGATCGCGCCATCCGGCTACCACGCGGTGCTGTGTCCCGAGGGCGAATGCGCAACCGCGCAGGCGGCGGGCCGCGCCGGTATCGTCATGACGGCGCCTAGCGGCTCTCACCGCACCATCGAGGACATTGCGGCCGCCGCCATCGGCCCGTTGTGGCTGCAGCTCTACCTGTTTCCGGAACGCGAGCGCTCGCTGGCGATGGTGCGGCGCGCCGAGGCTGCGGGGTGCCTCGCCATCGTGCTGACCGTCGACGCGCCGCGCTTCGGCCGCAAGGATCGCAGCCTGCGCAGCGAAAACGATTTCGACTGGCCCGAATCCGGTAATCTCGCCGGCTTGCCGCCGCCCACCCTGCCGTGGTTCAGGGGCGCGCCGGTGACCTGGGCCGATGTCGACTGGCTGAGTGGGGTTACCCGCCTGCCGATCCTGCTGAAGGGCATCCTGACGGCCGAGGACGCGGCGCTCGCCGCCGCGCATGGCGTCGAGGGGATCGTCGTCTCGAACCACGGTGGCCGGCAACTGGACGGCGTGACGGCCAGCATCGACGCCCTGCCGGAAGTCGTCGCCGCCGCGGGCGATCACTGCGAAATCTACCTGGATGGCGGCGTGCGGCGCGGAACCGACGTGCTGAAGGCTCTGGCGCTTGGCGCTCGGGCGGTGATGATCGGACGGCCGGTGCTCTGGGGGCTGGCGGTCGCCGGCCCCGCGGGTGTCGCCGACGTTCTCGCCATCCTGGCGAACGAGCTGGCCTTTGCCATGGCGCTGAGTGGCCGGCCGACGATCGCCGACATCGACCGCACGGTGGTGCGTTGAACGTGCCGTCGGCTAAGTTGGGGTGACCTTCGACCAGGGGTCTCATCGGGCACGGGAGAATTAGAATGGTGGCGCTGGGTCACGCCGTCGTCGGCTCAAACGATCTTGCGAAGGCAAGGCGTTCTACGACACCTTGCTGGGATCGGCGGGAGTCACCCCCTTGTTTGAGCACCCCTCCGGCGGCCGCGCCTACGCCAGGCACGGCAGACTCTTCTTCGTGGTGCTGGGCGCCTACGACAAGAAGCCGGCGACGGTCGGCAACGGCTCCACGCATACGTTCCGCTTCGACACGCGGGGCGTGGTGGACGCCTTCCACGCCAAGGCTCTGGCGCTTGGCGGCGCCGACGAAGGCGCGCCCGGCGAACGCGCGCCGAAGTTCTACATGTCGTATTTCCGCGACCTCGACGGCGACAAGCTCTGCGCGTTCAACCTGGGCTGACGAACCGGCCGACCCGGTCCGGTTGACACGCCCTGCGCCCGGAGCGCCAAGCTGACGCTCTACCCAGGAAGGGAGAAGCGTACATGAGCGTCTATCGCGTCACGGAAATCATCGGGACGAGCAAGACATCTTGGGAAGCGGCCGCCAGGGAGGCGCTAGTCGCCGCGGCGGGCAGTCTGCGCGATCTGCGTGTCGCTGAAGTGGTGCAGCAGGACGTCACGCTCGACGCGAAGGGCGAAATCGACAGCTTCCGCACCAAGCTCCGCGTCAGCTTCAAGTACGAGCTGGGCTGGTCGCGAGGCGCCGATCAGTCTCAGGCCTAGGTTGCAAGGGCGTTGACCGCGAGCGTCCGCGCTACGCGCCGGGCGCCTTCGCCAGCGCTTCGGGGTTGGAGATGCGGATCGGCGCACCGGCCGCGAACGCCTCGATCGCCTCCAGGCTGTCGCCGTAGAAGGCCTTCAGCGTATCCAGCGTGGCGTAGCCGAGGTGCGGGGTGAGGGTGACGTTCTCCAGCGTGCGCAGCGGATGGTCGGGCCGCGGCGGCTCCTGGTCGAACACGTCGAGACCGGCGCCGGCGATGGTCCCGGCCTGCAGGGCGGCGATCAGGTCGGCCTCGACCACGATTGGGCCGCGCGAGGTGTTGATCAGATAGCTGGTCGGCTTCATCAGCCCAAGCTCACGGGCGGTGACTAGGCCGCGGCTGCGATCGCTCAGCACCAGGTGGATCGAGACCACATCGGCCTGGCGAAACAGCTCGTCCTTCTCCACCCGGCGCACGCCCACCGCCGCGGCGGCCTCAGCGGTGAGGTTCTGGCTCCAGGCGATGACCTCCATGCCGAACACCTTGGCGTACTCGGCCATCCGCTTGCCGATCCGGCCGAGACCCAGGAGGCCTAACGTACGGCCGGCGAGGATCACGCCGACCTTGTCCTGCCACAGGCCGTCGCGCATGCGCCGGTCCTGCCCGGCGATGTCGCGTACGGTGGCGATCAGCAGGCCCCAGCTCAGTTCCGGCGTCGCGGCGCTGACGTTGGCGAAGGCGGGATTGCGCGTGCCGGAATGGGCGACGATCACGCCTGCCTCGGTGGCGGCGTCCAGATCGAGGTTGGTCAGGCGCATGCCGATGATGGTGATTAATTTCAGGTTCGGCAGACGCTGAATCAGGGTGCGCGGCAGCGCCATGCGCTCGCGGATAGTGACTAGCACGTCGAACGGCGCGAGCGCCTCGGCCGCCTGGTCTTCGGTCATGTGACCGTGGAAGACGGTGATCTCCGCCTTGCCATCAAGCCGGTCCCATTCGGCGCACGCCAGCGCGACCTCGGCGTAGTCGTCGAGCAGGGCGATCTTGAGCATGGCGGCGTCCTCGAATTGTAGTCAGGCCTGACCTCATCCCTGGCGGGGACGGCCGTTCTCTGGCAAGACGAAATCCATTCCAACAACACTCATTGGGGAAAAATCGATATGCCAGACGATCATTCCGGGCTTGTGTCCGAGGCGACAATCCAGGGCTTCACGAAGGACGGCCTCGCCGCCTTCAACCAGCAGTTCCACGCCCTGGTCGATCAGCGCAAGCTGGCCAGTGTGGTCACCCTGATTGCCCGCCATGGCGAGATCGTGAACATCGACGCCTACGGCGTGCTCGACGTGTCGGCGCCCGTTCCAGTTCCGGCCAGGACCGACAGCATCTTCCGCATCGCCTCCATGACCAAGCCGATCACCGGCGCGGCGATGATGATGCTGTGGGAAGAGGGCAAGTGGAAGCTGGACGACCCGGTCGCCAAGCACATCCCGCAGTTCGCGGGGCTGAAGGTCAGGATCAAGGACGCCGCGCCGGTCGACCAGGCCTCGCCGATGACCATGGCGCAGTTGATGAGCCATTCCGCCGGCTTCGGCCGCGCCGCCGAATACGCCGACGCCAACCTGCGCGGCGGCGACCTGCAGGACATGATCGACACGCTGGCAGGGCTGCCGCTGTCGTTCCAGCCCGGCACGGACTGGCGCTACGGCCCCAGCGTCGACATCCAGGGCTATCTGGTCGAGCAGCTGTCCGGCCAGGGCCTGGATGAATTCTTCGAGCAGCGTCTGTTCGCCCCGCTGGGCATGGCCGACACCGGGTTCTGGGTCGATGCTTCTAAGGGCGACCGCGTTTCGCGCATCCACAAGTACGACGATGACGGCAAGGTGCGGGCGGCCGGCCCGTCGAACATCTTCAACACCGCCAAGCCGAAGTTCCTGGCCGGTGGCGGCGGCCTGGTTTCCAAGATCGAGGACTATTGGCGCTTCACGCAGATGATCGCCAACGGCGGGGAGTTCGAGGGCCGGCGCTACCTGAAAGCGTCGACGGTCGAGCTCATGCACACCAACGTGCTGGAGCCGGGCGTCAACGTGACGCTCTACGCGCCGGATGCAAAGGGCCTCGGCTTCGGCATGGACTTCGCCATCGTACAGGACCCGGCGGCGGCCAATACCTCGCAGGGCGTACAGAGCTTCTATTGGGGCGGGGCGTTCGGCACCTGGTTCTGGATCGACCCGGTCAACGACATGATCGTCATCGGCATGATCCAGAACGTCGCCGGATCGCAGACCGCGGCGGGCAACCCGGCCGTGCGCGAGCAGTCGGCGCAGCTAGCCTACGCCGCCATGACAGAGCGGCATTAGCGGGGCCGAGCGTGCAGAAAGTTCGGCTCGGCCGCACCGGCCTGGAAGTCAGCGTCGCGGGCCTGGGCTGCGGCGGCCACAGCCGGCTGGGCATGGCCCGGGGCAAGGATGTCCACCACGCCGCCGACATGGTGCGCCGGGCTCTCGATCTGGGGATCAGCTACATCGACACCGCCCGCGCCTATGGCACCGAGGAGGCGGTGGGGCTGGGCCTCAAGGGGCGCAGGGACGAGGCGGTGATCTCGACCAAAGCCGGGCTCGGCCGGGGCAGCGGCGAGCCGGTCAGCGCCGCTGACATGGCCCGCTACATCGATGAGAGCCTGGCAAAGCTGCAGACTGACCACATCGACGTCTTCCTGCTGCACGGCGTCACGGCGCCACAGCATGAGCACGCGATGAAGGTGATCCTGCCGGAGTTGCAGAAGCAGAAGGCGGCCGGCAAGATTCGCTTCATCGCCGCCAGCGAGCAGTTTGGCGGCGACACCGGTCACGCCTGGCTGCAGCAGGCGCTCGCCGACGATCCGTTCGACGTGCTGATGGTCGGCTTCAACTTGCTCAACCCGTCCGCCCGCCAGCGCGTCTTCCCGCGGACGATCAAGCAGGATGTCGGGACGTTGATCATGTTCGCGGTCCGCGAGGCGCTGAGCCGCCCCGAGGAGCTGAAACGGATCGTGGGCGAGCTGGTCGCGCGCGGCGAGGTCGACGCCGGCGCGGTGGACGCCAGCGATCCGCTCAGCTTCCTGAAGGGTTCTCCCGGCGCGCCCTCGGTGGTCGAGGCGGCCTATCGCTTCTGCCGCCATGAGCCGGGCGCCCATGTCGTCCTGACCGGCACCGGCGATCCGGAGCACCTGAAGGCCAACGTCGCGGCCATTCTGGCGCCGCCTCTGCCCCCGGAAACCCTGGCTCGGCTCGCGACGATTTTCGGCCGCGTCGACAGCGTCTCGGGAAACTGAGTTCCGGTTTCGTGCTGCTGACAGGATACTGTCAGCGAACGTGGTTAGATTGGCCTCGATAAGGAGGCCACTCTCATGATTACGCTTTACGGTTTCGGGCCGATGTTCGGCCTGCCGGACCCCAGCCCGTTCGTCCTGAAGACCCTGACCCAGCTCAAGATGTCGGGCCTGCCGTTCGGCCTCGAGCGGGCCGGCCGCGCGGACGCGCCCAAAGGCAAGATCCCGTTCATCCGCGACGGGGATCTGGTGCTGGGCGACAGCGTCTTCATCCTCGACCACCTGAAGCGGGCGCATGGCGTCGACCTGGACGCCCGCCTCACACCCGAACAGCGCAGCGTGGGCTGGGCGCTGGAGCGGATGCTGGAGGATCATCTCTACTGGGCCATCGTCCACGCGCGCTGGGCCATCGACGAGAACTTCGAGAAAGGCCCGTCGCAATTCTTTGCCGGCGCGCCGGAGGAGGCCAAGCGGGCGGGGCGGGCGGGAATGAAGCAGGTGCTGCACGGTCAGGGCTTCGGTCGCCACGCCAACGAGGAGGTCGCCGACCTGGCGGCGCGGGACTTCGCCGCCGCCTCGAAGCTACTTGGCAAGGGGCCGTATCTGTTCGGGGACGAGCCTTGCGGCGTCGATGCGACCCTGTTCGGCTTCACCGCGGCGGCGACCACGCCGTTCTTCGACTCCTCGATCCGCCAGGCGGCCGAAAGCTTCCCCAACCTCGTCGCCTACCAGTGGCGGATGATGGACCGCTATTACGCGCCGGCGATGGCCGAGTGATCAGCCGGCCTCGCGCGGCCGTTCGCCTGGATACTGGGGCAGATCGTCGGCGATCGGCAGCCAGCTAGCTTTGGAGCTGACATGGAAGTGGAAGACAGCCTTTGTCTCGACCGGCTCGGCCAAGAGGCCGGCGCGGACCCGCACCATGCCGGGGACGGACGCGGTGCGGCTGATGATCGGCGCGCCGCAGTCGCCGCAGAACAGCCGCTCCTTGCCGGGCGAGCTCTCGTAGGATTTCGGCTGGCCGGCGACCAGGCGGAAGTCCTCGACTCGGACCGGCAGATTGGCGGCGAAGGCCGCGCCGTTGGCGCGCCGGCATTGGCTGCAGTGGCAGAGCTGGATGCCGGCGAGTTCGCCGGCGATCTCGAACCTCACCCGCCCGCAAAGGCAGGAACCGTGGCGCATGCGATCCTCCGAGTGCTCGCTGGCCGCGCTCATAGCCGCACAACGGCTGGCGGCGCCACGGCAAGTCTGACAATCCTTCCGGAAATTAGTCGGGAGGAGAGCAGGATGCATTTGGGCCGCACCGTCCTGCTGAGCGCGCCGCTGCTGGCTGTCGCCCTGCTCGTGGTCACCTCGGTCGCCGTTGCGTTCACGCCGCCGCCGGCTGCGCCGGGCTTGGCGATCGACAACTTTCCGGCCGCGCATGGCGCCAAGCTGGTCGTCGCCACGCCGGCGTTCCAGAACCTGGGCGACATCCCGCTCGAGAACACCACGTATCGCGGCAACGTCTTCCCCGGCCTGAAGTGGACACACGGGCCGTATGGGACGCGGTCGTTCGTCATCATCATGCAGGACGCGGACGTGAAATTCCTTGGCGGTCCGTTGCTGCACTGGTCGATGTACGCGATCCCGGGCGGCGTCTCGCACCTCGACGCCGGCATGACCGCGCCGCCGCCAGGCGCCAGCTTCGGTCCGAACGTGCGAGGCCCGAACCATGCCTACATGGGACCCCACACGCCGCCTGGACCCAAGCACCACTACCACTTCGAGGTCTTCGCGCTCGACCGCGATATCGCCGTCGATCCGACCCTGACCTATGACGCGCTGGCCGCCGAGATGAGCGGCCACGTGCTGGCCAGCGGCGAGGTGATCGGCCTCGGCCACGCCGACCCGGACGCCCGGCCACCAGTTCCGGCGACGCCTGCGCCAGCGGCGCACTGATCCGCGGTTATTTGCTGCAGTGCAGCGCCAGATTGGCCCCTGGCGCTTGCCATTTTTCAAACGGTTGTTAGTTCAGGTCGATGGCTGACGATCAGAGCGCGCACCCGGAACCCCAAATCCACGAGAATCTCGTCGATGAAAAGCTCGACGACGACGAACCGGTCCGGCTGCAGCCGGACCTGCCGCCGGAGGTCGCCTCGCCGCTGGCCCCGTTCGCGGGCGCCAAGCCGCCGTCGCCGGCCTGGTTCGACGCGGCCCTGGCCAAGGCGCCGGAACGCACCCTCGTGCTGGTCGAAGGCGCCAATATCGAGCTGCTTACCTGGGGCCAGGTCGGCAAGCCCGGCCTGATCTTCGTGCACGGCAACAGCGCCCACGCCGACTGGTGGAGCTTCATCGCCCCGTTCCTGGCCGACGACTTCCGCATCGCGGCGCTGTCGCTCTCCGGCATGGGCGACAGCGACTGGCGCGAGACCTACACCTTCGAGACCTTCGCCAACGAGATCTGGGCGTGCGCCAAGGCCGCGGGACTCTACGAGGCGGCGGTGAAGCCGATCTACATCGGCCACTCGTTCGGCGGCTCGCAGGTGTTCTACTCGGCGGTGAAGCATCCCGAGCGGATGCGCGGCGCCCTGCTGCTCGACACCGGCTTCGGTGGGCCGCCGACCCGCGAGCAGGAAGAGCAGTGGCGCCGCGAGGCGGCAAAGAGCGGCGACCGCTGGCGCGGGCCGATGCAGCGCACGCGGCCGAACCGGGTCTATGCGACCCTTGAGGAGGCGCTGACCCGCTTTCGCTTCATGCCGCCGCAGGCGCCGGGCAACCTGTTCGTCGCCGACTACATCGCCCGCACCTCGCTGAAGCGCGCGCCGATGGCGGACGGCTCGGGCGAGGGCTGGACCTGGAAGTTCGACCCCTTCTTGTGGGGCAAGCTCGACCGCAAGCCGTTCGGCCCGCTGGATCCGGCCAAGGCGCCGCCAATGGCGCAGATCTTCGGCGACCGTTCGGCGATCATGCTCCGCCGCGAGATGGCGGGTCAGGCCGATTACGTGCCGGCGAACGTGCCGTCGGTCGCGATCCCCGACTCCGAGCACCACATCATGGTCGATCAGCCGCTGGCGCTGGTGGCCGCCCTGCGTACTTTGCTCGCAGTCTGGCCCGCTTGAGCGCTGCCGTCGCTTCGTGTAGCACCCGCCGCAACTTCCCATGCCGCAGTCGAGTCTGAAGGAGACCTCCCGTCGATGACCGAAGCCGTCCACGATTACAATTCAGGCGACCAGGAGATCGACGAGCAGGTCGCTACCTTCGACGCCTTCGGCAAGATGATCAAATGGGGTTCGCTGGCGATCGCCGTGCTACTGGTGATGCTGGTGTTGTGGTTCTGCGTCCCTGCCGGCTTCTTCACCGGCCTGGTCGCCGGAATCGTCCTGGCCGCGGTGGGGATCTTCTTCCTGCGCGAAAAGCCCGACGCCGGGCACTAGCGCCGCCACGGGACAGGCCCTGGGTCGCCGGCCAGCCTGCCCTCGTCTAGCCGTACGGCGCTCGCCCTCCCAAGAGGCTTCGCTCGATGCCCGTCCTCGCCGTCACCAAGGAGCGCCGCGCTGGCGAGACGCGGGTCGCGGTGACGCCGGACGCCGCCAAGAAGCTGATCGCGCTCGGGTTCGATGTCGTCGTCGAGGCCGGCGCCGGCCTCGCGGCGTCCGTGCCAGACGCGGACTATGCGGCGGCCGGCGCGAAGGTCGCCGCGACTGCCACTGAAGCGCTGGCCGCCGCCGATCTGGTGCTCAAGGTGCGCGCGCCGGCCGACGAAGAGATCGCCGTCCTGAAGCGCGGCGCAATCGTGGTCGGGCTGCTCAATCCGTTCCAGGATCGCGAGGCGCTCGGCGAACTGGCCGAGCAGGGCGCGACCGTGTTCGCGATGGAGTTCGTGCCGCGCATCACCCGGGCCCAGGCGATGGACGCGCTGTCCAGCCAGGCCAACCTTGCCGGCTATCGCTCGGTGATCGAGGCGGCGGAGGTCTACGGCCGGGCGATGCCGATGATGATGACCGCGGCCGGCACGGTCGCCGCGGCCAAGGTGTTCGTGATGGGCGCGGGTGTCGCGGGCCTGCAGGCGATCGCCACCGCGCGGCGCCTCGGCGCGGTCGTCACTGCCACCGATGTCCGCCCCGCGGCAAAGGAGCAGGTCGAAAGCCTGGGCGCCAAGTTCGTCGCGGTCGAGGACGAGGAGTTCAAGGCCGCCGAGACCGCTGCCGGCTATGCCAAGGTGATGAGCGACGCCTACCAGGAAAAGCAGGCGGCGCTGGTGGCCGAGCACATCAAGAAGCAGGACATCGTCATCACCACAGCGCTGATCCCGGGCCGGATGGCGCCCAAGCTGGTCAGCGCCGAGCACGTCGCCTCGATGAAGTCCGGCTCGGTGCTGATGGACCTGGCGGTGGAGCAGGGCGGCAACATCGTCGGCTCCAGGACCGGCGAAACGGTCGATACCGGCGGGGTCAAGATCGTCGGCATCCCCAACCTGCCAGGCCGCATCGCCGCCGACGCCTCGGCCCTTTACGCTCGCAACCTCACCGCCTTCGTGGGTCTGCTGGTCAAGGATGGCGCGATCGTCGCCGAGTTCGACGACGAGATCCTGCAGGCGGCGTTGATCGCCAAGGGCGGCCAGATCGTCCACCCGATCCTGAAAGCGGTCTAGAGAAAAGCGGTCTAGAGAAGCGCCATGGAAGCCGTCGACCCCACCGTCTTTCGCCTCGCCATCTTCGTCCTGGCGATCTTCGTCGGCTACTACGTGGTCTGGAGCGTGACGCCGGCGCTGCATACGCCGCTGATGAGCGTCACCAACGCGGTCTCCTCGGTGATCATCGTCGGCGCCCTGCTGGCCGCCGCGGCGCACGTGGCCCCGGGTGATCACACGGTCTGGATCTCCAAAGGCGCCGGCGCGGTGGCCGCGGGCCTCGCCTCGGTCAACATCTTCGGCGGCTTTCTGGTCACCCAGCGCATGCTGGCGATGTATCGCAAGAAGGAGCGCGGCAAGTGAGTCCGGCGGTCCTCTCCTGGACGTCGCTCGGCTTCGGCGTGGCGGCGATGCTGCTCTACTGCGCGGTGCTGGCCACCCGGCCGCGGGTCGTGCGCATGGTCAACGGCTCGGGCCTGTTCCTGAACGGCCTTGGCTTGATTGAAGTCTCAATCTGGGTCCGGCACGCGCCGCCCGGCTCGGCGTGGTTCAACGCCAACGTCGCGGTCGCGGCGCTTTGCCTCGCCGCCGTGGCTCAAGGGGTCTCCGTGCTCCGGAACAGCCGGTCCTGGGATGGCGTCGAGCGACGCAAGGCGCCGTCAGGCGGCAAGGTGCGCGAATGAACGCCAACCTCGCGGCCCTCGCCTATCTCGCTTCCGGCGTCCTCTTCATCCTGACCCTGCGTGGACTGTCGAGCCCGGTCACCAGCCGGCGCGGCAACCAGATGGGCATGTTCGGCATGGCGCTGGCCATCGTCGTCACCCTGGCGACGCTCGGCGCGCAGGGTCTGCTTGATCCGCTCACCATCGGCCTGATGCTCGGCGGCGTGATCGTCGGCGGCTCGGTCGGCGCGATCATCGCCCGCCGGGTGCAGATGACCGCGATGCCGCAGCTGGTGGCGGCGTTCCACTCGCTGGTCGGCCTCGCCGCCTGCCTGGTCGCCACCGCCGCCATCTTCGCCCCGGCCGCCTACGGCATCGCCGAGGGGACCGCGATCAAGACCGAGAGCCTGATCGAGCTCTCGCTCGGCGTCGCCATCGGCGCGATTACCTTCACCGGCTCGCTGATCGCCTTCGCCAAGCTGAACGGCAACATGTCCGGCGCGCCGATCATCCTGCCGGCCCGCCATGTGCTGAACATCGTCATCGGCCTGACCGTTGTCGGCCTGATCGTCTACCTGGTGATGAGCGGCGGCGAGGCGAAGTGGGCGTTCTGGGCGGTCTTCGGCCTGGCGCTGGTCGCGGGGATCACGCTGATCATCCCGATCGGCGGCGCCGACATGCCGGTGGTGATCTCGATGCTGAACAGCTACTCCGGCTGGGCGGCGGCGGCGCTGGGCTTCACGCTCGCCAACACCACCTTGATCATCACCGGCGCCCTGGTGGGCTCATCCGGCGCCATCCTCAGCTACATCATGTGCAAGGGGATGAACCGCTCGTTCTTCTCGGTGATCCTAGGCGGCTTCGGCGGCGAGACCGCCGGCGCGGCCGCCGCCGGGGTCGAGACCCGACCGGTCAAGCAGGGCTCCGCCGAGGACGCCGCCTTCATCATGAAGAATGCCTCCAAGGTGATCATCGTCCCCGGCTACGGCATGGCCGTAGCCCAGGCGCAGCACGCCCTGCGCGAAATGGCCGACACGCTGAAGGCCGAAGGCGTCGAGGTGAAATACGCCATCCACCCGGTCGCCGGCCGCATGCCCGGCCACATGAACGTGCTGCTGGCCGAGGCCAACGTCCCCTACGACGAGGTGTTCGAGCTCGACGACATCAACGCCGAGTTCCCCACCGCCGACGTCGCCTTCGTCATCGGCGCCAACGACGTCACCAACCCGGCCGCCAAGACCGACCCCAAGAGCCCGATCTTCGGCATGCCGATCCTGGACGTGGAGAAGGCGCGCACCGTGCTGTTCGTCAAACGCGGCATGGGCTCGGGCTACGCCGGCGTCGAGAACGAGCTCTTCTTCCGCGACAACACCATGATGCTGTTCGGCGACGCCAAGAAGATGGTCGAGAGCATCCTCAAGTTCCTGTGACGCGGCGCCGGCTGCGTTCGGATTGATCAATCCAGCTTGTGTGGCCGGCCCGCCACGCCGCGCGCCTTGTCGCGCGGCCAGGGCCGCATACATCCTGCGTTCAGCCGCGCGGTGCAGAGTGGCGTCACAGCTTGGAGGTTGGGCGAGGCCATGAGCGCGGCCGAGCAGCAGGGCGTCCTGCGAGGACAGTTGGCCGAGATCGGCGGCGCGCGGCGGCTGCGCTATGTGCTCGCCGGTCCCGACAGTTCATCGCGACCGCTGATCGTGCTCGAAGCCGGCTCGTTCGGCCTCTCGGCCGATTGGGCCGCCGTGCAGGACAGGCTGGCCGCGAAGGGCCTCCGTTCCCTGGCCTACGACCGCGCCGGCCTCGGCGTCTCCGATCCCGGCCCGATGCCGCGCGACAGCAACGCGATTGTCAGCGACCTCGAGGTCTTGCTCGCCAGCATCGACGAGCCGGGACCCTACATCGTCTGCGGCCACTCGATGGCCGGCATGCACGTGCGCCTGTTCGCCAGCCGCAACGCCGCCAAGGTGCGCGGCCTGGTGCTGGTCGACGCCACCACCCCGGAGGCGATGGACGATCCGGCGGCGGCGCAGTTCGCCGGGCACTTCGTCAACCTCTCCCGGCTGGCGGCCTGGGGCGCCAGCGTCGGGCTGCAGCGGCCGCTGGCCGGCGCGCTCGGCGACGCCATCGGCCTACCGCCGGTGGCCAAGGAAGAGAAGCGTCGCGCCTTCGCCGACCCGGCGCACAATCGCTGGGCCGCCGCGGAGGTCGATTCCTGGCATTCCGACGCCGCCGAGGCCCGCGCGGCCGGCGCGCTCGATCCCGACTGGCCGGTCGCCGTGGTGCTGACCGGCGACGGCCGCCAGCCGCCGGCGCGGCATGCGATCCAGACCGCGCCGGCCGACGCCTCGCGGCACGGCTTCGTCATCCACGTGCCGGGTTCGAACCACGCCTCGCTGCTGGGCGAGCGGCACGCCGGCCATATCGTGCGCGCCATCCTCGCCGTAGAGGCCGCCGCAAACCACTGATCAGGTTTGGGGCCTGCTAAGGATTGGCCCCTATAGGGGGCCGATGGACCTCGCGCTGAAACTGGACGTCGTCACCAAACGCTACGGCGCCTTCACCGCCGTGCGCGACCTTTCGTTCGAGGTGAAGCGCGGCGCGATCCTCGGCTTCCTCGGCCCCAACGGCGCCGGCAAGACCACCACCCTGCGCATGATCCTCGGGCTGATTACGCCGAGCGCGGGCCGCGTCGAGGTGTTGGGCGAGAGCGACGGCGCCAAGCTGCGCAGCCGGATCGGCTTCCTGCCCGAAGAACGCGGTCTCTATCGGCGGATGACGGCGGTCGGCGCCATCGCCTTCTTCGCGTCGCTGAAAGGCATCCCGCGCGGCGAGGCGAAGCGGCGCGGGCGCAAGCTACTGGAGGAGAACGGTCTCGGCGAAGCGGCTGAGCGTCCGATCCGCGCCCTCTCCAAGGGCATGGCGCAGAAAGTGCAGTTGCTCTCGGCGATCGCACACGAGCCCGAGCTGGTGATCCTCGACGAGCCGTTCTCCGGCCTCGATCCCGTCAACCAGCAGTCGCTCGAAGACATCATTCGGGGTCTCGCCAAGCGCGGGTCGACGGTCGTCTTCTCGACCCACGTGATGCAGCACGCCGAGCGGCTGTGCGATCAGGTGGTGCTGATCGCCGACGGCGCCAAGGTGTTCGACGGCAAGGTCGCCGAAGCCTGCGCCGTCGCCCCGCGCCTGCTGGTGCTGGAAGGCGCGCTCGGGCCCGACGCCCTCTGCGGTGCGCCCGGCATCGCTGGCGTCACTAGCGAACTTCTCGAGGACGGCCGCATGCGGCTCATCGCCCAACTCGCGCCCGGCGCGCCGGTGCAGGCGGCGCTGAAGGCCGCCTTCGCCCGCGACCTCGACATCTCCCGGCTGGAGCTGAAGGAGCCGCACTTGCACGACGCCTTCATCACCCTCACCGGCGGTCCCGCCGGGCTGCAGGAGGTCGCAGGCGCATGAGCAGGGCCCTTCGCATCGCCGCGCGCGAATACATGGCCTTCGTCCGCACGGTCGGCTTCTGGCTGTCGATCTGCCTGATGCCGCTCGGCCTGCTGGGCGTGATGTTCTTCTCCGGCATCGCCGCTCATTCGGCGCCGACGCCAAAGATGGCGATCTACGACTTCACCGGCGCCGGCTACGGCGCGACCCTGGCCAAGGTGGCCGGCGAGGGCCGCGCGCCCAGCGCCATCGTCGTCGCCGCCCCGCCGATCAACGACCCGGCCACGGCCTCGGCGCAGATCCGCCCCTACATCTCCGGCGATCGCACCACGCCGGCCGGCGATCGGCTGGACGCGGTGGCGATCGTGCGCGGCACGGCCGAGAAGCCGGCGCTCA
>Ga0302311_10001664_pt1 | contig 25937 bp, 29 predicted proteins | sample III_Palsa_N1_3_FD_200449 | JGI IMG/M metagenome (GOLD analysis project Ga0302311, IMG submission 200449) | Peat permafrost microbial communities from Stordalen Mire near Abisko, Sweden - III_Palsa_N1_3 | ecosystem: Environmental > Terrestrial > Soil > Palsa > Peat permafrost | place: Sweden... | reverse complement strand
CCAGTAAAGCGCGATATCAAGAAAGTCGCACGGGAATGGCGACACCCGTTTTCCGTCGGCCAAAGCTGCCTGCGACGGGCGATGCATCCTATCGGTGATCCGCGACGTTATCTCTCCGCCAACAGGAGAAGAGAGATGACCATGGGAAAAATCCTAACCATCGCGGGCGGCGCCTTTGTGCTGGCCCTGTCCAGCGTCTCCACCGTCCATGCCGCCGATCTGTCCGATGCCGACAAGACTTTCGTGGCGAAAGTCTCGCAAGGCGGGATGTATGAGGTCGAGCTCGCCAAGGTCGCCGAGAAAAAGGGGACGGAGCAGAATATCCGCGACCAGGCCAACACCGAGGCCCATGACCATACCCTGGTCGGCGCCAAGCTGAAATCGATCGCCGCGGCGAACGGCCTCACCTTTCCCGGCAAGCTCAATGCCGATTTCCAAGCGCGCCTCGCCAAGCTGAAGGCGCTGCCGAGCGACCAGTTCGACGCGGCTTACGTCGAGGACATGATCAAGATCCACAATGACGACGGCGCCGCCTTCGCCGAGGAGTCGAGCGGCGGAAGCAACCCCGCGCTCAAATCCTTCGCCGCCGAAACCCACAAGATCGTTCAGCGCCACCTCGGCGAACTCAACGCCAAGGCAGACTGATCCTGGGCATCAGCCCTTCGTCAGAGAGAAAATTGACCGGCCTGGGCACTGAGGAGCGCGCTGAAGGTCTGGGCCCCGAATTGCGGTGTGCTCGGGCCGGCAGACTTTGCAGTCTTGCCCGACGATGAAGAGGCAGGAGTTGCCGGGGTCGCGACCGACGGGCCGGACGAACTGGAAGCCTGGCTCGCCGAAGCGGCCTGCCCCATCATGGACATGACGCCCGCGGCGCCGTGAATTTGCATCTCTTTGCTCCCTCTCGCTTTCTGATGCCGCGCGGCTTTCGACCGCACGACCTTCCAACGAATAGCAAAGACCATGCCACCCTTACCCCAACTCCTTGAACGTACCCGCCAGATCGCCCTCGAAGGTCATGGTGCCGACATGGGCGAGGCGGCTATTGGCATGGGCCCAGATCTCTCCGCCGATCTGCGTCCAGCGTTTGCAGAAGGTGTAATCCTCGCTGAGATATTCCCCGCTCTCCGGGTCGATCACGCAATCGAAGAAGGCGTGCGACGGCGCCTTGGCGGCGTCGATGTTCAGGCCGAGATGGATCTGCTTGAACTGCGTCTCGGGATACCGTTCGGCCATTTTGGCGAACACCTCGCGACGGATCATCATGAAGCCGGTGCCGAGATATTTGACCTGGAAGAAATCGGTGGTCGGCGGCCTCGGCTCGCCCTCTTTCAGATCCACCACATAATTCAGCGTGCTGGCGGCGAGGTTCTCGATGCCGGCCTTGGCCTGGATGCGGATACGCTCCCAATCGAGCCGTTTCAGCGGATAGATCCCCCCGCACACCTGCTTGTCGGCGGCCAACAGGGCCAGCGCCTGTTCAGGGGCGAAGCCGATGTCGGCATCGATGAACAGAAGATGGGTCGCCTCGGGCGTGGCGAGGAATTGCTGGACGGCGAGGTTGCGGGCCCGTGTGATCAGCGAATCGCCGGCGATCAGCCGGAAGGAGAGACCGATGCCGATCTCGGCGCAGGCGCGCTGCAGGCCGAGCAGCGACAGGGTGTAGAGGCTGGTGACCTGGCCGCCAAAGCAGGGCGTGGCGACCAGGATATGCGGTTTGACGGGAAAGCTCATCAGGGACCCCGGATCGGTGAGGCCCCCATTGTGCCGCGACTCGCCTCGGCCGCCCAGCCTTTGCCGTTATTCCGGCATATCGATCGCCGCACCGGGTTCGAGCCCATAGGCGGCAAGGATGGCGGCCAGGGTGCCGTCGCCACGCATCTGATCGACGGCGGAATCGAAGGCCTGCACCTGCTCGGCCGTCACGGAGGCGCGGCTGAAGGCGAAATAGGCCGGCGCGGTGGCGGCGAGAAAATCGGTGCCGACGATCGAGTCGTCGAACCCGAAATGCTTGAGCTCCCAGCGCGCATTCTGCTCGTCGAGGATCACCGCGTCGACATGGCCCGCCAGCAGCATGCGCCACAGGCTCTCCTGGGTGCGCGCCGGGCTGACCAGAGCCCGGAATTTCGCCTCCCCCATCGCCCCGGGGAAATCCGGGCCGACCAGCACGCCGGTCTGCACCCCGAGCCTGACCCCAAGCCTCGACAGGTCCTGAAACGTCTTGATGTCCCAGCGCCCGCGATCGGAGGCGCGGATGAACAGGCGGTTGGGCACCTGGTCGTGGGTGCGCGAAAACAAGGCATAAATCTCGCGCTCCGGCGTGCGGAACAGGTCTGGAACGATGTCGAGCACACCGTCCTGGAGGTCGCGCAGCGACCGGGGGAAAGGCAGCATCCGGAACTCCGCCCGACAGCCCATGCGGCGCAGCGCTTCGCGCGCGACGTCGGCATTTACCCCGCCCGGACGCCCATCCTCCAGGCTGGTTAGATAGGGCGGGTCTTCAGCCATCCGCACGCTCATCACGCACTCCGCGGCGGCGGGCAAACCCGCCAGCGCCCAGAGCAGGATGGCGCGCAAAACCGTCAAATCTGTTTTCCCCGATGCAGCGAGAGGCCCTGGCGCAGACTTTCCGCGATTTTGCCGGCGCGGTCGATGAACAACTCCGCCGCCTCGGGCGGACAGACCTCCCGCGCGGTGGCGTCGAACAGTTTCAGCCAGCGCAGGAAATGCTCGCGCTCGACCGGCAGCGGCGCATGGGCGGCCATCGGCCGACCGGAATAGCGCCCGGTCATCAAGGTCACCGAGGACCAGAAGCGGCATAAAGTCGCGATATGCTCCTCCCAATCCTCGACGACGGCCTCGAAGATCGGACCCAGCAACGGATCCAGCCGGACGCGGCCATAAAAGGCGCGCACCAGACGCTCGATCATCGCGTCGTCGATGCCGGTGCGGTCGGCGACGTCTTGGGTCAATGCGGCGCGGCGCTCGGGGCCGCCTTCGGGATGATCGGACATGCTGTACCTAAGTCCGAAAAGGCTGGGATTGACAAGCGCCATCCCGGAATAGACATGCTGAAGAATGAGCAGAGCTTTCGTCAAGGAACAGGATGGCGATCCCGGCGACGAGCCGCTGCCGCCCGACAGTCCCCATCCGCTTTACGTGACCCCGGACGGTCTGGCGGCGCTGCAGGCGCGTGCCAATGAACTGGCGGCGGGGCTCGAGGGAAAGAAGCCGCCCAGTGAACCCGCCGCGGCCGAGCAGTATCGCCGCGAGAAGCGCGAATGGCGGATCCTGGAGCGCAAGCTCGACCGCGCCATCCTGGTCGATCCGGCGAAAGCGCCGGGCGATGTGGTCGCTTTCGGACATTGGGTACGCGCCGAGGATGACGAGGGCGAAGCCTCCCTCTACCGCATCGTCGGCGAGGACCAGGCCGATCCGGCGCGTGGGCAGATCAGCTGGCTGTCCCCCCTCGCCCAGGCCCTGACCGGAGCGGCGGTCGAGGACCGCGTCGTCTGGCGGCGCCCGATCGGCGATCTTGCCGTGACGGTGACCGAGATCGCAGCAAGCCCGCCGCTTGAAGAGCACTGATCGCGAGCGTATTGATGGGTCAGCTGCCATTCGGCAAAAGCCACATCGGGGGACCCCCTCTTCATGCGCAAAACTCTCCGTCTCGTCTCCGCCGCCGCCTTGTGCGCGGCCGGGCTGAGCCTCGGCGCCGGCGTTCTCGCCCGCCCCTTCACCGCCAAGGACATGGCGACGCTGGAACGCGTCTCCGATCCGCGTCTGTCGCCCGATGGCCATTGGGTGCTCTACGATCTGCGCACCGTCGATTACGAGGGTAACAAGGCCAAGCATGCGGTGTGGCTGACCGACGCGACCGGCAAGGAGAGCCCGCGCCGCCTGGGAATTTCCGACGAGGGCGCCAGCAACGCGCGCTGGTCGCCGGACGGCAAGGCGATCTATTTCCTCCGCTCGCGCAAGGACGATTCCACGCAGGTCTTCCGCACCGATCTGCAGGGCGCCACCGCGCTGCAAGTGACCGACCTGCCGTTCGACGTCGACGCCTTCAAGATCAGCCCGGACGGCAAGACCCTGGTGGCCAGCCAAGCCGTCTTCACCGAGTGCGGCGACCTCGATTGCACCAAGCAGCGTTGGGCCGCCAAAAAAGCGACCAAGGCCAGCGGGCAGGAGTTCGACCGTCTGTTCGTCCGCCACTGGGACACATGGGCCGACGGCACCCGCAACCACCTGTTCGCGCTGGCTCTGTCCGAGGGCGGCCAGGCGCTCGGCAAGCCGGTCGAGCTGATGCACGGCGTCGATGGCGACGTGCCCAACAAGCCGTTCGGCGACGAGGATGATTTCTCGATCTCCCCGGACGGCAAGACTGTCGTCTATTCGGTGAAGATCGCAGGCTCGGACGAAGCCTGGACCACCAATTTCGATGACTATGCCGTCGCGGTCGACGGCAGCTCCAAGCCGGCCAACCTGACCGCCGACAACAAGGCGTGGGACGCCGCCCCGGTCTTCTCGCCCGACGGCAAATGGTCGGCCTATCGCCGCATGGTCCGTCCCGGCTTCGAGGCCGACCGCTTTCATATCATCCTGCGCGACGAGAAGAGCGGCGAGATCCATGAGCTGGCCGCCGATTGGGATCATTCGGCCGGCACGATCAAATGGGCGCCGGACGGCAAGAGCCTCTATGTCACCGCCGAGGATATCGGTCAGACCAAGCTGTTCTCGATCGACGTCAAATCCGGCAAGCCCACCGCGCTCACCGAGTCGGGCCATGTCAGCGCCTTCGACGTCTCGCCCAAGGGCCTGGTCTATGTGCAGGACGATCTGTCGCATCCGGCCCAGATCTTCGCCGCCGATCTCAAGGGCGGCCATGTCCATGCCCTGACCAACGTCAATGCGGATCAGTTGAAAGACGTCGAGTGGGGTGCGGCCGAGCAGTTCTCCTTCAAGGGCTGGAACGACGAGACCGTGCATGGCTATCTGGTCAAGCCGGCCAAGTTCGACGCCGCGAAGACCTATCCGGTCGCCTTCCTGATTCATGGCGGGCCGCAGGGCTCGTTCGGCAATCTGTTCCACTATCGCTGGAACGCCGAAGCCTTCGCGGGGGCCGGCTATGCGGTGGTGATGATCGATTTCCACGGCTCGACCGGCTATGGCCAGGCCTTCACCGACGCCATCAGCCGCCATTGGGGCGACCGCCCGCTGGAGGACCTGCAGAAGGGCTGGGCCCATGCCCTGTCCTCCTACAAGTTCCTCGACGGCAATCGCGCCTGCGCGCTGGGCGGGTCCTATGGCGGCTTCATGATCAATTGGATCGCCGGCAATTGGAACCAGCCCTGGAAGTGCCTAGTCAATCATGACGGCATCTTCGATTCCCGCTTCATGGGCTATTCGACCGAGGAGCTGTGGTTCTCCGAATGGGAGAATGGCGGTCCGACCTATGCGCCCGGCACCGACTACACCAAGTTCAATCCGGCCGATTACGTCGCCAATTGGAAGGTCCCGACCCTGGTCGTCGAAGGCGGCAAGGATTTCCGCGTGCCGCAGGAAGAGGCGATCGGCACCTTCACGGCGCTGCAGCGCAAGGGCGTGCCCAGCAAGTTTCTCTATTTCCCGGACGAGAATCACTGGGTGCTGAAGCCGCAGAACGTCGTGCAGTGGTACGACGAATCGCTCGGCTGGCTGAACCGCTGGACGGCGCCGTAAGCGTGACCCCCCTCTCCCACAAGGGGCGAGGGGTTAAAAGTCAATCATACAGACCCTGGCCGTAGAGCCGCATGGCTTCGGGCGCCTGATAATCGCTTATCAGGCGTTCGACCAGGTCCGATCGATATTGGAACAGCGGCACTTCGGTCAGGGGCTGTTTGCGCAGCTTGCCCACCTCGGCGGCGCTATAGGGCCTGGCGTCCTTCGGCGCCGACGATCCGCCCAGCGTGAACACCATGTAATTCATCATGTCGGCCAATTCCTTGTCCGAAATCGGATCGAAGGCGACATTGGGCAGCCGCACCAGATAGGCGCGGCCCTCCGGCAGATGGAGGAAATAGCCGATCTGATCCTTGAGGTCGGGCACCCTCTGCGAAATGGTCACGCCGGCCTCGCCATGACAGCCGACGCAGCCCATCAGATAGGGCACGCGTCCGTCCTCGGCCGCCGCCGCCAGGGGCAGCGACGACGCGACGACGGACAGAACCCGCAAGACCCTGGTTAAACGCATCCTCTCTCCGTCAGAGATGGTAGGTGAAACGCACGCCATAGAGCGCCGGCGAGCCCCAGACGCCCTGATAGAAGCCGTCGCCGACGATGGAATTGCTCAGATACTGGGTGTTCGTGACGTTGTTGCCATAGCCCTTGATGCTCCACTTGCCGTCCTCGGTGGTGTATTCGGCATGCAGATCGACCAGCCAATAGGCGCCCTGGCGACTGGCCGGGTCATTGGTCAGCTCGTAATAATAGGAGCTGCGCCAGCTGTAATCGGCGCCGAACATCACGACGCCCAAGCTTCCCGGCAGATTGTACTCGTAGGTCACGCCGCCGAGATAATTGGCGCGCGGCGCCTGCACCGGCTTGACGTCGGCGCGGGTGCCGTCGGGCAGAGCGATGCCATCGAGATCGGCGTCGAGGATGGCCAGGCCCTGATGCACGGTGACCCCCGGCAGCACGCGCGCGGTGACTTCCGCCTCGCCGCCGCGCATCTTGCCGGGATTGTTGGTGATATAGGCCTGGTTGCCGTAAGGCGGCGGATAAGCCACCGTGTTGAAGGCCTGATAGCCGACATAATCATAATAGAACACGTCGGCATTGATGCGCAGGCGATGGTCGAAGAATTCCGACTTCACGCCGGCTTCGTAGTCGTAGACCTTCTCTTCGCCATATTTATAGGCGCCCAGCTGCACCAGCGTCGGGTTGGTGACGGTGGAGAACCCGCCCGCCTTGATGCCGCGGCTCGCGCTGACATAGGGCATGATGTCGTCGGTGACCGTGTAGTTCAGCGCGACCTTGCCCGACCAATCGCTCTTCATGGTCTTGCCGTAGGAGCCGGTGCCGCTGACCGGGTTGCCATTGCTGTCATAATAGAGGATCGAGGTCGGCGTCACCTGGATGATCGGCGTCTTGCTGACATAGGCCCCATGCTCATAGGGCGAGTTGGAGCCATAAACGCTGTAATTCAGCGTGCGGGCGTCGGTGGCCCAGCGTCCGCCCACGGTCAGGGTCAGATCCTTGACGATGTCGAACTCGCCCTGAGCGAATTCCGACCAGCTGCGGCTGTTGATGGTGTAGCGCTCGTCCGAGCCCTCGCAATAGTCCGGGCAACTGCTGGGGCCGATGCCGAACAGATCGTCGTAACCGAAGCCGTAGGGACCCGCGGCAGCCCCGGCGGCGGTGCCGAAGCCCTGGTCGTAGCGGCCGTCCATCTGCAGATAATAGAGGCCGGTCACCCAGCGCAGCCGATTGTCGCTGTCATTCTCCAGATGGATCTCCTGGGAATATTGCTGGGTGTTGACCCCGGTCCAGAACTGGTCGGACGGATAGGGCGAGGATTCCGAATCCTCGGTGTAATCCTTGGTGAAGTGGCTGATGTCCGAGATGCCGGTCAGGGTCAGGCCGTCGAACTTGTAATGGAAGGTGCCGGTGGCGCCGACCGTGTCGGTCTTGTTGTGACCGAGCACGTCCGACGAGCTGGTGTAATAGCTATAGCTGGAGGGCTGCTTGTAGCCGATCACGTTACAGCCATTACAGGCCACCGGAATGTTGGCGGGATAATCCAGGCTTCCCGGACCGCCGGCGCCCCAGATGTTCTGATTGCCGACGTAGCTCACCAGATCGTGATTGTTCGGGTCCGCGTAGGTGTTGCCATATTTGTAGAAGCCGCCGCGCACATCCTGGTTCGACGCATGCAAATTGAGCGTGAAGTCGAAATCATCGCTGGGCTTGTAGAGCAGCTGCCCGCGGCCGGCGTGGGAATTGTGGTTACCCGCGTCTTTGCGGCCGTCGTAATAGGCGTTGTGCAGGTAGGGATCCATATAATCGTTGGCCAGCGACACGCGGAAGGACAGTGCTTCGTTGATGCTGTCGCTGAACGCGCCTTCGGTGTGATTCTGGTTGTAATTGCCGTAGGAGGTCTCGACATAGCCGTCCGGCGTGTCGGTCGGCGCCTTCGAGATATATTGCACCGCGCCGGCGGTGGCGTTGCGGCCGAACAACGTCCCTTGAGGACCGCGCAGCACTTCGACGCGCTCGGTGTCAAACAGCAGGGCCGAGGTGCCCGACGCGGTCGACATATAGACCCCGTCGATATAGACGGCGACCGGGCTTTCCTCATGCTCGGCGTAATCATCCTCGGTGGCGCCGCGGATCGAGAAGAAATTGGTGGTGCCGGCATTGACCGCCATCACCTGCACGCCGGGCGTGAACTGGGCGATGTCGAGCGCGTTGGTGACGCCCAGATCCTTCAGCTGCTCGGCGGAGATAGCCGTGACCGCGGTCGGCACGGTCTGGATGTTTTCCGCGCGCTTATTGGCGGTGACGATGACGTTCTCGAGGCCGGCATCCTTATCGGAAGGATCGGCGGCCAGGACCGCCAGCGGCGAAAACAGCGCCGCGGCGCTGGAGATGAAGGTGGTGGTGAGAAGGGCTCGGGACGCCTTCGCGGTGCGGAATCTGTTCATTGTTCCCCCTGCAAGCCTTAAGCATCACTGACGTTCCTTCCCCTTGATTTATTTGAATTTTATTGGCTTTTACTTCCGTACATATCCTCGCCGTAGCGGCGCAAGCCCGCAGGCGCGTGGAAATCCACGATCAGCGTCTCGACCATCTGTTGGCGGTATTGGAACAAGGCAGTCTCGGTCAGCGGCTGCTTGCGCAGCGCGCCCACCTCGCGCGCGGTGTAGGGCTTGGCCCCCTTCGGCACGGACGGTCCGCCCAGGGTGAAGACCGCGTAATTCAGCAGGTCCGCCAGCTCCTGGTCGGTATTGGTGGAAAAGGCCACATTGGGCAGCCGCGCCAGATAGCGCCGCCCCTCGGGCAGATTGAAGAAGAACCCGACCTGATCCTTGAGATCCGGCACGACCTGCGAGTTCGAGACCCCCTCGAGCCCGTGGCAGCCGCCGCAGCTCAGCAGAAAGTTCTGCCTGTCCTGCGGAATCGGACTCATCTCGGCGAAAGCGAGCGCCGGCAGCAGCGCGATTGCGAGAATGCCGGCGCCCCCTCTCATTTCACGACTCCCGAGCCGGCCAGCCTGGTGCGCTCGGCCAGCACATCCGAGCCCGATTTCTTATCCTTGGCACGGCCCGCCGTGACCTCGGCGATGGTGAAACTTTCCTTCGGCGCGCCACCAAGGCTCTGCAGATACCCCAGGATCGCCGCCACCTGTTCGTCGGGCACGCTGGCGAAGGACGGCATCTCGCCGATGATCGGCTGACCGTCGACGGTGACCGTGCCGGCCATGCCGTAGGTCAGCACGTCGACCAGATAGGCGCGGCCCGCCGGCTTTGAACTGATCGGGCCGACGCGGCCGGCCAGGCGCGGGAACTGGCCGACAAGGCCCGCTCCCCCGCTCTGGTGACACATCGCGCACTTCTGGGTGAACAGCGCGGCCCCGTCGGGCGTTTCCGCCCCGGCCGACCCGGCCATGAACGAGCTCGCGCTACCCAGAAGGATGCTCAACAAAAGGACCGACAAATGACGCATCAGCTGGCCAGTCCCACCAGGGCCGCTGTCGAGCAGTGATAGCTGGCCGAAGCGTTGCCGAAACACCAGATGATGTCGTTGTTGAGCTGCGCGCGGTACGTCGGCAATTCGCGGTCGGCGCCGTCGCAATTGCACGACTTGCCGGCCGTGCAGAGCGGCTTGCCGCAGCAATCGCGGTAGGCGATCACATAGGATTTGCCGTCCTTGGGATTGAGGCAGGTGCCGATCCACGAGATGGGCGAGGGTTCGGCGCCCGGCGGGCAGGTATGCGAACCGCCGCCGCAGCAGGAACACAGCACGCCGTCGGACGCGCAATATTTCCAATAGCTGCATTTGGTCGGATCGGTGTCCTGGGAATACATCTCGAAATCGGTTTTCGGCTGCGATTCGGCCGCCTTGGCACGCGCCACCGGCAGAAGCGGAATGGTCGGCGCCGCCACCATCGCCACGCCGAACTTCGACAGGAAGCTGCGGCGCGAGGAATAGGAGGCCAGCTTGCGGGTGACCCGCTCGCTCATCTTGTCGAATGGGGACTTCATTCCGCGGCCTCCGATTGGGCTTTCAGATAGGACTGGATGGTGGCGTAGCCGGTCTCCTTGGCGATGATCAGGCTCTCGAAATGCTCGCGGCTGTTGACCAGCCCCTTGGCCGAGATCACGCCCTCATCGTCGAGCAGCACCGCATAGGGCAGTTTGTCGACCCTGAAGCGCATCCCGATCTCCGGCCCGTTGACGAAGCAATGCGGGTCGATATCGAACTGCTCGATCAGCTTGTTCTGCTCGGCGAGGTCGGCGTCGCCGACGAACATCACATCGAGCCGCTCGGACCGCGCGAAGTCCTGGGCGATCGGGATCAGCTTCTTGCAGATCGGGCAGGTCTGCGACACGAACAGCATCAGCAGGGCGCGGCCCTTGGCCAGGCTCGCGCCGACGGTAATGGCGTTGCCGCCCAAGGCATGCACCTCGATACGCGGCGCCTGCTCGCCGACGCCGGGACCGGCGGCGTTGATCAGGGCGCCGGCCGGAGCGACCCGCTCATGCAGTACGCCGATCTGGCGCGCCAGGGCCAGCACGGTCAGGGAGAGCAGGACCACCACCCCCCACAACAGGCCTTGCGAAATCATCATCATCGTCATTTGCCAGCTCCCCCATGCCGGGCGTGCGCGACCTGCAACCAGGCCGGACGGACGCTCCACAAAACAGTCAGACTCTGCAGAAGTACGAACATCACGGCGCCGGCCAGCAAACCCTCGGCCCGGCTCCAGAGCGGGACCGGACCGGCGGGCAGCGACGCGGCGCCAAGAGCGGCGACCAGGACGGCGTTGCGCGCCACCAGGGTCCAGCTCAACGTCTGCTTCAAGGTGCTCTGAAAGCAGCCGCAATCGATGTCGGTGCGGCCGCGGCGGATATTGACCGCCATGGCCACGGCGAACAGCGCCAGCAGCGCCGCCGCCGCGCCCTCGGTCCAGGGCGACAGGAGCCCGGTCGGCAACAAGGCGCCGACCACCGCTTCGACCGGCGGCAAAGCCAGGGCGAAGGGAACGACCAGAAAATCGGGCAACAGCCGGTAATTAGAGACCACGCCCTGGAATTCCAGGCGGTGGCGCAGCTTGCCCCAGGCGGCGGTCAGGAACACCAACCCGACCAGCGCCCTTATGGCGATCGAAAATTCGTTCATGCTGGACCCCTGTCTCAGAACCCCGGAACCTGGACGGCGTCGCCGCCGGCGAACTCGACCTTGCGGATGGTTTCGCCCGTGAGAGCATTCATCACCACGTCGTTGCCTTCGCCATTGAGCAGGTAGAGCAGCGGCTTCTCGTCCTGCGAGACGCCCATGCTGGCGTAGAAGGGCGGGCGATCGTTGCCGAGACCGCTGGTCGGCACCGGCTGCAGCGGGAAACGGCTGACCAGCTTCTTGGTGTTGGTGTCGAGCACCCAGATCTCGGTGCCGCCCTGCTTATGGGTCCAGTAATTGCCCATATGCATCAGCACGAACAATTTGCCGCTGGCCTTGTGCCAGGCGGCGAGCTGCCCGCCGCCCGGACGCCAGGCCAGCTCCTGCACGCCGGTGCCGGCCGGCTTGTAGCCGGCGGCCTCCTGGATCGACCAGGGCTTCTCGATCGAGGGTTCCGCCCCGAGCTTGGCCGGATAGATCAGGCCCGTATAGGACAGGAACAGGGCGCGGCCGGTGGCGCGGTCGACGAAGCTGGCCTCGTAGATCGGATCCTTGTTGGCGTCGAAGAAGGGCTTGGTGTGGGTCACCTTGGCCGGGCCGGAATCCGGAATGGTGACGGTGGCTAGCGAGCCGTCGCCGCACAGCGACGAGAAGCCGGAATTGCCCCACGGGAAGACCAGCGCGCAGCCCGGAACCTCGATGGTGCCGCCGACCGCCTGCTTCTTGAGATCGACCCACACCACCGAGGAGGCGGGATGCATGATGTAGACATAGGCCTTCGAGCCGTCGGCGCTGATGTCGAAATTCTGCATCTTGCCGGCCAAGGCGCGGCCGGGCAGCGCGATCTCCTTGACCAGGTTGAGGGTCTTGGCGTCATAGATCGACACCAGATCGTCGCGCTGACCGTGCGCCCCGTGATGCCAATAGGTCTCCGAGACATAGAACTGGCTGTTGTCGGGGGCGATGGCGAGGTTGGGCACATAGCCCGCCGGAATGCTGCCTTCCATCTTGCCGGAATCGGCGTCGAAGATATTGAACGCGGCGTCGCGGAAACCCGAGGTGAAGAAGCGGTGCGGCCCGTTCGGCGACAGGGTGGCCACGTCGCTCACTTCGGGGTCCACAGCACCCGCCGGCAACATCGGCGCGGCGGCGGCCGACAAGGCGATAGACAGGGCGAAACACACCCGTGGCGCCCAGCTTTGCACCGTCCTTTTGCTCATCTCTCATCCCTCCTGCCCTAAGCGGAAATGCCATGATGCTGGCATCGCAGCGGGTCGTGGAAGGCGTCAAGACGGCTCCACCTGGGGACTAAAAGTCACCGCCTATCCAGCAAATCCTTAGCCTGCCTGGAAAAATTACCGTTGCGTAACCGGGTTCATAAGCCTAAAAATTAGGCTATTAGTGTGAGATCACACTTTTGCGCATTATTTGTGCATACCCAGAACAAGGATTTCGTAGCCGCCGCCCGTGCCACCCCGTGTCAACGAGGTCGAAGTGATGAAATTGCCCCCTCTCCTGCCGCTCCGCGTGTTCGAAGTCGTCTCGCGCCACGCCAGCATCCGCAGTGCCGCCGAGGAGCTGTGCATCGATCACACGGCGGTGAGCCGGCATTTGAAATCCTTGCAATCGGCTGTACAGACCCAGCTGGTGCGCACCACGCGCACCGGGGTGGTGCTGACCACCGCCGGCGAGCGTTACGCCGCCGCGGTGCGCCGGGCACTGATCGAGATCAACACGGCGACGAGCGACCTGCATCGCGGGCAGCGCGCCGGATCGCTGTCGGTCTGGAGCCGCTCCGGCTTCGCCGCCCATATCCTGACGCCGCGCCTTGCCGATTTCCAGCGGCTCTACCCCGCCGTCGAAGTGTCTTTGCGCCCGACCGAGGAGGATCCGGACTTCGCTGAAAATCAGGCCGACGTGCATATCCGTTTCGGTGTCTCGACGGCGTCCGAGGTCTGCCAGGTCGAACTATGCCGGCCCGGAGTCCATGTGCTGGCCAGCCCCGGCTGGCTGGAGCGCAACAAGCGCCCGCGCACCCTCTCCGAGCTGCGCCGGTGCCGGCTGATCCAGACCGAGAGCGATTGCTGGAACGAATGGCTGGCCGATCACGGCATCGAGGAGCGTATCGAACCAACCGGCCCCAATGCCTGGAACACCTATTTCGCGCTTGAGGCCGCCAAGGCCGGCCAGGGCCTGGCCTTATCCAACGAACTGATCGCCGAGCCCTATGTCAGCCAGGGCCTTCTGATAGTGATCGACATCCCGCTGCCGGCCGGCCCCTCCAAACCTTATATGCTGGTGGCGCACCGCGATCTGTGGAGCGACCCCGCCGTCGCCGGGTTCCGCCGCTGGCTGACCGGGCTGATGGCGACGCGTCAGGCGGGGATTGCCGTCCGGCAAGCCGCGAGCTGAAACAGACCGCGCGCCACACCGCCCGCCTGCTCGCGATGGCGGGGGCCCTTCTGCTGCTGCTCGCCGCCCTGCCGCCGCTGTTTCCCTGGACAGGATTTACCGTGCTGGTCCTAACCCTGGCCGGCTATGGCGCGCTGCTGGGCTTTGTCTATCTGTTCCTGTTTCCGCTGCGCGTGCGCCGATTGATGCCGGGCGGCGCGCTGTCGCTGGCCCGCCATCGGCTGATTGGCGACTGGGCTCTGATCCTGACCCTGCTGCACGGCTTCGGCTATCTGATGGCCGAGCCGGCGACGCTGCGCTATCTGTCGCCCGCCGCACCCGTTTACATGCTGGCCGGGCTGGCCGGCATGCTGTTCCTGGCGATCCTGGCCACCACCAGCCGGCATGATGCGCGGCAAGGCATGGCACGCAGCTGGTTCGGCTTCCGCTCCTATCACGTCGTCCTGTCGGTCCTGCTGCTGGTGGCGGTTCTGGTGCATGTGCTGGGAGCCGGGCTGCTGGCCGACGCCAGGTGGAAGCAGGCCGCGTTTGCTCTGATCGCGGCCTTGGCCATAGCCGGGCTGCTCCGCCCCGCGCCTAAGGAACCTTAGGATGCCGCGCGTCCTGGCCGTATTCCTGGCGCTGTTCGGCCTCGCCGCCTTACTGACGCCGCTGGCCACCGCCCCGTCTCGGCTGATGCCGGCGGCGCACGAAGCCCGGCTGCCGCTCTATTTCCCACATGAGAAGCACGGCGAGGCGACCTGCCTGTCCTGCCATCACAAGGTCGAGGGCATGACGCGGACAATCCCCTGCGTCGCCTGCCACCGGATGGAGGATCCCGCCATCAAGCTGTCGGTCGAACCGCGCTTTCACCAATTCTGCCGCGGATGCCACGAGGAAAAGAGTCGCGCCGGATCACCGCACGGGCCGGTGCGCGACTGCGATGGGTGTCACCACCCTCAATCGTGATCGATAACCGCCGCCGTCTCGGTCAAATGCGCCAAAAGCTTGTCGAGCACGGCGAGGTCACTGGCCTCGATGCCGGCGGTCAGGGCATTTTCGATGCGCTTGGCCAGGGGAATGATCTGGCGGTAGATGTCGGCGCCGGCTTCGGACAGCGACAATTTCTGCCGGCGGCCATCGGCGCTGTCGGTCTCGGCGGCGACGCGGCCCATCTCCATCAGCCGGGCGACGGCGCGCGAGATCGCCACCTTGTCCATGGCGGTGAGTTCGGCCACCTCGCGCGCGGTGATGCCGGGCCGGCGGCCCAAAACCGCCATCACCCGCCATTCCGGCAATTTGAGGTCGAACCGTTCCTCATAGAGCCGGCCGAAGCCCCTGCTGACCCGGTTGGCCAGCACGGACAGGCGGTAGGGAAGGAAATGTTCGAGATCGAGAGAGTCCATTGCCGCTCTTGATATTAGTTTCATGTGTAACCACTATGCCTTCAACCAAGCACATCATGATTCGGAGATCACGTCCATGTCGCAGAACCAAACCACTGCTCCCCTCGGCTTCGAAAATCCGATGGGCACCGATGGCTTCGAGTTCGTCGAATATGCGGCGCCCGATCCGGCCCTGCTGCGCGACACCTTCCAGCGCATGGGCTTCCCTGAAGTCGCCCGCCACCGTTCGAAGGATGTGACGCTGCACAAGCAGGGCGACATCCATTTCATCGTCAATGCAGAGCCGGACAGCTTCGCCCAGGCCTTCGCCCGCATTCACGGCCCCTGCGCCTGCGCGATGGCGTTTCGTGTCAAGGACGCGGCCTTCGCCTTCGAGCGCGCCAAATCCTTAGGCGCCAAGCCGATCCTCGAGGAAGCGCGCCCGATGGAGCTGTCGATCCCCGCCATCGAAGGCATCGGCGGTTCGCGCCTCTATCTGGTGGACCGCTATGGCGACGATCATTCGATCTATGACGTCGATTTCCATTTCCATGCGGATTGGAAAGAACGGATGGCGGCGGCCTCGACCGATCTGACCTATCTCGACCATCTGACCCACAATGTCTTCAAGGGCCGGATGGCGCATTGGGCCGAGTTCTACGAGAAGCTCTTCAATTTCCGCGAGATCCGCTATTTCGACATCGAGGGCAAGGTCACCGGCCTGTTCTCCAAGGCGATGACCAGCCCGTGCGGCAAGATCCGCATCCCCTTGAACGAATCGAAGGGCACCGACGGCAAGCTCGACCAGATCGAGGAATATCTGCAGGCCTATAATGGCGAGGGCATCCAGCACATCGCGCTCGGCTCGTCCAATCTCTACAGCACCGTCGACAAACTCACGGCGAACGGGGTCGGGCTGCAGGACACGATCGAGACCTATTTCGACCTGATCGACAAGCGCATCCCCGGCCATGGCGAATCGGTCGCGGAAATGAAGAAGCGCCGCATCCTGATCGACGGCGCCCCGACCGAGGGCCAGGGCCTGCTGCTGCAGATCTTCTCGCAGAACGTGTTCGGGCCGATCTTCTTCGAATTCATCCAGCGCAAGGGCAATGAGGGTTTCGGCGAAGGCAATTTCAAGGCCCTGTTCGAGAGCCTGGAGCTCGACCAGATCCGGCGTGGCGTGTTGAAGGCGTAGAGTGATGTCCTCGCGCCGGCGATTTCTTCTCGCGCGACAACATCCTTGACGGCATGATGACCCCGCACCCGGCCGTGGGCGGGTTATGTCGACAGTTGGAAACCGAAAACGGACGCCGCCTCGTGAAATTAGCTTCCTTGAAGAATGGACGGGACGGCCGGTTGCTGGTCGTCTCGCAGGATCTGCGCCGCGCCGTGCTGGCCGACGAAATCGCGCCGACCCTGCAAGACGCGCTGGACGATTGGGATCATATCGAGCCGTCGCTGCTGGACCTCGCCACGCGCCTGGAAATGGGCGCCGCCAAGGACCATCCGTTCGAGCCCGCCGCCTGCGCTTCGCCGCTGCCGCGCGCCTATCAGTGGGCGGACGGTTCGGCATACGTCAATCATGTCGCCCTGGTGCGCCAGGCGCGCAACGCCGAGATGCCTCCCTCCTTCTGGACCGATCCCCTGATGTATCAGGGCGGTTCGGACAGCTTCCTCGGCCCGCGTGATCCGATCCGCATCGACGATCCCGCCTGGGGCGGCGATTTCGAGGCGGAAGTCGCGGTCATCACCGGCGAAGTCCGCCAGGGCGCCTCGATCGAGGAAGCCCGCGCCGCGATCCGCCTGGTGATGCTGGTCAATGACGTGTCCCTGCGCGGACTGATCCCCAACGAACTGGCCAAGGGCTTCGGCTTCTTCCAGTCCAAGCCCTCCTCGGCCTTCTCGCCGGTGGCGGCGACGCCGGAGTCGCTGGGCGAGGCGTGGGACGGCGGCAAGCTGCATCTGCCGCTGCTGACCCATCTCAATGGCGAGCTGTTCGGCAAGCCCAATGCCGGCGTGGACATGACCTTCGACTTCCCGACCCTGATCGCCCATGCCGCCCGAACCCGTCCGCTGGCCGCCGGCAGCATCATCGGCTCCGGCACCGTGTCGAACCGCGACTCCGACGGCGGCCCCGGCAAGCCGGTGGCGCAAGGCGGCCTGGGCTATTCCTGCCTGGCCGAAATCCGCACCGTCGAGACCATCCTCGAAGGCAAGCCGACCACCCCGTTCCTGGCGGCCGGCGACCGCGTCCATATCGAGATGAAGGATTCCGTCGGCCAGTCGGTGTTCGGCGCCATCTCGCAGATTGTCGTCGGGCCCTCCACCCCTTAAGCTTGGAAAGCTTTAAACCGACAGGGGAATGTCACAGATGGGTCCGAAGATCAGCCGCCGCTCCGTCATGGCCGGCGCCGCCGCCGTTACGGTCTTCGCTCCCGCTTTGCGACTGTCTGCCGCAGCACCCCTCAAGATCGGCGTCCTGCTGCCCCTGTCCGGCGCCCTGGCGCGCGAGGGCCAGAGCTGCAAGCGCGGCGCCGACGTCAGCACCGGCGTGCTGGCGCAGCTCGGCCTTCCGGTCGAGCTCGCCATCGCCGACACCGAAACGAATATCGACACGGCGCGCACCCGGGCCGAAAAGCTGATCGCCGACGGCGCTCAGGTGCTGGTCGGCGCCTTCGACAGCGCCCACACCATGGCGGTAGCGGGGGTGTGCGAGCAGCGCGGCGTGCCGCTGATCATCAATATCGCCGCCGCGCCCAATATCACCGAGCAGGGCTTCCATACGGTATTCCGCAATTTCCCCACCGCGGCGCGTCTGACCACCGACGGGCTGTCCTTGATCAAGGACCTGTTCCAGGCTACCGGGATGAAGGCCGAGAAGGCCGCCTTCCTGCATAACAACGATACCTTCGGCCAGGCCATGGCCGGCGCCATCGACAAGCTGGCGCCCGCGATCGGCCTGCCCTTCACCATCGCCGAAACCATCGGCTATGACGGGGCGGCCCGCGACTACGCGGTCGAGATCGGCCGCGCCAAGGCTTCGGGCGCTGATGTGGTGATGATGGTTTCCCATGGCGAGGACGCGATCAAATTGATCCGCGAGATGGTCAAGCAGCGCTTCGAGCCCAAGGCCATCATCTCGCCCGGCAGCCCCGGCATGTACGAATCGCAATTCTATAAGACGCTGGGCAAGTATGGCGATTACGCCATCACCAATCTGCCCTGGGTCAATCCGCGCAGCACCCTCTCCAAGACCCTGCTGGCCGCCTTTTCCAAGCAATTCCCCGACGCGCTGTTCGAGATGAATGTCGGCTTCACCTTCGAAGCCATCCTGGTCGCCGCCGACGCCGCCAAACGGGCCGGCTCGACCGCCTCCAAGGCGGTGCTCGAGGCTCTGCCGGCCGCTAACCTGGCCGAACATGTGATGATCGGTGGGCCGATCGCCTTCGACGCCAAGGGACAGAACAACAATATCCATTCGGCGGCGGTGCAGAACCGGGAATCGAAACCAGTCGTCGTGCTGCCCGCCGACAGCGCGGAAACCACCCCGGTTCTGCCGGCGCCGGGCTGGCAGTCGCGTTGATCCTCGACCAGATCGTCACAGGCCTGCTCACAGGCCTGATTTATGGGCTGATGGCGCTTGGCCTGTCGGTCATTTTCGGCGTCATGCGCATCGTCAATTTCGCCCATGGCGAGATGGCGGTGGTGGCGATGTATGCCGCCTGGGCCGCCTCGCGTTACTTAGGCCTCGACCCGCTGCTGGCTTTGCTGCCGATCGCCGCCCTGATGTTCGGCGCCGGCTATCTGCTGCAGCGGGGGCTGATCCAGCCCTTCGTCAGCCGACCCGATTACATGCAGTTCATCCTGCTGATCAGCGTCGCCCTGATCCTGACCAATGGCGCCCTGCTGATCTTCGGGCCGGAGGCGCGCGGCATCCAGGTCGATTACGCCTTCGATTCCTATCAGATCGGCCCCCTTCTGATCGACAAGGTGCGATTGCTGGCCGCGGGCTCCGCGCTGGCGATCACCGGGCTGCTGCTGGCCTTCTTCCGCTTCACCCTGACCGGCAAGGCGATCCGCGCCGCCGCCGACAACCGCACCGGGGCCCAGGTGATCGGGCTCGATATCGGCAAACTCTACGCCGTCACCTTCGGCATCGGCACGGCGGCGCTGGGCGCGGCGGGCGTGCTGATGGCGCTGCTGAACGATGCCATTCCGCGACTGGGACCGGAGCTGACCCTGCTGTCCTTCGTCATCGTCATCGTCGGCGGATTGGGCAGCATGGTGGGCGCGCTGGCCGGCGGCGTGCTGATCGGCGTGTCGGAAGCGCTGGCCGGCACTCTGCTCCAGCCATCCCTGAAGAGCATGTTCAGCTACGGCCTCCTGGTGCTGATCCTGTTGCTGCGGCCGCAGGGCCTGCTGGGGGAACGGTCATGAAGATCGCTCTGCTGGTCCTGCTGGGGCTGTTCCTGCTGGCGCCGCTGGCGGCCGGACCCTATCTGCTGTCGCTACTGACCGTGCTGTTGACCTTCGCCTATCTCGGCCAGGCCTGGAACATCATGATGGGCTTCGCCGGCCAACTGTCGCTCGGCCATGCGCTCTATGTCGGATTGGGCGCCTATGTCTCGGCGGCCCTGTCGCTGTTCTGGGGCATCCCGCCGATTCTCGGCGTGTTTCCGGCCATGGCGGCGGCCGCGCTGGTCGGATCGGCGATCGGTTGGCTTTCCTTCCGGTTCGCGGTCAAGGGCGTGCATTTCACCCTTTTGACCATCGCCTTCGCCGAGATCGCCCGCCTCACCTTCCAGCATCTGACGGTGTTGGGCGGCACCGGTGGCCTGTTCCTGCCGGTTCAGGCGCGCAGCGGCGTCGATCTGATCCATCTGCGCGGCGATCCGCGCATGTTCTATTACGTGATCCTGGCCATGAGCGCGGCCCTGTTCCTGGCCTGCCGCTCGCTGCTGGCCAGCCCGCTCGGTTACCGTTGGCAGGCGCTGCGCGAGGACCCGGCGGCGGCCGAATCGCTCGGCGTGAACCTGCTGCGCGTCAAGCTGGCGGCGATCGCCCTGTCGGCCGGATTGACGGCGGCGGGCGGCGTGTTCACCGCCTTTTTCTACAATGCCCTGTTCCCCGACCAATGGTTCGGCCTCGGCTATTCGATCGAGATCATCCTGGCTCCGGTGGTCGGCGGATTGGGCACCCTGTTCGGTCCGATCCTCGGCGCCATGCTGCTCTCGCCCCTCGGCGAGGCGATCTCGGCCCTCACCGACTCCGTGGGCTGGCAGAATGCGGGCCTGAAGCCCTTCATCTACGGCATCGCCTTGCTGCTGATCGTCAAGTTCCTGCCCGACGGCGTGTGGCCCGCGATCAGGCGGCGCCTGCCATGACCGCGCTGCTCGACCTGCAGGGAGTCACCAAAAGCTTCCGTGGCCTCAAGGCCAATGAGGAGATCGGCTTCTCGGTGGGGAAAGGCGAGATCGTCGGGCTGATCGGTCCCAACGGCGCCGGCAAGACCACCTTGTTCAATATGATCGCCGGCGTGTTCGCGCCCGACCGCGGCTCGATCCGTCTCGAAGGCCGCGAGATGGTCGGCCTCAAGCCGCACCAGGCCTGCGCCGCCGGCATCGGCCGCACCTTCCAGATCGTCCGTCCCTTCCCGCATCTGACGGTGGCCGAGAATGTGCTGATCGGCGCGCTGCATGGCGAGAAGAAGATGGCGGCCGCCCGCGCCTGGGCGGCGGACGTGCTGGCCCTGGTCGGGCTCGACGCCAAGGCGGCGCAAAAGGCCGGAACGCTGACGCTGCCCGAGCGCAAATGCCTGGAAGTGGCCCGCGCCTTGGCGACACGGCCCAAATTGCTGCTGCTCGACGAGGTGATGGCGGGCTTGCGTCCCGGCGAGACCGACCAGATGGTGGCGATCTTCAAACGTCTCAACCAGGAAACCGGCCTCTCGATCCTGCTGGTCGAGCATGTGATGCGCGCCGTGATGGCGCTGTCGCACCGGGTCGTCGTGATCAATTCCGGCCGTTTCCTGTGCGAGGGATTGCCGGAGCAGGTGGTCAAGGATCCCCGCGTGCTGGAATGCTATCTCGGCGGGGAGACGGTCTGATGCTGGAGGTCGAAAATCTCGATCTGGCTTACGGCGATTCGCGCGCGCTGAACGGAGTCAGCCTCAGCATCGCCGCCGGCGCGATCACCTCGGTGGTCGGCGGCAACGGGGCCGGCAAGACGTCGCTGATTCGCGCCTGCGCCGGCATGGTGGCGGCGCAGGGTGGCCGCATCCGCTTCGACGGCACGGATATCACCGGCTGGCAGCCGCACCGCATCTGCGATCTGGGTCTTGGCCAGGTGGCGGAGGGCCGGCAGATCTTCCCGAGCCTGCCGGTGCTCGACAATCTGACGTTGGGTGCGGCTCTGCCGCGCGCCCGCAAGGCGGCCAGGCAGAGTCTGGAGCGCGTCTTCGCGATGTTCCCGCGCCTCGCCGAACGCAAGGCTCAACGCGCCGGCACGCTATCGGGCGGCGAACAACAAATGCTCGCCATCGGGCGGTGTCTGATGGGATTGCCGCGCCTGATCATGTTCGACGAACCCTCCCTCGGCCTGGCGCCCGCCGTGGTGAAAGAGATGTTCTCGATCATCGAGGGATTGCACAAGGACGGCATGACGGTGCTGCTGGTCGAGCAGAATGTCGTGCATTCGCTGAAGATCGCGCAACACGCCATCCTGCTGGAGAACGGCGTGGTGGCAATGAGCGGGGCGGGTGCGGATCTGCTGGCGGATGATCGGGTGCGGCAGGCGTATCTGGGGCTTTAAAAAGCTTCATCCACAGATGGACACAGATGGAGAAGCGCTTCCGCTTTTCTTTCCTCCTATCTGTGTCCATCTGTGGATAAAAAGCTCCGCGGCGCTTAAGCCGTGCGGACGTTGTTGAGGAACTGCGTCACCTCGGCGCGCAAACAAAGAGGGCCGGCGGAGAAACTCCGCCGGCCCGAGGCTAGGGGTCCGCCAGGACGGGAAAAGACTTAGCTGGGTTCGCCGGAAATCCAGCTATCCACCACCTCGATAGCGTCGGTCAGCCGCACCAGATCGGCGCGGTAACCGGCGGCGATCAGGCCCAGCTCGTGGCCTAGTCCGAGGAAGGTGGCCGGCACATGCGACGCCATGCGCACGGCGGTCGGCAGATCGACGCCCAGCATGATCACGCTGTTGCGCACCGCGCTAGCCATATCGAGATCGGCCCCGGCCATGACGCCGTTCTCGTCGACGCAGACGCCGTTCTTGACCGTGATCGGGCGGCCCTGCAGCAGGAAGGATTTGCTCGCGGCGCCGACGCTCGGCATGGCGTCGGTCACCAGCATCAGCCGGTCGGCGCCCTTGGCCTTCAGCGCGATGCGCAAGGACGCCGGCGCCACGTGATGACCGTCGACGATGATACCGGCCCAGACCTCATGGTCGAGGGCGGCGCCGACCGCGCCGGGACGGCGGCTGGTCAGCGGCGACATGGCGTTATAGAGATGCGTGAAACCGGTGAGCCCCGCCTCGATCGCCGCGGAAATCTGCTCGTAGCTGCCGTCGGTATGGCCGGCCGCGACAATCAGCCCGGCTGCGACCAGGCGGGCAATCATCGCCGGCGTCGTCAGTTCGGGCGCCAGGGTGATCAGGGTGCGGCCGGGCGCCAGCGTCGTCAGCATCTGGAAGGCGCGCTCGTCGAGCCGCAGGAATTTCGAGGAATCGTGGATACCCTTGCGCTGCTGATTGAGGAAGGGTCCCTCGACATGGACGCCCAGCGCGCCCGGCACGTCCTTGACCGCCTGATCGGCCGCCTGCAGCGCCAATTCGACCCGCTCGAGATCGTCGGTGATCAGCGTGGGCAGGAAGCCGGTGGTGCCGAATTTACGGTGCGCGACGCCGATGGCGCGGATCGCTTCGACGGTCGGCTGCTCGTTGAACAGCACCCCGCCGCCGCCATTAACCTGGGTGTCGATGAAACCGGGCACCAGCATGTCGCCGCCCAGATCGACGCGGCGCTCGGCCAAGGCGACGCGCGCATCATCGGCATCGGCCAGGTCGACGATGCGGCCGCCCTCGACCAGCAGGGCGCGGTCTTCGACGAAGCCGGACTCGGTCAGAATCCGGCCATTGGAGAAGGAGGTGAGCATCAGAGTGTACTGGTGACCTTGTTGAGATGCGGCGGACGGTCGGGATCGAAGCCGCGCGCCACCGAGAGCTGCGCGGCCATTCGGTAGAAGGACTGGATCAGCAGCACCGGCTCGATGGCCGGATGGCCGGAAATCGCCGGCAGACTGACGGCGCCGGGCGCCTCGGCGCCGGCCAGCAGCACGGTGGCGCCGCGCTCGGCGAAGCGGCCCGCCAGTTCGGCCAGGCCGGCCAGGGTCACGTCTCTCTGCGCGAAAGCCAGCACCGGGAAGCCCTGAGTCACCAGCGCCATCGGACCATGCTGCACTTCGGCGCTGGAGAAGGCCTCGGCGTGCAGGCCGCAGGTCTCCTTGAATTTCAGCGCCGCCTCGCAGGCCAGGCCGAAGCCTAAGCCCCGCCCGACGACGAACAGATTGCGCGCGGGCTTCAGCGCTTCGACCGCCGCCGACCAATCCTGGCGCCAGGCTTGGGCCAGGCCGCCCGGCAGGGAGGCCACCGCATCGGCCAGAGCCGGATCGGCGCTCCAATCGGCGACCAGCTGCAGCACGGCGGTCAGGGTCAGGATGAAGCTCTTGGTGGCGGCCACCGACAATTCCGGCCCGGCCATCAGCGGCAGAGTGACGTCGGAAATCTGCTCGAGCGGCGAGCCCGGCGCGTTGATGAAGGCGATCACGAAGGCGCCGGCCGCCTTGGCGGTCTCGACCGACTTGATCAGATCGGGGCTCTTGCCCGATTGGGAGACGGCCAGGCACACCACGTTCTCGAGGTCGAGCTTGGCCTCGTAGACCGAGCTGATCGAGGGCGCCAGCGACGAGGTCAGGATGCCGAGCTGCGTCTCGATCAGATAGCGGGCGAAGGTGGCGGCATGATCGGACGATCCCCGCGCGATGGTGATCACGGCGCGCGGCTTCTTCTTGCGCAACAGCGCACCCAATTCGGCGGTCTGCGCCTTGTTGGCGGCCAGCTGCTGGGCGGCGAGAAGCGAGCTCGAACCGGCTTCCTGAAACATGAGGGTGGCGTCGGCCACGTGCGTCTCTCCCAACATTATTGGCGCCTCAGCCGAGCGCGTTCAGTTCGGCGACGAAATCGTAAGCGTCGCCGCGATAATAGGACTGGGTTACTTCCACCACTCTGCCATCCTTCAAGAAGCCACGGCGCTCGATCAAAAGACCGGCGTCGCGCGGCGCCATTTCCAACAAATCCGCCTGTTCCTCGGTGAACAGGACGGCGCGCAGGCGCTGAAGCGCGCGCACCGGACGATGTCCGGTTTTCTCCAACGCCTCGTAGAGCGAACTCTCGACCGAGTCCGGCGACGGCAGGCAGAAGGCCGGCACGGCGGTATATTCCAGCGCCATCGGCGCCGCATCGGCATAGCGGATGCGGTGGAAGCGATAGACCGGCGTGCCGGGCCCGAGCGACAGGGTCAGGCTTTCCTCCGGAGTCACCTCGCCACTGGTCTTGGACAGCCATTTGCTGGTGGCGACGAGGCCGCGCGACTTCATGTCCTCGGTGAAGGAGGACAGTTTTGAAAAGCTTTTCTCGACGCGAGTGGCGACGAAGGTGCCGGTGCCCTGGCGCCGGTTCAACAGGCCCTCGCCCACCAGCGCGTCCAACGCCTTACGTACGGTAATGCGGGACACCTCGAACTGATCGGCCAGGTCGCGCTCGGCCGGCAGGGCATCGCCCGGGCCGAGCTTCTTCTCGCGAATGGCGTCGCGCAGCTTGCGCTCCAGCTGCTGGTACAGCGGCCCGGGGCTGGCTTCGTTCAGGGGTCCGATGAGGTCGGTGAACGACGACACGTTTCTGTTCTCCTTTGGGCAATACCGCCTGGGACGGTGCCTGAGTTGTTTATGCCACACCATAGAACCATTTGCATACCACTTTTTGTCTGGATCTAGATTGGTGCTTATTTGGGCTTGCAATTGTCCTGTAATTGGTGACAATTTTAAGTCGGACGCAAAAAAATAAGCAGGCGGCCAAGGCTGCCCACGGTTTCAGCACGGCTCCGTTTTCGCAATTGGTCTTAAACTGGGCTCTTCAGGGGAGAACAAAATGGCCTTTCGTAAATATTTGTGGATGGGCACCGTCAGCAGCTTCGCCCTCGCCTGTTCGGTGAGCGCGGCGCTCGCCGCCGACGCGCCCTCCTCCGCACCGGAAGAGATTGTCGTCACCGGTGGTTATTTGAAGTCACTGCAGGACGCACTCGAGATCAAGAAGCAGTCGGACGGCGTCGTCGAAGCCGTCAGCGCCACGGATATCGGGCAGCTGCCCGATAAGAACGTCGCCGACGCGTTGCAACGTCTGCCCGGCATCACCACCCAGACCTCGGCCGCCGCCGGCGCCGGCGGTTTCGGCGAAAACGATCGCGTCGCGATCCGCGGCACCGCCCCCAATCTGACCCAGACCCTTATCAACGGCCACGCGGTGGGCACCGGCGACTGGTTCATTCTCGATCAGCTCGACGCCGCCAGCCGCAGCGTCAGCTATTCGATGTTCCCTTCGGAAATCGTCGACCATGCGGTCGTCTATAAGAGCTCGCAGGCCGATCAGCCCGAAGGCGGCACGGCCGGCTCGGTCGACATCATCACGCGCACGCCGCTGGGCTTCAAGGACCAGTACACCGGCGAA
>Ga0302311_10001662_pt1 | contig 25950 bp, 18 predicted proteins | sample III_Palsa_N1_3_FD_200449 | JGI IMG/M metagenome (GOLD analysis project Ga0302311, IMG submission 200449) | Peat permafrost microbial communities from Stordalen Mire near Abisko, Sweden - III_Palsa_N1_3 | ecosystem: Environmental > Terrestrial > Soil > Palsa > Peat permafrost | place: Sweden... | reverse complement strand
TCGTCCAGCCACCTCGACATTGCTTTCAGCTCACGGCCGATCTCGTGCCCGGCAAACAGATCGAATAGGCTGGCCTGGATGGTGCGTTGCTGACGCATTGTCGGCTCCGGCGGCTACGGGTTTGTTGGTTGGAATCAGTGGCATGATCCCAAAGACTACCCGCAGCCGCCGAGCTTCGCACCCGCGAACTGGCCGATTATATTAATAACTTCAATTGGTTAGTGTTCGTGGATGCGAACTAGGCTAGGCGACGGCGGCGGACGGTTCCTCTGCCTCGAGCGCCGCGGTTTCGGCAGGCTCGAGCACCGCGTTCAGAGCTCCCATCAGGCCGGAGACCGTAATCGGCTTGGCCACGTGGCCGTCGGCGCCCGCCAGTTCCCCTGCCAGGCGATGCTCGGGCAGCGCATTGGCGCTCAGCATCAGGATCGGCGTGCGCGGCTTGCCGCTGGCGGCTTCGTCCTGGCGGATCAGACGGGTGGCTTCGAGCCCGTCCATCACCGGCATCTGCATGTCCATCAGCACCGCGTCGAAGGCGCCGGCGCGCAGGGCCTCCACCGCCTTCAGGCCGTCGTCGACCACCACGCTCTCGAAACCGAACTGGTCGAGCATCATCTTCACGACCAGCTGGTTGGTGGCGTGGTCGTCCGCCACCAGCACCCGCACGGCGCGCGCGCCCGGCGCCGCGGCGCACTCGGCGTCGACGCTCTCGTCCGGCGCGCTGGTCTCGGCGAACGGCGCTTCGAACCAGAAGCGCGAACCGTGGCCGGGCGCGCTTTCGCAATCGACCACGCCATCCATCAGCGACGCCAGTTGCCGCGAGATCGCCAAGCCAAGACCGCTGCCGCCGAAGCGCCGGGTGATCGAGCCGTCGGCCTGCTGAAACCGCGCGAACAGGCGAGTTTTCACCTCCGGCCCGAAGCCGACGCCGCTATCGATGACGCTGAAGCGCAAACTCCCTGGCGTCAGCATCTCCCCGCGAATGGTGACCGCGCCCTTGGCGGTGAACTTCACCGCGTTGCTGGTGAAGTTGGTCAGGATTTGACGCACCCGCACCATGTCGCCGACGAACCAGCGCTCGAGCGCCGGATCGATCTCGGCGTTGAGCGCCAGACCCTTTTCGTCGGCCCGCAGCCGGCAAAGCGCGGCCACGGCGCGCACCAGGTCGGCGGCATGGAACGGCGCGGCCTCGATGGTCAGCTGGCCGGCTTCGACGCGGGCGAGGTCCAGTACATCCGACAGCAGTCGCTCCAGCGACTGGCCCGACGAGCGGATGATCTCGGCCATCTTGCGTTCGCGTTCAGGCAAGCCCGCCGTGGCCAGCATGTCGGCCACCGCCACGACCCCGTTCAGCGGCGTGCGAATCTCGTGGCTCATGTTGGCGAGAAATTCGGTCTTTGAGAGGCTGGCCGCCTCCGCCTTCTGCTGCGCCAGCTTCAGCCGCGCCGCTACGCGCCGCTGCCAGATCAGCGCGGCGATGAAGCCCATGACCAGCAGGGCCGCCAAGAGGCCGATCCAGCGCTGGCTGCGCACCACCTTGTCCTGAAGGTCGGCCTGATGACGCACGGCCTGCAGCTGCCGTTCGAGTTCCGCGGTCAACTGGCTGACCCCGGTGCTGGAACGCTCGGCTTGCTGCTCGGCGCGCTCGCGGCTGATATCGCGCAGCAGGGCGAACGCCGGACCGGTCTGGCCCCGGGCGGCCAGCAGTTCGGCGCGCAGCTCGGGTTCGCGGGAGAAGGCGGCGACGGCGAACTGCTTGGAGTTCTGCAGCTTGTGCATCCGCTCCAAGTCGCCCTGGGCGTCCGTCACGCGCCCTAGCCTGGCTTCGGCGACACCGCGCATCGCCAGCAGCCTGGGCGCCAGGAACTCGGCCCCGGTCAGCTTGGCGTCCAGGCCGCCGAGGCAGCCCATGACCGCCGACGGCGGATTGAAACTCTCGGCGACCATGCCGCACAGGTATTTGTCCCAAGCGTCCAGGTGCGGCAGGTCCGAGCGCAGCACCAGACGGTGGTGGGCGGCGGCGAGATCGCGGGCGAGGTCGGCGTAGCCCAGCTGGTTGGCCAGGTAGGCCATGTTGTAGACGTCGTCGAAGTCGGGGCTCGGGTAGGCCTTGTTGGCCCATTCGAAGTCGGCCTTCTGGAACGCCGCCGCGCTGCCTTCCAGGTCGTCGAGCTGGATCAGCGCCACGCCGCTCGCGCTCCAGACCTCCGACTCGGCGGCCGGGGCGTCCCGGTCGTTCGATTTGATCTGGTCTTCGGCCTGGAACAGCAGCTCCAGCGCCTTGCCCGCCTCGCGCTCAGAATCGAGGATCAGCGCCTCGACGCTCATGGCATGCACCCGGGCGTACCAGTCGGGTTCGGATGCCGCGGCGTGCTCGATCTCGGGCGCGACCGTGGTGTCGCCGCGGTCATAGCGGCTCTTCAAGGCGTCGATGCGCGCGATCTCGGCATAGCGTCTGTCGCCGGCCTTCGCGGCCTTGGCGGCCAGGAACCCGTTCCAACGATCGAACTGGTCGAACTCCGACTGATCGAGATAGATGGTCGCGGCGTAGTGTAGCCGGCGCAGCGCCTCGCGGCCGCCGGCGCGCGACGCGGCGCCGGCGAAGCGGTCCAGGTCGGCGAAGCTGGTCGCCGCCGCGCGGTGCTCGATCTCAGCGGCGAGCCGCCGGGCGCTGCTGTCAGCGGGCCCCGCCGGGGCGAGGCTGGGGATCAGGCCAACGAACAGCGCGACGGCGATCGCTGCAACAGCCCGACAACTCAAGGTTACAGCCCTCCAACCCGGGCGACCCCTAACACTCAATCCTTGAGCAAGGGCTTAACAGCACAGCTAATGAACCCGAGTATCGCTACTCTGCGTCGATCCGCGCCCCATCGGTGGGCCATTCGGCCGGATGGGTTCCCATTTTCACAACCGGGCGTTTCCAACGGGCGGGCGTCGCGCTGAGGCGAACACCGGGGCGCAGATGGCTCATCGGGCCATAGCCGCCGTTGCTGTTGATGAGGAAGCCGCGGATCTCGTCACCCTCCAGCTTTTGCGCCTGCTCCGCCCGCGCTTCGCCGGCGACGCCGAGACCGCGAACCCACATCCCGGTCTGGCAAAGCGACACCCGCACCAGGTAGCTGCCACCGTAGAGGGCGCGGCGTTGCAGGGCGATCAGGCTGCCGAACGCGGCCAGGAAGCCGGTGGTATAGTCGGTGAGCGCGCCAGGCTGCAGTTGGGGGCCCGTGACGCCGCCGTGGACGTGGGCCATGCCGGTCACCGTCTGCGCCAGCTGTTCCCAGCCGGCCCGTCCGCGCCAGGGCCCCTCGTGGCCATAGCAGTTGATCGAGGTGTAGACGAGGCCGGGCCGCAGCGCCGCGAGCTGGGCCGGGCCGAAGCCCATCCGCTCCATCGCCCCGGTGCGATAGCCCTGGGAGAAGACGTCCGCGCCGCGCAGCAGCTCGGCGAGGCGCGCGCGGCCGCCCTCGTCCTCGAGGTCGAGCCAGGCGGAGAGCTTGCCGTGGTTGGTGTCGGGCAGGAAGCCGGTCGAGGCGGGCAGCTTCGGCGAGGCCAGATAGAGCACGTCAGCGCCGTACTGGGCCAGGGTGCGCGCGCAGGCGGGGCCGGCCAGCACCCGCGTCAGGTCGAGCACGCGGATGCCGGACAGCGGCATGTCGCCCCCTGCCGGCATCGGTTCGGGCGGGCTGTCGCCGATCTTGATCACCTCGACCGGCGGATGCGCCGCGAGCTGGCGGCCCTGTTCGGAGGCGTCCCATTCCTGGGGCGTGCGGACGATCCCCGCGCAGCCGCGTTCGGCGGCGACGGCGTCCTCGATCTGCTGTGCGGTCCTGGCGCGGCAGGCAGCCTTGACCGCATCGGCGTTGGCCTCGCAGCCGAGCGCCTGCAGGATACGATCCGTACCCGGCGGAAAACTGGGGTGCAGCAGCACATGCCGGCCATCTTTGGTCGGATGGAACCCCAACACCCCGCTGCGCAACATGGCCGGATCGCGTAGCGGTGGGGCCTGATCGGGATCCTCGATCCGCACGAAGCTGTAGCTGGTCAGCGAAGCCGCCGCCTCCCGGGTGCTGACCGAGACCCTCTGCGTCTCGCCGGTGCGCAGCGTCCAAAGGTCGGCGGCCACCGCTCCGCCAGCCGCCAGCGCGGCGCTAACCGCCTCGTCGGCGGCGAAGCGGCTGGCGAGCGCCGTCGGACCCTCGTCGAAACTCACGAAGTCGGGCCGTTCGCGCCCGTAGAGCCCCATGAGCTGGGCGAGCGCCGTTTCCGTCAGCGACATGCCATCCTCCCGCCTATCGTGTCAGGCCATGATCGTGCAACGCGCGCCTGGAGGCTACTCTGGATGCGGGCCGCACCAGCCGGGCAGGTAGCCGGCGTCCTCCGATTTCGCCAGCGACATCGCCTTCTCCAGCGCCGCCGAGAAGTGGGTCTCGATCTGCTTGGCGCGGACCCGGGTGCGCAGGAAGTCGGCCCAAAGGAACTCGCTGAACGGCGTGGTGTCCTTGGCGAACCCGCCGGCTCGGCGCAGCTCGCCGGCGAGGCTGCGATAAGGATCGTCGGCCAGCGCGCTGATCTGCTTAGGAATTGCGTCGAAGTCGCGCCGCTTCCCCTCCGCGTCGTAGGGGTGGCACCAGGCGCGGTTGTCGAGGAAGGTCCAGAACGAGACCTTGCCCAGCGGGCTGAGGTCGACCAGCACCGTCACCAACACCTCAGCCTGTCCGGCCTGGTGCAGGGCGAGCGCTAGGTGGTGATGGTCGAGCACGAAATGCCGCCCCTTTGGACCCAGCACCGTCGGGATCATGTGGCTGCCCAGGAACCGGCCGGCGCCCTTGTCCGACCGATCGGCCCACTCGCGTCGCTTCTCGGCCACCTCGCGGTAGCCGACGGTCATCTGCGTAGGTCGCAAATCGCCGATCTTGATCGTCGTCAGGATGGGTTCGCGCGGGGTCATGGCTTGGCCACTCTCGATTGTCGCCGTCAGTGCTTCACGATGGCCTCGAACGGCGTCACAGTCACGGCCGAATGGAAGCCGCCCTCGCCAGAGTCGCGATCAACCTCAGTTGCGCCCTCGTCGCTGGCGCGCTGGTCGGGGCGGAGCGCAGCTACAACGGCCGCACCGCCGGCTTTCGCACCAACGCCCTGGTAGCGCTGGCGGCGGCCGGCGCGATGACGATTTCGCTGCAGCCACAGTTCATCTCCGGCGCGGCGGCGATCGGCGTGCCCTTTATCGACCCGATCCCCCAGACCGCCCAAGGGGTGATGACCGGCGTCGGCTTCCTGGGCGCGGGCGTCATCTTCAAGGAAGGTGTCAGCGTCCAGGGCCTGACGACCGCCGCCTGCGTCTGGGCGGTCGCCGCCGTTGGCCTGCTGTTCGGCGTCGGGATGCTCGGCCCGGGCGCGCTGCTGACCTTGTTCATCCTGGTCGTGCTGATCGGCCTGCGCGCGGTGGAGAGTGTGTTGCCGCATAAGGTCTATGCCCTGGCGACCTTCGTGTTCGACGGCGACCACAGGCCGGACCAGGAGGCGCTGCAGACCATCCTCGGCCAGCACGACGTCAAGCTCTACGACGTCAGCTACGCCTTACGATCCCAAGGCAAGCTATTCGAGTACACCGCCAATCTCGTCACCACCAACGAGTCGAGCTTGCGGGGGCTGGCCGACCGGCTCAAGGAGACGACCGGGCTGATCGAGTTCAGCATGGCCAAGCTCAGCCGCTAGGGATCGCCGCTCGATGCGTTTGTATGCGCCCGTCATCGCCCTCGCCTTGCTCACCGTCGGGGGCTGCAGCCGTGCCGATACACCCAAGGCGCCAGAGCAGGCGCCGATCGTCGACCGGGCCTGGGTGGAGCTGACCGACCGCGGCGCCGAGGCGAGGCTGATCACCTCGACGGGGGCCTGCCCGGCGACGTCCATCGACGGCAAGCTGACGCCAATGACTCAGCGCGCCGGTCCGAGCGCCGATTTTCCGCTGACCGTCTGCCAGCTGCCGCTGCCGAAAGCGGCTCAGCGCGCCTCGGTGCGCGGGATCGCCCTGCCGCTGCCGAGCGCCGCGCCCCGGCGCATCCTGATCTTCGGCGACACCGGCTGCCGGCTGAAGGGCCGCGAGGTTCAGGACTGCGACGACCCGAACCACTGGCCGTTCGCGGTGGTTTCGCGCCTTGCCGCCGCCCATCACCCGGACCTGGTGGTCCACGTCGGCGACTACTACTACCGCGAGAGCCCCTGCCCCGCCGGCCGCGCCGGCTGCGCCGGCAGTCCTTGGGGCGACAACTGGAACAGCTGGAACGCCGACTTCTTCCAGCCGGCCGAACCGCTGCTGCGCGCCGCGCCGTGGGTGATGGTGCGCGGCAACCACGAGGACTGCCAGCGCGGCGGCCCAGGCTGGTTCATGCTGCTCGACGCCGCCACCACGCCGCTGAGCTGTCCGGCCGATAGCGCGCCGATGATGATCGACGTCGGCGGGCTGCAGTTCTACGTGCTCGACAGCTCCGGCACCGAGGATCGCAGCGCGCCGCCGGCCGCGGTGGCCGCCTTCGCCAGCCAGCTGGACGCTCTCAAGACCACGCCCCCGACGGCGCCGGCCTGGATCATCACCCACCGGCCGATCTGGGGCATGGTCCCGGTCCCGACCGGACTGCTGGAGCTGCCGATCAACGCCACTGAACAGGCGGCGGCGAAGGGGCGAGACCTGAGCGGCGTACAGATGGTGGTCAGCGGCCACATCCATCACTTCGCCAGCTTCTCGTTCGCCGGTGACCGCCCGCCGCAGCTGATCGTCGGCACCGGCGGCGACGTCGGCGAACTTGGCGACAGCCCGCGGTTCCTGGACAACGGCGTCAGCCTCGACGGCATGAGCGCCAAGCGCTTCGGCTTCGACCGTTACGGCTTCCTGCTGCTGGAGAAGAGCGGCGGCGATTGGGCCGGCGCTTTCTACGATGTGCGCGACAAGCCCATCGCCACCTGCAAGCTCACCGGCCGGACGCTGGCTTGCCGGGCGGCGGCGAACTAGGCGACATCGTCCGTGATCCTCGAGATCGGTCCGCGCCCCTACGTCGCCACGGCCCGTCCGGAAGACTCCCTGTTCTTCGCCACCGATCCTGCCGCTTCGGCGCCGGATGGCATTCGCGCCCTGCGCTCACTTGGCGCGCTGTGGCGCGCGCTTGGCCGGGCCGATGTCGAGCTGATCGTCTGCCACCCGACCTTCTCGGCGCCCTGGGGCTTGCGCGCGCTCGGCCGGGCGATCTTCTCCTGGCGCTTCCTGAAGGGGCGCTCGCCGTTGATCCGGGCGTTCGCGCCGGAGCTGCTGCGCTGGCGCGGCCGCGCGCCGATCGTGGTCGTCGACCACGAGGACCTGCCGGTGATCAACCGCGACAACCTGTTCCTGCTCGACCGCTGCGCGCTGTGGTTCAAGCGCGAGCTGCCGGTCGACCACTGGCGCGTGTTCCTGAAAACCGCCCACCCGCAGCTGCCGACGCCGCGCTTCCGGATGGCCGAGCCGCAGCGTCGGCGGGTGGAGAAGCTGCGTCCGATCTCGATCGGCCTGCCGACCCGCACCGAGGGCCTGCCCCCACCGCCGCAGGCCAAGACCGCCGACATCTTCTTCCTGGCCCGCGTCGCCGACTCCTCGACCGCCAGGGCGCGGGGCCTTGCCGAGCTGCGGGCGCTGGCCGATCAGGGCGTGGTGGTCGACATCCCGGACGGAAACCTGCCTCGGCCGGAGTTCTACCGCCGCTGCGCCGCCGCCCATCTGGTCTGGTCGCCGGAAGGCCTTGGCTGGGACTGCTTCCGGCACTACGAGGCGCTGGCCTGCGGGACCGCGCCGATGATCAACCAGCCCCAGATCGACCGCCACGCCCCGCTGATCGCCGGCCAGCACGCGCTCTACTACGACCCCGAACCGGGCGGCCTGACCCGCGCCGTTCTGGCGGCGCTGCAGGACAAGGCCGCGTTGGCGCGGATCGCCGAGGCCGGGCGGGCGCACGTGATGGCGCACCACACGCCCGAGGCGCTGGCGCGGTACGTGGTGGAGACGGCGCGAGCCCAGACAGGCCGTTGACAGCGACTCAGTCAGACCCTGTTCAGCCGGGCGTCGCGGCCGTTGCGGCCTGGCTCTTTGACATCGTGAAAAGCAAGGATTGCCGCGCTTCGGCGTAGGCGCGCACGAACGTGCTGTTCGCCGTGATCCGGCCGTCCGAAACTATGGATTTTCAAAAGTTATCCACAGGCCATTCGGGGTGTTTTTGTCCGATAGACCGGCGCGCTACCGGCCCGCCGCTTCGAAGGCGGTGACCAGCGACCGCCCTTCGCCGCCCGCCGCGACCGTGATCCTCCCACCCAACGGCTCTTCGTCGATCAGCCGCCGCACCAGCGCCTGGTCCTCCGCCGCGGCGATGATCCGTGACCCGTCGGCCGTCCGTCCGAGCACCACGGCCCGGGGTTCGGCACCGGAATAGTCGATGGTGTAGGTCTCGACGTCGGCCTCGCCGGCGTAGCCGGGCGCCAGCGCCGGGGCGACCCAGGCGTTGACCTCATCCTGCAGCGGCTTGCTGTCGAAGCCGCGCCACGCGGCCGGCGCGGTCGAATAGACCCCGACCGAGTATTTCGACAGAAAGCCGCCGTTGGCGCCGACCAGGCCCTTGGCGCCCGGGTGGGTGCGCAGCCAGCGGACCATGCTAGCGATAGCGTGCATCGAGTAGTTGTTGCCCGCCCCGCCGAAGAACGGCAGGCCGCCGGTGACGGTCAGGCCGCGCGGATCGTCGGACGCCAGGCCCAGTTCGTCGCAGATGTTGAACACCGCGATCGGAAAGCAGCTGTAGAGGTCGAACGCGCCGACATCCGCGAGCGAAGCGCCGGCCACGTCCAGCGCCTTGCGGACGGCCATGGCGGATGCGGGGCTGTGGGCCAGGTCCTGCCGCTCGACCACCGTGCGCTCCTTCACGTCGGCGCCGCCCAAGAGATAGACCCAGCGGTCTTCCGGCACGCCGAGCGCGCGAGCCTTGCCGACCGAGGTCAGCAGCACCGCGGCGCCCTGGTTGGCCTGGTCGCGCGCCACCATCCGGCGCGGGAACGGATCGGAGGTCAGCCGGTTCTCGGGCGTGATCGCCGCCAGGTCCTCGGCCGAGCGCGCTTCGGGCGACATCGCGTGCGGATTGCCGGCGGCGACGCGTGTGAACGGCGCGAACAGCCGGCCCATCTCCAGCCGATAGGCTGCGCGATCCTGGCCGCGCTGGGCGCGGCGGGCGTTCTCGAACAGGGCGTAGATCTGGATCGGCGTGCGGGCGCCGTGCGTGGCGATGTCGCGGGTGAGCAGGCCCTCGCCGCCGAAGCCGCGGTCCTCCAGCTCGCCCTCGACCTGCTCGGCCCAGTCGCGGGTCTCGCCGCGGCTGGTGAGATGGCGCACGGTGGAGATGCTCTCCGAGCCAACCAACAGCACCAGCTGCGCCTCACCGGCGGCGATGACGTGGGCGAACTCGTTGACCAGGTGCTGCGGCCCCTGCCCGCCGACCACTTCCAGGATCGCCCGCCAGGGCGCCGCGCCGATACGCTGGCCGACCGAGCGCGGCAGGTTGTTCGAGGCCCCGAACGGCGGCCGCGCGTTCGGGCCGGAGATCTCGAACTGGCGGATCGCGGCGATGACGTCGATCTCGGCGGCCAGGTTCGGCGCGCCGGCGTCAGCCAGCGCCGCGGCGGCGGCCTTGGCGGCAAGCGCCACCGGCGAGAGCGCGGCATAGTCGGCCGCGTCGATCCGCTCCGAGGCCTCGCCGACGCCAATCAGGATCGGGGTGTTATCCTGGGTGTTGTCCCGGGCGCTCATTGGACTGCTCCGTTTTCGGCTGTAAGGCGACGCTGGGTTAGCCTTGCGTCCACCCCTGGCCGGGGCTCTAGTTTCTACAACGACGCGCGTTGTCGACGATGAACCACGGGGAAACGCAAGTGGCCACGATCGCGGCCGAGGACCTGACGGCGCTGACCGACTCGCTGCATCGCCTGCTGCAGGACCGGAGCGCGGAGGCCGACGTGCGGCGCACGATGGAGACGCCGTCGGGCTACGATCCCGAGCTGTGGCGCCAGCTGGCCGAAATGGGCGTGGTTGGCCTCGTGATCGACGAGGCCTACGGCGGCGTCGGCGCGGGGGCGGTGGAGCTGGAGCGGGTGATGGAGGAGGCCGGCGGCGCCCTGCTCTGCGCGCCGCTGATCTCCAGCGCGGTGCTGGCGGCCGGCCTGATCCACGCGCTCGGCGACGAGCCGACCAAGACCCGGCTCTTGCCGTCGATCGCCGACGGCTCGCGCATCGCCACGGTCGCCCTGGCCGGCGCCAACGGCGGCTGGACTGCGGACGACGTGGCGGTGACAGCCGCCGCCGCCGCCGGCGATGGCTGGACGCTGTCTGGCGCCGCCTCGTTCGTCACCCACGGCCAGGTCGCGGACGTGATCCTGGTCGTCGCCAAGGCGCCGGACGGCCTGGTGGTGTTCGAGGTCGAGCCGCCCGCCACCGGTCTGACCATCAAGCCGCTGCCAACCTTCGACCACAGCCTGCGCCTCGCCGAACTCAGCTTCACGGCGACGCCGGCCAGACGACTGCCCGCGACAGGTCCGGCCTGGGCGGCGGTCGAAGCTGCGCTGGACCTAGTGCGCGTCGCCCTGGCCGGCGAGCAGGCCGGCGGGGCAAAGCGGACACTGGAGTTCACCGTCGACTACGCCAAGACCCGCGCCCAGTTCGGCCGGCTGATCGGCAGCTTCCAGGCGATCAAGCACATGGCCGCCGACCTGTTGCTCGAGAGCGAGAGCGCCACCTCGGCCGCCCGCGCCGCCGCCCGCAGCCTCGCCGACGCCGACAAGGGCGCACCGGCCGCGATCAGTCTCGCCGCCTTTGCCTGCGCCGACGCCTTCTCGACGATCACCGCGACCGCGATCCAGATGCACGGCGGCATCGCCTTTACCTGGGCTCATCCCGCCCACCTCTACCTGCGCCGCGCCCGCGCCGACGCCCAGCTGTTCGGCTCGCCCGCCGCCTATCGCGAGCGCTATCTAGAAGCGTTGGGAGCCTGAGATGGCCGATGGAAACGCCGTGTCCGATAACGCCCTGCGCGACGAGGTCCGCGGCTGGCTGGCCGACAACTGGAAGGGCCTGCCAAAGCCCCAACCCGGTCCGGGCGGCGCGGGGTGGGGCATCTCGCCGCAACACAAGGCCTGGCTGGAGCAGGTGGTCGATGCGCGCTGGGCCGCGCTGCGCTGGCCGAGCGAGTGGTTCGGCCGCGGCCTGCCGGACGCCCAGGCCCGCATCGTCGAGCGCGAATTCGCCGCCGTCGGCGCGCCCGGGACCGGCCAGGACCGCACCAACCTCTGGGCCAACACCGCGCTCGCCCACGCCAGTCCCACGTTCAAGGCCAAGATCGTGCCGGCGCTGCTGAAGAGCCAGGTGAACATGTGCCTGCTCTATTCCGAGCCGGGCGCCGGGTCCGACCTCGCCGGCATCCGCACCCGCGCCGATCGCCAGGGCGACCACTTCGTCGTCAACGGCCAGAAGGTCTGGACCAGCGGCGCAGCCACGGCCGACTACGGGATGTTGATCGCCCGCACCGACTGGGACGTCCCCAAGCACCGCGGCATCAGCTTCTTCTTCTGTCCGATGAAGCAGCCCGGCGTCGAAGTGCGGCCGCTGCATCAGATCACCGGCGAGAGCCACTTCAACGAGGTGTTCATCACCGACGCCATCGTGCCGGCGGAGAACCTGCTGGGTCCGCTGGGCGGCGGCTGGGGCGTGCTGCAGACCGCGCTGGCCTACGAGCGCTCGGTGATGGGCGACGGCGCCCGCGGCCCGCGCAGCGGCGTCGCCGAGGCCACGAACGAAGAGCCGCTGATCGCCCTGGCCCGCGAAGCCGGGGTGCTCGACGATCCCGTGATCCGCCAGGAGATCGCCAAGGCGATCGCCTACAAGAAGCTCAACGCGCTCAACAACGCCCGCGCCAAGGCCGACCTCAGCCAGGGGACCTCGTCGTCGATCATGAGCCTCGGCAAGCTGGCGATGAGCCGCATCCTGCACGAGGAAGCGCGGGTGCGGACCCTGATCCTGGGCGCCGGCTCGCTGCTGGAAGGCAAGGACTACCCGCGCGCCGAGGACGCCAACTTCCTCACCCTCAACGCCTACTTCACCTCGATCGGCGGCGGCACCGACCAGATCCAGCGCAACATCATTGGCGAACGCGTGCTGGGCCTGCCGAAGGAGCCGGAGGTCGACCGCGACGCGCCGTTCCGGCAGGTGCGCGGGAATACCTAGGCGCTGCCGCTCGGGGTCGATGCATGGCCATCTAGCGGGCTCTCAATGATGCCGAAAAGGGGACCGTCTCGGAAGGTCTGCGGGCTATCGCCGAACTGCTTGGTCCCGATCTCCCGGCCGATGCTGAGGGCCTTCACGGATCGAGCGTGTCGTTCGCGGTCAGCAACCGATCACGGCGGTCACGGCGCTGCGCCTGGCGCGCGTCTTCGGGACGAGTCCGCAGTTCTGCATGAACCTCCAGACCTCACACGACTTCTCGGTCACCGCCAACGCCAAGCGCGACGAGCTCGCGAAGATCCAGTCGCTGGAGACGGCCTAGGGCGCGGCGTCCCTACCGGCTCCCCTGCCCGTCGTCCGCCTTCACGAAGGTGCCGGTGACGAACTCGGACGAGGGCGAGACCAGGAACAGCAGCGTCGAGTCGAGTTGGGCCGGGTCGCCAAGGCGCTTGCGCGGAAACGACTGGGTGATGTCGCCGATGCGCTGCAGCATGCCGTCCATCATCTCCGAGGCGAAGGCGCCGGGCGCGATGGCGTTGACGTTGATGTTGTAGCGCGCCCACTCGACGGCCAGCGCCTCGGTCATGCGGATGATCGCCGCCTTGGTGATCGAGTAGAGCGCCGCCCCGTTGCCGCCGTAGCTGAACGCGCCGACCGAGGAGATGTTGACCATCCGGCCGGGCAGCTGCTGGTCGATCAGCCGGCGCGCCACCTCGCAGGAGAGGACAATGGGCCCGCGCAGATTGGTGTCGAGCACCCGGTCGATCAGGTCGAGCGACATCTTGTGCGCCCGCTGGGCGTCCGGAATGCCGGCGTTGTTGACCAGGATGGAGACGGGGCCGAGCTTCGCCTCCACCTCGCCCACCACCGCGATGCACCGCTCGGCGTCCATGACGTCGAGGGCGAAGGGTTCGGCCACGCCGCCCGCCTCGCGGATCTCGCGGCACACCTGCTCGAGCTTTTCCACGCGCCGGGCGGCCAGCGCCACCTTCGCCCCGGCCGCCGCCAGCGTCTTGGCGAACCGCAGGCCCAGCCCCGACGAGGCGCCCGTCACCAGCGCGGTCTGGCCGGTAAGGTCGATGGAGAAGTTGGGGGTGGGGTAAGTCATCGTTCGCTCGCTCCCTGGCGTTATGCAAGCCTTCTACGGGGAAGTGCGCCCGAGGGTCGACTGTTGGCTGATTGACCTCGCGGGTCCCGCCCTGGCGACCACTCCGAGAAGAGCCAATAAGTCCTCTTTAACAACTGACCGCCGCCTCGTAAGGTTGGCGCGCCACGTGACACGAGCCAGCGGAGCGAGAGATGACCGACACCCCGGCGCCAGGACAGGTCCACCACCAGCGGGAGGGCCACATCCTCAAGGTCATCATCGACAATCCCGCCAAGCGAAACGCATTCGACCCCGAGATGATGGCCCAGCTCTCCGACGCACTCACCCTGCTCGACCGCGATGACGACCTCTGGGTCGGCGTGCTCTGCGCGGTCGGCGACAACTTCACCGCCGGACTCGACATGCCGAAGTTCTTCGGCGCAACAGCCAAGCCGACGCCGCGCACGGAGGGCAATGTCGATCCGTTCGGCATGGGCGTGAAATGCCGCAAGCCGATCGTCACCGCGGTCCAGGGCATCACCTTCACGGTCGGGATCGAGATGGCGCTGGCGGGCGACATCGTGGTCGCGGCCGACGACTGCCGGTTCTGCCAGATGGAGGCTAAGCGCGGCATCGCCCCGCTGGGCGGCGCACACTATCGCTACATCAGCCGCGCCGGCTGGGGCAACGCCATGTACCACCTGATGCTCTGCGACGAGTTCTCCGCCGCCGAGGCCTATCGGATCGGGCTAGTGCAGGAGGTCGTGCCAGCCGGCCAGCAGGTCGAGCGGGCGATGGAGATCGCCCGACTCATCGCCGCCAACGCCCCGCTCGGTGTCCAGGTCACCAAGGAGGCCGGACGCACCTATACCGAAGCCGGCGAGGCCGCCGCGATCGCGGCCGTGCCGACGATTCGCGAGCGGGTGATGCAGACCGCGGATGCCGCCGAGGGCATCACGTCGTTCGTCGAGCGCCGCGCGGCGGTGTTCCAGGGGCGCTGACGGCGCCGGATTCGCGCCACAGGCGACTCAAAGGCTCGACGCGGCCACGCGCCCGGCTAAGGTGAACCCAGCCGCCCGCGAGAGGCGGACGGGGAGCTGACGAATGGATGGGCCTTCGCCCTTCGAAAGCTTGAGCGCGGCGCGGCCGCTGGCCGGGATCGGCGTCGCGGAGCTGAGCGCCGGCGTCGCTGTGCGCTATTGCGGCCGTCTGTTCGCCAGGCTGGGCGCCACCGTCGTGCGGGCCGGTGGCCAGCACGACGTCGAGCCGCCCTTCGCGGAATGGCTGGATCAGGGCAAGCAGGTCGTCGCGTCCGCCAACGAAGCGCTGGCGGCTCTGGGCCACGACGACGTGGAACACCGCCTCGCCGTCGCCGGCCAGACCAAGGCCGAGATCGCCGGCGCCGAGGCGCGGCTAGCCGGGCTGCCCGATCGCCCGACCCTGCTGGCGATCGGCTGGTTCGATCCGCGCGGCGCCTACGGCGACTGGCGCGCCAACGATCCGCTGATGCAGGCGATGACCGGCATCGCCTACAGCTTCGGCGAGGTCGAAGGGCCGCCGATTCTGCCACAAGGCGTGGCGCCGCAGATCCTCGGCGGCCTGACGGGCTTCATCGCCGGCCTCGCCAGCGTGTTCGACCGGACACGACGCATCCGCCGTATCGAGGCCAGCATCTTCGAGGCGGCGCTCTGCTTCACCGAGACCGGCGCGGTGGGCACGGCGGCGCTTGGCTACGAGGCGCACCGGCTCGGCGTGAACCGCTTCTCGCCCACCTGCCCCTGCAACTTCTACCGCACCACCGACGGCTACATCGGCGTCACCGCCCTCACCCCGGCGCAGTGGCTGGCGCTGACGAAGCTGATCGGACGCCCGGACCTGGCCATTGAGCCAGAGCTGGCGACGTCCCTGCAGCGGATCGCGGTCGGCGCTCGGGTCGATGCAGCGCTGGCGCCGATCTTCGCCCAGCGCTCGACCGATTACTGGGTCGAGCGGGGCGATGCGCTGCGCATCCCGATCACGCCGGCGCCGACGCCGCTGGAGCTGCCGGACGTGCCGCATTGGCGGGATCGGGGCGCGTTCGAGCCGCTGGCGAGCGGCGCACAGGCCCCGGCCTTGCCGATCCGCTTCACCTTCGAGGGCGCGCGCAAGGTCAAGCCGCACGGCGGACCGGCCGGGCCGCTCGATGGCGTGCGCGTGGCCGATTTCAGCATGGGCTGGGCCGGGCCGCTTGCCGCCCGGTATCTTGGCGATCTGGGCGCCGACGTGCTGAAGATCGAGTCCGCCGCCAAACCCGACTGGTGGCGCGGCTGGGACCCGCACCCGGATGTCTATCCGCCGCCGATGGAGCTGCCGCGCAACTTCATGTGCGTGAACCGCGCCAAGCGCGGTCTGGATCTCGATCTGGCCAACCCCGAGGATCATCGCGCCGCCGAGGAGATCGTCCGCCTGGCCGACATAGTGCTCGACAACCAGGGCCCCGGTGTGATGGCGAAGCTGGGCCTCGGACCCAGCGACCAGCGACGGCTCAATCCCGCGGTGATCTCCCTCTCCATGCCGCCGTTCGGCCGCGACGGGCCGCTGTCGGGCCTGCGCGCCTACGGTTCGACGGTGGAGCAGGCCTGCGGCATGCCGTTCGTCAACGGCCACGACGGCTGGGGGCCCGTCCACCAGCACGTCGCCTACGGCGATCCGGTCGCCGGCCTCTACGCCGCCGCCGCCGCTCTGGTCGGGCTCTACGCCCGCGAACGGCTGGGCGGCGGCGACATCGAGCTGTGCCAGGTCGAGTGCCTGTTCCAGCTCGGCGCGGCGTCGATCATCGCCGAGCAGGCGGCGGGCAAGCGCCTGCCGCAGACCGGCTCGCGCCGCGCCGGCATGGCGCCCTGCTGCGTGGTCCGGGCGCTGGGCGGCGCCGAAGCCTGGCTGACCGTCGCGGTCGACAGCGACGAGTCTTGGAAGGCGCTTGCGCGCCTCATCGGCCGCGATGACCTGGCCAGCGATCCAGCGCTGGCCACTCTGGCCGGTCGTAAAGCGCGCGAGGCCGAGCTGGAGGCCGCCATCGCCGCCTGGGCGGCCGATCGTGACCCCCGCGCGGCGGCCGAGGCGCTGCAGGCCGCCGGCGTGGCAGCCGCGCCGGTGATCGCCGTGCACGACCTGTTTCCCGACCCGCATCTGCAGGATTGCGGCTATTGGGCCGTACAGTATCGACGCTACATCGAAGATCACTTCACGCCGCAGCCGCCATTCCGCTACGACGGGGAGCGCCCGAAGTTCACCCGTGCCGCGCCCCTGTTGGGGGAACACACCGAGGAGGTGCTTGCGGAACTGGGCATTGAGCATCGGGCCGGTTAGCTGTGCGTCGCGCTCCGAGGGACATCCGTTGAAAAAGCTGCTGATCGCCAACCGTGGCGAGATCGCCATCCGCATCGCCCGCACCGCCGCCGAGATGGGCATCGCCACCGTCGCGGTGTACGCCGAGGACGACGCCGACTCGCTGCACGCGCGGCGGGCCGACGCTGCCGTGGCGCTGAAGGGCGTCGGCGCCGCCGCCTATCTCGACATGTCCCAGATCGTCGTCTTGGCGCAGAAGGCCGGCTGCGACGCGGTGCATCCCGGCTACGGCTTCCTGAGCGAGAACGCCACGTTCGCCCAGGACTGCGCCGACGCCGGGCTGACCTTCGTCGGCCCCGTCCCGGCGACCCTCGCCCTGTTCGGCGACAAGACCGCGGCGCTGGGGCTTGCCAGCCGCCTGGACATCCCCACCCTGCCCGGCACCGGCGGAAGGACGTCGCTGGACGAGGCCGGCGCCTTCCTCGCCTCGCTGGGTGAAAGCGGCGCCGTCATGCTCAAGGCGCTAGCCGGCGGCGGCGGGCGCGGCATGCGGCCGGTGATGCGCCCCGCGGACCTCGCCGAAGCGTTCGCGCGCTGCGCCTCCGAGGCCAAGGCGGCGTTTGGCGACGGCGGGCTCTACGTCGAGCAGTTCTTCCCGAAGGCGCGCCACGTCGAAGTGCAGATCGTCGGCGACGGCAGCGGGGCCGTGGTCCATCTCTGGGACCGCGAATGCAGCCTGCAGCGCCAGCGCCAGAAGCTGGTCGAGATCGCGCCGGCGATCGGCGTCGATGACGCCGTGCGCGCCGCGCTACAGGCGGCGGCGGTGAAGATGGCCTATGCGGCCGGCTACAAGAGCCTCGGCACCATCGAGTTCCTGGTCAACCAGGCCGAGGGCGAGCCGCGCTTCGCCTTCATCGAAGCCAACCCGCGGCTGCAGGTGGAGCACACCGTGACCGAGGGCGTCACCGGCCTCGACCTCGTGCGGCTGCAGCTCGAGATCGCCGGCGGCGCGACCCTGGCGAGCGTGGGCCTCGGCAAACAGAGCGCCGTTCCGGCCGCGTACGGCGTCGCCATCGAGGCGCGGGTCAATCTCGAGACCATGACCGCAGACGGCAATGCGCGGCCGACCGGCGGCGTGCTGGACGCCTACGAGCCGCCATCGGGCGCCGGCATTCGCGTCGATGGCTTCGGCTACAGCGGCTACCGCACCAGCGTGCGCTACGACTCCCTGCTGGCCAAGGTAATCGTGCATGCCGACACCCTGCCCGCCGCCGCCGAAAAGTCGTGCCGCGCGCTCGGCGATTTTCGCCTGACCGGCGCCGCCAGCAACATCCCGTTCCTCCAGGCGCTGACACGGCGCCTCGCGGCGGGCGAGAGCGACATCCACACCCGCTTCGTCGAGGAGCACATCGGCGAGCTCGTCGCCGAGGCGGCGGCCGTGGAAGCGGCGGCCAAGGCGCAGGTTGAGGCGGCGTCGAAAGCGGCGGCAGACGCGGCGGCCAGGGCGGAAGCCAAGGTGAAGGCCGACGCAGCGGCGAAGGCGCAGGCCGAGCAGGAGGCCCGGGCCGAGGCGGCGGCCAAGGCGGTCGCTGACGCGCGGGCCGAGGCGGTCGCGAGGGCGGAAGCTGAGGAGAAGGCCAGAGCGGCGGCTGAAGCGGCGGCTAAGGCGAAGGCCGAGGCCGCGGCAAAGGCGGCGGCGGAACAAGCGACGGCGGCCGAAGCAGCGGCCGTTGAAGCTGCGGCCCGAGAGGCGGCAGCGGCCGAAGCTGCGACCTGGGACGCGGCGGCCAGGGTGGCTGCGGCGGCGGAGGCGGCCGCCATCGCAGCGGCGGCCGAAGCGGAGCCGGAGCTGGTGCTGGAACAATCCGCCGTCGTCGCGCCTGTGCTCCAGCGCCGCGCCGGGGCCAGGATCGACGGCGTCGATCCGCTGGCGGTGTTGGCGCACGGCAAGAACAGCGGCGAGCCGGCCCAGGCCGTCGCGACCGCGCCCATACCACTCGCGCTCGGCGACGTCGTCGGGCCTGAGGGAACCTCGGCGCTGCGCGCGCCGCTGCAGGGCACCATCGTCAGCCTCGCGGTCGAGCCCGGCGAGGCGGTCCGCGTCGGCCAGGCGGTGGCGATCATGGAATCGATGAAGATGGAGCATGTGATCGCCGCCCACGTTTCCGGCCACGTCCGCGCATTCACCGTCGCGCCGGGCGACACGGTGTTCGAGGACCATCCCCTCGCCTTCATCGAGGAAGCCGACATCGGCGAAGCCGGCGTCCAAGAGGCCGAGAACGTCGATCTCGCTCACACCCGCCCCGACCTGGCGCAGGTCAACGAACGCCACGCCAAGACCCTCGACGCCGCCCGGCCGGACGCCGTGGCCCGCCGTCGCAAGACCGGCCAGCGCACGACGCGCGAGAACATCGACGACCTGCTCGATCCAGGCAGTTTCGTCGAATACGGCGCGCTGACCGTGGCCGCCCGCCGGCGGCGCCACTCGCTCGAGGAGCTGATCGACACCACCCCGGCCGACGGCCTGGTGATGGGCCTGGGCCGGGTCAACGGCGACCTGGTCGGCGAGGACGCGGCCCGCTGCGCCGTAATGGCCTACGACTACACCGTGCTGGCCGGCACCCAGGGCGCCTACAACCACCACAAGATGGACCGGGTGATCGAGCTGGCCGAGCGCTGGATGCTACCGACCGTGTTCTTCTGCGAGGGCGGCGGCGGGCGGCCGGGCGACACCGAGGGCGGCGGCGGTGGCGGCACGCGCGGGTTCGAGGCGTGGGGCCGGATGAGCGCGCTCGCGCCCACCGTCGGCATCACCTCCGGCCGCTGCTTCGCCGGCAACGCCTCGGTGCTGGGCTGCTGCGACGTGATCATCGCCACCAAGGGCTCGAACATCGGCATGGGCGGCCCGGCGATGATCGAGGGCGGCGGCCTTGGCGTCTTCCGGCCGGAGGACATCGGCCCGGTGGAGGTGCAGGAGCCGAACGGCGTCATCGACATCCTGGTCGAGGACGAGGCGGCGGCCGTGGCGACCACCCGGCAGTATCTCTCCTATTTCCAGGGACCCGTCAGCGAGTGGGCGTGCGCCGACCAGCGCCATCTGCGCCGGATCATCCCGGAGAACCGCCTGCGGGTCTACGACATCCGCGAGCTGGTCGGCACGCTCGCCGACGCCGGCTCGGTGCTGGAAATCCGGCCCAAGTTCGGGACCACCATGGTCACCGCCCTGATCCGCGTCGAGGGCCGGCCGATGGGCGTGATCGCCAACAACCCCAAGGTTCTCGGCGGCGCGATCGACAGCGACGGCTCCGACAAGGCCGCGCGCTTCATGCAGATCTGCGAGGCCTACGACATCCCGATCCTCTCGCTCTCGGACACGCCAGGCATGATGGTCGGGCCGGAGGTCGAGAAGACCGCGCTGGTGCGGCACTGCTCGCGCCTGTTCATCATCGGCGCGAACCTCACCGTGCCGCTGCTCAGCGTGTTCCTGCGCAAGAGCTATGGCCTCGGCGCCCTGGCCATGACCGGCGGCAGCTACCAGAAGTCGGCCTTCGCAGTGGCCTGGCCCACCGGCGAGTTCGGCGGCATGGGGCTGGAGGGCTCGGTGAAGCTGGGCTACCGCAACGAACTGGCCGCCATCGCCGACCCCGCCGAGCGCCGCGCCAAGTTCGACCAGATGGTCGCCCAGGCCTACGAGGCCGGCAAGGCGCTGAACCGCGCCACCAGCTTCTTCATCGACGACGTGATCGATCCCGCCGACACCCGCCGCTGGATCATGGGCGCGCTGAAGAGCCTGCCGCCGGTCCCGAAGCGCACCCAGAAGAAGCTCCGCTGGATCGATGCCTGGTGAGCCGGCCCGGGCCGGTCGGCGGCCCAGGACTCGGCGACTGTCATGAAACTGTGAAGGCCCTCCCCTAGCGTTGGATCGTGGGCCCTGGGGCCGTGGGGACCGATCATGACCGATATGGCAATGCCAGCCGCCGCCGAACCGAGACCTGGCGCGCCCAAACTGGACGAGAAACCGCACGCGGCGACGCGGATCGTGTTCCTCTTGGCGCTGATCGCGGGCATCGGCTACTGCGTCTACGGCCTGCGCAGCGACATCGCCGGCGTCGGCGAAGTGGTCCACCTCGGCGTCTTCACCCTGCTCGGGATCGCGCTCACCATCGCGCTCGGCTTCGAGTTCGTGAACGGCTTCCACGACACCGCCAACGCCGTGGCGACGGTGATCTACACCCACAGCCTCAACCCGGTCGTGGCCGTGGTCTGGTCGGGCTTCTTCAACTTCCTGGGGGTGATCACCTCGAGCGGCGCGGTGGCCTACACCATCATCACCCTGCTGCCGGTCGAGCTGATTCTGCAGGTCGGCAACCAGGCCGGCTACGCGATGATCTTTGCCCTGTTGCTGGCGGCGATCATCTGGAACCTCGGCACCTGGTGGGTCGGGATCCCCAACTCCTCGTCGCACGCCCTGATCGGCTCGATCATGGGCGTGGGCCTCGCCAATCAGCTGATGGCCCCGGCGGGCAACGCCACGTCCGGCGTCGACTGGAACCAGGCGATCAACGTGTTCCAGGCGCTGCTGTTCAGTCCGCTGATCGGCTTCGTCGGCGCGGCCGGTCTGCTGCTGTTGATGAAGTTCGCGATCCGCGCTCCGGCGCTCTACCAGGAGCCCAAGACGGACGCGCCGCCGCCCGCCTGGATCCGCGGTCTGCTGATCCTCACCTGCACCGGCGTCTCCTTCGGCCACGGCGGCAACGACGGGCAGAAGGGCATGGGCCTGATCATGCTGATCCTGATCGGCGCCGCGCCAACGGCCTATGCGCTGAACCGCACCATGCCGGACAGCGCGATGCCGGCCTTCGTCTCCGGCGCCCAGGCCGCGCAGGCCGCGCTGGCCAAGCTCGCAGGCGCCCTGCCCGCCCCCACGATCGAGGCCGCCCGCACCACGGTCGGCGACGCCCTGCGCACCCGCAAGGTCGATGCGCCGCCGGTCTACGCGGCGCTCAGCGTGATTTCGGGCGACATCTCGCAGCAGGTCGCCCACTACCGGACGCTGAAGCTGGTCCCGGCCTCCGAGACGCCGAACCTGCGCAATGAAATGTACCTGGTCGGCGACGCCCTGCGGCTGATCGGCAAGGGTAAGACCAACCTCGACAAGCCGACTTCGGCCACGCTGAAATCGTTCCAGGGCACGCTCGAGAGCGGCACCCGCTTCATCCCGACCTGGGTCAAAGTCGGGGTCGCTATCGCGCTCGGCCTTGGCACCATGGTCGGCTGGAAGCGGATCGTGGTCACGGTCGGTGAGCGGATCGGCAAGACCCACCTCACCTACGCCCAGGGCGCGGCGGCCGAGATCGTCGCGGCCAGCACCATCCTGGCGGCGCAGTATTACGCCTTGCCGGTCTCGACGACGCATATCCTCTCCAGCGGCGTCGCCGGCACGATGGCGGCCAACGGTTCGGGCCTCCAGGGCGGCACGCTGCGCAACATCGCCCTGGCCTGGGTGATGACCTTGCCCGCCGCCATCCTGCTCGCCGGCGGTCTCTACTGGCTGCTGCGCATGGTGTTCGGCGGCTAGGAGCACTTCCCCTTTCGTCGCCCCAGCCAAGCGGCGGAGCCGCCACGAGCCGGGGCCGCTTGAGGCATGATCAGTACCAAAAAGTATCGAAGCCGTTTGACTCGAACAAATCATGAACATACGGATTGCGCATCCCTACGGAGGTGCGCTTTCGCCCAGCTGAGGCGCGATTTTACGAGGCGATCAGCATGCAAGATTCGCGCGACAAATATGGGTTCGAAATAGGCGGCTCTGGAGTCTCCGCCAGCAAGCACCTCGAAACCTATGTCGTCGAGACGCGTCTGTTACGGATCGTACTGCATGAAGGGATCGTGGAGTTCGACCGTAACGATCGAGTTCGCGATGATGGAGATCACCGGCTCCGAGGGCGACCCGCAACTTTACCAGTGCGGCTACAGCGGATCGGTCCCGATGAACCCCCGTTAGTCCGAAACGAAGACGTCCGCCGAGCGGCCTGCCCGGCGGACGTCGGCGCGGAACTCGGCCCAGCTAGTGCTGGACGCGTTGATCCGGGGTGATGCCGTTCGGCAGGCCGCCGCCGGGCCTGACCGGTGTGACGCCGATCGGGCGCACGCCAATCGGCCGGCCGATCGGACGAATGCCGATCGGATGCCCGATGATGCCGAGAGGTCCGCAGCGGCGGCGAGGCCACCTGTGGCAGCACCGGTAGCCGCGGTGGCAGGGATGGTAGATGATCCCGTGGATCCCGTGGGGGCCCGGCGGGATGCCGTTGACCACCACCGCCGCGGAGGCCGGAAGCTGCAGGGCCGCGACGCTGACGGCCATCGCGGCCGCAAGCCATAGTTTTTTCATGGGTTTCCTCCCCCGTTCGGGTCGAACGCCTCATGGCGTGCGCCAACTATGCCCCACTAAAGCTTCGACCACAACGCGAACATCTACTAGACTCGCCTCGTTCAACCGGAGCGGGGCGATGGGCGTCTTCGAGCAAACCCTGCGGTGGCGGCGGTGGAAAAGCCGGGCGACTGGCGCGTGGATCGCGGCGGTGCTGGCGCTCCAGTTCGCCGCGCTGGTGGTGTTCTGGCCGGCCCGCGCCGCCGCGCCGCAGCCGTCTGTCACGGCGCCGTTCACCGACGCCAGCTTCCAGGCCCTGCTGGCGCATGACCCCATGACCGGACAGCCGGTCGACACCGTTCAGGCGCTGCTGCCGCTGCTGCCGCGCGCGCTGCGGACGAACTTCACCCTGGTCTACGACAGCCGCAGTCCGTTCAAGGACCAGATCACCCCGGCCTCGCCGCGGGTGATCCTGTTCAGCGACGATGCGCGCTTCGTCCTCACGTTCATCGGCGACCCGGCGGCGCCTGGCCATGACCTGCTCGAGACCATGAGCTTCGATGACGCTGCCGCCGAGTTCAAGCTCAGCGCCTACGTCCTGCCGGCGGCCCGCCGCGCCGGCTGGAGTCCGTCGGCGGAGGCGGCGAACTGCGCCGGCTGCCACGGCGCCGACGCGCGGCCGATCTACGATTCCTATCCGCTTTGGCCGGGCTTCTACGGCTCGGTGCTCGACACCTTCTTCCGCGACAAGATCGGCCAGGCCGAGCTGAAGAAGTACCGCGCCTTCCTGGCCGGCCCGGCCAAGACCGGCGTCTACCGCGCGCTGGTGTTCCGCCCCGGCAGCCCGACGTCGCCCTATCTCGACCCGAGCCGGGCGCGCAAACATTCTGTGGAGGTCAGCCCGAAGGCCTTCCCCTTCCTGCCCAACACCCGCCTCGGCATGGCGCTGACCGAGCTCAACCGCGTCCGCATCTACCGCAAGCTGGCCGCCGCCCCCGGCTTCGCGGCGCACGAGAAGGACATTCTGGCTGAGTTGCTGGAGTGCCCTGAAGCGCCGCGGCCCAGCCGCGAGCGGGTGCGCGCCATCCAGACCGCGCTGGACGCCGAAAACGGCGCCCGGCTGAAGCGGCTCGGCGGCCAGCCGAACGATCCTGCGATCAGCATCTTCGGCATGGAGGAACTGAAGTTCGTCCACGCCCTGGCCGAGATCGACGACGTCGCCGCCCGCGCCGGCGCCGATCGCACCGACTGGTCGATGGCGCTGGAGCCGAAGTCCGCCGCCTACTTCGACGGCATCCTCAGCGGCATGGTCGGCCAGCGCAGCTACTATCTGAAGGAAGACCTGATCTACGAGCTGCTGGCCCACCTCGACCTGCGCGAGCCGGCGTTCATCCGCTACAGCGCCGAATACAGCGCCTTCGCCGACCAGGGCTATCCGTTCGGCAACCGCCCCTATCTGGACCTGGCGATCAAGGGCTGCGCGCTGCTGACCGGCGTGCGCGGCGGCCGGGCGGCGTAGAGCGTGCGCGACCCGAGCTGAACAGGCGCCCGCGGCCCGCGGCCCGGTGGCCGCGACTTCGCTTGACAAAATCGCGGCGGCAATCGAGTGCCGTCGCGGCGCTAGGCCCGGCGGTTCCGATTTCCTCCCGCACGAGCCTGCCGGTTGGGCGATTTGTATGTCGGATTCAGTCTCTGCGCGGCCGGACTCGAGTCCGGTTCCCGGCCGTCGCGCCGCGTTGAAGGACCGCACACGGCGCAGGGTCATGGCGGCCGCAAAGCACCTGTTCTCGACCTTCGGCTACGAGCAGACGACCATGCGCCAGATCGCCGCCGAGTGCGGGCTGTCGACGGGCGCTGTGTTCGCCAACTTCTCGGGCAAGTCCGAACTCTTCCTTGCGCTCGTCGTCGAGGATCGCGCCGCCGCCTACGAGGTAGCCGGCGAGACGCTGCGCGAACGCCTCGAGGACCCCGCCGCCCAGATCGAAGACGTGCTGAAGTCGGTGTTCGTAAGAGCCTACCGAAGTCGGGCCGCGAACGTCCCTTTCGTCCAGGTCGCCATGAGCGCGGCCTGGTCGACCGAGTTGGGCCCTCACATCCGCAACGTGCTCGCGCAATGGCCGCTCAGCGACCACATTTCGCAGGCGCTGGCCGCCGCGGTCGACCGCGGCCAGATCTCTGCCGACGCAAACATCGCCCTTCTCAGTCAGATGCTGTGGGACGCCGCGTTGGGCATGATCCCTCACGCGGTGTTCGACGGCTGGCCCGCCGAACAACTCGCCGAGCGGCTCAGAGAAAAGGTTCGCGCGATCCTGGCCGGCTCGCGCCTGTAGGCGGCACTGGCCCGGCCTTGGCCGTTCGACCGAGGCCGGTAGCGAGCCGATCCCTGCGTAGGCGCTTGCCCTGCCACTTGCGGGTGGCCGCCTAGCCCCTTATCAGGTCAGCCCAGCAGGTGAGGTGGCCGAGCGGCTGAAGGCACTGGTTTGCTAAATCAGCGTGGGTTAACCCCCACCGTGGGTTCGAATCCCACCCTCACCGCCACTACCTTAACTAATTCAAGTACTTATGGGATTTTCGTGCAGTTACCCACGCGGCCGCCTACGCATCGCGTGGTAGCTCGTCCCGTGGCTCTGGCATGCGCTCCAGGATCGTTTCGTTCGTATTCGCGAGGCGCTTGGTGCTGTCCGCCATTGAAACAACCGCCTGGAGCGCGCTGGTCTGTAGGTTGTTCCGGTCGACATAGCCGGTTGAGATGTAGCCACCGCGAACGATGGCCGCCGCCTGGCGTTCCGAATAGCCGATCGACCGAAGCACCGCCTGAGCTAGCTCGTTGAGCGCGTCACCCCATCGAGGCGGAGACGCGGGATTGCCGAGACCTTTGTTGGTTTCAGCAATGTACGC
>Ga0302311_10001661_pt1 | contig 25964 bp, 20 predicted proteins | sample III_Palsa_N1_3_FD_200449 | JGI IMG/M metagenome (GOLD analysis project Ga0302311, IMG submission 200449) | Peat permafrost microbial communities from Stordalen Mire near Abisko, Sweden - III_Palsa_N1_3 | ecosystem: Environmental > Terrestrial > Soil > Palsa > Peat permafrost | place: Sweden... | reverse complement strand
GTCATCCGCATGGCGCGGATCGTGACGCCGATCTTCCAGCGCCAGGGCGGCGGCGCCATCGTCAATATCTCGTCGCTGGGCACGATCGAGCCGCGCCCGGAATATCCGATCAGCGCGCTCAGGCTGGCGCTGCACGGTTTCACCAAGCTCTATGCCGACCGGCACGGCCGCGACGGCATTCGCATGAACAATGTGCTGCCGGGTTTCGTCGAGAATTGGCCGCTGGCCGAACCCGTGCGCGAAGCGACGCCGATCGGCCGGGCGGTGACGCTGAAGGAAGTCGCCGACACGGTCGCGTTCCTGCTGTCGGACGGCGCCGGTGCCATCACCGGCCAGAACATCCTGGTCGACGGCGGGCTTAACCGCTCGGTGCGCTAAGCACGGCAATCCTCCGATGATCATACATTTTAGGGTTGTTTGCCAATACACCCTTGCATAGAGTGCGCCCGGCCCGTCCATCTCCGAAACAGGGCCGTTTTTAGGTCCGGGCGTGTTGCGATGGGTTTTACGGAATCTTTGTCGGATCAGCGTCTTATGGCGCTGTATACCTATTGGCTGTCCAAGCGCGGCGAGCGCGCGATGCCCAGCCGCGCCGATATCGATCCGGGCGAATTCCGAGCGCTGTTGCCGCATGTGCTGCTGGTCGACGTGATCGAGAAGGGCGCCGATGTCCGCTATCGCCTGGTCGGCACCGAACTCGAACGCGAACTCGGCCGGGCGGTGACCGGCCGCCTGCTGGGCGAGCTGGTGAGCGGCGCCTATCTCGATTATATGCGCTCGCTCTATCGGCGCGTGATCACCGAGCGCGTGCCGGTCTATTCGGCGAACAGCTTTGACGACGGCCGCACCGGCTTCGCGCTCATCGCCGATTTCAAGCGCACCTACCGGCTGATGCTGCCGCTGTCCCGCGATGGCGAGACGGTCGACATGGTGCTGTGCGGCCAGCTGTTCGAAGCAATCCGCGACCGGGACGAGCCGGAGGTTCTGCTCGTGGACCGGGGTTAGCTGCCATATCTAACCGTCATTCCCGCGAAAGCGGGAATGACGGAGATTGGATATCAGCCGATCACCGCACGGATGCGGCGGACGCCGGCGGAGGAGGACTGTTCCTTCTGGATCTTGAACTTGCCGATGTCGGCCGTGTTCTGCACGTGCGGGCCGCCGCAGAATTCCATCGACTTGTCGCCGATCGTATAGACCGAGACCTGGTTGCCGTATTTGTCGGAGAACAGGCCGATCGCACCCTTCTTGCGCGCATCTTCCAGCGACAGCACTTCGTTCGTCACCGGGATGGCGGCATCGATCGCGTTCTGCACCCACGCCTCGGCCTGGGCGACCTGTTCCTTGGTCATCGGCGCCGGATGGGAGAAGTCGAAGCGCATGCGCTCCTGCGTGATGTTGGAGCCCTTCTGCATGACGTGATCGCCGAGGATGTCGCGCAAGGCCGCATGCAGCAGATGGGTCGCCGTGTGGTAGCGCACGGATTCGTCCGACAGATCGGCGAGGCCGCTCTTCGCCGCCTCGGTCCGCGACGCCTCGCGATGTTCGGCGAAGCGGCGCTCGTAGCCGTCCATATCGACCGAGAAGCCCCGCTCCTGGGCCAGTTCCTTGGTGAATTCGATCGGGAAGCCGTAAGTGTCGTAGAGCTTGAACGCCGCCTCGCCCGACAGAACCGTCGTGCCTTGCGCCTTCAGGTCTTCGATGTCCTTGGCCAGCAACCGGATGCCGGTCTTCAAGGTCGTGTCGAAGCGCTTATATTCCAGCGTCAGCTCATGCGCGATCCGGTCGGCGTTCTGGCGCAGTTCCGGGTAGGCATCGCCGAACAGGTTGATCACGACCTTGTGGGTTTCGACCCAATCGGTCGGCTGAATGCCGAGCGTGTCGCAGAAGCGGATCGCCCGGCGGATCAGGCGGCGCAGCACATATCCCGCCCCCTGGTTCGACGGCGCCGTACCGCGCTCGTCGCCGATGACGAACACCGAGGTCCTGAGATGGTCGCTGATGACGCGCAGCGCCCGCAGCAGCGCCGGCGTCGCGCGGATTTCGGCCTCGGTATATTTGCCCTTGGCGATCAGCGCCTCGACGATCGGCCGGAACGACGAGGTCTCATAGACCGTCTCGACCCGGTTCAGGACCGCGAGCGTGCGCTCCAGGCCCATGCCGGTGTCGACATTGCGCTTCGGCAGCTCGGAAATCTGGCCGGCCGAACGGCTGTAGGCCATGAACACGTTGTTCCAGATCTCGACCCAGCGGTTGCACGGGCAGCCCGGACGGCAGTCGGTGCCGCGTTCGCAGGTGCCGCCGATCGGGTTGTAGAAGATCTCGGTATCGGGACCGCACGGGCCTTCGTCGCCGGCCGCCCACCAATTGTCCTCGATGCCGAGGAACGCGATGCGCTCTTCCGGTACGCCCAGCTTGCGCCAGACCTGGTAGGAGACCTCGTCGCGCTCGACGCCCAAGCCGCCGCCGAAGCAGCTGACCGCAATCCGCTCCTTGGGGATCGCGAGCCAGTCGGGACTGGTCAGAAACTCCCAGCTCCAGGTGATCGACTCTTCCTTGAAATAGTCGCCCAAGGACCAATTGCCGAGCATCTCGAAGAAGGTCAGATGCGTGGCGTCGCCCACTTCCTCGATATCGTTGGTGCGGATGCATTTCTGCGTATCGACCAGGCGCGTGCCGGCCGGATGCGGTTGGCCCATCAGATAGGGCACGAGCGGATGCATGCCGGCGGTCGTGAACAGCACGCTCGGGTCATTCTCGGGGATGACGGAGGCGCTCGGGATCACGGCATGGCCACGCTCGGCGAAGAACTTCAAATACATCGAGCGCAGGCGGTCGCCGTCGATCATCAAGCTGCCAGCAGTATGTCCGGTATCCAAGGCTGAGAACCTTCATCAAGAGCGTGAACGGGCTTTGCCCCGAAATTGGGCATTCGACCCTGCACTGTCAAACGCTTCTTCGGCTGAGGAGACCGCGCTTGCGGTCTTGCCTCGGCCCCGTGCGGCCTGGATTGCGGGGCTGACGGACGACCGATATGCTGGTCTCAGTTCGATCCCTATCGGGGCCCGCGACCCGCCGATCGTTCTCGGAGAAGAAGATGAGACTTTCCCTGGGCCCCCTCGCCTTCGTCGCGGGTATGGCATTGCTATCGGTCGCGCTGCTTAATCTGGGTGACACGCTGCATCCGCTCTGGTGGGCGATGTGGCTGGCGCCGATCCCGATGCTGCTCGCCAGCTTCCGCTGTTCCGCGCGGGGTGCGGCCTTGCTGATCGCCGCCACGGCGCTCGCGGGCTCGATCAGCGCCGCCCAGGGCCTGATGGCGGTCGGCATGGTGCCGGCGATCCTGATCACGGTCGGCAGGTTGCTGGAATGGCTGGGTATCGGGCTCGGCACCCGCCGGCTGGTGCTACGCTCGCGCCATTGGCTGGTGCCTTTCGCCTATCCGGTCGTCTGGGCCGGGCTCGATACGGTACTGACCCGCAACCTCGCAGACGGCGCCAGCGGCAGCCTCGCCTTCAGCCAGATGGACGCGTTACCGGTCATTCAGATCGCCGCCGTGACCGGCCAGGCCGGCGTCGTGTTCCTGATCGGCCTGTTCGCCTCCACCGTCGCGGTGGCGCTGCATCGCGGCCGCGACATCGAACGGCCGGCGCTGGCCTATGGCCTGCCGGCCGCCGTCATCATCGCCCTGCTGGGCTACGGCACCTGGCGCCTCGGCGCTGGCGATCCGGGCGAGACGGTCCCGGTCGGGATGGTGGCGCTCGATCGGTCGATCAAGGAGCTCGTCACCTCCGGCACGCCCTCGGCACCGCTCTGGGCGCGCTACGAGGCCAAGGTCGCCGAACTGGCGGCGAAGGGTGCCCGGATCGTCGTGCTGCCGGAGAAGATCGCGCGGGTCGATGCCGATGCAGCGCCGGCGCTGCAGGCCCGGCTCGGCGCCATCGCCAAGGCTCAAAATATCCATCTGGTCGTGGGCCTGTCGATCGACCGGCCCGACCATGACGAGAACCGATCCTGGCTGTTCGGGCCGGATGGCATGCTCGAAGGCGACTATGCCAAGCAGCATCTGGTGCCGCATCTGGAGGACGAATACCGACCGGGCACCGAGACGATGCTGCGCACGATCGGCGACGCCAGCTTCGGCCTGACCATCTGCAAGGACATGGACTTCCCGCCTTTGGGCTGGCGCTACAGCCTGGCCGGTGCCCGGGCGCTGCTGGTGCCGGCCTGGGATTTCGATGCCGACGGCTGGTACCACGACCGGATGGCCGTGCTGCTGGGCGTCGAGACCGGCATCCCGATCATCCGCTCGGCGCTGCAAGGGCTGATGACGGTCAGCGACCGCTATGGCCGGGTGCTGGCGGAGGCGCCGAGCAGCGGCACCGACGCGGGCGGCACGCTGTTCCTGGCCGCGGCCCCGCTCGGCGACGGGCAGCCGACCCTCTATGCCCGTTTCGGCGACTGGTTCGGCTGGATCTGCTGCGCGCTCTGGGCCGGCCTGCTGATCCGGAACCGCCTGCCCGGACGTCGCGCGCGAAAATCACTCGATCTGCTCCAGATAGAGTGAAAAGTTAACCCCTACCGCCTAGGACTGTAAGTTAGCTTTGGCGGTAGGACGACCCGATGGACCCGAAATGGGCCCCATACGGCCTGATGGCCGAACTGCTCGATAGCCTGAATGTCGCCGTTTGTCTGTTCGACGACGCCGACCTGACCATGCTGTGGAATCGCAGCTTCCTGCGCCTGTTTCCGGAGCAGGAAGGCCATCTGCACGAGGGTGAGCATTACAGCGGCAATCTCTATCGCTTCTACCGTTTCCGCCTGGGCCCCGAAGAGCTGCCCAACATCGACCGCTATGTCCGCGACGGCGTCGCCCGCCATCGCGCCCAGAGCCGGCCGTTCGTGTTCGAGCATCGGGGGAAATGGCTGCGCGTCGGATCGCAACCGCTGCCCGAGGGCGGGCGCATCCGCATCTGGACCACGATCCCGGCGCCGAATGTCGATGCCGGCATGGCGCGCGCCCTGACCGGCGCCGCCTCGATCAGCGACAGCGCCATCATGGAGAATGTCGCCGACGGCGTCATGCTGATGCAGGCTGACGGGCGCATCAGCCTGATCAACGACCAATGCCTGCTGCTCTATGGCCTCAGCCGCGAGCAGGCGCTGGGGCTGACCTATGAGGAATTGCTGGCCGCCGCCTGGATCGCCCAATCGCCGTTTCCGACGCCGTCCGGCACGCGCGAACATTGGCTGGCTAAGCTGGCCGAGGACCGCCGCTTCGCCGGCGCGCCGTTCGAGGTGCAGCTGCCGCGCGATCTCTGGTTGCGCGTGATCGAGCAGCGCGGCCCGGACGGCATCGCCTACAGTACCCATGTCGATATTTCCGAACTGAAGCGCCAGCAGCGCGCCGTCCATCTGGCCAAGGAAGCGGCCGATCGCGCCAATGCGGCGAAATCGGCCTTCCTTGCCATGATCAGCCACGAGATCCGCACGCCGATGAACGGCATCATCGGTATGACCCATCTGCTGCTCGACAGCGGGCTGGACGAGCGCCAGCACTTCTATGCCGAGACGGTCGAGACCTCGGCCGAAACCCTGCTCGGCATCATCGACGACGTGCTGGACGTCTCGAAGCTCGAGGCCGGCAAGCTGACGCTCGAAGCGATCCCGTTCGATCCCTGCGCGCTGGTCGAAGAGGCGATCCGGCTGATGGCACCGCGCGCCCGCGAGCGCAACCTGGCGCTGGAGCTGGTGCCGCCGAAGGCCGCCATCGGCCTGCGCCTGGGCGACCCGACGCGTATCCGTCAGGTGCTGCTGAACCTGATCTCCAACGCGGTCAAATTCACCGAGACCGGCGGCGTCACCATCGAGGTCGAGCAGGCCCAGAAGGATGCCGGGCTGGTCACGATCAAGGTCAGCGATACCGGCATCGGCCTCAATCCGACCGCCATCGGCAAGCTGTTCCAGCGGTTCGAACAGGCCGACGGCACGATCACGCGCCGGTTCGGCGGCACCGGTTTGGGCCTGCATATCTCCCGGCAGCTGGTCGATCTGATGGGTGGCGAGATCGGCGCCGAGCCGCGGGACGAGGGCGGCAGCCTGTTCTGGTTCACCCTGCCGCTGGATCAGGTGGTGATGGAGGTGGCGCCGGTCGTCACCGTCGAGCGCGAACCGACCCGGCGCATCGGCGGCCGCGTGCTGGTGGTCGAGGATAATCTGATCAATCAGCTGGTCGCCGAGGAAATCCTGTCCCAGGCGGGCTTCACGGTCGAGATCGCGTCCGGCGGCCAGGCCGCGATCGACATGATCGCAGCACACCCGCCCGATCTGGTGCTGATGGATATCCAGATGCCGGAGATGGACGGCTATGAAGCGACGCGCCGGATCAAGGCACTGCCGGCCGGCGCCGCCTTGCCGATCGTGGCGCTGACCGCCAACGCCATGGAGGGCGACCGCCAGCAATGCCTGACCGCCGGCATGATCGACTATGTGGCCAAGCCCTTCGACCCGCGCGGGTTGATCCAGACGGTGGATCGCTGGATATTGCCGGCGAAGTGATTGATCGCATGAGCGGTTTGGTATTCGATCGATCGCCATGATCGCAGACCTGCTGCTCTTCGCCGCCGCGTTCGGCGCCGGCATCATGAACGCGGTCGCCGGTGGCGGCTCGTTCCTGACTTTCCCCGCACTGGTGTTCACCGGCGTGCCCTCGATCATTGCCAACGCGTCGAGCACGGTCGCGACATTCCCCGGCAGCTTCGTCAGCGCCTGGGCCTATCGCAAGGATTTCGAGCCGTTCGACGGCATCGGCATGGGGGCGATCCTGGCGGTCAGCCTGGTCGGCAGCATCCTCGGCGCGCTGCTGCTGCTGTGGACGCCGCAGCAGACGTTCGACGCGGCCATCCCGTGGCTGCTGGGGGCCGCCACGCTGCTGTTCGCCGTCGGCAAACATGCGACGCCCTATCTGAAGCGGATCTTCACGCTCGGCCCGGCAACGCTGCTGACAGTGCAATTCGTCATCGCGATCTATGGCGGCTATTTCGGCGGCGCCATCGGCATTCTGATGCTGGCGATGTTCGGGCTCTATGGGCTGGACGACATCCATCGCATGAACGCGATGAAGACGCTGCTGGCCGGCACGCTCAACGCCGCCGCTGTCGTCTGCTTCATCCTTGCCGGCAAGGTCTGGTGGGATCAGAGCGCGATCATGTTCGTGGGCGCCATCCTGGGTGGCTTTTCCGGTCCGATCGTCGCCAAGCGCATGAAGCAGAGCCATCTGCGCCTGGTCATCATCGCGATCGGCGTCGGCATGACCGTGACCTTCGCGATCCGCTGACCGGCCCGGCGCGAATGCCGGACCGGTCGCGTCACCCCGATCAGTGCGGCTGTTCGGCCGGAGCCTCGTGATGTTCCTCAGCCGGATGCGCTTCCGGCGGATGCGCTTCCGGCGGATGGGCGGCCGGCTCCGGATGCGGTGCCGCGGCCGGATGGGGTGCCTGGGCCGGTGCCGGATGCGGCGCCTCCTGCGGATGGGCTACAGGCTGCGGATGCGGTGCAGGCGGACGGGCCTCCGGCTGCGGATGGGCGGCTTCCGGATGGGCGGCTTCCGGATGGGCGACGGCAGGAGCCGGGCCACGCTCGGGCGGATGCGCCTCACCCGGATGCGGGGCGGGCCCGCCATGCCCCGGCAGCGGCGGCGGGGGTCCGCGACGGGGCGGCGGCGGCGGCGGGGCATGATGTTCGAACCGCTCGCGCTGGGCGAAGAACGGCCGATCATGGTAATGCTCGTCCCAATAGGTGCCGAACGAGAAGCTGACGATCGGCAGGCTCAGTTGCGGGCCATAGACGGCGATCGGCACGCGCTGATCCTGATAGGGATAGGCCAGCGCCTGGCCGTCGACCCAGCCGCGCGCGTCCTGGTACGACACGTCGCACCAGACATAGCCGTCGAGGCAGCCGTAGAGCGTCACCGGCGTGCCGGCGCCGAAGCTGCCGACGGCGGGATAGTCGGGGGCGGGACCCGCCTCCAGCGTCACGTTGCTGGTGGTATAGGCGGTTTCCTGCGCCATGGCCGGCAAGGCGAACAGCGATACCGCCAACCCGCCGAGGATCGAAAGTCGTTTCATTTTCTTGGTTTCTCCGATCGTCTATCGCTTTGCGGGCTTTCGGGCTCGCTTCGATACAAACAACGGGAAATACCGCGATTTGGTTCAGAGGGCGGGTTAGGCTGCGGCAACTCTCCCCTCAAAGCAGCCGCCCCATGATCAAGACCATCTCGTCGAAGCTCGTCTATCAGAACCCCTGGACCCGGGTGCGGGAGGACGTGATCGAGCGTGCCGATGGCTCTCGCGGGCTCTATGGCGTGATCGACAAGATCGATTTCACCCTGGTCATCGCGCGGCAAGGCGATCACCTCTGGCTGGTCGAGCAATATCGCTATCCGGTCCAGGGCCGGTTCGCCGAATTTCCGCAGGGCGCTTGGCACGACCGACCCGACGCCGATCCGGCCGAGGTTGCCCGCGGCGAGCTGCGCGAAGAGGCGGGGCTGCTCGCGGCCGAGCTGACGCCGCTCGGATTTTTCTATTGCGCCTATGGCATGGCGAGCCACGGCTGCCACGTGTTTCTGGCGACCGGCCTCACCGAAACCGAGCGCGCACCCGAGATCGAGGAACAGGACATGACCGTGCGCAAGGTCACGGTCGGAGAGTTCGAAGCCATGATGCGATCCGGCGAGATCCGCGACAGCAACTCGATGGCGGCGTGGACTCTCTACCGGTTGAAGATGGGCTAGATCTTCCGCCAGACCCGCCCGTCGCGGGCGAGCAGCTCGTCGGCCTGACGCGGGCCTTGGGTCCCGGCTTCGTAGTTCGGGAAATCGCGCGGGCGGCGGCTGGCCCAGGCGTCCAGCACGGGCTGCACCACCTTCCAGCCGGCCTCGACATTGTCGGCGCGCTGAAACAGCGTCGCGTCGCCGATCATCGCGTCATAGATCAGCGTCTCGTAGCCGGTCGACGGCGCCGACTGGAAATAATCCTTGTACTGGAAGTTCATCTTCACATTGCCGATGTCGAGTGCGGTGCCGGGGATCTTGGCCCCGAACTGCAGCGACACGCCCTCGTCCGGCTGGATGCGGATCACCAGCAAGTTGGATCCGACATCCTCGACCGGCGTATCGCGGAACACCGCGATCGGCGCGCGCTTGAACTGGATCGCGATCTCGCTCATGCGGCGCGGCAGGCGCTTGCCGGTGCGCAGATAGAACGGCACGCCGGCCCAGCGCCAATTGTCGATGTTGAGCTTCAGGGCCGCGTAGGTCTCGGTCATCGAATCCGCCGCGATCTTGGGCTCGGCCCGATAGGCCCAGACCGGCTTTTCATTCAAGACGCCGGCGCCGTACTGGCCGCGCACCGCGTCGGTCAGCACGGAGGCCGCGTCGAGCGGCCGGATCGAATCCAGCACCTTGACCTTTTCCGAGCGCAGCGCGTCGGCCGCAAACGAGGTCGGCGCTTCCATGCCGACGAACGACAGCAGCTGGAAGATATGGTTCGGGATCATGTCCCGGAGTGCCCCGGTCTGCTCATAGAAACCGCCGCGGGATTCGACGCCCACCGTCTCGGCCACGGTGATCTGGACATGATCGATATGGTCGCGGTTCCACAGCGGTTCGAAGATGCCGTTGGCGAACCGGAACACCATGATGTTCTGGACCGTCTCTTTGCCCAGATAATGGTCGATGCGGTAGATCTGCCGCTCGGCCAGCACCGCCTGCAGCTCGGTATTAAGCGCGCGGGCCGACTCCAGGTCATGGCCGAACGGCTTCTCGATGATGACCCGGCGCCAGGTCTCGCCCGCCTCGCGCGTCAGACCCGCGGCGGCCAGACGCTCGACGATGGTCGCGAAGAATTCGGGTGCCGTCGCCAGATAGAACAGGCAATTGCCGATCGCGTCGGGCCCGCCACCGGCCTCGGTCAGGTCCTCCAGCAGCTTTTGATAGGTTGCCGGATCGTCGAACGCACCCGACTGATAGGAGACGCGCGAGACCAGGTCATCCCATTCCTCGGTCACGACCGGACCGGTGGCGAAATCCTTGATTGCCTTGGTGAAATCCTCGCGGAACGCCTCGTTCGGATGCTCGCTGCGCGCGACGCCGATCAGGCGAAAGCCATCCGGCAACAGCTTGGCGTGCTTCAGATTATAGAGCGCCGGCACCAGCAGTCGTTTGGTGAGGTCGCCCGACGCGCCGAAGATGACCATGGTGCAGGGGTCGGCTTGCCGCCCGGTTTTGAAGATCGCCGCCATGCCGCCTCCGCTCGCCGTTGGATCCGTCAACTGTACAGGAAATTGCGGTCAGATCTCGCGATAAGACAGCAACAGGAAGCCAATAAAGATGAAGCAGGCGGGCCAGACCCAGCCTGCGATCTTATTGCCGGGCGGGTCGAGCCGCAGTTCCAGCCAGCGCGCCCAGCCGGCAGCCGCACTGGCCAACGCCAGCGGCGTATGGGTCAGTTCGATCAGCAGCTGGTCCTTCACGTTGGAGATGGCGTGCTGATGGGTCAGTAGCAAGGCACCGCCCAGCGCGCTCATCAGTGGGAATACCAGCGCCGCCTTCGTCTTGGCCAGGCCGCCGACGCGTACGCGCCATTCGAACAGGCCGAAGACGATGGTCAGCAACACGAACATGCGGTGCTGCACGACCTCGACGTCGCGGAACGAGACCCAGAAGCCCTCCTCACCCAGCGGCCAGACCTCCGGATCGGATCTGAGGAACAGGAACGCGGCCAAGCCCAGCAGCACGAGCGGCCAATGCCGCGTCACCACCGTCGCGATCTTGGCCTGGTTGGCGAGTGCCAGCACGCCCATCAGCAGCACGAACAGGCCGGACCAGTGGTGGTTATATTCCGACCAGCGGATGTCATCGAGATTGCGCGGCGGCAGGATGCCGGAGCCCGGGATGAAGGCGGCCGGCGGGTTCTTCTTCTGCGCCTCGGCCTCCGCGTCCAGCTTCTGCTGCAGCGCCGGCAAGGCGAGCGAGGCATGGTCGGGCGAGCTCAGCGTCGGGATCTGCGGCGTGTTGCGCTCGACGATCTCGGACCAGGTGACGCGGTCGGTCGAAAGATCGATCGCCGGGGCGACCGAGGTGAGCGAGGCGGCGGCGAAGAACAGGGTGAAGCCGATGCCGATCTCGACCTCGGCGAAGCGCTTCAGGCGCGTGATCGGCGTCGACGGGTTGGCGCGCAGCCGCTCGGTCAGAAGATAATTCATGCCGCCCAGGCACAGCAGGCTCGCGAACATCACCATCTTGGCGCCGACCATGACGCCATAGGCGGTGCCGTAGAAACCCGCCAGATCGCCGACATAGAGGTAGGTCATGGTCGCACCCGAAACGAGGATGCAGGCGACGCCGACCATGGACATCTGCGAGAAGCGCTTGGCGATCCGGCGCCAGGCGATGCCGTCATGGACGCGGCCGAGCGCCATGATGAAACTCGGGATGCCGCCGATCCAGATCGCGGCCCCCAGCTGGTGCAGGCCCTCGACGATCAGCAGCGGCACGCGGCCTTCGAGGCGCGCATTGGCATGGGTGGTGAGCGTCGCCGCCACCAGCTCCAGCAGAACAACCGCGATCAGCAGCGGGCGGGACGCGTTGCGGAAGCCGAAGGCGAGGATGACCAGCACCAGCGCCGCCAGGATCTTGATCTGCCCGGCCTCGGCAAAATCGGCGGTCAGGACGTCGGGGATGCTGAGATCGACCGTGCCGACCAGGACGGCGCCCTGCAGCGCGATCGTCGCTGCCTCGCAGACGATCAGCGCCACCGCCGACCAGCCGGCGATGCGCCGCGTGCGGGCGACGATCTCGTCGCCCTCCGCCCCCAGCGCGTCGGCGAACGGCCGCGCCAGGAAAACGAGGAACAGCACGCCGCCCAGCGCCATCGACTGGGCAACGATAGTCAGCCCGTGCAGAAGGACCGACAGGTAGCCGAACAGATCGATCAGCAGCGCCATGGAGACTAGTTCCCCTCGACGGTGAAGGGCACGTCGCCGCGGGTGATATGGCCGTCGATCGCCAGCACCTGCCAGCGCAGGGTGTAGGCGCCGGCCGGCAGGCTGGCCTTGGTGTCGAGCCGGTCGTCAGGACCGTCGGCATCGATCGGCAGCACCTGCTGGCTCTGGTCGGGCAAGGTCAGCGTCAGACGCGAGCGCTTCTTGTCGATCCGGCTGTTGTAGCGCAGGTCGAAGGCGATATCCGGCCCCTTGGCGGCCGCATTAATCGCCGGAACCGACTCCATCAGAATGGCGTGGGCCGCCGCCGGCACGGGGGTGGCGGCGAGGATCAGGAGCAGAGCCGGCAGGAAGGCCTTCAGGCCGGCCGGGATCGATCGCGTCATCAGGTGAATCTATCCGTTTGAAATGCTTGGGCCACGGTTTAGCGCAGGGTCGCCACCGCGTCCATCACGGGCACGCGCGGCAGACAGCCACGCCCGGCATGGGCCGCGGCGCGCCCGGTCAAGCCGCGCAGGCCAGCGCCGCCACCGCCGGATAATCGATCTTTCCCGTGCCCAGCAGCGGCACCTTGTCGACGACCAGGATCTGTCGCGGCACCATCATCTCGGCAATGCCCCGGGCCTTGGCACCGCTCAGCAAGTCGGCGGCGCTCGCGTCCTTGCGCGAGGTGACCAGGATCAGGCGCTCGCCCTTGCGCGGATCGGGGGCCGCCACGACCGCATGGGCGTCGTCGGGCCAGACCGCCTGGGCGAGGTTCTCGGCCGCCGAGAGCGAGACCATCTCGCCCGCGATCTTGGCGAAGCGTTTCGCCCGCCCGAGGATGGTGACGAAGCCGTCCGCATCGATATCGACGATGTCGCCGGTGTCGTACCAGCCGTCGGCCGGCGGCTGCAGCACGCCCGGCGCGTCGGCCTTGAGGTACCCCGACATGACGTTCGGACCGCTGATGAACAGCCGGCCGCCCCGATCGAACCCCGCGACCGGTTCCAGCCGATGCTCGATGCCCGGCAGCAGGCGGCCGACGGTGCCGGTGCGAAAGTAGGACGGCGTGTTGAGCGAGACGACCGGCGCCAGTTCGGTCGCGCCATAGCCCTCGTAGATCGGCTTCTGGAACTTCTCCCAGAACACGGCGCGCGTTTCGGCCTTGACCCGCTCCGCCCCGGCCACGATGAAGCGCAGCGATTGCAGATCCTCGGGCTTCGCCTTGCGGGCATAGCCGGTCAAGAAGCTGTCGGTGCCGAACATGATGGTCGACTGATCGGCATAGACCAGTTCCGGCACCAGCTTGTAATGCAGCGGCGAGGGGTAGAAGAAGCTGCGCATGCCAGCGACGAGCGGCAGCAGCATGCCACCGGTCAGACCGAAGGAATGGAACACCGGCAGCGCGTTGAACAGGCGATCCGACGGGTTGACGTCGACGACCGAGCGCACCTGTCCGCAGTTCGCGAGCAGGCTGCGATGGCTCAGCACGACGCCCTTGGGCGTGCCTTCGGAGCCTGAGGTGAAGAGGATGACCGCCGCCGCCCCGGGATCGGTCTCGGCGCCGGGCAGGCGGCGCGGCATCAGGCTGGCGAACTTGCCCGCGAGCTTGTCCCAAACGCCGATCGAGGCGCGGAGATCCTCCAGATAGACGAGGTTGACCACGCCCGCGAGCGCCTCGACCGCCTTGTCGAGCTTGCCCTTCTCGATGAAGGCACGCGAGGTCAGCACGGTCTTGAGCTGCGCCGCCGCCGCGGCCGCCAGGAGACCGTCGCTGCCGACCGAGAAATTCAGCATCGCCGGCACACGGCCATAGGCGTGCAGCCCGAAGAATGTCAGCACGACCGCGACCGAATTCGGCAGCAGCACGCCCACCCGCTCGGCCGGCGCGGTGAGTGCCGCGATCCTGCGGCCCAGCACCGCGGCGCCCAGGACGATGCGTCCGTAGGACGCCTCGTTCCGCAGCGCGTCGGCGATGATCGCCTGGCCATGGTCGAATTTCGCCTTGGCGTCGAGCAGAGCCTGGAACATCGAGCGGTCGGCCGCCTCCGGGCGGAACGCCGCCTCGGTCATGGCATCGCTCATGAACTTGGTCAGCGCTTCGCGCCGGCGCTTGCCCTTCAAGTCCGGCGGCACGTCGATCGGCCGCGGCGGCAGGATGGTCATGCGGCATTTGGGAAACCAGCGCTGCCGCAGCTTGTCGCCCAGGCGCGAAGACTTGTGGAACTCCAGCCCTTCGATCCGGATCGGCAGCACGGGGGCGCCCGCCTTGTCGGCGATGGTGCCCGGACCGTCATAGATCTTCATCAGCCCGCCGGTCAGCGACAGGCGGCCTTCTGGGAAGATCACCAGCGAGCGGCCGCCTTTGACCGCCCGGACCATGGATTTGGTCGACATGGCGTTCATCGGATCGACCGGAAACACCTCGACGATATATTTCAGGTACCAGTATTTAGCCGCCTGCAGCGTGTCGATCGCGAACACGGGCGATCCGGGCAGATAAGCCGCGACGAAGCAGCCGTCGAGCAGCGACAGATGGTTGACGACGATGACCGCCTTGTCGCCGACCGCCACCGCATGTTCCAGCCCGACGATCTCTGGCCGGTGGAACGTCTCGAAGTACCAGCGCAGCAGCGCCCGGAACAGCTCCTGCGGCAACAGGCGGCAGATCTGCACCGCGACCACGAGGTTGGCGAGCGCCGCGATCACCAGGATGGCCGGCGCGGACATGCCGAGGGCGGCCAGCACGCCGGCGACCACGGCACCGGCAACCATGAAAGCCGCATTCATCACGTTGTTGGCCGCGACCATGCGCGAGCGGCGGGATGGCTCCGAGCGTTCCTGCAGGATGACGTAGAGCGGCACCGAATAGACGCCGCCGCACATCGCGAGTAGGAACAGGTCCACGAACATGTGCCAGCCGGCAAAGCTCTGGGCCACGGCCGCGACCGTCGGCAGATCGCCGGCGGCCGCGCAGGTCCAGGCGAAATCCCCGGTGAAGAGCGAGAGCCCCAGCGCCGCGAACGGCACGTGACGGGCCGAAACCTCACCCTTCAACAGCCGGCCGCACAGGATCGAGCCGGCACCGACGCCGACGGCGAATACGGTCAGGAGCAGGGTTACGACCTGGCTGTCGGCATGCAGGCTGTTCTTCGCCACCACCGGAAACTCGGCCAGCAGCGTCGCCCCGATGGTCCAGAACCAGCTCAAGCCCAGGATGGAAAGCCAGACCGGCCGGTTGGGCTTCGCCGATTTCACCAGATCCGCGGTCTCGCGAAAGACGTTCCAGGACACTGGCGTCGGGGCCGCTTCAGCCGGTGCCGGCAACACCTTATAGCCGGCATAGGCGCCGGCGAGCGCCACCAGAATGCCGAGGGCCGAGACGATGACCTCGCCCTCATCGAGCGGAATGAGTGCCCCGCCGGCGATGGTGCCGACCAGGATGCCGCCGAAGGTGCCGGCCTCGATCATCGCATTGCCGCGAACCAACTCGTCCTCGGCCAGATGGTCCGGCAGGATGCCGTATTTGAGCGGGCTGAAGAACGTCGCCTGCACGCCGAGGCCGAACAGCACGGCGAACAGCAGGGCGATGCTGCCGGTGAGGAAACCCGCCACGGCCAGCAGCATGAGCCCGACCTCGTAGAGCTTCACGATCCGGATCAGCCGGGCCTTGTCGTTCTGGTCGGCCAATTGGCCCGCCGTCGCCGACAAGGCCGCATAGGGCAGGATGAAGGCGCCACCGGCCAGCGCCACCAGGCTTTCGCCGCCCGCGATCATCGCCTTGTAGAGGATCATCACGGCAAGCGCGTTCTTGAACAGATTGTCGTTGAGCGCGCCGAGCGTCTGCGTCACGAGCAGGGGCAGGAAGCGACGCGACGTTATGAGCGTTTCAGGCATTGAAGTCTCCGCAACCGGTGACGTCGGGGAAAAGCAGGATCAGAGCAACGAGGCGGGGATACGGGTGGCGAGCATAGCGCTAAGCCCGCGCCCGGTCGGTCGCGATCGACAGGCAGATGTCGACCAGCTCGTCGGCCATGTCGGTCAGGCTGCGCGTGATGCGGCCGTAGAGATGAAAGGTCGCCGCCTGCACCACGACGCCGACGATGGCCGCGGTCAGCAGTTCCGGATCGCGCGCGGTGACCTCGCCGCCGACGACCGCGTCACGGATCAGCCGCGCCAGAAAATCGACCGGGTTGGCGTCGCCGTCATCGACCGCATGCAGACCGCCATGCTGGGTCAGCAGCAGAAACTTGAACAGCGTCGCATCTTCGCTTTCGAGCCGGCAGACCAGCCGGATCGCGGCTTCGAGCTTGTTCGGCAGACCGGTCTCGGCCGCCGCCGCCGCGACGATCCGGTTGCCGTAGGCGGCATAGCCGTCGGTGAACAGGTCGGAGATCAAGGTCTCGCGCGATTTCCAATGCACGTAGATCGTGCTGGGGCGGATGCCGACGGCGTCGGCGATGTCCCGAAGCGACACCGCATCGACCCCGCGATCGACGAACAGGGTCAATGCCGCCTGGCGGATCTTTTGCTTCGTCGGCCGGCCATCGCGCATGGGTACCGATCTCTCATAAATGAACGATCGTTCGTTCATTTATGAGAGATTAACGGTCCTCCATCCACCCGTCAAGCGCGAACCCTGACTACACCATCCCGGCCGCATAGCCGTCGCGCTGCGGGTCGGCGCCGCCTTCGAGCGTGCCGTCCCAGCAGGTGATGCCGTGCGGGGCGGCGAAGGGATAGGAGAGCGGCGAGCGCTTGACCGCGTAGCCCTTCGCCTCCAGCCCCTGCTGAACGCGGCGCGGGATGCGGTTGGAAATATCGATCGCATCCGACGTGGCGCTGAAGCGCGGGGCCGAGACCGCGTCTGCTACCGGCATGCCCCAATCCAGCACGTTCAGCAGCACCTGCACGATCGCAGGCCCGATCCAGGCGCCGCCGGGGGCGCCAACCGTGAACACCGGCCGGCCCGCCTCGAACACGATCGTCGGCGTCATCGACGAGAAGCGGCGCTTGCCCGGCGCGATCGAGCCGGCATGGCCGGGGCGCGGGTCGTACCAGTTCATGGCGCCGTTCAGCATGAAGCCCAGGTCCGGCGGGATCACTCCGGAGGGCACGCCGTTGGTGTGGGTCAATGTCGCGACCATGCCGTCAGCGTCGATGCAGGAGACGGTGGTGGTATGCGGACTGTCGGCCATGATGCGGGCCAGCGGCGTCTTTTCGCCGCTCCGGATGCGCGCTGCGCAATCGTCGGCATAGCCGTCCGACAGCAGGCGGCCCAGCGGCGGGGGCACGAAATCCGGATCACCGATGAAACGGTCCTTGTCGCCCCCGGCGATCTTCATCGCCTCGGCGATGATGGCGATATAGTCGGCGCCGTTATGCTCGAGCCGGGTCAGGTCGAACCGCTCGAGAATGCGCAGGATCTCCGACACATAGATGCCGCCGGCCGGCGGCGGCGGCGTCGCGATGGTGCGGCCGCGATACTCGATCGTGAGCGGCGCCTTGCGCTGCAGCTTGTAGTTGGCAAGATCGGCCAGCGTCATCAGCCCGCCGTTGACCGACATATCCTCGGCAATGCGCCGGGCGATCTCGCCGCTATAGAAGCTCTCGGCCCCGTCACGCGCCAAGCCGCGCAGGGTGACGGCCAGATCGGGGTTCCTGACCTCGTCGCCCAGTTTCTTCGGCGTGCCGTCGGGCCTGAGGTAGAGCTGCCGGCCGTCGGGCGTCAGCGCCAGTTTCTGGGCATAGGGCAGCCGGCCGACCCCGGCCTCGTTCATGGCGAACATGCCGGCGACATGGGGGCGGACGATCCAGCCGTCCTCGGCAAATCCCACCGCCGGACCGAACAGCTCGGCCCAGGGCAGATGTCCGAACGCCTGGTGCGCCTCGCCGAACACCCGCACGATCCCGGGCGTCGTTACCGCCGTCCGGCCCAGCTCGTTGACATTGCCGCTGAGCACATAGCCGTAGCCGTCGCTGCATTCCCGCTCGAAAATGCCCTGCCACATGTCGGGTGTGGCCGCGGCCGGACAGGTCGAGAGCCCGTCATAGACCAGGTTCTGCCCGCTCTTGGGATCGAAGATCTGCAGGCTGCCGAGCCCACCCAACCCGCACATCGCCGGATCGACCACGCCCTGGGCGAGCGCGCAGGCGATGACCGCGTCGAGCGCGTTGCCGCCGGCCTCGAGCGCCATCAGCCCGGCCTCCGTCGCCTCCGGCTGCGGCGCCACGATCATGGCCCGGTAGGCGGGACGACGGCGATTTGGTCTGGTCATGATCGGTCCCGATCCTGTCTTCCGTGGGCGTTTTAGGAGATCCTATGATCAGCCGCGTATCAACAGGGCCGTATCGACCATGACAGGAATCATTCTGGAGACCACCCGGCTGCGGCTGGAGCCCTGGGCGCCCGCCCATCTGGATGCGCTCAGCGAGATGTCGACCGATCCGCAGGTGATGCGCTACCTCGGCGGCGTGCTCAGATCGAAGGACGAGACCGCGGCCTCGATCGAGCGGCAGCAGGCCCGATGGGCCGCCCATGGCTTCGGCTGGTGGAGCTTCTTCGAGAAGGCGACGGACGAGCTGGTCGGCGCCGGCTGCATCCAGCACCTGGCCGGCAACGTGGACAATCCGCTGGAGATCGGTTGGCGCCTTCGTCCCGATCGCTGGGGACAGGGCTATGCGACCGAGGCCGCCTGGACCATGGGCAGCTTCGCGTTCGAGCAGCTGAAGATCCCGGTCCTGACCGCGGTCGCCGTGCCGGAGAACATGGCCTCCCGCCGGGTGATGGAACGGCTGGGCATGCGCTTTCGCGGCATCGAGCGCTGGTACGACATGGATGTCGCCACCTATGAGATCACGGCGGCTGACTGGCGCACGCAGCGCCTAAGCGGAGTCAGGTGACACGGTCCGGACCGGCGCCACCTCCGCGCCGCGCACGAGCGCCCGGCCGGACCAGGCGCTGGCCGTGGCTGCGACCAGGATCAGCGAGATCACGGCCGCCAGGATCTGGAACCAGGCCGGCATCATCGGATCGCCGGTGGCGGCGATCAGCCAGGTGACCGTCAGCGGCGCCAGCCCGCCGAACAAGGTGACCGCCAGATTGTAGGACAGCGCCACCCCGGTCGTGCGCGCGCCGGTCGGGAACAGCGCCGCCAACATGCCCGGATGCGGGCCCGACATCAGACCCAGGAACAGGGTCGCCGCCAATTGAGAGACGAACAGGCGTTCGACGCTGGGTGCCGCCCCGACATAGGCATAGATCGGATAGGCGCAGAAGGCGAAGGCGGTCACCACGATGAAGAATTGGCGATAGGCGCCGATCCGGTCGGCCAGCCAGCCGGCCAGCGGATAGACGACGATCGCGACCAGCCCGCAGACCGACGAGCCCGCGAGCGCCGCCGACAGCGGCAGGTGCAGCTGCTGGGTGACATAGGTCGGCGTGTAGCTGTGCCAGAGGTAGTTCAACGCCGTGCCGACGGCGATGATGCCGAAGGCGCAGACGATCGCCGGCCAGCGGCCCGCCAGTGCCGGCAGGAACGCCTCAGCGCCGAGCGTGGCGCCGCTTGCGCGCAGCGCCAGGAACTCCGGGCTCTCGGCGCAGCGGCGGCGGATATAGAACCCGACCGGCCCGATCAGCGCGCCCGCCAGGAACGGGAGGCGCCAGCCCCAATCCTCCAGTGCCGCCGGCGTCATGGTCTCCGTCAGCACCAGGCTGAAGCCGGAGGCGACCAGCAGCGCGAAGCCCTGGGACGCCATCTGGAAGCTGCCGTAGAACATCTTGCGCCCCGACGGCGCCAGCTCGACCAGCATGGCGGCGGCACTGGCGAACTCGCCGCCGACCGACAGGCCCTGGATCACGCGCGCCACCACGATCAGCAGCGGGGCGGCAACGCCGATCGTCTCGAAGCCGGGGGCCAGCCCGACGATCAAGGTGCCGGCCGCCATCATTAGGATCAGGAGCGCCAACGCCCGCTGCCGCCCGGCGCGATCGGCATAGATGCCGAGCACGATGCCGCCCAGCGGCCGCACCACGAACCCGACCGCGAAGGTGCCGAAGGTCAGCAGCAGCGACGCCGTCGGCGTGTCGGCCGGGAAGAAATGATGCGCGATCGTGCGCGCGAAAAACGCGTAGATCAGGAAGTCGAACCATTCGAGCCCGTTGCCGATCACGGACGCGATCACGGCGCGGCGGATGTCGGCGGACGAAAGCCGGATCTCTGACATGGACGCAGCTCCTCAAGTCTTGTCGAACAATGCCGCCAGCCCCGCGGGGGAGCTGAACATGGCATCGCCATCGTGTCCCACGCCCGGCACGACCGCAGCCGTATGGACGAGGTCCGGATGCCGGGCCCGGAGATAGGCGAAATAGGCCTGGCCGCGTGCCAGCCGGTGCGGTCCCTGGGCCGCGGCCGCACAGCTCTTGTCCAACGCCGGCTGATCGCGATCGGTGTCATCGCCGCCCCAGAGATAGATCACCCGGCGCCGGACGAAGGCGGCTTCGAGGGCCGCCGCAGCGGCGCTGCCGGCATAGGCCGGCAGCCCGTTCATGCCGTATTTCCAATCGTCGAAGCCGGGGCAAAGCGCGGCCGGAAACGGCGCGAAGCTGCCGTCGGGCTGGGGTCGGTCGGCGCTGAAATAGACATAGGACGACGGGTTGGCGACCACATAGCGCATGGCGAGACCGGCCGCCTCGGCCCGGTCGCCGCCCCGGCCCAGCACGGCATAGCGCTGGGCGACCTGACCGCCGCCCGAATGACCGGCAACGACGATGCTGCTCAGGTTTGGAAACTTCACACGGTGCATCAGGCGATCCAGGATCGCATCCAGCGCCTCGAACGAGCTGGCCGGCACCGGCGCCAGGGCCGGGTCGCCGCCCATCCAGCCTTCGAGCGTCCAATGCAGCATCTCGGGCGCCAGGCGATGCTGCAGGACATCGGGCCCGGCCAGGAATTGCGGCACGATCAACAGGCTGCCCTGCGCGGCGGTACCGGCGGCGGCGGCGGCATTTTCGGCGGCGCGCCGATAGGTATCGGCATCGCGCCGCCGGCCGTGCAGCACGATCACCGCCCGGGTGACCCCGGGCAGGACCGAGCCCCAGTCGTGGGAGAGGTAGAGCGGCAGCACGCCGGTCCCGACGGACAGGCGTGCCTCCGCCACCACGCGCACCGGGCTTTCGCTCGGCGCCACACCCTCGTCGGCGGCAACCAGCATCATGTCTCCAGCAAGAGGCCTACCATGGATGGCCGCCCGGCGGTCGGCGGCACGACGCCCATTTCTGCTCCCAGCACAAGAGCCCCGGCTGCCCGGTGACCGGCCCGCCGGCCACCAGCGTCTCCTGCGCCACGATCGCGAGCGCGCCGGCGATCTCCGGCGAAATGCCGAGCGCGTGGGAGGCGGTCGACCGATAGTCGCGGCCGAACGGGCTATATTCCGTGCTGATCCACAGCGGGTTGATGCCGGTGATCTGGCCGAACAGCATGAGCGCGTTCAGATAGTCGCCATAGACGCTCGGGTGATAGCCGATCGGCACGGTGCAGCAGGCGAGCAGCGGATTGCTGTCCCAGAGATCGATCTGACCCCACGGCTCACGGTCGAGGAACGGATTGCGCTGGGCCAGGCCCAGGTTCATGGCCGAGACCCAGGCGTCGCCATCGACCGCGACACTCACGGCGCTCTGCCCCGGATTGGCGGTCGTATAGGTGGTCGCCGCCGTCTCGTAGGCGGCATGCAGGTCGGCCGCCATCGCCGCCATCGGATCGGCATCGCCCAGATAGGGCGCGTAGGCGACGTTGCCGTTCTGCTGGGCGACCGTGCTGGTGCCGAAGATCGGGGCCGCCGGGTTGGTGCTGGTATAGCCATAAGAGGCGAGCGGCGGGGTCTCGGCCAAGGTGATCGCCGCATAGGCCACGCCCGCGGCCTTGTCGGCGGCGTCGATGCCGTTGATCAGGGCCGTGACGCCGGCCTGGAAGCTGGTCGGATTGCCGCGCGTCGGCACGCTCTGGCCATTGACCGTGATGCTGGTCGGCAGCGGCTCGAACGTCTGGTCCTGCAGGATGACATGGGAGAATTTCGCCGATTCGATTAACGGCAGATCGCCCAGCTCGCTGCCCTTGTTGCCGGAATAGCCCTTGAGCGTCGCACTGCTGACCGCGATCAGCGAGACGTCGTAATCGAGCCCGGCCTCGCGGGTCAGCTGCAGGAAGATGCCGGCGACGCCGCCGAACGGACCGACCTCGGTATAGTCGCTGGCCGGATTGGCCTCGAGATAGGCCAATTGTCCGAGCAAGGTGCCGCCCGGCGTGTTGGCGCTGGTCGGAAACACCGGCGCCACGCCCTCGGCCCCGGTGCAGGGCAGCGATGGGCACAGCAGATCATGGACCAAGGCGCTGTCAGTGCCGTTGCCGGGTCCTGCGTTGTAGTTCAACGCGGGCAAATAGCGCCCATGGGTATAGCTGTTGCCGACGAACAGCACCTTCGTCGGGTCCGCCGCCGCCGGGCTGGCCCATAGGCCCAAGGCTGAGGCGCCGATCAGCGCCGCGGCCATCGCCCGCGTCATTCCGAAACTCCGTACCATTGCTTCCTCCCTCAGTCGCTTCGCCTTTCTGGCTTGGCGCTAATGGAGGCCGAGGCCGTACCTACTGTCAAATATCTTGAAAACGCCTTTTACATACTTTTATAGTATGACGATGGAGCTCCGTCACCTGCGCTATTTCCTGGTCGTGGCCGAGGAACGGCACATCACCCGCGCGGCCGTCCGCCTCGACATGCAGCAGCCGCCCTTGAGCGCGCAGATCCGTCAGCTCGAAACCGAGCTGGGCACGCGCCTGTTCACCCGCACGCCGCGCGGCGTCGTGCTGACCGCGGCCGGTTTGGCGTTTCAAGAAGATGCCAAGGCGATCCTGGCGTCGGTCGACCGGGCGGCGGCACGCACGCTGCAGGTCGCGCGCGGCCATCTGGGGCGCCTGTCGGTGGGCTTCACCACCTCGGCCATCCTGCACCCGTTCGTGCGCCGGATCATGCGAATGTTCCGCGAGACCTACCCGGCGGTCGAGCTCGACCTGGACGAGGGCAATGCCGCCAAGCTGACCCAGTCGGTCACGAGCGGCGGCGTCGCCGCCGCCTTTCTGCGCATCCCGGTCGCCCGGCCGCCCGGCGTCGGCTTCATCGAGTTGCTGCATGAGGATCTGCTGGTGGTGCTGCCAGCCGGCCATGCCCTGTTGGACGGCGAGGACGCGATCGATCTCGGCGCGCTCGCTCGGGAGCGGTTCATCCTGGTGCGCCAGCCGGGCGCCCCCGGCATCTACGAAAATGTCGTCGCCGCCTGCCGCGCCGCCGGATTCGAGCCCACGATCGCAGCCGAGGTGCCGCATATGCTGACCAACGTCAATCTGGTCGCCGCCGGGCTCGGCATTTCGGTCGTGCCGGCCTCGATGAGCGAGATCAATCTGGAGGACGTGCATTACCGCCGCCTGCGCGCCACCCCGCCGCTGACGGCACCGCTGACCATGGTCTACCGGACCGACAATGAAGACCCGATCCTGGCCAACATGGTGGCGATCGCGCAGGAGCTGGCGAGACGGGTCGGCGAGCCCGGCTAGCGATGAACGCCCAGGCATCGGGACGCGGTATCATTTCTAAAGAATTTTAAGGCCCCCTTGAGAAAGCTGCGCGATGCTGTGCGGCATGATACCCAGCCCCGACGAGAGCACTATCGGCGAACCTGCGGCGACAAGCGATTTGTCGACCGTCGCGGCGCCTTCGATATACGGGCCCTGGGCAGATCATCAAATACCGACGGACCGCTCGGACTGGCACCCGCTGGTCAATCGGTTCTATGAATATTGGCGCGACATCGCGCCCGCCGGGGGCCTGCCGGGCCGGCAGCATGTTTCGCCGACCGACATCGTGCCCTTGTTGCCGCGGGTGTGGATGCTCGATGTCATCCGATCGCCGCTACGCTTCCGCTATCGGCTCGTCGGCACGGCTGAGGTTACGACCCTTGGCCGGGAGGTGACGGGTCAATGGCTCGATGATGTTCATCCGAAGTTCCGCGACGACCCGCTATTGACGGCCCGCTATCGGTATATCGTCGAAATGGGGCGACCGACCTGGCGCCACGGACCGGTCCGTTGGGACCATGACGACCGTCACCGCATCGTCGAGAATTGCATCGTACCGCTCGCGAGCGACGGGAAGACGGTCGACATCATCTTCGCCATTTCCGTCCTGTTTTACGGCGACGGCACGCTGGCTTCGGCAGGATGACCTGACCCGCCGCGTCGTTCGCGGCCATGTACCAAGCGCAGCAGCATGAGAGCCGAATTACGAAAAAGTTTGGTTAGTTATGGCCAAATCTAGCAGGCCACGACAATGGTGCAGACGAAAACGCTCGTGATCAGCTGCATCCAGAATATTGTGACGGTATTCATCGCAGTTACCGCTCCGATTGAGTAATTGCTGCACGACCCGGGAAGGCGTTCGCTGTTTTCGCGTGCTGCCGGCTGTGGTCCCGAGATCACTCGGGTTCGACACTGCAGCCAACGCGGCGTAGGAACCGCCACTCAACAGACCGCCGTCACTGCGTGGCTGCGCGGGCGGCCTGTTTGATCACATCGACCACGACGTCCGGGAAAGCGACGGGGATGACCGGATCCAGCAGGGGCCTGATCTGCCACCTCGGCTTGCTCGTCCATCCAGCCGATGTCAGTTTGTCGTTGAGGGCTGCCAAGGCGATGGGGCGTCTGCCGTCAGTGGTTCAGTAAGCCCAGCATCGGAATGACCGACATGGGCGCAGTGACGCCCGGCCGAAATTGATTTGAGCATGCGAACAGTTGAAAGCCAGAACTCCTCGACGCGACCGTCGTGGAGTTCATCGGATGCTAGCCTTCCATGCCCTCGGCGAGGGTAAGCGCATCCTCGACATCGACGCCGAGATAACGAACAGTGCTCTCGATCTTGGTATGGCCGAGCAGGATTTGTACGGCGCGCAGGTTGCCGGTCTGCTTGTAGATGATGGACGCCTTGGTCCGACGTAGGGAGTGGGTCCCATAATCCTCTGGGCGCAACCCAATTCCGGTTACCCACTCGTCGACCAGGCGGGCATACTGCCGCGTACCGATATGCCGGGCGTGATCGATCCTGCTCGGAAAGGCGAAGTCGTCAAGCGTGCCGCCTCGGCAGTCGAGCCAAGCCAACATGCTTTTGCGGCTCGGCTCGAGTAACTCGAACTGAACAGAACAGCGTGTAGACGCCGGGCCGGACTTTGGCGATGCCTTCGAAGCTGCGCCCGCGCGTGATCGTGGATTTCGACGAAGCCGGATGCCCACGCGCGGAGTGGAATTTCCGCATCACGCTGACCGGTGACTGCCGAGGCGCTTCGATCGAGAGCATACGAACCGCCTTTGGTTGTTCAAGCGATTGTCAGAACGGGTGCCTTCGCCGCCGGATCCGTCGTGCTTGGATTGCCGGTTTCGATGTGCCCGGCAAACCGTTGGCTCCAGCCTGATTTGCCGTCTATCGACACCGTTAGATCGTACCAACGTTCACTGCCGCTCAACGTCCAACGGTCGACATGGGTCTGACCAGGTGCCAAGCGGTGATGGCGCGCCGCCCGGCCATAGACGCCGTCCGTGACGTAGCACGCGATCGACAGGCTGCCGGGATTGGTCAGGCTCAAAAGCAGATCGCCGCTCGACGGATCATACCGGGTCAGAACGGCCAGCGATTGATCGACTGCCCGGCCGGCAAATCGGCGGAAGAACCCATTCGGGCCATAGACGGCCAAAGCATAATCGTGACTGCCCGACGACCAGGTATCGGTCAGCTCCTTGTGGGCTTCCACCGTGTAGCGCCGGGGGCCACCGTCAGGGCTGCTGGAATAAACGTAGAAATGCGCACCCTGGCTGCCCTCGTTGCGGAAGCGCAGGGCGAAGGTGCCGGCGCTCTCATCCGCCAAGCCATCGACATGCAGATGATAGGGC
>Ga0302311_10001660_pt1 | contig 25968 bp, 30 predicted proteins | sample III_Palsa_N1_3_FD_200449 | JGI IMG/M metagenome (GOLD analysis project Ga0302311, IMG submission 200449) | Peat permafrost microbial communities from Stordalen Mire near Abisko, Sweden - III_Palsa_N1_3 | ecosystem: Environmental > Terrestrial > Soil > Palsa > Peat permafrost | place: Sweden... | reverse complement strand
TGCACAGCCAAGCCAAACTCAGCGCCATCGCCCGCCAGCTAAACGAGCGGCCCAGAAAGACCTTGATGTATCAAACACCAGCTGAAATGTTCGCCGTCAGTGTTGCGGCCACCCGTTGAACCCACCACCAGAAGCCGCCGTGCCCGAGACAATCAGCGAGGCGCCCTGCAATGACCGCTATCGCCAGAGGGGCTCGGTGAGTGTCCTTGCCGACATTCCTGAAAGCGGACATATTGACCGCAACGAGGTGATTGCGATGCGCAAAGAAAATGTGGAGATTTTGTCCGACCGTACCAACGCGGCTATCATGCGTCATCCCGACCGAAAGTTTCCCGGTGTGCTCGTGCAGGGAGACACCCTCTCCACATTTTGCGCCAGCGCGGATGCAGCATGTCGCGAGATGGGGCGGTCGTCTCCGGGCTTCGACGAAGCTAACGATTTACGAAACGCGCTCTATTCGCTGCTCAATCACTACAAGTCGGTTCTTGGCGAGCATAGCGTCCCGCTGCCGTTCTCGGATCAACCTCTGTAAGGCGGCTCGCGCCCAAAACTTGCCGTCCGTGAGCTGGGTGGGCGCCCTGCAATAACGGACACTATCTGGCGACTTCGAGGCGCAATATCTCATTGCCCCTCTCGCAAATTCGGACGGGACGGCCCTGACGGATGGGGCCGCCGTGAGACGCCGTGTTGTTGAACCCGGCAGTAATTATGTAATCAGAATACGAAAACTTGATCCCGTTAACGTCGAACGTCTCCTCGTCGTGCCCAGCCCAAGGCATGGGATGGAAATGTTCAACGCGGCCTTCGACGACCTGGCAACCGCCTTCCCGCATCGATTGCCGGGCATTGCTTGCGTCGGTCAGAATCGAGGCGCCTGCGCCAATCGTCCAGGTTAGGGCGAACAGGAAGAAGAACCATCGGAAGAACCAACGTCGCTTCAAGGGCTGTCGGAAGGCAGCCTCAAGCCATTCGGGCCTCATGACCATAACGGTACCGACGGTCAGGAGCATCAGGCCCGGCAACAGGAACGACAGATTCCTGTATGGGAATGTGGATGCATCGAAGACCGTGACGTAGTGCATGCGATACTTAATGGCCCCCGCATGATCATAGGGCAATGGCGGCTAGCATCGTCGGAACGCCGAAAGCTGCCGGATCGTTCTCCACCAACCTCGGTCATTCGCCGGCTTGCATTTGCAAACGCAATGATCACCTTAATTTAGCCCGGAATTAACCTCCATCGGCTAGGGCCAGCGTATGACTGAACGCCCCGATTGCCAAACCGTCCTTATCGTTTTCGGCACCCGACCGGAGGCGATCAAGATGTTTCCCGTCGTCCATGCCTTGCGTGCGGATCCGCGCTTTCGCGTGCGTGTGTGCATTTCGGCGCAGCATCGCGGCATGCTCGACCAGGTTATGGCGATTGCCGGGATCACGGCCGATCACGATCTCGACCTGATGCGGCCCGATCAGACGCTCGATGCGCTGACTGCCGCGCTGCTGACCGGGCTTGGCGGCGTGATGGACGCCGAGAAACCAGATTGGGTCGTGGTGCAGGGCGATACTGCGACTGCGATGGCGGGCGCATTGGCTGCCTATTACCGCAAGATCCGTGTCGCGCATGTCGAGGCGGGGCTGCGCAGCCACAACATCTATCACCCGTGGCCCGAAGAGGTGAACCGCAAGATCATCGGGACGATCGCCGCGCTGCATTTTGCGCCGACGCAGACGGCGGCCGATGCCTTGCTTGCCGAAAATGTGGCGCCCGATACGATCCATGTTACGGGCAACACCGTGATCGACGCGCTGCAGTGGGTGACCAAAAAGATTGCGGCCGAGCCGGCGCTGGCCGAGGGGTTGAGCGATCTCGAAACGCGCTTTGCCGGGCGGCGGATCATTGGCGTGACCAGCCATCGGCGCGAAAATTTTGGCGGCGGGCTTGAGGCGATTGCGACGGCGATCCGGACGATCGCCGCGCGGCCTGATGTCGCGCTGATCTTTCCGGTGCATCCCAATCCCAATGTGCGCCGCGTGATGGATGCCGAACTCGCCGGGCTCGACAATGTCGCGCTGATCGAGCCGCTCGATTATCCGCATTTTGCCCGCCTGCTGGGCATGTCCGAGATCATGCTGACCGACAGCGGCGGCGTGCAGGAAGAAGCGCCGGCGTTGGGCAAGCCGGTGCTCGTCATGCGCGAGGCGACCGAGCGGCCCGAAGGCGTGGCGGCGGGGACGGCGAAATTGGTGGGTACCGATCCGGCGCGGATCGTTACCGAAATTTTCACGCTGCTGGATGATAAGGCGGCATACAGCGCAATGGCGCGCGCGCACAATCCGTTTGGAGATGGCAACGCGGCGCCCCGCATCATGGAGCTTTTGGTCAATGCAGGGTGATACGAAACCAACCGTTTGCGTCGTAGGCCTCGGCTATATCGGGCTTCCTACTGCCGCGATCATCGCGCGCGCCGGGTGCCAGGTGCTCGGGCTCGACGTGTCGGATCATGTCGTTGCGACGATCAACCGCGGCGAAATCCATATCGAGGAAGTCGATCTCGACGGCCTGGTCCGCGGTGTCGTCGGGCGCAAGCTGTTGCGCGCCTCGACCCAGATCGAACCGGCCGACGTGTTCGTGATCGCGGTGCCGACGCCCTTTGCGAAGGACGGCCACCACACGCCCGACGTCTCGTATGTGATGGACGCGGCCACGCAAGTCGCCGCCGTGATCAAGCCGGGCGACACGGTCATCCTCGAATCGACTTCGCCCGTGGGCACGACCGAAGCGATGCGCGACCTGATGGTCGGCCTGCGCCCCGATCTGAAATTCCCCGGCACGACACGCGACACACCCGATGTGTCGATCGCCTATTGCCCCGAACGCGTGCTGCCCGGCCGTATCCTGGAAGAATTGACCAACAACGACCGCTCGATCGGCGGCATCACGCCGCGCTGCGCGCGCAAGGCGCTGGCATTCTACAAGCGCTTCGTGCGCGGCGCCTGCATCACCACCGATGCGCGATCGGCCGAAATGACGAAGCTCGTCGAAAACGCCTATCGCGACGTCAACATCGCCTTTGCCAACGAATTGTCGATGGTCTCCGACCGCATGGGGCTCGACGTGTGGGAAGTGATTCGGCTGGCCAACCGCCATCCGCGCGTCAATATCCTGCAGCCCGGGCCAGGCGTCGGCGGCCACTGCATCGCGGTCGACCCCTGGTTCATCGTCCACGGCGCACCCGAAGACACCGCGCTGATCCGCACCGCCCGCCACGTCAACGACGCCAAGATGCACCACGTAATCGACCGCGCCTGCGCCCTGATCGATCAGCGCCCCGACGCGCGAATCGCGTGCCTCGGCCTCGCATTCAAAGCCAACATCGATGATTTCCGCGAAAGCCCGGCACGCTTTGCCGCCTCGCGCATCGCCCGCCGCTATGGCGCGCGCGTCGATATCGTCGAGCCATATGCATCTGCATTGCCGGTGGAATTCAACGACACCGGCGCCAACCTGATCGACATCGATACCGCGCTGGAAACATGTGACGTGCTGATCGTGCTGGTCGATCATGACGTGTTCCGCGTCGTGCCGCTGGCCGAACGCGCGGGCAAGGCGGTGTATGACACGCGCGGCATCTGGCCGGATCAGCCTGAGCCGGATGTGGCTGCGGGGTTGCGGCTGGCTAGCTGAGCGTTTTTGTTCAGGGTTTTTAAGGGCCTCCGGCGGCAAAGGGCCGGGGGCCCTTTGAACCCGTTACCGTCCTGAACTGGGCGCTGACTATGCGTTTGCGCACTGCCGCGCAGCGAAGATATCGTCTCCCGACGCAGCGGCCGGATGCATCGCTGAATAGACGCATCAACGCGGACGGTAATGGGATGCAAGGGCCCTTGGCCCTTGCCCGCCGGAGGCCCTTAAGCGCCCGCCGGAGGCCCTTAAGCTTCAGTCGCCTGTGATCTCGTCTTCCGGCTGCATCGCGATCCAGCGTTCGCGAATCACCGCCGACGTGGTGTGGTTGCCGTCGTGGCGCCAGCCTGGTTCGCGCACCAGGTAGCCCAGTTTGCTGAGGAACGGCGCGTGCCACATGTCGCGGCCGATCGCGCGCCATTCGTGGAATGCGACTGTCTTTAGTGAAAACGTGCCCAGTTGGTGGACGATGCCGTAGCGCACTGGATCGTCGTCGCGTTCGGGCTCGAAACTTCTGAACAGGCGGTCCCATATGATCAGGACACCTGCGTAATTGCGATCGAGGTAGCGGGGATTGGTGCCGTGGTGGACGCGGTGGTGTGATGGGGTGTTCATCACGGCTTCGAACCAGCGGGGCATGCGGCGCACGGCCTCGGTGTGGATCCAGAATTGGTAGACCAGGTTGATGCCTGCCACGGTCAGCAACATGCCCGGCGCGACGCCGAAGAATGCGGGCCAGATGCGGAAGGCGAACGATAGGGCGGGGAACCCGGTCCAGGTCTGGCGCACTGCGGTCGACAGGTTGTAATGCTGGCTGGAATGGTGGTTTACATGCGAGGCCCAGAACCAGCGGATGCGGTGCGCGGTACGGTGAAACCAGTAATAATCGAAATCGTCGAGCACGAAGACCGCGATCCACGACCACCACACGACCGGCACGGTCGCGACGCGGTGCGTATAGAGCCAGCCCGCGGCGATCGCGATCAGCACTGCGACGATCCCTGCCACGATCGTGCTGCCGAAGCCCATCAATAGCGAGGTCAGCGTGTCGCCGGGTTCATAGGCGCCGGGCGCATGGCGCCCGGCCCAGACCATTTCGAGCGCGATCGCCAGGACGAAGAACGGCACGGCAAACGGCAATATATCGAGCCCGGCGGTGCCGGCCTGCTGGATGGCCTGGTGCACAATCTCGGGGAAATTCATCGTGCGTGATCCACGGTTACGCCATGCAGGCGGCGCAAACTTGCGGCCCAGGTCTGCGCATCGGCGCCCAGGTCAAGTGTCAGCGCGCCAAAACGCGGGTCGCCGGTTTCGAGGGTGAGCGTGTGGCGATCGAGGCGGATGCCCTGGTGATCGGCCAGTTCACGCGCGACGAACCGCGCGCCGTGGCGGCGGATCAGCAGGACCTGGCCGGCGCGATTGCGCACCAGCGCGCCGATCCGCGCGCGATCGACCGTGATATCTTCCGCCGCAAAGCCGGGAAACGTCGCTTCGGCCAGTTCGGCGGCATGCTCGCGGCCGGCGATCCGCACATCGCCGCCGAGCCGCAGCCAGCGGGCGAGCCAGTAGAGCGCCGCGATCATGACCAGCGATCCCGCGAATTGCAGCGCCAGTATCGCCCACGGCCCGACACCGGGGCGCGCGAACACCGCGGCGATCTCTGCGCCGAGGTGGATCGGATGCGCATCGGGCAGATGTGCAGCGTGATGGGCAGAAGACTTCATCAGGCTGGCTTGTCGGATCCGCCATTAGCGTGGCTGGCAGCCAGCATGTCGATCTGCGCCTGCAGTGGCGACACGTCATAGCCGGCGTCGGCGGCCGATTTGGCGATCTGCGCCGGCGCCATTCCGGTATGCGCCATCGTCAGCGCCCACAGCAGCGTCGAACGCGTGCCCGAGCGGCAATAGGCGAGCACGGGGCTGTCGCCGGCCTGCTTGAGAGCGGCGTCGAGCGCCTCGACCTGGTTCAGCGAAAACCCGGCGTGGCTGACCGGGATCGCGACATAGGCGATGCCGGCCTGCGCGGCGGCGGCGGCGATCGCGTCGCCCGGGGTCTGGTCGGCCGATTCGCCTTCGGGGCGGTTGTTGACGATCAGGCCGACGCCGAGCGACTTTGCGGTGGCGACGTCTTCGATTTCGATCTGCGGGCTGACCATCAGGCGATCGTTGATTGTGCGAAACATGGGAAACGTCTTTCGTCTTCAAAAATGCCGGGCAAAGACAGCGAGGATCAGGTCCCGAGTCTGGACGCCGATTCTGCATCTGGCGCGCGAAATTTCGCCTAGCGGGTTCGGCAGGCGAAGGGAACAGCGATGGTTGTGCGTTTATTGGGCACGAGATGTTGGTGCCATCATGGCCATTTGGGCAATCATGCCACACGGTTTGATGCAAAAACCCCTGCGGACGTAGATTCTGTTCGCGATTCGTATTTTTGTCGGATATAGTCGGACTGCAATGGACTAAACCGGCTATTTTGGCCGGGGTGGCTCCTGTCGTGCCGCCGGCTCCCGCGTCCGGCTTGCGGCACCGAGGAAAGCTGGAGCGGAAACAAGGTTTATTGATTTTTATGGGTTTTGACAGAGGGCGGCGTCGCGGACGCGACAAGCGCGACGGTTTCGGCGAAGATAGCAATTTCGACCCCTACGGCGGCTTCAGCAGTGGCGGCGGTGGCGGCGGCGGCTATGATCGCGGCGGCTTCGGTGGCGGCGGCGGCGGCCGTGGTGGCTTCGGCGGTGGTGATCGCGGCGGCTTCGGCGGCGGCGATCGTGCCGGCGGCGGCGGCGGCTTTGGCGGCGGTGATCGCGCAGGCGGCGGCGGTGGCTTCGGCGGCCCGCGCGGCGGCGGCGGTGGCGGCTTCGGCGGCCCACGCGGCGGCGGTGGCGCTGGCGGCGGTGGCGGCGGAATGCCTGCCCAGGTTGTCGGCACCGGCAAGGGCGTCGTGAAGTTCTTCAACACCCAAAAGGGTTTTGGCTTCATTCAGCGTGAAGACGGCGGCGAAGATGTGTTCGTGCACATCAGCGCAGTCGAGCGCGCTGGCCTCGAAGGCCTGGCCGAAGGTCAGCAGTTGCAGTTCAACTTGGTCGATCGCGGCGGAAAGATTTCCGCGGCCGACCTGCAGGTTGTTGGCGACGTTGTGCCTGTAGCTGCCAAGGCGGCCACGCCGCAGCGGCAGCTCACCGGCGAAAAAGCCCAGGGCACGGTCAAGTTCTTCAACGCCATGAAAGGCTTCGGCTTTATCACGCGTGACGATGGACAGCCCGATGCGTTCGTTCACATCAGCGCGGTCGAACGCTCTGGCATGCGTGAGCTGAACGAAGGCGACAAGCTGGAATTCGACCTCGAAGTCGATCGACGAGGCAAGCATTCGGCTGTCAATCTGGTACCGCGCCAGGATTGATCAGTCCGATGTGTTTGCCCGACCGGCGATTATAGCCGGCCGACAGCACGCCGAATAAAAAACGCGCAAATGGCGGCCCTTCTAGGGGCCGCCATTTGTCGTTTGCGCTGCTATTTTCCCTTACATTTTTAATACACGCGTCGTCTGAACAGGAGCATGCCATGACAATCACCCCGCTGATGCCCGTCTATCCCCGGTGCGGCGTGCGTCCGGTGCGCGGAGACCATTGCCACCTGATCAGCGAAGACGGCACGCGCTATCTCGATTTCGCCAGCGGGATCGCGGTCAACGCGCTCGGCCATTCGAACGAGCACCTGATCAGCACGATCCAGCGCCAGGCTGCGACCCTAATGCACGTGTCGAACCTGTATGGCAGCCCGCAGGGTGAAACCGTCGCGCAGCGGCTGGTCGACCTGACGTTCGCCGACACCGTGTTCTTTACCAATTCAGGCGCCGAAGCGGTTGAATGCGCGATGAAAACCGCGCGTTCGTATCACCAGTATCAGGGCGACACCGATCGCTATGAGCTGATCACGTTCAACAACGCCTTTCACGGGCGGACGATGGCGACGATCAGCGCGTCGAACCAGGACAAGATGCACAAGGGCTTTGCGCCACTGCTGCCAGGTTTCAAATACGCGCCGTTCGACGACCTGGCTGCGGCTGAAGCGCTGATCGGCCCGCACACCGCCGGTTTCCTGGTCGAACCGATCCAGGGCGAAGGCGGCGTGCGCGATGCCTCGCCCGAATTCCTCGAAGGCCTGCGCGCGCTGTGCGACAAGCACGACCTGATGCTGATTTTCGACGAAGTGCAGTGCGGCGTTGCACGCACCGGATCGCTCTATGCTTATGAAGACTATGGCGTGGTGCCCGATATCCTCGCAACGGCCAAAGGCATCGGCGGCGGCTTTCCGCTGGGCGCTTGCCTCGCCACCGAAAAAGCGGCGCGCGGCATGGTCATCGGCACGCATGGCAGCACCTATGGAGGCAACCCGCTGGCGATGGCGGCCGCGGGCGCAGTGCTCGATGTCGTGGCGAATGAGGCGTTTCTCGCCAATGTCCGCGCGCTGGGTGCGCGGCTGCGGTCGCGGCTGGAACAGTTCATCGGCAATTATCCCGACATGTTCGAACTGGTGCGCGGCAAGGGCCTGATGCTGGGCGTAAAACTGCGGATCGAACCGCGTGCGTTCGTGGCGCATCTGCGCGACAACCACCAGTTGCTGCTCGTTGCCGCCGGTGACCAGACGATGCGCGTATTGCCACCGCTGGTGATCGACGACAGCCATATCGATGAATTCATGGACAAGCTGTCGGCCGGCACGGCCAGCTTCCAGAACAAGGACGCGGCCGCATGACCCGGCATTTCCTCAATCTTGGCGATGCCGGGCCCGACGGGCTGAAAGCCATCCTGGCCGACGCGATTGCGCGCAAGGCGGCGCGCGCGGCATTCCCCAAGGGGCAAGTGGACGCCGATGCGCCGCTGGCCGGGCGGGTTCTTGCGATGGTGTTCGAAAAGAATTCGACGCGCACGCGCGTGTCGTTCGATGTCGCCATGCGCCAGCTTGGTGGCAGCGCGGTCCTGCTCGATGCGAGTTCGAGCCAGATCGGGCGCGGTGAAACCATCGCCGACACCGCGCGTGTGCTCAGCCGTATGTGTGACGCGATCATGTACCGCACCAGCGACCATGCAAAACTGGAAGAATTGGCGCATTATGCCAGCGTGCCGGTTATCAACGGCCTGACCGACCTGTCGCATCCGTGCCAGATGGTCGCCGATCTCGAGACCGTGATCGAACACGGCAAGCCGCTCGCGGGTCTGACCTGGGCGTGGCTGGGCGATGGCAACAACATGCTCAATTCGCTGGTCGAGGCGTCGGGCCTGTGCGGGTTCGACCTGCGCATCGGCGTGCCCGCCGGCTATGACAGCGATGCGGGCTTTATCGCGCGCGCGGGCGCCGGGGTTTCGGTGCATCGCGATCCGGTGGTTGCAGTGACCGACGCCGATGTCGTCGTGACGGACACCTGGATCTCGATGGGCCAGGCCGAGGCGGACGAGAAACTGGCGGCGATGGCACCGTATCAGGTCAATCCGGCGCTGATGGCGCATGCGAAGGCCGATGCGCTGTTCCTCCACTGCCTGCCAGCGCATCGCGGCGAAGAGGTTACCGATGCGGTGATCGACGGCCCGGCATCGGTGGTGTGGGACGAAGCGGAAAACCGCATCCATGCGCAGAAATCGATCCTGCGCTGGGTGTTCGGACAGATCTGACGATGACCGAAGCTGCCCCTGACGAGACCGGATTTGACCGGACCCTGTTGTTCACTGTGCCCAATCGTGACGCGCGTGGCCGCGTGGTGCGATTGGGCCCGGTGCTCGACACGATCCTGACCGCGCACGCCTATCCCGCGCCGATCCGCAATCTGCTGGCCGAAGCACTGGTGCTGACCGCGATCCTGGGGTCGTTGCTCAAGGACGACCTGGGGCAATTGACTTTGCAGGCGCAGACCCAGGACGGTGTGATCGACCTGTTGGTGTGCGATTATCGCGGCGGGGAATTGCGCGGCTATGTCCGCCACGATCGTGCGCGGCTGGATGAATTGGGGCCAAACCCTTCGCTTCATGCGCTGTTTGGTGACGGCTATCTGATGGTGACATTCGATCTGTCGGCGACCGACCAGCGCTATCAGGGGATTGTCCCGCTCGCCGGCGAAACGCTGGCGGCGGCGGTGGAAAGCTATTTCTTCCAGTCCGAACAAGTGCCTACGCTGATCCGCGTGGCGGTCGATTGCACCGGCAAAACTGCCGTGGCGGCCGGCCTGATGCTGCAGCACCTGCCCGAAGGCGAAGAGGGGCGCGAGCGCTTGCACGCGCGGCTCGATCATCCCGAATGGGAACACCTGGCGATCATGGGCGGGTCGGTCCGCCGCGAGGAACTGCTGAATCCCGATTTGACGATGGAGGCGCTCGTGTGGCGCCTGTTCCACGAGGAACAGGAAGTGCGCATCAACCAGGGGCCGCCGCTGTCGCGCGGTTGCCGCTGTACCGCCGACTATTATCGCCAGATTCTGTCGCGGTTCGGGCCCGACGAACGCGCCGACATGGTCGATGAAAAAGGCGCGATCGTGGTCGATTGCGCATTCTGTTCGCGCGCCTTCGATATCGTGCTGGAGCCCTGATCGTGTCCGAAACTATCCAAGCCCGCCGCGCAGTCGTCCTGTTGTCGGGCGGGCTCGATTCGATGGTCTGCGCCGCGCTCGCGCGCGAACAGGGTTACAGCGTGCTCGCGCTGACGTTCGATTATAACCAGCGCCACCGGGTCGAACTCGATGCCGCGCGCGTCGTTGCCGCGCGCGTCGGGGTGGAGCGCCATGTCGTGTTGCCGCTCGATCTGCGGCAATTCGGCGGGTCGGCGCTGACCGACGATATCGCCGTGCCAAAGGACGGCATTGGCGACGATATTCCAGTGACTTATGTGCCCGCGCGCAACCTGGTGTTCCTGTCACTGGCGCTTGCCTGGGCAGAGGCGGCCGGCTCTTCGGATATTTTCCTCGGCGTGAACGCGCTCGATTACTCGGGCTATCCCGATTGCCGGCCCGAATTCATCAGCGGATTTGCCGCATTGGCGCGCGTCGCGACCACATTCGGCGACAAGGGGGGCAATGTCACTGTTCACGCCCCGCTGCAGCATCTGAAAAAATCCGACATCGCGCGCGAAGCCGTGCGGTTGGGGCTGGACACGAGCGAAAGCTGGTCGTGTTATGATCCCACGCCCGATGGGCGCGCCTGCGGCTTGTGCGACAGTTGTCGCTTGCGCCGCGCAGGCTTCGCAGAAGCGGGGATAGAGGATGGCACGAGCTACGCAGCCGGGGAAACCGGCGCAGGCTGACACGGATACATTGTCACCGGGCCAAGGGCCGGGCCCAGCTTATGGCTGGTACGCGCTTGGCGTCCTGATGCTGGTTTACACGTTGAATTTTATCGATCGGCAGATGCTGACGATCCTGGCGGTCGACATCAAGCGCGACCTGCATATCACCGACGCCGATTTCGGGTTTCTCTACGGCACGGCCTTCGGCGTGTTCTACGCGGTGTTCGGGGTTCCGCTGGGCAAATTGGCCGATCGCTGGCCGCGCCGCCGCTTGCTCGCGCTGGGGCTGGCGACATGGTCGGCGATGACCGCGGCTTCGGGGCTCGCGGGCAGTTTTACGCAGATCGGCCTGGCTAGGATTGGCGTCGGAGTAGGCGAGGCCAGCGCGGCGCCCTGCGGATATTCGCTGCTGTCGGACTATTTTCCGGCCCGGCGCCGCGCGACCGCGATCGCGATCTATTCGGCGGGTATCTACATTGGCGGCGGCGTCGCACTGTCGATCGGCACCGGGCTGGCGCATGCCTGGGATCACGCATTTGCACTCGGATCGCGGCCATTCGGGCTTGCCGGGTGGCAGATCGCATTCCTCGGGCTGGGCATTCCCGGCGTGTTGATGGCGCTGTGGGTGCGGACCTTGCGCGAACCGGCGCGGGGCCGGTTCGATGCCGAGCCGGTCGTGATCACGCTGACGACAGCAGAGGCCTGGCGCGCATTCGTGCGCGATGTCGGTACGATTGCGCCGCCGTTTACGCTGATCGCAGCAGCGCGGCGGGGACCCGCGGCCTTGCGCACCAATCTGCTGTGCCTGGCGGCGGCGATGCTGGCGGCGCTGGGCATGGCCCTGCTGGTGTCCGATTGGGCGCAATGGCTTGTACTGGGACTGGGCTGTTACGCCGTCGCGTCATGGGCGCAAAGCATGCGGCAAGAGGATCCCGAAGCGTTTGCGCAAATCTGGGGCAATCGGCCGCTGGTGCTGGTGATCATCGGCTACGGCCTGGGCTGCGCGGTGTCCTATGCGTCGGCGGGGTTCGGGCCGCTGTATGCGATCCAGCGGTTTCATGCCGCCCCGGCGCAAGTCGCGCTGTTCGTCGGCGGCGGCGGCGCGGCGGGCGGCGCGCTCGGCGTGATCGCGGGCGGCTGGCTGGGCGACCGGTTGTCGCACGGGGTGTATCATTCGCGCCGGGTGCTGGTGGTATTCGGCGCACTGGCGCTATCGCTGATCCCGTACGCAGTGGCGATGAGCGCGCATTCGGTCGGCGTGTTCTACGCGGCGGTCTTGCCGCAATGGTTCCTGCTGAGCGCAAGCGTGGGCGGGTCGGCGGGCACGGTGGTCAATATCGTGGCGCCCCGCGTGCGCGGCACGGCGACGGCGGCCTTGCTGCTGGGCGCGACGATGCTCGGGCTATCGGTCGGGCCTTATTCGACGGGGCGCATTTCGCAGGCGACGCATTCGTTGCAAACCGGGTTGCTCGCGGTGCTGGTGGTGATGCCCTTTGCGCTGTTGTCGCTGGCATTGGCATGGCGGCATCTGGCGCGTGCTGAGCGCTGAACGGGCGAACCTGTCGGTTTTGAGGGCCTCCGGCGGCAAAGGGCCGGGGGCCCTTTGAACCCGTTACCGTCTTGAACTGCGCGCTGGCTCACCCGTTTGCGCGCCCCCGCGCAGCGGTGTCACCGTCTCCCGACGCAGCGGCGGGATATCAGGCCGAACAGACGCACCAAGGCGGACGGTAACGGGATGCAAGGGCCCCTGGCCCTTGCCCGCCGGAGGCCCCTTATCAGAGGCTTTTTTCGAAAACCGTGTATTCCTTGTTCACACGGCTATCGATCGCGTCGGCAATTGCGTTCATGCCTTGGTTGTCATCGAGCACCCAGCCGATTTCGCCGCGGGTTGCGCCGTAGCGGGTCACCGAATTGCGGCGGATATATTCGATCATCATGAAGGCGAGCTGGCTGGCCATGCGTGATGACTGCAGTTTCTTGCGCACGCCCATCAGTGGCACGCGCATCGTGCGGACGCGTGGCTTGCGCAGCCACAGTAGCAACTTGATGAAATTGAACGGAAACAGCTTGCCGCCCATCGGCTTGATCGCTTCGTTGAGATCGGGCAGCGTCATCATGAATGCGACCGGTTCGCCGTCGTACTCGGCGATCATGATCAGGTCGTTGTGGACGATCGGTTTGAATTTCTTGCCGGCATAGGCGATTTCCTTGTCGGTGAAGGGGACAAAGCCCCAGTTGTCCGACCAGGCATCGTTGAGAATGTCGAGAATGAGCGAGGCCTCGGCATCGAACTTCGACTTGTCGACACCGCGGATGCGGATGCGCGGGTTTTTCTCGCCCGACTGCACGATCCGCTGGATCAGCGGCGGGAATTGCTTGGTGATGTCGAGCTCGTAGGTGCGCAGCACTTTGGCCGGCACGTAGTCGCCAAGCGCGCGGATGTAATCCGCGTAGCGTTCGGGTTGGTGGCCCATCATGACCGTTGGCGGGTGATCGAAACCGAGCGTCAACTGGCCCGGTTCTTCCCAGACCGACATCGACATCGGCGCGAGCACGCGGGTCATGCCCTTTGCGCGCAACCAGGTTTCGGCCTGCGCGATCAGGGCGTGGGCGACGGCTTCGTTTTCGGCTTCGAGCAGGCCCCAGTTGCCGGTGCCCGGGCCCATGCCCTGGACCGGGTCCATCGCGACGGCGAGGTGGTCGATATGCGCGGAGATCCGCCCGACGATCCGGCCATCCTGGCGCGCGAGGTACAACTGAACATCGGCATGGTCGAAGAACGGGTTCTTGCCCGGGGTCATCAGCTCCATGGCTTCCATATGCAACGGCGCCACCCAGTTCGGGTCGCTGGCGTTCATACGGTAAGCGAGGTCGACGAATTCCCTGCGTTCGCGCGGTGTACCGATCGGCTGGATCGTCAGATCGCCCATTCCCGTTCCCTTTTCGTCAGTGGCGCAGGCTGTTTGCGCCGCCGTTTACCCGCACCGGGCAATGCCCGGCTTTGCCAAAAGTGGCAAGTGTCGGAAGGATTGGTGGCCGGGGAACGAGCACAAAAAAAGGGCCGGATTGCTCCGACCCCTTTTTCTATTCTGTCCGGAAACCGGAGCGGCCAGGGGCCACTCCGATCTGCCGTTATCAGTTGCCCGAACCAGGACCGTACGTGATTTCCACGCGACGGTTCTGCAGTTCGCGCACGCCGTCCGCGGTCGGAACGCGCGGGTTGGCTTTGCCCCAGGCCTTGCTGCTGATCGCGGCGGCAGGAATGCCGTGTGCGGTCAGGTAAGCCTGGGTCGAGGTGTTGCGGCGAGCCGACAGGGCCAGGTTGTACTTCACCGTACCGGAAAGGTCGGTGTAGCCATCGAGCTGGATCGGAACGCTGGCGCAGTTGCCGTATGCCGTGATCGCGTTGTCGAGGATCGTAGCCGCTTCCGGCGTGATGTCCGACTTGTCCCAATCGAAGAACACGATGTACGGGCCCTTGTTGCACACTGGCGCCGGCGGCGGCGGTGGCGGTGGGGGAGGCGGCGGTGGTGGCGGTGGCGGTGGTGGCGGCGCTGCCGGCTCGGCCGCTGGCGTGCCGCCGAAGTTGTAGGTCAGCGTGCCCAGGAACGAATGCTGGCGATAGCGACCGCCGATTTCCGATCCACCCCAAACGGCGCCCTGGCCGATCTGGTTTGCGCCGTCGATGTTGAAGTACGTGTAGCGCAGGCCCATGTCCCAATGCTGGGTAATCGGCACGCGGATACCGGCGATCAACTGCCATGCGAACTTCGTGGTCGAGCCGCTGATGCCATAGTTGGCGTCAGGGAGGTACTGCGTGACGCGACCCGCGCCGACGCCGCCGCCGACAAAGCCCTGCAGGCCATCATCGGGACCGAAATCAACCAGGCCGTTCGCCATGGCGTCCCACACGTGGGTCTTGCCGCCGGGCGAATCGGAGTTGCCGTTGACGGTCAGCAACTTGTTGTGGTTGGTGCGATAGCCGGATTCGGCTTCGAGGCGGAACATGCCGAAATCGTAACCGAGTTCGCCGTTGAAATCGGCGCCGGTCTTGTAGCTGAGCGTGCCGTCTGAACCGATACCGCTGTTTTTGGTTTCGGTTTCGAGAATGGACGCACCACCTTCACCTTCGACATACCACTGGCCACTGCGCGCAAAGGCGGGAGTAGCCATGGCGGTCGTCGCCAGGACCAGGCCCAGGACAAGTTTCCGCATTTTCGTTTCCCCTTTTTAGGTAAGTAAAAATCGCCACGTCGTGGGTGGCATGTATCGTTTTTAGGAAATTCCCGCAAGGGCGCGGACGGCAAAAGTGTGGCTTTCGGGCAACTGTTGCGGTGTCTATGCCGCAGTTTTGGCCACAACATGGTCCGTTTTGCGCGTTTTGCCTTGCGCTTGCGGCAACTGGCCGCATTGCGCGCCGAATAGGGATTGCTGAGTCGCGGTTTACCAAAACCAGTCGGACGACCGAGCCAAAGACCAATTTCAAAGACCAACAAGGGCAATTACGGAAGCGGCGTCTTTACCTCTGGTAGTTTATGGCGTGCGCACTTACTCAGCCGGTCCGCCCGACTAACAGACAGGATGCATCATGCTTCGCCGCCTTTACGACTGGACCATGGCAAAGGCCGCGCATCGCTATGCTGGCGCCTGGCTCGCGTTGTTCGCATTCGTCGAGGCGAGCTTCTTTCCGATCCCGCCGCATCCGCTGCTGGGACTAATGTGCCTCGCCAATCCCAAGCGCGCGGTGCGCTATGCCATATTGGCCACACTCGGATCGGTCGTCGGCGGTTTGCTCGGATACGCGATCGGGCATTTCCTGTTCGCCAGCATCGGCGTGCAATTGCTGTCGCTGCTTCACCTGACTCACGCGTTTCCCTATGCGGCGTGTGAATTGCGCGCCAACGCGTTCTATCTGATCGTCGGCAAAGGCGTCACGCCGATCCCGTTCAAGCTGGTGACGATCACCGCGGGCTTTGTCGGCGTGCCGCTCGGCACGTTCATCGCGGCCAGCGTGCTGTCGCGCTCGATCAGCTTCATGATCGTTGGCGTGCTGTTTCACGTGTTCGGCGCGCCGATCAAGGCGTTCATCGACCGCTACCTGCTGCTGGTCACGCTGGCCTTCGTTGCCGCGATCATCGCCGGGTTCCTCGCAGTGTCGCTGCTGACCGGGCATCATGGCGCAAAGTCCGATGCCTGCTCGGCCGCGACGATGGCGACGACTGTGGTTTCGACGCCGACCTAAAGGGCCTCCGGCGGGCAAGGGCCAAGGGCCCTTGCATCCCGTTACCGTCCGCGTTGGTGTGCTTGTTCCGCGGAGCATCCCGCCGCTGCGTCGGGAGACGATGGCCGCTGCGCGGCGGGACGCAAATGCCGGAGCAGCGCGCAGTTCAAGACGGTAACGGGTTCCTAGGGCAATGGCCCTAGGCCGCCGGAGGCCCTGAACTAGTTCGGCCCGCGTTCAGCCTGTATCAGCGCCGCGCGTGCGATCGGTTCCATCACGGCATAGCCCGCGGCGGTCGGGTGCACCCCGTCGCTCGACAGGCCGGGCTTCATCGCGCCGTCCGGGTCGGTCATCGCGGTGTGATAATCGGCCAGGACCAGCCCGCGTTGTTGCGCCAGGTCACGCAGCCAGGTGTTGAGCGCGATGATCTCGGTCGCGGGGCGATAGCCCGGTCGCCAGGTGAACGCGCCGGCGGGCAGGATCGTGCCGATCACTACTGCGATGTTGTTGGCGTGGGCGATGTCGACCATGGCCAGGATCGCGTTGGAAAATTCTTCCGGGCTGGTTGGGCCGGTGTTTCCGGCGACGTCGTTGGTGCCGCACATGATGTGCACCACGCGCGGGTGAAGGCGCACGACGTCCTGGTAGAACCGTGCCTCGATCTGCCCGCAGGTCTGGCCGGAAATGCCGCGATCGACGACGCCGGTGGCAAACAGGCCGGGCGAGATGTTCAGCCAGAAATCGGTGATCGAATCGCCGATCAGCACCGCGCGCGGCGCGCGGGTGACGAACCGGTTGGGCCGCTGATACCGGCACAGCGATGGCCAGTCGGTCGCCGGGTCGCGCTCGGTCGAGCACGGCTGCGCGATCATTGCGGTTACCGCGCCCGGGAACGGCGCCGGGACTGACACTGGCGCCGGCACCGACATCGGGACCTGGGCGAGCGCTGGGCTCGCCCATAGCAAACCTGCCGCGGCCAGACCTGCCGGCCAGTTCATCCGCATCAGATGATCCCGCCAAGAATCCCTGTGGCTTTCCCGGCGCGTTCGAACATGCCGATGATCGTCTCCACCTGCTCGGCGGTATGTTCGGCGCACAGCGAGCAGCGCAGCAAGGTCATACCGGCGGGCGTTGCCGGCGGGCGCGCCAGATTGACATACAGCCCTTCGTGCAACAGCGCTTCCCACATCATCGCGCCGCGTTCCAGGTCGGGCATGATCACCGCGATGATCGCGCTCTGCGGCGTTTTCGTGCCCAGCGTAAAGCCCAGCGCGGTCAGGCGCGTGTGCAGGTTGCGCGAATTTTCCCACAGGTGCGCGCGTTTCGCGCCGGCATGCATCAGCTTGCGGATCGATGTCGCGGCGGTGTGCACGACACTCGGCGGCAGGCTGGCGGTGAACACATAAGGACGGCAGACGAGGCGCATGATTTCGAATTTCGGATGGTTCGACACGCAGAACCCGCCGACGGTGCCGACCGATTTCGAAAACGTGCCGATCACGAAATCGACCTGGTCGAGCACGCCCTGGTCTTCGGCGACGCCGCGGCCGTTGGGCCCGATAAAGCCCATCGAATGCGCTTCATCGACCAGCACCATCGCGCCGTATTTTTTGGCGATCGCGATCATCTCTTTCAACGGGGCGATATCGCCCAGCATCGAATAGACGCCTTCCAGGATGACCAGCTTGCCCGCGCCTTCGGGAATGCGGCGCAGGCGTTTTTCCATCGCCTCGATGTCGTTGTGCTTGAACGGCACGACTTCGGCGTCGCCCATCTTGCAGCCATCCCAGATCGAGGCGTGGCTGTCGATGTCGAGCACGATGTAATCGCCTTTGCCCGCGATCGTGCTGATGATGCCCAGGTTGGCCTGGTACCCGGTCGAAAAGACCATGGCATGGTCCATGCCGTAGAATTCGCGCAGTGCGTCTTCGCACGCGCGGTGCCCGGCATATGTGCCGTTCAGCACGCGGCTGCCGGTGGTGCCCGATCCGAATTCGTCGAGCGCCTTCTTGCCCGATGCGATCACATCGGGGTCGAACGTCATGCCCATGTAGTTGTAGGTGCCGAGCAGGATCGTTCTGCGGCCGTTGCAGATCGCCTCGGTCGGCGAGACGACGCGTTCCATCACCAGGTTGAACGGATCGGTGATCCCGGTCGACAGCAGCACGCGGCGCTGTTCGATCAGGGGATCGAATTTCGAAAACAGGTCGGTCTTTTCGGCAGTTTCTGGCGCAGTATCTGACATGCTTATCAGCCTCGTAGCTTGGTCACGGCGTCGATCAACTGGCCATAGGTTTCGATCTCGGCCTGCTGGTTCATGGTGATGATGATGTCGAATTCGTCTTCGATTGCGGCAACGAAATCCATCACCGTCAGGCTGTCCCATTCGAGATCGCCGGCAAAGCTGGTGTCGTCGGTGACCGGCAGCGCCTTTTTGTTGAACGGTTCGATGACGGTGGCAATCCGTGCGCTGGTGTCGGCGCGATCCATGCGGAAATTCCTTGAATGAGGCAGGAAGAGCCCCTGCCAGACGAATGCGGCGGAAAAGCGGCTGATCAGGTCGCTTGTCAAGCCCGGCTGTGCGTTGCATCGCATGACACGCGATGAATTTATATAGCAGACCACGCTGGAGGCAGGGCGCGCTCGCGGTGATTGCGGGCATGGGTCTGGTGTTTGCCGGGCCCGCGCGGGCGGCAGATCCCGGCGCGGCGCTTGCTGCGGCGATGGCGCAGGATGCACAGGTCCCGGCGATGGGCATGGCGATCCTGGGCGATGGGCATGTGTCGGCGCTGGCGGTGCGCGGGGTGCGCGTGATTGGCGGCCATGATGCGGTGCTGCCCGGTGATCCGTGGCATATCGGGTCCGATGTCAAGGCGATGACCACGGTGCTGATCGCGCGGCTGGTCGATCGCGGCGTGCTGCATTGGGATGATCGGCTCGGCGCGCTGATGCCCGACCTGGAGATGTCGCCGCGGTATGCCGGTGCCACGCTGGCCCAGTTGATGTCGCATCATGCGGGACTGCCGCATGACCTGGTCGATGTGAGTGCCCGCGCGGCGTTGTTTGGCGATGACAGTGCCGACAGCCTGGCGGCCAAGCGCCTGCGCTATCTGGCGCGCGCGCTTACCGATCCGCCGGCCGGGCGCGTGGGGTCGTTTCATTATTCGAACACCGGCTATCTGCTCGCCGCGGCGATCGCCGAGCGTGCGACCGGCGACACCTGGGAGGTGTTGTTGCGGCGCGAAGTTCTGGCGCCGCTGGGCATGGACAAGACCCGGTTCGGGACGACGGTTGCGGGCGAACCGCAAGGGCATCGTGGCGGCCATGCCACCGGGTCGGACGATACCAACCCGCCGTTTTTCGCGCCCGCCGGCGGGCTGGTGCTGCCGCTCGAAGACTGGGCCAGGTTCTGCCTCGACCAGTTGGCCGGCGCGCGCGGGCATGGGCAATTGCTCAGCCCCGCCGGGTATCGGATGATGCAGAGTGCTCAGGGCAGCGGCGAATACGGCATGGGCTGGGAAGTCGTCGCCGGCTATGGCGGGCGCGAAGGGCCGGTGCTGGTCCATGCCGGGTCCGACACCAACTGGTACGCGCTGGCAGTGCTGTTTCCCGACACCGGCAGCGGCGTGCTGGTCGTCGCCAACGCCGGGCCCGACATGGGCGGTGATGAGGCCGTGCGCGCGGCGATGGCAGCGGTGCTGCCCGATCTGAAACCGGCTGATCGTTGAAATTCTGGCGCACCCGCGATAGGCGCGCCTTTTACCCAAAATGGAGCATGCGATGACGATCAAGCGGATTTCGACCGGGTCTCCCTGGGAAGCGAAAATGGGCTATTCGCGCGCGGTTGTTGCCGGCGGCATGGTCTACATCTCGGCAACAGCGGCGACCGACGCCAGCGGCGCCGTCGTCGGCAAAGGCGATTTCGAACGCCAGACCGCGGTCATCCTCGAAAAGCTGGGCGCCGTGCTCGCCGATGCCGGATCATCGTTCGAAAAGGTCGTGCAATCGCGCGTATACCTGACCGATATCGAACACTGGGAAGCCGTTGGCCGCGCGCATGGCGCGGTGTTTGGCGCACATGGCCCGGCGCTGAGCCTGGTGCATGTAAAGCCGTTCCTCGATCCCGACATGCTGGTCGAGGTGGAACTGGTGGCTATCGTCTGAAGCTGCGCCGGCTAGGCGGCCATCGGCTCTGCGCTCTCGTTCACTTTGATCAGGATCGGCAGGACATCGGGCCGCTCAAACAGCACCTCGATCAACTTGATTGCGGCCGATGTCGGCTGGCCCCGTCCACTTTCATATTTCTGAAAGGCACGCGGGCCGCCGCCGATCAACAGGCTGGCGGCTTCCTGTGTCAGGCCAAGCCGATCGCGAAAGTCCTTGAGATGAGCGATATAGGCGGACCGCAAGGTGACGAACGCTGCCTCGTTCTGATCGAGGTCGCTCAACTCGTGAACTCCCTCGTTCCCGTCATCGGGATACCAGCCGGGCGTTTCGACAACACTGCGATAGATACCGTATTGAACGACTTGTGGCCGGATGCCGCGCTTCAAGACCGCGCCCGTTTCAGGATGAATGCGAGTTTCCATCTCATTTCTCCTTGAAACTGGTAAGAGTGACATCGACGATCGTCGTGCCGGCAAACTTCAAATAGAGAGTCATCTCGCCTGCAACATCGTCATAATTATAAGTGTCGTGCCAATTGCCCGGCACGCCGTTCTGTCCAGGCTCTGACTTCACAAAGTCCTGTTGAGTCAGTTCTGCAACGACATCGCAGATGTCGGCGCGTGTGTAGTTGATCGCCTGTGCGTCACGGAGCGCCTTGGTCGTGACGCGGCCCCTGCCTGCGGCAAAGTCGGCCTGGATCGCGGTCAAGTCGTGATGCGCAGCCAGTTTCACGGCCAAGAAATACACCTTTTTGGTGTATTGTCAAGGTTGGCGGAGTAGTGGCGGTCGTCTAACGATACCAAATCTCGACGTCCGCGACTCAAATGGTGCTTTCGGCGGGCGTTTAAGGGGCCTCCGGCGGGCAAGGGCCAAGGGCCCTTGCATCCCGTTACCGTCCGCGTTGATGTGTCAGTTCGGCGATGCACCCTGCCGCTGCGTCGGTAGACGATGAAGCCGCTTCGCGGGCGCGCGCAAATATATATTCAGCGCGCAGTTCAAGACGGTAACGGGTTCAAAGGGCCCCCGGCCCTTTGCCGCCGGAGGCCCTGAACAGGTCGCTTCGTCGACACGGCGAATGCGCCGCCTCAGCGCTGCTTCTTCGCCAGAGTCGCGTTGAAATCGGGGTCCTTGTTCGCGACCCAGTCGACGAATTTGCGGATCGCCGGGTTTTCCAGCAGCACGCTTGCGTCCATCCCGGCGCGTTGCAGCTCGGAATTGGTGAAGGTCGTGATCACCGTCTGCTGGCAGATCGGGTGCATCGGCACGGTGTCGCGGCCGCCGCGGCTTTTGGGCACGGGGTGGTGTTCGATCACGGTCTTGCCGGTGGGCCGTCCGCACAGCCAGCAGGGGGGGACGATGACCGGGGTCTCGTCTTCGGATTGCACGTCTTCGTACGGGCCGTGTTTGGGGTGTTTGCGTGCCATGGGGTGCCTATAGCGGTGCGCGGGCGGTTAGATCAACTGGTTCACCGCCTGCAGGAACGGCATGATCGACACCGGCTTTGACAGATAGCCCTCGGCGCCGGCTTCGCGGATGCGGTCTTCGTCGCCTTTGCCGGCATAGGCGGTGACCGCGAGCACGGGGATATGGCGCAGCGCTTCGTCGGCTTTCAGCGCCTCGATCAGTTCCAGGCCCGATATGCGGGGCAGGTGGATGTCCATGATCACGAGGTCGGGGGCAAAGGCGGCTGCGCGTTCGAGCACGACGTGGCCATCGGCCAGCGGCTCGACTTCGAACCCCTTGGCCTTGAGCAAGTCGCTGAACAGTTTGCGATTGAGGTCGTTGTCCTCGACAACCAGAATTCTTTTTGCCACTTAGCCTTGCTATCCCCGCAGGTGCCCGTCTCGTAGTGAGCGTCGTGTGCGCGGGTCTATTCCCCGGAAAGGGTGCTGGCAATCATTCGTGAACCATCTTTGCCGTCCGATCCGATGGCCATCGCGCTGCGTGCGCTGGTCTGGGTGCTGTCGGACGAAAACCGGGCGGACCGGTTTCTGTCGCTGACCGGGATGACGCCCGATGCGCTGCGGGCCGGGATCAACGATCCGATGATCCTGGGCGCGGTGCTCGAATTCCTCGCCAATCACGAAGCAGACCTTGTCGCGGCGGCCGAGGCGCTCGATATAGCGCCCGAGACGTTAGCGGCTGCATGGGAAAAATTACAATGACAAGCCAACCCGGTGGACGTCCGTTGGTCATCAGCGACTGCGACGAAGTGCTGTTGCACATGGTCGCGCCGTTCAAGGACTATGTCGCCGAATTCCACGGCATCGATTTCGACATGAAGGACGGCGATTTCGGCAAGGCCATGCGCTATACCGACGATGGCCGGACGGTCGAGCCCGCCGAAATCTGGCGCCTGCTCAACCTGTTTTTCGATACCGAAATGTACCGGCAGACGCCAATTACCGGTGCCGTCGAAGGCATGAAGGCGCTGGCCGAACATGCCGACGTCGTGATCCTGACCAATCTGAGCGACGACCGGCGCGCGGCGCGCACGAAGCAACTCGCCGACCATGGCCTCGATATCCGGGTGTTTACCAACCAGGGGCCAAAGGGGCCGGCGCTGCAGGCGATCATCGACGAATACCGGCCCAGCCGGACGGTGTTCATCGACGATCTGCCGCAGCACCACGCCTCGGTCAGCGAAATTTCCCCCGAGGTTCACCGCCTGCACTTGTGCGGCGAACCGCTGCTGGCGCCGCATATCGATTGTGCGCACCAGGCCGGCCACGCCCATGCCCGCATTGACGGCTGGCCAGAAGCATTGCCGTGGATCATGGCGCACGTACATGGAGTTGAGAATGTCTGAAGTTGCTGATTCAATCGTCGATACCCTGACCGCAGCCGGATTTACCCTGCCCAAGGCTGCTGCGCCGGTGGCGGCTTATGTGCCGACCGTTTTGGCTGGCGGATTGCTCCATGTTTCCGGTCAGTTGCCGTTCGTCGACGGGTCGCTCGTGATCGGCCGGCTGGGCGAAGATGTCAGCCTGGAAGACGGCCAGGCCGCCGCGCAGGCGTGCGCGCTGATGCTGCTGGCGCAAGTGAAGGCCGCGCTCGGGTCGCTCGACCGCGTGGAGCGCGTGGTCAAGCTGGGCGCGTTCATCAGTTCAACCGCGACATTCACCGACCAGCCCAAAGTCGCCAACGGCGCTTCGGAATTGATGGTTGCCGCATTTGGCGAGGCCGGGCGTCATGCGCGCAGCGCGGTCGGCGTTCCGGTCCTGCCGCTGGGGGCCGCGGTGGAAGTCGATGCTATATTTGCTGTTCGCGCTCTTTGATCGCTGGCTCGCGCCGGTCCCGCGTGCGGGCCGGTGCGACTGGCTGACGACGCTGGTCTATGCCCATCGCGGGTTTCACGATGGGGCTTCCGGCCGCATCGAAAACAGCCCGGCTGCATTCGCGGCTGCGATCGCGGCGGGGCTGGGCATCGAATGCGATGTCCTGCGCAGCCGCGATGGCCAGGCGGTGGTGTTCCATGACGAAGACCTGGCCCGCCTGACCGGACAACAGGGCAAAGTAGCCGACGAAAGCGCGGCGGCGCTGACGCAGATTGCGCTGACCGGCAGCACCGATAGGGTCCCGCTGCTGGCCACCGTGCTGACGCAGATCGCGGGCCAGGTGCCGCTGCTGATCGAAGTGAAAATCGCGCGCGGTGGCAGGGTCCAGCCGCTGTGCCTGGCGGTCAATCGGGCGCTCGAAGGCTATGGCGGGCAAGTCGCGGTGATGAGTTTCGACCCGCGCGTGTCGTCGTGGTTTCACAAATATTCGCCGCATATCGTGCGGGGCCTCGTCATGACCGAGGCGAGCTGGCGCACGATGGGCGCCAAGGCGCGGCGCCATATCGCGCTTTGGCGCGCGCGGCCCGATTTCATGGCCTATGACATCGACGACATCGCCGGCGCATTCCCCACCGCGCAGCGCCGGCGCGGCATGCCGCTGCTGACCTGGACCGTCGACAGCGCAGCCAAAGCGAAGCGCGCAGGCGCCAAGGCCGATGCGCCGATCGCCGAAGGTGAAGGACTGGTCTCCTTGATCGCAGTGCGATGAACCACACCGCGCGGATCTACAGCGGGGTCAGCGATATCCCCGCCGCCGACTGGGACCGCATGGCGGGCGATGACAATCCGTTCGTCAGCCACGCCTTCCTGTCGAGCCTGGAAGCATCGGGCAGCGTCGGCAAGCGCAGCGGGTGGAGCCCGATGCCGGTCGTGATCGAGGACGACCTGGGCGCGCCCGCGGGAGCCATCCCGGCCTACCTGAAAGCGCACAGCCAGGGCGAATATGTGTTCGACCATAGCTGGGCCGACGCGTGGCAACGCGCAGGCGGCGACTATTATCCCAAGCTGCAGATCTGCGTGCCGTTCACCCCGGCGAATGGCCCGCGCCTCCTGTTCGGCGATCGGCCCGAACTGGCGCCCGCGCTGCTGGCGGCGGCAGAGCAGGTCGCCCAACAGCACGGCCTGTCGTCGGCACACGCAACATTCATCGCGCCCGACCAGGTGCCGCTGTTCGAAGCCGCCGACTGGCTGATGCGCGCCGATCTCCAGTTTCACTGGGAAAACCGCGGATACCGCACATTCGATGATTTCCTGGGCGCGCTGTCGTCGGCGCGGCGCAAGAACCTGCGCAAGGAACGCGCAAACGCGCAGGACGGCGTCGAGATTCGCGCCTTGCGCGGCGCAGACATCCTGCCCGAACATTGGGCCGCGTTCTGGGAATTCTACCAGGACACCGGCGCGCGCAAATGGGGACGCCCCTATCTGACCCGCGCCGCGTTCGACCTGATCGGCGCAAGCATGGGCGACAAAGTCCTGCTGGTCATGGCATTTGCGCAAGGCCGGCCGATCGCCGGCGCGCTAAATTTCATCGGCCGCGATACGCTGTACGGCCGGTATTGGGGATCGGTCGTCGACAAGCCGTTCCTGCATTTCGAACTGTGCTATTACCAGGCAATCGACGCCGCGATCGCGCTGGGCCTGTCGCGCGTAGAAGCAGGCGCGCAAGGCCAACACAAATTGGCACGCGGGTACGAGCCCGTACAAACGATATCGGCGCATTACATCGTCGATCCGTCCTTCCGCCGCGCGGTGGCCGACTTCCTCGTGCGCGAACGCGCCGGGGTCGATCAGGACCAGGCCGTGCTGGGCGAGCACATGCCGTTTCGCAAGGGCCCCGTTCCCGAAGAACGCGATTAGGCAGGGCCTCCGGCGGCCTAGGGCCATTGCCCTAGGGACCCGTTACCGTCTTGAACTGCGCGCTGACTATGCGTTTGCGCGCCCCCGCGTAGCGGCCTGATTGTCTACCGACGCAGCGGCTGGATGCACCGCTGAACTGGCACCCCAACGCGGACGGTAACGGGATGCAAGGGCGATGGGTCTGGACCCATAAACGGGATTCACAGGAGCTGAGAGATGTGATTCACTTCCTTTCGAGGGAGGCGATATCATGTCTGATTTATTTTGGTTTTCCGATGAACAGTGGGCTCGCATCGAGCCGTTGCTGCCGAACAAGTCGCGTGGCGTTCCCCGTGTGGATGATCGCCGGGTGCTATCCGGGATTGTCCAAGCCTTGCGCTGTGGCGGTCGCTGGAGAGATTGCCCACCTGAATACGGTCCCAAGAAGACGCTCTACAACCG
>Ga0302311_10001658_pt1 | contig 25981 bp, 31 predicted proteins | sample III_Palsa_N1_3_FD_200449 | JGI IMG/M metagenome (GOLD analysis project Ga0302311, IMG submission 200449) | Peat permafrost microbial communities from Stordalen Mire near Abisko, Sweden - III_Palsa_N1_3 | ecosystem: Environmental > Terrestrial > Soil > Palsa > Peat permafrost | place: Sweden... | reverse complement strand
TCAATCACTCATTTGGACGAGCCCAATCCGTCGGGTGCAAGCCTCTGAAAATCGCGCAAAAGACGCGCGAGAGCGCTGCGGGGAAGACCTGCTCCGGATCTCCCGCCATGCGCCGCTCGCCCCGCGCCGGCAAGCCGGCCCGGCGCAGGGTTGTCGGAGCAGGCGACTACAGCTCGGAAACCAGCTTGCCGCCGCGGCCCCACAGCTCGCGCGGCACTTCGCGGATTACGATCTCCACGCTTTCCGGCGGGCAGTTGAGGGTTTCGCTGGCCGCCTTGGTCGCCTCGCGGACAAAAGCGCGCTTCTGCTCCGGCGTGCGGCCGGGGTGCATCTCGAGTTGCAGGATGGGCACGGGACATCTCCGGTTTGCGGCGCTCCCACAGCGGGAACGCCCATGGACCAGCAGTTTCGCCGCGCGCCCCGGACCGATAAACCTGCGATCCTTTGCGGCATTCCCAACCACCCGGTTTCGAATCGTGGACAAGCTTTCCGGCATGGCGATGTTCGTGCGCGTGGTCGAGAGCGGCAGCTTTGCCGCGGCGGCGGCGGCCGCCGGCGTGTCCGCCACCATGGCCGGCAAGCAGGTGCGGGAGATCGAGCAGCGCCTCGGCGCCCGCCTGCTGCACCGGACCACGCGCCGCCAGCAGCTGACCGAAATCGGCCGGCTGTACTACGAGCGCTGCAAGCAGGCCCTGGCCGGCGTGGCCCTGGCGGAGGCCAGCGCCAGCGAGTTGCAGGCCACTCCACGCGGGCTGCTGCGCGTCACCGCACCGCTCAGCTTCGGCAGCCGGCGGCTGATGCCGGCCCTGGCCGACTACCTGGCGCAGCATCCCCTGGTCAGCGTCGAGCTGTCGCTCAGCAACCGCACGCCGGATCTGGTCCAGGAAGGCTACGCGCTCGGCATCCACATCGGCGCGATCCACGATCTGGCCCTGGTGGCGCGCCCGCTGCGGCCCTACCGCATGATGCTGGCCGCGGCGCCCGCCTACCTGGCACGCCACGGCATGCCGGCGCTGCCGGAGGACCTGAGCGGCCACGCCTGCCTGGGATTGTCGAATTGGCGCCGCCGCGACCACTGGCACCTGGTCGGCCCGGACGGGGAGCGCAATATCCCGGTGCAGGGCCGCCTGACCACCGACAACGGCGATGCCTTGCTGGTCGCCGCGTTGCGCGGCGCCGGCATCGTGCTGCAACCGGAGATCTTGCTGGCCGACGGGATCGCCGCCGGCGACCTGCTGCCGGTGCTGCCCGGCTGGGCACCGCCGGACCAGCCGATGCACCTGCTGTATCCCCCGGACCGGCGCCCGGCGGCCAGGCTGCGCAGCATGATCGACTTTTTGCTGAGCCGCTTCGGACCGCAGGCCTGATCGGCGGGCAGGTTGGGCTCAGTCTCGCGGCGACAGGATCGGGGCGCCGCTGTCCGCGGCACGAGCCTCCAGCCCAAGCAGGGGCGCCAGCTGATTCAGCGCCTCCTGATACACCCCGCGCTTGAACGCCACCACTTCCTCCAGCGGCAGCCAGAAATCGACCCAGCGCCAGCCGTCGAATTCGGGATGCCCGGTGGCGTTGAAATGCACCAGGCATTCCTCGCAGGTCATGCGCAGCAGGAACCATTTCTGCTTCTGGCCGATGCACACCGGGTGGCGGCCGCGCCGGATCAGGCGGCTGGGCAGGCGGTAACGCAGCCAGTCATTGGTGACGCCGAGCAGGGCGACATGCTCGGGCTTGAGGCCGAGTTCTTCCTCCAGCTCGCGGTAGAGGGCCTGCTCGGGCGTTTCATGCCGCTGGATGCCGCCTTGCGGGAACTGCCAAGCCTCCTGGCGGATGCGCTTGGCCCAGAGAACCTGGGAGGCGGCATTGGCCAGGATGATGCCCACGTTGGGACGAAACCCATCCGCGTCAATCACTTGCTTTATGACGGTTATATGTCGGTATTGGAGAGGATTCTTTCATAGCGGCAGCGGCTCCGGCAAACTTGAGCATATACCGTCCCTGACAAGTACCGGACAGGTGGTATGTCGTCCCTGACTGCATGTCGTCCCTGACAAGCACCGGGCCATCCGTGGCCCGGACTGTTGAAACAAGCGCCTCAGTAAAATAGCTCTCCCAAATTTTGGACTTTCCGTGACCAACCTGGCCATTTTCGACCTCGACCACACCCTGCTGGACGGCGATAGCGACTATTTATGGGGCCAGTTCCTGGTCGAGCAGGGGCGCGTCGACGGTGAGGCCTACGAGCGCCAGAACAAGCTGTTCTACGAGGCTTACCAGGCCGGAACGCTGGATATCGACGCTTTTGCCAGCTTCTCGCTGGCGCCGCTGGCGGCGCACGAGCCGGAGGAGCTGCACCAACTGCACCGGGGCTTCATGCGCGAGAAGATCGAGCCGCGGGTGGCGACGGGCGCGCGGGCGCTGCTCGACCGGCATCGCCGCGCGGGCGATACCCTGATCATCACCACCGCCACCAACCGTTTCATCACCGAGCCGATCGCGGCGCTGCTGGACGTGCCCAACCTGCTCGCCACCGACCCGGAAATGATCGGCGGCCGCTACACCGGCCGCATCACCGGCCACGCCAATTTCCGCGAGGGCAAGGTGCTGCGCCTGCGCGAGTGGCTGGAACACCGGCGCATCCAGTACGCGCGGTCCACCTGCTACAGCGACTCGCACAACGACCTGCCGCTGCTGGGTTTCGCCGACACGGCGGTGGCAGTGGATCCGGACCCGATCCTGCGCGCCGAAGCGGAACGGCGCGGCTGGGCGGTGATCAGCTTGCGCGCCGGCTAGGCGCGCGGCGGCAGGAGCGGCCGCAACGCCTCCAGATGTTGCGGATATTCCCGCCGCAGGTCCTCTTCGCGAGCGAACTGGTGGTCGGCATAGTCGAATCCCGGCGTCACCACTTCCGCCACCAGGGCGTGGCTGGCTCCGCCAATCAGTTGCGAGGCCTTCCAGCAGCCTCCGGATACCAGCAGGAAGCGCGATTCGCCGGGGCCATTGCCGAGGCGCTCCCGGCGCAATTCCCCACCCGCCGTCAGCATCAGGTATTCCACCGGGCCGCCGTCGAGGAAGAAATGCAGGATGTCGCTGCGATTGCGGTGCAGGCGGCCGCGCGGCTCGGTCCGGTCCAGCAGGTAGTAGATGGATGTCGCCAGCGGGCGTTCGCCCGTAGCCGTCGCGTGAGTGGTCGCGGCGGTATAGATGCGCTTGAAGTAACCGCCCTCGGGGTGGATTTCGAGACCCAGCTTCGAAATCCAATCCGGACCGCTCACGGCTCCAGCCGCTCCATGCGCCAGCCCGCGTCGTTCCGGACATAGAGCAGCCGGTCATGCACACGGTTGGCGCGCCCCTGCCAGAACTCGATGGTTTCCGGCACCACCACGTACCCACCCCAGTAATCCGGCAGCGGGATGTCCTGGCCGCTGAAGCGCTCGCTGGTGGCGGCGAGGCGCGCGTCCAGCTCCTCACGCTTTTGCAGCACCTGGCTCTGGCGCGAGGTGTAGGCGCCGATTTGCGAGCCGCGCGGCCGGCTGTGGAAGTAATGGTCGGACAGCTCGCGCGGCACCCGTTCCACCCGCCCTTCGATGCGCACCTGGCGCTCCAGCTTGTCCCACCAGAAGGTCAGCGCCGCCTCGGGCCGCGCCGCCAACTCCTCGCCCTTGCGCGACTCGTAGTTGGTGTAGAAGGTGAAACCGCCCTGATACAGGCCCTTGAACAGCACGATGCGCAGCGAGGGCCGGCCTGCGGCCGACACCGTCGCCAGGGACATCGCCGTCGGGTCGACCAGGCTGGCGGCCGCGGCATCCGCCAGCCAGCGCTCGAATTGCGCCAGCGGATCGGGCAGGACATCGGAGTCGTTCAGCGGCGGATTGCGCTCGTACTGGGCCATGTGAAAGTTATATGGGGCAAAATAAGGTTCTGCAATAAGCGAATTCTGCCGGAAACCAATGACCTCCACTTTTAAAGCCCTGCGCGTCCACCAGGTCGAGAAGTCCTTCCAGGCCCGGCTGGAGCAGATCCAGCTGTCGGACCTGACGCCGGGCGAGGTGGTGATCCGGGTGGCGTATTCCTGCCTCAACTACAAGGATGCGCTGGCGGTGAGCGGCAAGGGCCGCATCATGCGCGCCATGCCGCGCGTCGCCGGCATCGATCTGTCGGGCGTGGTGGAGAGCAGCGCCGATCCGCAATACCGGCTCGGCGACAAGGTGCTGGTCACCGGCTGCAATATCGGCGAGTTGCTCGACGGCGGCCTGGCCGAGTTCGCCCGTGTGCCGGCAACGGCCGTGGTGCCGCTGCCCGCGGGCCTGAGCCTGTCCGAGGCGATGGCGCTGGGCACCGCCGGCTTCACCGCGGCCCTGGCGCTGCGGCGCATGCTGGAGAACCACCAGGCGCCGGAGCATGGCCCCATCGCCATCACCGGCCCCACCGGCGGCGTCGGCAGCGTTGCCATCAGCCTGTTCAAGCGCGCCGGCTTCCAGGTCGCGGCGATCACCGGCAAAAGCACCCCGGAGTCCGAAAAGTACCTGCGCCTGCTCGGCGCCGACGAGATCGTCGACCGCAACAGCCTCGACCTCGGCAGCAAGCCGATGGAGACCGCGCGCTGGGGCGGCGCCGTGGACAATCTCGGCGGCGACACGCTCACCTATCTGACGCGCACGGTGAAGCCCTGGGGCAATATCGGCAGCGTCGGCCTGGCGCAGGGCCATACGCTGAACACCACCGTGATGCCCTTCATCCTGCGCGGCGTCAGCCTGCTCGGCATCCACTCGGTGGAAATGCCGCGCGCCTGGCGGTTGGATATCTGGAAGCATCTGGCCTCCGACTGGAAGCCGGCGCAGCTCAAGGACATTGCCAATCGCACCGTCTCGCTGGAGGAAGTACCGGCGGTTTGCGCCGAGCTGGTCGCCGGCCAGGCCCTGGGCCGCACCATCGTGCGCATCGGCGGGGAGCTCTGAGACGACCATGAGCGCCCACGCCCACAGCCATGACGAGCACGGCCATGATCATGGTCATGACCACGCGCACGATCACGGCCACGATCATGGCCACGACCACAAGCCGCAGAAAAAGAAGGGACACGATCACGGCCATGGTCATGGCCATCACCACGGCCACGCCCACGGTTCCAGCAATGAAAAGCGCCTGACCTGGGCGCTGATCCTGGTTGGCGTATTCATGCTGGTCGAGGTGGCGGGCGGCATCATGGCCCACTCGCTGGCCCTGATCGCCGATGCCGGCCACATGCTGACCGACTCGGCCTCGCTGATCCTGGCCCTGTTCGCGCTGCGCGTCGGCAAGCGTCCGGCCGATCAAGTCTATTCCTACGGCCGCCAGCGCTATGAAGTGCTGGCGGCTTTCGTCAACGGCCTGGTGCTGCTGGCGCTGAGCGTGTGGATCCTGATCGAATCGGCGCGGCGCCTGTTCGAGCCTCAGGCGGTGCAGGGCCCGGTGATGCTGGTGGTCGCCGGCCTCGGCCTGCTCGCCAACATCGCCGCCTTCCTGATCCTGCGCGACGGCGAGGACAACCTCAACATGCGCAGCGCCGTACTGCACGTGCTGGGCGACCTGCTCGCCTCGGTGGCGGCGATGATCGCCGCCGTGGTCATCATCTACACCCACTGGATGCCGATCGATCCGATCCTGTCGGGACTGGTGTCGCTGCTGATCCTGCGCGGCGGCTGGCGCGTCACGCGCGAGTCCGCGCATATCCTGCTCGAAGGCACGCCGCCGGGTATCGAAGTGGAGGAAGTTTCCGCCGACGTCATCGCGCAAGTGCCCGGCGTCAGCGATGTGCACCATCTTCACGTGTGGTCGCTGACCGACGCCAAGCCGATGATGACCCTGCATGCCGTGATCGCGGAAGACAGCAACCAGGATACGGTGCTGGCCGCGATCCAGAAGCGCTTAAGTGAGCGGTTTGGGGTGGTGCATGCGACGGTGCAGATCGAGCGTGAAGTCTGTGTCGCGCATGTGGATGATGGGTGTCATGATCATGCGGCGCCCGCGCTGAAGGGTTGAGCCGCAGCTAGGCAGCGTTGAGGTCTGCGATGCGCTGTCCGCTATTTCCCCCTCCCCTTGCGGGAGGGGGTTAGGGGGAGGGATGGTTGCGGCGCGTACGGCCAGAACTGGATTCCCGCCTGCGCGGGAATGACGATGGGGGATAGGGGGCGCATAGCCCCTCCCTCGATACGGCGCTTCGCGCCTACTCGGGACATTCGGAACAGCACACCCGCTTGCGCGGGCACTCGGGGCGAACGGAGATTGGTGCCTAGTCGCGTAAAAAGCGCCCCTCACCCCAACCCTCTCCCCACTTCGTGGGGAGAGGGAGAAAAGCCGACAGGCACAAAAAGGCCGCGCCGACTTTCGCCGGCGCGGCTGGTTTGAAACGACCGGCTAGACCGCCTTGAGCAGGAACTTGGCGACCTTTTGCGTGAAGTTCGTATACGGCGGGTAGAACATCCAGTTGCTGGAGATCTGCGTCCGCACCACGGCGCGCTCGTGCGAGAAGGCCTTGAAGCCGTAATGGCCGTGGCCGCTGCCGATGCCGGAATTGTTGACGCCGCCGAAGGGCAGGTTGCCGTGCAGGAACTGCACCACCGAGTTGTTGATGCAGGCGCCGCCGGAGGAGGTCTGCTGCATTACCTTCTGGATGTTCGCCTCGGTCTTGCTCCAGACGTACAGGGCCAGCGGCTTCTGGTCGGCGTTGATGCGGCGGATCACGTCATCGAGGTCGGTGAAGGAGAGGATCGGCAGCAGCGGGCCGAAGATTTCCTCCTGCATGATCCTGGCGTCGTCGGGAATGTTGTCGAGCAGGGTCGGCGCGATGTAGCAGTTCTGCTCGTCGACGTCGCCGCCGGTGAGGGTGCGGGCGCCGCGCGCCTTGGCGTCGTCGAGCAGGGCCTTGATGCGGCCGGTGTGGCGCTGGTTGACCACGCGCGCCAGGAACGGGCTGGTCTTCTGCGCGGCGGCGTCGGTGCCGTAGGCGGCGGCCAGGGTTTCCCGGCACAGGCGCACGAACTCGTCCTTGACCGAGGCGTGGACGTAGATGTGGTCCGGTGCGATGCAGGTCTGGCCGTTGTTGGTGTACTTGGACCACATCAGGTTGCGCGCGGCTTCCTTGAGGTTGGCGCTGGCGTCGATGATGGTCGGCGACTTGCCGCCCAGTTCGAGGGTGACGCTGGTCAGGTGCTTGGCGGCGGCGGCCATCACCACCTTGCCGATGGAGGGCGCGCCGGTGAAGAAGATGTGGTCGAACGGCAGTGCCAGCAGCGCGGTGGATACCGCCACGTCGCCCTCGAAGATGGCGACTTCGTCCTCGGGGAAGATTTCGCGCACGATCTTGACCATCACCGCCGACAGGTGCGGCGTCATCTCCGACGGCTTGAGGATGGCGGTGTTGCCAGCCGCGATAGCGGAGACCAGCGGGCCGAACGTCAGGTTCACCGGGTAGTTCCACGGCGAGATGATCAGGCAGCGGCCCTTGGGCTGGTACTGCACCCAGCCCTTGAGGCCGAGCGTGGCGCGGGTCGGCATGACCCGTGCCGGCTTCATCCATTTGCGCAGGTGGCGCACGGTTTCCTTGGCTTCGAGCACCACGCTGAGGATTTCGGTGATGTCGATTTCCGCCGGCGGCTTCTTGAAGTCGGCGTAGCCGGCCTTGTAGAAATCCTCGGTGTGCGCGATCACCGCGTCCTTGAGCTTGTTGATCTTGGCCTTGCGCTCGTCCAGGGTGGAACTGCGCAGGCGCAGGGCGGCGAGACGCTGCTTCTCGAACACGCGCTGGATCTCGCTGTCGAGATTCTGCTGCGCGGCGGCGGAAGGCAGGTAGGAAACGACTGTGCTCATGGGGGAACTCCTCGGCAATCTTTGGGGGCGCAGCGATCCGCGCCGCCTATTGAACGACCGTCCGAGCTTAAGCAAAAAGCCACTGACGCGCTAGCACGGTAATGTCAGTGACCGTCCGCTCCGGCTCACGGTGATCAAGCCTATTGCAGATGGCTACCGGGCGAGCCTAACGAAGGATAGGGATGCACTTGATGACACCCCGGAAATGCCGGTAACCGGGGCGGTTTTCGCCGGTTTTGAGGCTCCGGGCCCGGGCCGATCCGGCGGTCCGGCCGAACCGTCAGGACGAACCCTGCGCCGGAGTGCCCGTGCCGCCCCAGATGTGCACGCCGTATTTCCAGTAGCCGGTGACATTGTTGAGCCGCGCATCCTGGTCGACCGGCATCGGCAGCACCTCGCCCTCGATCTGCTGCTGCAGGAACGGCGCCAGCGCGGCCCCGCCGCCGCCGGTGATGATGATGGCGTCCAGGTCCCAGTCGTCCGCCCACAGGCGGTTGGCCTCGGTGGCGATGCGCGTGGCGAGCTGGTTGTAGGCCTGCTGCGCCAGCACGGTGAGGTCGTATTTCTGGCCCTTGATCTTGATCACGCCGCGGGTCACCGCCTCGTACAGGCGGTACAGCTCGACCTGGGTGCCGCTTTTCTCGTGCAGCAGGTTGGCGATGGCGTTGTAGGCCACCGACATGCCCGAATCGGTGGACAGGCTGCCGCGCTCGGAATAGCGGGTCTTGTCGCTGATGGTGAAGTCGGTGGTGCGGAAGCCGATGTCGATGACGCCGATCTTCTCGGTGACGAAGCGCTGGTTGAGCGCCTTGCCCTGCCCGTCCAGCATCTGGTTGAAAAGCGAGCCGAACGGTTGCGGCACCACCCGCACCTTCTCGATGTAGATGGTCTTGTCCTCGCGCGTGCCGTTGGCCTGCACCACGGTCACCGTGTGGCGCTGCTGCAGCAGCGTGGTGAGGGCGTCCTTGTACTTGCGGAAGAAGCTGACCGGCAGGCCGGTGACCAGGCGCACCGGATCGCCGTGCTCGACATAGGGCGCCAGCGCCGCCAGGCCCAGCACCTTGGCGTACTTGGTCATGAACTGCGCATGGTCGAGGGTGAAGCCGCGGCCGCGCGACTGCGTCTCCGCCAGCTCGCCGACGAAGACATCCTCGCCGCCGATGGCGAAATGGCGCGGCTGCGCCGCCTGCGAAGGCAGCAGCGCCTCGGCGAACTGGATCGGGTTGGCCTCGCCGACAATGGATTTGAATACCTGGAACAGCCTGCCGTCCGTTGCCTTGGTGTAACCGAAGCCGATATCCGCGGCCAAAATACGCATGCGCAAAATCCCCCGCCCTGCCAATTAAGTGATGGCGGGGTTTGTAGCATGGGGGCCGGGCACGGTCAAAAGCGCAGCCGGCCGGGATTTGCGCTCAGGCGCGCAGCCCGTTGATGCGCGGATGGCGGCGCAGGGAGCGCCCGCGCCACAGGTGCACGGCAAACGCCGGCAGCGCCAGCAGGCCGATGAAGATATGCAGCTGCCGGCACAGGGCGCGGGCTTCGTCGCCGCCGAAGTAATAAAGGCCATAGCCGCTGAGCACCAGCAGCAGCGCGCAGGCCAGAAATACCCCGCCGGCGCCGCGGTTGCGCCGCAGCCGCCAGAAGCGGTGGATATGAGCGGAAAGCAGGCTGCCCAGCACCAGCAGGCCGAGCATGGCGGCGGCGCCGTGCAGCTTCAGCATCCACGGCTCCAGCGGATTGGGCGCGGGCCCGAAGTCGCCCTGGCGCACGAACCAGCCGTGCAGGACATAGTGGGCCAGTCCGCTGATGAACAGCAGAATCAGCACTGCGTAGGCGCAACGGCGATGGATCAGACTGAGCATGGGCGCGGGCGCTCAGGCAGCCGCGGCGGCCGGCTGCTGCACGTAAGCCTGTGCACCATAGGCGACGAGCACCCGTTCCGCCGCTTCCGGCGCGGCGAACAGCACCACCTTGGTCAGGGCGTCGGCGCTGATGCAGTCCGCCGCGCGCACGCTGATGCTGGCGTCGCCGAGCCAGGGCCGGCGGCGGCGCGGATCGAGCAGCGGCGCAACCGCGCCCGCGGCCGTATCGCGGCGCGAGTAGTAATTGGCGGAGGTGGCCAGGGCCTCGTCGCACAGGGTGAGCGTGTGCGCGGTCAGGGCGGGAGCCTGCGGATGGCGCAACCGCACCGGCTGCGGGCCACCGAAGGTGCGCAGGTCGCCGCCGGCATTGACCAGCGCCGCCTCCACGCCAGCCTGGCGCAAAACCGCGATGGCGCAATCCACCGCATAGCCCTTGGCGATGCCGCCCAGGTCGATCAGCAGGGGCCGGTGAAAGCGCACACGGCATTCGTCCAGCAGCTCGATATCGGTCCAGTTGCCGTCGAACGGCGGTCCCGCCGCCCCCGGCAGCCCGGCAGGCAGATAGCCCCAATCCCGCAGGGGAGCGCCGACGGCGATATCGAAGGCGCCCTCACTGAGCCGCGACAGGCGCTGCGCGGCGGCCAGCACCGCCCAGGTCTGCGCATCGACGCGCAGTGGCCGTTGCAGCGCCTCCCGATTGAGAGCCGACACCGTACTGCCCGCCTCATGGAAGCTCATCCGCCGATGGACTTGCTCCACCGCGGCGAAGGCGGTGTCGACGGCCGCGTGCAGCCGCGCCTGCGGCGCGGCGCCGGTGGCCTGAATCTCCACCAGCGTGCCGAGCAGCGGCCGCGCGCGGCGCACTTCAGCGCTGCGCGGGGGGCTGGGCGATAGCGATGGCATAAGTCGCCAGCAGGCGGCGGATGCCGTCGGTAATGTGCTCGCTGGACAGGGTGGCGCCGCTGATGTTCTGGATGCCGTCGCCGATGCGCACGCTGTCGCCGTGCTGCTTGCCGTTGAACTGCGCCCGCCAGCGCGGATTGCGCACCTCGCTGCCATAGGCTTCGCGGTATTCGAGGATTTCCAGCTGGCGCACCTTGCCGTCGGCGCCGAGCGCCACCGCATAAGTGATGAGATCGTGCTTGCCGATGACGGCATCGACGAAGAAATAGCCGTCGGCGGCCTTCCAGGCGCGCAGCGAGCCGGGATAAACCTTGGTGCCGGCGTCCTGCTCGATGGCGGCGGTCTGCTCCGGCGTCAGCACCACGGGCAATGGCATCAGCGCCTGCTCGCCGAACATCAGCTTCTGCGCCTCGTCCACACTGAGATAGACGGTGGCCTGCGCCGGAGCGCAGACCGCGATGGCGGCGAGGGGCAGAAACAACAGGCGACTGGACGGAATCATGCGCTATGGTCCTCCAGCCGCCCGCGTATTCGCAAGCGTAACAAGAATGCTACTCAGGCGCTTTTGCTTCCGGACTCCTTAGAACCCGAGGCCTAGGCCGAGGTCGAAGCGGCTGAAATTGCTGTTTTGCTGGAACGACTGGTAATCCGCCTTCAGCACCACATGCGGCGTGACGTAGAAGTTGGCGCCATAGGTCCAGACGCGATCGTGGTTGACCGGCCAGTAGCCATAGTCGCCCGGATTGGCGGAAACCGGCACGAAGCCCTGCGGCAGGATCGGGCCCGGCGATCCTTCATAGCGCGAGCCCATGCTGTACTTCTCCCAGCGCACGAACGGCGAGATGCGATAAGTGTTGTTCTGCCAGACGGTGTAGGCGCCCTGTGCGTAGTAGCCGTAGAAGGCCGAGGGAATCGGGTTGGGCGAGCCCGGGTTGGAGGCGTTGGCCACGGCCAGATTGGTGATCGAGCCGTGGGCGTACAGGGCCGACAGGTCGAACTTGCCGGGGGTCCAGCGCGCATGGGTTTCCCACAGGGTGATGCGCTGGTCGCCGTTGATCGGCGCGTTGGGCGGGGCCGCGACCTTCTCGGCATTGCCGGTAAACGCGGCGGCGCCGACATTGAGGCCCGGCACGCCGGTGTAGCTCAGCGCCGCGTATTCGGCCAGGTGGCTGGCGTTGGCCAGCGCCAGTTCCTGGTGGCTGGCCTGCAGCGGCGCCACATCGTTGTCTTCCATGTCCAGCGCGGTGATGTACTGCGGGAATTCCGGCGCGTAATTCCACTTCGACAGGTCCTGGCCGGTGGTCAGGCCAACGTTCCAGCCGATGCCGATGTCGGTATTGCCGTGGAAGTTGAAGCCGCCCTCGCGCCAGGTGCTGGGGATGATCAGGGTCTCGACGAAATTGCGCTGCACGCCGTAGAAATTGGTCGGCTCATGATGCTCGTTGAGCAGGCCGAACGGCATCAGGAACAGGCCGCCGCGCACTGTGGCCCAGTCGGTGAGCTGGTGATCGACGTAGAACTGCTCCACCTCGAACTCGCCGACGTCGCTGGCCGAAGACACGGCGTGCTCGACTTCGTATTCGGAGTTGAAGCTGGTGCGGTCGTCGAAGGTGTAGCCGATGCCGAACACGGCGCGCGCCAGATCGGCCTCGGTGCGGTTCGGCTCGTGGATCGGACGGGTGTAATAAACCTCGCCATAGCCCCACAGGCTGAGATTGTCGAACAGCGAGGAGCCGCGCACCGAGGCCGTCTGGGCCTGGGGCGGGGGCTGCGCCTGTTGCTGGGCGGCCTGCTGCTGCACCACCTGCTGGGTCTGCTGCTGCTGCTGCGACAGCGCCTGGTTCTGCGCCTTGAGCTGCTCCAACTGCGCCTTCAACTCCTGCAGCTGCTGCGACATTTCGTCGACTTTCTGCTCCAGCTGCTGCTCCACCGCCGCGCTGTTGGCGGCGGGATCGGCGGCCGCGGTGGCGGATGCCGATAGCACGGCGGCCGCGATCAGGAGTTTCACGCCGGATTGGTTCCGGCCGGACTTGCTCTGAATTTTCATGGTGGGATAGGCGTGGTGGTGAGCCGTGGTTACTTGGATGAGACGGCGGCGGACGCGGCGCTGGCCGTGGCGGAGGTCGGGGTGATGACGGTCACCGGCGCCGTGCACTGCGCGGGCACGTTGTAGGCCGAGGGGTTGGCCGGGTCGTAGCCGTCGGTGAGGGTGCAGAGGAAGGCGATGATGTTCTCGATGTCCTGCGCGTCCAGGGTCGGCGCCTGGCCGCCGCCGAAGGTTGGCGGGGTGTAGGGAATCTCGCCGATGTTGACGTTGGCGTCGTAATCGACCGGCAGGTCGTTGTACTCGAACTGGTCGGGCGTGCCGTCGGCGGCGGTGTAGAAAGTGCCGACCGCGACATAGGGATTGCCGCTGGCCGTGCCGGCATCGACCGGATTGGGGTTGTTGCCGGTGTTATTGTTGATGTCGCGCGTGACATACCACTCCACCACCTGTTGCAGGGTGCTGAAGCGGCCGTTGTGGAAATACGGCGCGGTGATGGCGATGTTGCGCAGCGTCGGCACCTTGAACTGGCCGCAGATGGTGGTAGTGGTGGTCAGCGACACGCGCGGGTTGGGATCGTTGGCCGGCGGCGCGAACGGCGCGCACAGGCCCATGTCGTAGAAGGCGTATTCCGCATCCGCGGGCACATTGGTTTCCGCCGGCACGTAGGTCAGCGGCGTGCCATCCACCGGGCTGACCGGACTGGCGCTGTTGGCCGGGATGTTCCAGTTGCGCGGAATGCCGATGTTGTCGTAGGTGAAATCGGTGAACAGGGCGTGGTCGCTATAGCCCTGGCGCTGGCTCGGATGGCAGGCGGTGCAATTGCCCTTGACCGGGTTGTTGAACAGCGCCAGACCCGCCTGCTCCTGCGCGGTGAGCTGGGCCTGGCCCAGCAGCCAGTAGTCGTACTTGCTGGTGAAGGGATGGAAGTCGGGATCTTCGGTTTCGAAGGCGGCGATGGCCAGGCCCATGTCCTGCAGCGCGGTGTCCGGATCGCTCAGGACGGCGGAGCCATAGACCGAGACGAAAGCCGCCAGCGAAGCCGGCGACTTCTGCAGCAGCGCCACCACCGCGGCGGAGTCGGCATTGGCCATCTCGAACGGCGTGATGAAGGGCTGCTCGGCCTGCACCGCCAGCGAAGAGGCGCGGCCGTCGCGGAAAAAGCCGCCGACCAGGTTGACGCCGTCGAACGGCGGCGTGAACGAGGAATACATGAGGGACGGCGCGTTGCGGAAGCCCGGCAGGTCCATGTTCGGCCCGCCCAGCGGCACCGGCAGGCCCTGGTCGGGTCCGGAAGCGGTGGGATCGGCGGTGAATGCGTACTTGGCGACGTGGCAGGTGCTGCAGGACTGCTTGCCCGAAGCGGACAGGGCAACGTCGTGAAACAGTTGCTGGCCGGCGGTTGCCGCCGCCGACAGGCCCTGCGGCGCGGCGCCGCTGCTGCCATTGCCGCAGGCGGCCAGAGCCGTCGCGACCGCAAGCAGCGCCCAGGGGCAAAGCTGCGTGGAAACTTTGTGAGCCATCACTCCCTTTCTTCCCTAATACGCGGCACAGGTGCGCAGCACAGCGGTCAGCGCCGCCTCGATGCGATGCAGGGATAATAATGAGAAGGATTCGTATTAGCAAGCTGAGAAGCAGTCTCATAACGCCGCGGGATGGGCCCTGCCGCGGCGCGCGGCTCCCGCCGCTGACCGGGCGGGCCGCATCGGCGGAGACGCAAGAAATCAGTTCCAACGGCGGGCGATCGGGCCGATAATCTGCGCCCATGAATCTGCCCTTCGCCAAGATGCACGGTCTCGGTAACGACTTCGTCGTCATCGACGCCACGCGGGCGCCGCTGCACGAGTGGTTGCGGGCGCCCTCGCCCGCCCTGCTGCACCGCCTGACCGACCGCCGCTTCGGTGTAGGCTGCGACCAGGTGCTGCTGATCGAGCCGCCGTCCAGTGCGGATGTGGACTTCGGCTATCGCATCTTCAACGCCGACGGCTCCGAAGTCGGCCAGTGCGGCAACGGTTCGCGCTGCCTGGCGCGCTATGTGCGCGATCACGGCCTCAGCGACAAGCGCCATCTGCGCGTGAAGACCTCCACCAGCCTACTCGAACTGCACCTGCTGGAGGACGGCCAGGTGCGGGTCAACATGGGCGCGCCGCGCTTCGAGCCGGCCGAAGTCCCGATGCTGGTGCAGGGTAATCAACGCTCGCCCGAATACAGCCTGACGCTGGCCGACGGCACCGCCCTGGCCTGCGGCGCGGTGAGCATGGGCAATCCGCACGCGGTGATCGAGGTCGCTGATGTCGATAGCGCGCCGGTGGCGGCAATCGGCGAGGAATTGCAGCATCATCCGGCCTTTCCGGAGAAGGTCAACGCCGGCTTCGTGCAGTTCGTCGACGGCGGCCATGCCAGACTGCGGGTGCACGAGCGCGGCGCGGGCGAAACCCTGGCCTGCGGCAGCGGCGCCTGCGCGGCCATGGTAGTGGGGCGCCAGTGGGGCAAGCTGGGCGCGCGCGCCGCCATCCAGGTGCGCGGCGGCGTGCTGCAACTGGAATGGGCGGGAGAAGGCCAGCCGGTGTACATGACCGGCCCGGCGGAAACGGTATTCGAAGGGAGTCTGGTGTGGCCGAAGTAAGCGAACCGAAGGAACAGGCGGCGGAAGCCGCGGCGGCCGACCAGGCCAGCGAAGCGCAGGTGGTGGCCTATCTCAAGGCCCATCCGCAGCTGCTGACCGATCACCCGCAATTGCTGGAAGCGCTGGAGCTGACCCACGCGGCCGGCTCGGCGGTATCGCTGATCGAGCGCCAGGTGGAGCTGCTGCGCGGCAAGAACCAGCGGCTGGAAGCGCGCCTCAACCGCCTCATCGAGACCGCCCGCGACAACGAAACCCGCGCCGAGAACGTGCTGCGCCTGGCGCGCACCCTGATCCGCGCGCCCTCGCTGGCCAATATCGTGGTCGGGCTGCGCACCTCGATGCGCGACGATTTCGGCATCGACGAGGTTTTCGTCGGCCTCAACAGCGGCGCCTACAAGCGCCACGACATCGACGGCATCGTGCCGATCGAGGCCGGCGGCGCCGTGGCCCGCGCCTATGACAATTTCATCCGCACCCGCCTGATCGAATGCGGCCCGATCAGCGAGGAGCGCGCCAAGCTGCTGTTTCCCAAGGCGGAGCAGCCGGTGCTGTCGGCCGCGGTGGTGCCGCTGGAGAAGGAAAAGAATCTCGGCATGCTGGCCCTGGGCTCGCGTGACGCCGAGCGCTTCCAGCCGCGCCAGGGCAAGCTGTTTCTCGAAATCACCGCCGAGCTGGTAGCCGCCGCGGTGCGCGCGCGCCTGACGTGAACGAAACAGCCAGCGCACTCGACCAGCTGCTGGCCGCTTACCTGAGTCATCTGCGTGTCGACAAGCGCGCCTCGGAACATACGCTCGCGGCGACCCGGCGTGACGGCGCCGCTTTCCTGGCCTACTGCGCCGAGTGCGGCATTCACGAACCGAAGCGCGTCGATATCCACACCGTGCGCGGCTTCATCACCCGCCTGCACCGCAAGGGCCAGCAGCCGTCCAGCCTGCGGCGCTATCTGTCGAGCCTGCGCGGCCTGTTCCGCCATGCGCTGCGCGAGGGGCTGGCCGAGCACAACCCGGTGGCCGGGGTGCGCGGCCCCAAGGGCAAGCGCGAACTGCCCAAGGTAATCCACGCCGAGGACTTGGACAACGCGCTGAACCTGCAAGCGGAGGGCGAACTGGGCCCGCGCGATCAGGCCATGGTCGAACTGTTTTACTCGGCCGGCCTGCGCCTGGCGGAATTGCAGAAACTCGACGTGCCGCCGGGCGACCGCTTTCCCGACGAGATCCGGGTGCTGGGCAAGGGCAGCAAGGAGCGCATCGCGCCGGTCGGCGGCAAGGCGCGCGCCGCGCTCGACGTCTGGCTGCGTGAACGAGGCGATTTCGCTGCGGAGGGGGAAACCGCCCTGTTCGTCAGCCGCAATGGCCGGCGCCTGTCGCAGCGCTCGATCCAGCTGCGCCTCGCCGCCTGGGCCGTCGCCGTCGGCCTGCCCGCGCACCTGCATCCTCACAAGCTGCGGCATTCCTTCGCCACCCACATGCTGGAATCCAGCGGCGACCTGCGCGCGGTGCAGGAACTGCTCGGCCACGCCAATCTCGCCACCACGCAGATCTACACCCAGCTCGACTGGAAGCGCCTGGCCAAGGTCTATGACGAGGCGCATCCGCGGGCCAAGCGGCGTTCTTCTTCCTAGGGAAGCTCTGAACAATTCAAGAATCGTCATTCCCGCGCAGGCGGGAATCCAGTTTTGCGAAGGGCGGAAATCAAAACTGGACCCCCGCCTGCGCGGGGGTGACGAATTGATCGAAGATTCGTTAGATCCGCCGCAGCGCAGCGGGATTACTTGCTACCTGGCGCTGGCCGTCTTGCCGATCCCACAGAACGCGGCCAGCGTTGTCCCCGGCGCCGCGGCGCCATGAACCAGCCAGGCGGCGCCGGCGCTGCCGGCGACAAAACCCAGCTCAATCACCAGCGCGATCAGCAGCCCCTTCTTCCACGGCAGGCGGCGCGGACCGGCTACAGCGGGCTGCGGACGCGCCGGCCGGCCCAGGTGCAGCACCGCGGCGATGCGCCGGCGCCAGGCCTCGGTGAGCGCCAGGCACTGGCCGATGATGAAGGCGAGAAAAGCGCAGCAGGCCACGGTTCACTCCACCGGACTGACGCGGAACGTCTGCCGCGCCGTCAGGTACGCATACACCGTCGCCATGCCGCGCGCGTCGGCGGTGACGGTGGCCTGCCGCAGGCCTTCGCAGCGGTAGGTGGCGCCGGGACGGAGCTGGCTCAGCTCCAACGGATAGATGCCGCCCGCCGCAGCGGGACGGCCGGGACTCAGCACGCAGTTCAGCTCGCCGCCCTCGTTGCGGGCGCGGCTCACCAGCACGTCGGGATAGGGCGCCGCGGCAAGCAGCGGACCATTGAGAGTTTCCGCCGCCACGCCACGCGCATGCATGTCGCGGCGCGTGGCCGCGCCCTGGCTGAACAACCCGAGCAGGCTGGCGTGGGCAAAGGTCGACACGCCCTGATGCACCACCGCGCCATCCTCGTCGCCGCGCGGGAACTCGGCGCGCACGCGCTGGCGCAGCAGCTCCAGCACCTCGCTGTCGCCCATCTCGCCCGCCGCTGCGCCGACCTGCGCATAGGTGGTGATCATCGACTTGCGGTAGTTGCCGGTGTCGATCGCATCCCAGCCGCGGGTCAGCAGATCGACCTTGCCGTCCGCCACGCGGATGAAGTCGAGCCGCGCGATCTCCCAGGCGCGCCGCGCCACGTCCGGCAGGATGCCGTGCAGGAAGTAGGCGGTGACGCAGTCCGCCATCACCGAGGTCAGCGCGGCGATGGTCAGCCCGGTGCGGCTGGAGCGGATCGCCAGCGTGCGCCCGTCCACGGTGGTGAATTCATTGTCGAAGTGACGGCGGTAGTCGGCTTCGATCTCCGACCACCAGCGGGTGCCGTAAAGGCGATCGTGGATCTTCAGCGTGATGCCGCCGAAGTTGTTGCACAGCGGATAGATCCAGTTCGGCTCGCAGGGAAACAGGGTGAAGCGGCTGCGCTTGAAATTGCGGTAGACCACCTCGGCCAGCTGCGAGAAGGTGTAGCGCCACTCGCGTCCGTCCGGATGGCGCAGCAGCAGCGGCTGGTCGTTGTAGCGGCTGTCGCCGGTGTTGGAGATGTATTCGGACAGCAACGCACCGAACCAGCCGGAGTACATGATGTTGTCGCGCGGCACCGGGTCCGGATCCAGGCTGAGATTGCCCCAGGCGTTTTCCAGCGCCCAGTATTTCCAGTTGCGGTGGTCCAGCATCTTCTGATGCAGGTTCTGCTGCGCCTGCGACAGGTAGCCGCGAAACGCCGGCAGGTGCTCGTATTGCAGGCCCGCCAGGGCGTAGCCGAAGTTGCAAACCTGGTAGCGCACCGAGGCGGTCTGGAACTGGTCGATCTGATCGAAACCGTCGAAGCTGGCCAGCGGCTGCAGCGCGCGGTCGAGCACATAGCGCAGGTATCCGTTCGCTTCTTCCGGCATGCCCAGCGCATCGGCCCGTGCCGTGGCGGCCGTGGACAAGCGCTGCGGTTGCGCGGCGAGTTTGGCCAGGTGAATGTTGCGCCGGTCGCGGTCGGCGATGGCACGCGCGCGATAACGCGCCCGGCCGCGCAGCGTCACCACCGCGGCCGCGGCGATGGCGGCGGCGAGCAGCCAGGGCGCGCCGCTCCAGCCCGGCACGGGCGCGATGGCGGCGGCCAGCCCGGCCGATCCCAGCCAGACCACGATGGGCGCCAGGATGTTGCCGCTGCCGAACCAGGCGAACAGCGCGACGCCGAACAGCAGCAGGCTCAGCAGCAGGCCGGCAATGGCGCCGAGTGACGGCCACAGGCCGTTACCCAAATGACCGAGGAACCCGCCGCCGGGAAGCATCAGGCCCAGGCCGAAAGCGCGCAGCCCCGGCGCGGCGACCAGCGCCAGGGCCAGCCCCCCCAATACCATGGCCGCGTACAGCAGCAGCATGGTGCGCTGGCGCGCGGTGGACAGCGGGCCGTCGATGGCATCGCGCACGGCAATGGAAGCAATCGCCGCGCGCGGCAGGCTGGTGCCCGCATCGGCCGGCGATCCGGGGGCCGGAAATCCCGTAACGGGGCTGACGCTGCTCATGAGACTCCTCCTGCCCGGCGCGTTGTGGACCGCAAGTGCCGCCGGTGGACTGAAGTAGTAACACAGATATGGACAGACTGTCTATATAATAGTAGACACTACGTCTATTATTCGGCGGTGTCCGGGCGGCCGTGGCGAGCCCTTGCGCAATCGACCGCCGCCATGGCGAACCGTTAGAGTTGCGCCCACCGATCAAGCCCCGACCCTCCCGCGCCATGCCCACCCGCCGCACCCTTGCCAAGCCGATTGCCGACCGTCCCCGGATCGAGGACAAGTTGCTGGAGGCGATGGAGAAACTGCTGGCCGAGGGCCTCGCCTTTTCCTCGGTCAGCATCGAACAGCTGACCACCACCGCCGGCATTGCCCGCGCCACCTTCTACCTGCATTTCCGCGACAAGGGCGAGCTGGTGACACGGCTGATGGGGCGGGTGCGGCAGGAGATCGTGGCCTCGGCCGGACTGTGGTTCGAGCACGCCGAGCGGGCGCAGCGCGAGGACATGCGCAGAGCCCTGCGCGGCATTCTCGGCGTGTATCAGAAGCACCACGTGATCATCGACGCGGTGGTGGAAACCGCCTCGCGCGACGCCGAGGTGGCGCGGCTGTGGCGTGAAACCATGGACGCCCTGTGCGCGGAAAGCCGGCGCGCCATCCTCAGCCTGCGCCAGGTCGGCCGCGCCTCTGAAGCGGCCACGCCGCTGCTGGCCGACACCCTGACCTGGAGCGTGAATCATTGCGCCCTGCAATACGGGCGCCGGCTGCGCGGGGCGCAACTGGAAAAGCTGGCCGACACCCTGACCCACATCTGCTGGAACGCCATCGTCGCGGACCCCGCCGCTTAAAGCTTGTCCGCGGGGGAAATGATCAGCGTTCAAATCGGGCCCCGATCGCCGCTAGAATGGGCGCCATGGGACGCAGAAACCAGCATAGCCGCGAAGAACAAAGGCAGATGGCGCTGGTCGCCGCCGATGAGCTGGTGGCGGCGGAAGGCCTGGCCGGCTTCTCCATGCGCAAGGTGGCGCAGACCATGGGCTACACGGTCGGCAACCTCTACCTGCTGTTCAGCAACCAGGACGATCTGCTGGCCGAGGTCTCGCTGCGCACCGCCGACGCCATGTACGAATACCTGCGCGGCGTGGCGGCGAGGCCAAAAGCGCCGCTGGAGCGATTGCAGGCGATCGCCGCCGGCTACATCAGCTTCGCGCAAAAACACTCCTTCCGCTGGCGGCTGATGTTCGAGCACTATCTGCCGCCGGAAAAATGGGATCACCCCGGCCTCAACGCACGGCAAACCGCCCTGTTCGAATTCGTCGAGGAGCATCTCGCGCCGCTGCTGCCCGAGGCCTCGCCGAAGCAGCTGCGCGCGGCCGCGACCGCCTTATGGAGCAGCGTGCACGGCCTGTGCGTGCTGGCCATCACCGGCAAGCTCAACTGGAGCGGGCTCAAGGATGCGCGACCGCTGTCGGACCTGATCGTGCGGGCTTTCGTCAGCGGATTGAGAGAAGAGCGCGGCTAAACCGTCGCCGCTTTTTGTAGGGCGGCCTGTGGCCGCCGCTGCGCCGCGATTTGGTGGAAACAGCCGGCGGCCACAGGCCGCCCTACGGTGACTGAAGCGTAGCCCGGGTAGCGCTTACGCGCTTCCCGGGCTACCGGAATGCCACACGGTGCGCGGCCGCTCCGATTGCGGCCGGCCGGCCCGGGGTGACGGTCTTGCGTTGCCGGGGAATGCGGCCGGCAAACCACTGCTTCCAGAAGCCCGGCGACTCCTGCGGATTGCGCCGCAGCAGCTCGCTGGAGGTTTCGACCGCGCCGACATCGATTCCCAGGGCCTCGCGATAGACCTCGTAGACGAACTTCGAGCGGGAATTGCGCCGCGCTTCATGCTTGATGCCGGGACGATGCCACTTGCCCACGCGCGCATCGCAAGTCTGGCGCAGCGCCGCCACTTCGGCCGTCGACAATTCCCGCTTGAGGCGGCGCACCACGAACCAGTCGTCCTCGGACCGGCTTAAAAACTTGTCCAGCGGCCTGTAGCGGTCCACCGGCAGCGCGCTCTCCGCCACCACCCAGCCGGCCTTGGAATCCTCGAACACGATGCCGACATGTAAGGCCTTCGCCCCGCCGGCCCGGGCCATCCGGCGATACAGCGGATTGCGGGCTGTGACGAAAACTATGTCGCCCGATTTCAGCGGCAGTGGTGAATTCATAGGCAGTCTCCGAAGCTGCAGGCCGTGAACAGCAATATCCAGAACCCGGCAAAAGCATGGATGCCGATAGTTACGACGGCCGCGAAAACGGCCTCCCAAAATCTGAGTTGAAGGTTTTTGGCAATGAGCGCAAAACCGCCGGCCAAAAACAGGGTAGAGACCCCTATAGGAGCGCACCACCACATGGACGACTGCTCCATGCCAATCTTGTAGCCCGCCGCTGCACCCAAAGCCAACACCGTCCACGCCGATAGAAACAGCAACAGATACAAGACACTCGGGCGCAGACTCACGGCCACCTGCACTACTCCTTGACGCCATACTCGTGCAGCAGTTTCTCGGCGCGCGCCTGGGCGATCTGGTTGATCAGCTTGGCGCCCTCGAACTCGTCGCGCATGGTCTTGGCCAGGGTGAAGGTGGAGCCGACCAGGAACAGCGTGCCGAGGATCATGTAGCCGCGCACCCAGATTTCAACCGGCATCACCGAAATACCGAACACCATGCCGCCGAGGGCGACGGCGAACGAGACCTTGACGAAGAAGATCCAGCCCGGCGAGTCGTAGCGGGTGGCGCTGGCGTTTTCGAGCATCTGCTGGTTCATGAGGGCTGCTCCGCGGTGTTGATTTCAGCGCCGGCGCCCGGCGCGGGGCCGGCGGCGATCCTGCCGCGCAAGGCGGCCAGGGCCTCGTCCACCGCGGCGGCGCTGTTGAGGCGGGCAACGCTGCGCTCCAGCCGGTCCTGCTCGTCGAGCAACTCGCCGGCGGCCTCGGCTTCGCAGTCGGCCGTTTCGGCCTGTGATTCGTAACGCTCCAGCTCCTGGGCGCGGTCCAGCGCCCGGCCATAGGCATCGTCGGCGCGGCCCGCGCGGCGCAGAGCCTGCGTCGCGGCCTGCTGCACGTCGATCACCGCCACGCGCTGGCGCACCCGGCCCAGCTCGGCACGCAGGCGCCCGACCTGGCCGCGCAAGCGGGCCACCGTGGCGGCTGAGCGCCGCAGCAGCTGCGCCAGGGATTCGACGCCCTGATGCAGGGCCACGGCGCGCTCCAGCGCCTCGCGGGTCAGGCCTTCCTCGCCCTTGCGCAGCAGGGTTTCGGCGGTGCGTTCCCAGTCGGCGGCTTCCTGGTCCATGCGTTCGCGGCTGCGCTGCAGCTGTCGCTCCGCGCCCAGCGCCGCCACCAGCCCGCGATTGGCCGCGGCCAGCTCCAAAGTCAGATCACGCACCAGCTGGTGCGACATCAGCTGCGGATCCTCCGCCCGGTCCACCGCATGGTGCGCCTGCGCCAGCACCAGCCCGCGTATGCGGGACAACAGCGTCGACATACCTGCCTCCTGAGCTTCGACAGACAACTAAACAACGTTCAATTAAAGTTAAATGAGCGATGATCAGTTGTCAAGACAGGTTTGTGACACCGCGCACGTACGAGGTCGCACCAAGCCCCTCGCCGGCGCAACGAACCGGGACGCCGGAAACTTGAAATGCGCGGCGGCTGTCCACACTTAGTGCCTCAGCAGCGGCGGTGCCTCACAATTCCCGGCACTGCCGATTTTTCGCGGGACATTTGACGGAGAAGCGCTTTGCAACAATTCGACGGCACCACCATCCTCACCGTGCGCCGCGCCGGCCAGGTCTGCGTCGGCGGCGATGGCCAGGTCTCGATGGGCAACACCATGGTCAAGGGCAATGCGCGCAAGGTGCGCCGGCTCTACAACAATTCCGTCATCGCCGGCTTTGCCGGCGGCACCGCCGATGCCTTCACCCTGTTCGAGCGCTTCGAGGGCAAGCTGGAAAAGCATTCCGGCAACCTGACCCGCGCCGCCGTGGAAATGGCCAAGGACTGGCGCACTGACCGCTACCTGCGCCGCCTGGAGGCGCTGCTGCTGGTGGCGGACAAGGAAGCCTCACTGATGATCACCGGCACCGGCGACGTGATGGAGCCGGAACCCCACGGCGTGATGGCGATCGGCTCCGGCGGCCCCTATGCCGCCGCCGCCGCGCGCGCCCTGGTGGAGAACACCGGGATGTCGGCGCAGGAAATCGTGGAGAAGGCGCTGCACATCGCCGCCGAGATCTGCATCTATACCAATCACAACCTGACCATCGAAGCGCTGGCGACGGCGTGAATCGTAGGGTGGGTGGAGCGCAGCGAAACCCACCGTTTTTCGCCAGACCAGATCATCTGGATGCCGCTTGAAATTGCGCATCGGTGGGTTGCGCTTCGCTCCACCCACCCTACGCAATACACCGGCAGCGGCTTTACTTACAGAGAACACCCATGAACGACGCACTATCCACTCCCCCGCCAGCCTCAACCGCACAGGGCGCGGCGGCCATGACTCCGCGCGAGATCGTGCAGGAGCTCGACCGCCACATCGTCGGCCAGCAGGCCGCCAAGCGCGCCGTGGCCATCGCCCTGCGCAACCGCTGGCGCCGGCAGCAGACGCCGGAGGCGATCCGCGGCGAGATCACGCCGAAGAACATCCTGATGATCGGCCCCACCGGCGTCGGCAAGACCGAGATCGCGCGGCGCCTGGCCAAGCTGGCCAATGCGCCCTTCGTCAAGGTCGAGGCGACCAAGTTCACCGAGGTCGGCTATGTCGGCCGCGATGTCGACTCCATCATCCGTGAGTTGGTCGACGCGGCGGTGAAGCAGACCCGCGAGCAGGCGGTGATCCGGGTGCGGCCGCGCGCCGAAACCGCCGCCGAGGAGCGCGTGCTCAATGCCCTGCTGCCACCGCCGCGCGACTTCGGCGAAGCCTCGACCCAGCGCGAGTCCGAGAACACGGCGGCGCGCCAGGTGTTCCGCAAGCGCCTGCGCGAGGGCAAGCTGGACGAGACCGAAATCGAGATCAGCATCCAGGCCAACCCGGCGCAGATGCAGATCGTCGGCCCGCCGGGCATGGAGGAGATGACCAGCCAGCTGCAGGGCATGTTCAAGAACCTCGGCCAGACCCAGCAGAAGACCCGCAAGCTGAAGATCAAGGAAGCGCAGAAGCTGCTGCTCGACGAGGAAGCGGCCAAGCTGGTGGACGAGGAGGCGATCCGCATCGAGGCGCTGAAGAACGCCGAGGACAACGGCATCGTCTTCATCGATGAGCTGGACAAGGTGTGCAAGCGCGCCGAATACAGCGGCGCCGACGTGTCGCGCGAAGGCGTGCAGCGCGACCTGCTGCCGCTGGTCGAAGGCTGCACCATTTCCACCAAGTACGGCTCGATCAAGACCGACCACATCCTGTTCATCGCCAGCGGCGCCTTCCACATGGCCAAGCCCAGCGACCTGATTCCGGAATTGCAGGGCCGCCTGCCGATCCGGGTGGAGCTGGACGCTTTGAAGGCGGCGGACTTCCTGCGCATCCTCGACGAGCCGGCGCATTCGCTGACCGAGCAGTACAAGGCGCTGCTGGCCACCGAGGGCGTCACCGTGCAGTTCGCGCCGGAGGGCCTCAAGCGCGTCGCCGAGATCGCCTGGCAGGTCAACGAAAGCACCGAGAACATCGGCGCGCGGCGCCTGCATACGGTGATGGAGCGGCTGATGGAAGAGGTGGCCTACGATGCGCCGGACAAGTCCGGCACCACGCTGATCATCGACGGCGCTTACGTCGACGAGAAGCTGAAGGTGCTGGCGGGCAACGAGGATCTGAGTCGATATATTCTTTGAAAGGCGTGGAGTGAGACCGGCGGCTGCGCGGCCTCACTCCTCAGCCGCGGCGTTCCGTACTATGCTGCTGCAATGAGCACTCCTGTCCCCACCCGCCTGGTTCTGCACCGCGCCTCGCGCCTGCTGGAAGTCGGCTATGCCGACGGCAGCTGCTTCCAGCTGCCCTGCGAATACCTGCGCGTCTACTCGCCTTCCGCCGAAGTGCGCGGCCATGGCGGCGGCGAGCCGATGCTGCTGGGCGGCAAGCGCGAGGTCAACGTCAGCGCGGTGGAGCCGGTGGGACGCTATGCGGTGCGCCTGCGCTTCGACGACGGCCACGACACCGGCCTGTATTCCTGGGACATCCTGCGCGAGCTGGCGGCAAACCAGGAATCCTGGTGGGCGCGCTATCTGGAACGGCTGGGCGAGCACGGCATGTCGCGCGATTCGGACGTGACCAAGCTGTCGGCGCTGCCGAAGAAACATATCCCTAAATCGTCGTGATCAAATGAATAGAGCGCGCTTGTTTCAACAGTCCGGGCATGGATGCCCGGTGGCTTGGACAGGAAGTCCACGATGATTCGTGATGTATTGAAAATGGGCGATCCGCGCCTGTTGCAGGTCTCCACGCCGGTCGTGCGCTTCGGCACGCCGGAGCTGGAAGCACTGTTGCAGGACATGCAGGACACCATGGCGTCGCTGAACGGCGCCGGGCTGGCGGCGCCGCAGATCGGCGTGCCGCTGCGCGTGGTGATCTTCGGCGTGGGGCGCAATCCGCGCTATCCGGACGCGG
>Ga0302311_10001657_pt1 | contig 26000 bp, 26 predicted proteins | sample III_Palsa_N1_3_FD_200449 | JGI IMG/M metagenome (GOLD analysis project Ga0302311, IMG submission 200449) | Peat permafrost microbial communities from Stordalen Mire near Abisko, Sweden - III_Palsa_N1_3 | ecosystem: Environmental > Terrestrial > Soil > Palsa > Peat permafrost | place: Sweden... | reverse complement strand
GCGGCTCGCCGTTGACCGCCGCCCGCGCCGCGCGGGGATCCAGGCGCAGCGCTCCGCATTCCAGGCTGGGCGCCGCGTGCCCCGCGGAGCGGCGCAGCAGGGCCCGCAGCCGCGCCAGCAGCTCCTCGGTGTGGAACGGCTTGGTCAGATAATCGTCGGCGCCGGCGTCGAAGCCGGCCACCTTCTCGCTCCACGCCCCCCGTGCGGTGAGGATCAGCACCGGCGTGGCGATGTTTCCCCGCCGCCAGCGCTCCAGCACCGAGACACCGTCGATCTTGGGCAGGCCCAGGTCGAGCACGATGGCATCGTAGGGCTCGGTCTCGCCGAGGAAATGGGCCTCCTCGCCGTCGGGTGCGTGGTCGACCGCATAACCGGCGTCGCCGAGAGCGGCCTTCAGCTGGCGGGAAAGATCGGGATCGTCTTCGACGACAAGGATGCGCATGGTCGGTGCCCTAGTGTCCGCTCAGGATGGCCCCGGTGGCCGCGTCGATCAAATAGTCGATGCGGCGGCCATCCTTGCTCATCCAGCGCACGCGGTAGATCGGCCGCTCGCCCTGGTATTCCAAGCCTGCGTCGAGCTGGCGGCCGGGCGTGCGAACCCGGACCTGCTCGATCACCCGGCCAAGCGGCATGAGGTGATGATCGCGCACGCCCTGGCGCGCCTCGTCCTGCTGCAGCCGCCAGTCGGCGCCAAGGGAGTTCGGGTGCGGCGGGCGCGACTGGGCCTGCGGCGGCGGCGGTCTGCGGTTCGGCGGCTGCGCAGCGCCGCACCCCACCGTGAGAAGACTCGCGGCGAGGATGGCGCCGACCAGGGCGGTGTAATTCCGCGGCATGACCGACCTCTTGAGGGACGGCTGCTGAATAGGGGCTGAATATTGCCGGCGTTTGGCGCTCACGTCATGGACGGCGACGCGGCGAATACGGCCGTTCGGCACGCCAGGTTTCAGCGAATGTCTGCAACTCGGTGTCAGGACGGTCGGGCAGGGTGACCACGAGGCGGGCCATCAGGTCGCCGCGCCGGCCGGTCGGCCCGGTCATGCCGCGGCCCTTCAGCCGCAGGGTGGAGCCGGAATTGGAGCCCGGCGGTACAGTCAGGGTTACCGCGCCCTCCGGCGTTGGCGCCTCCACCTTGCCGCCCAGCACAGCGTCCGGCACCGAGACCGGCAGGTCCATGACCAGGTTGTCGCCCTCGCGCTTGAACACAGGGTGCGGTCGGATGGACAGTTCGATCAGCGCGTCGCCCGCACCGGCGCGGCCGGGCGAGCCCTGGCCCTTCAGCCGCAGCACCTGGCCATCGGCCGCGCCCTTGGGGATGGTGATGTCTAGCGTGCGGGCGTCGGAGAAGGCGATGCGGCGCTTGGCGCCGGCGATCGCCTCTTCGAGGTCGATCTCCAGCCGGGTGCGCACGTCCGCGCCGCGCTGGGAGAAGCCGCCGCCGAAGTTGCCGGCGCGGCCGGCGCGGGCGCCGAACATCTCGCCCAGGATGTCGCCCAGGTCGGCGTCCTCGAACTGGGCGCCGGCGCGGCCCTGACCGAACGGATTGCCAGCCCCTTGTCCGAATGGACCGCCGCCGCCGTAGCCGCGGAACGTCTCGCGCCCATCCGCGTCGATCTCGCCGGCGTCGAACTTCTTGCGCTTGTCCTCGTCGCCCAGAAGATCGAACGCGGCGGAGACGCGCTTGAACTTCTCCTCGGCCTGCTTGTTCCCCTGGTTTTTGTCCGGATGATACTGCTTGGCCAGCTTGCGAAAGGCGCGGCGAAGCTCGTCCGCACTGGCCGTGCGCGGAACACCGAGCTCCAGATAGGGATCTTGCGCCAAGTAGGGCTCCAGCAAACAGGGTCACGGTTTACGCCGAACGCCGGCCCCGCCTCAATCGTATCTGGGGTTCAATCGTCGCTTCGATCGCGCCCCAGGTCCGGCGCCTCGAAATCGAGTGCGTCGTCCGGATGTTCAAGGGCGGTCTCGGAGATCGTCTGGCCGCGGACCGAGACGCCGGCGCGGTGGACGCTCTCGGGATCGCCGGTGAGCAGCGGATGCCAGTGCGGGAGCCGCTTGCCCTCGTTCAACCTTCGGTAGGCACAACTGCGCGGCATCCAGGCCAGGTCGTCGATGTTGCCGGGCGTCAGCTTGATGCAATCGGGGACCTGCTGCCTGCGGTTCTCGTAGTCGTGGCAGCGGCAGGCGTCAGGATCGAACAACTTGCAATGGACTCGGGTCGGGATGATCTCGCCGGTGTCCTCGTCCTCGAAGCGGACCAGGCAGCAAAGTCCGCATCCGTCGCACAGGCTCTCCCACTCCGTCGGCGACATCTCGCCGAGCGACTTGGTCTCCCAGAACGGGCGGGGCGGCAGGTCTGACATGATCCGTGCGCGTCCTTAGGCGCATCGGCTCCTCCCGGCCAGTCACGTTGCGATCCGACGGTAACCCCAGGTTTTCTGGGGACAACACAATGCGTTGAAACAACAGTGGAATAGTGATCCGTGACAGCATTATCCACACCTTATGCACCGCTGTTCGGCCGTCGTTCCACAGCCCAGCCTGCTGGGCCGCTTGCGCGCCGCGGCGCCCAGGAGCAGTCTCCAAATCGTGGAAGGCGGCGATGCGGGACCGGCGAGGGAAACCTCAAAGGAAACCTGGCGCCGGAGGAGCCAAGCCAATCGACACCCGGGGCGACCTGGGAGCCAGGGCCGGTTTCTTGGCCGAGGAAAACGCAGGCGAAGGGGCAACCCGGAACCAGGCAGTCCAAGGCGTCACCTTCGACGCAGGTCCGACCAGGACTTGGGTGAGAGGGCGAAGCACGGGGCAACTCGGGCGTCGCCCTCTCTCTCGTTTGGGGACCTCCCCTTCAGCACAAGCCACAATCTGGGATGAGGGGCTCGCCGATAGCCGACGCCGCGTCGCGCCCGGCCTCGCGAAAGCGATTCCACTTTGCCGGAACGCGCTCTAGGTTCCGCGGGCCTCGGGGAGCGTGTGGATGCGACGATTAGGTCTTTTGGCGCTGGGCCTCATCGCCCTGGCCGGCTGCTCGCGTGCCGGCTCGCAGAGTGGCAAGACCACGATCCGTTTCGCCACCGACTGGCGGGCCGAGGCCGAGCACGGCGGCTTCTACGAGGCGCTCGCGACCGGCGAATACGCCAAGCGCGGGCTGGACGTGCGCATCATCCCAGGTGGCTCGACCACCAACGTGCCGGAACTCGTCGCCTCCGGCGCGGTCGAGCTCGGCGACGGCTCGAACAGCTTCATTGTGATGAACCTGGCCAATGTCCATGCGCCGGTGCGGGCGGTCGCGGCCTTCATGCAGAAGGACCCGCAGGTGCTGCTGGCCCACCCCGACGTGGGGATCAACTCGATCGCCGACATGAAGGGCCATCCGATCCTGCTCTCGGACGCGTCGAAGACTGCATTCTGGCCGTGGATGAAGGCCAAGTACGGCTTCGCCGACGACCAGGTGCGCAGCTACACCTTCGACAACGGCCCCTTCATCCTCGACCACCATGTGGTGCAGGAGGGCTATCTGACCTCGGAGCCCTACACGATCGAGAAGGCTGGCAAGTTCACGCCGAAGGTCTTCCTGCTGGCCGATCAGGGCTATCCCAGCTACGCGGCGATGGTGCTGGCGCCCGACACTCTGATCAGCAAGAATCCGGCGGCGGTGAAGGCGTTCGTCGAGGCCAGCGCCATCGGCTGGAAGAACTATTTGCACGGCGATCCCAAGCCTGCCGACGACCTGATCATGAAGGACAATCCCGAGATGACCGAGGACGTGCTGGCCCAGGCCCGGGACAAGATGCGCCAGTACGGCCTGGTCGACGGCGGCGATGCGGCCACGCTGGGCGTCGGCGCGATGACCGACGCGCACTGGGCCGACTTCTTCAAGATCGCCTCGCCGCAGGGGACCCAGAACGCGCGCGACGCCTACTCGCTGCAGTTCCTGCCGAACCCGCCGGTGAAGTAGTGGCCGACGGCGCCGTCGCCGCCTTCGAGGCTGTCGAGGTCGACTATCCGGGCCGCGGGCGCGCGCTGGGTCCGTTCGATTTTCATCTGGAGGGCGGCGAGATCGTCGCCCTGGTCGGGCCGTCGGGCTGCGGCAAGTCGACGGCGCTGCGGCTGCTGGCCGGCCTCGAGCCGCCGACCCGGGGGCTGGTGCGGCGTGCGGCCGGGCGAGGCGAGACCTCGGTGGTGTTCCAATCGCCGACGCTGGCGCCCTGGCTGACCGCCGCCGCCAACGTCGCGCTGCCGCTGGAACTGGCTGGCGTCGGCGGCAAGTCGGCGCGCGCACAGGCGGCAGCCGCGCTGCGCCGCGTCGGACTGGCGGGGGCGGAAGCGGCGCGGCCGGCGCAGCTCTCCGGCGGCATGGCGATGCGCGCCTCGCTGGCCCGCGCCCTCGTCACCGAGCCGAAGGTGCTGCTGCTGGACGAGCCGTTCGCGGCGCTGGACGAGATCACCCGCCGCCAGCTGGCCGACGACCTGCTGGCGCTGTGGGCCGAGCAGCGGCCGGCGATCGTGTTCGTGACCCACAACGTCGAGGAGGCGGTCTATATGGCCGGCCGGGTGGTGGTGATGACGCGCGGACCTGGCCGCATCGCCGGCGAGGTCGCGGTCGAGGGACCGACGCCTCGCCCGGCCGGATTTCGCACCACCGAGCCTTTCCGCCATACGGCCGAGCGGTTGTCCGAGATCCTGCGCGTCGGCATGGAGGCCACGGCGTGAAGCGCTGGACCGGCATCCTGGCGCCGATTGCGTTCGTGGCCCTGCTGCTCGGGCTTTGGGAGGGACTCTGCCGCGCGCTAGCGACGCCGACCTACTTCCTGCCGACGCCGTCCGAGATCGCCGTCGCGCTGGTGCAGAATGCGCCGCTGCTGTTCGTTTCGGCCTGGCGCACGCTGCGCACCGCGCTGACGGCGTTCGCCGTCACCAGCGTGCTCGCCGGGGTTTCGGCGCTGGCGGCGGCGTCGGGCCGGATCGTCGAGGACAGCTTCCGGCCGATCGCGGTGATGCTGCAGGTGACGCCGATCATTGCACTGGCGCCGCTGTTCCAGATCTGGGCCGGTATCGACCATCCGGCTACGGCCGTGATTTCGCTGGCCTGCGTCGCGGCCTTCTTCCCGATCTACTCCGGCGTGCTGGCGGGGCTGGGTTCGGCCGATCCGGCGCTGGAGCGGCTGTTCGATCTCTACGGCGCGAGCGGATGGCAGAAGCTATTTCGCCTGCGCGTCCCCTCTGCCGTGCCACAGGCGCTAGAGGGGCTGAAAGTCGGCCTGGGCCTAGCCCTGACCGGGGCGGTGATCGGCGAGATCAGCGCCAGCGCCGGCGGGCAAGAGGGCCTGGCCTGGCGCATCCTGGAGGCGGCGCATCGGATGGAGACCGCGCGCAGCTTCGCGGCCCTCGCCGCGCTGGCGATGATCGCCGGCATCCTGCACCTGGTTTTTCGCCAGATCGAACGCCGTGCGCTCGCGTGGTGGCGCGGTTGATGCAGGCGCGTTGTTAGCCGCGAATTAAGCCGGCGCAGTTAAGCGAGATCAGATGCGCCCGTTCCGGTCAGCCAATATCCGAGTCCTCTGCGGTTCCGCCCTCCTCGCCGTGGCAGCCGTCTGCTTCGGCGGCGCCTGTGCGGCGCAGCCAGGCGGTGACGCATTGACGCAGCCGGCCGCCTACCACGGTCCCTACCTGACATGGGCCGGAAAGACGTCGTCCCCCGGGAGTCAGCCCGACGCAGCGCCACCGGTCGCGGCGGCCGCGTCCCAGTCTGAATTCGCTGCATGGCCCGCGCCCGCCCCCGGCGCGCCGCGCCTGCGGTCCGCGCCTGCCGCGGCCTACGTCGCTTCGCCACACGCCTACGCGCCGAGGTCAGCCGCGGTAGCGACCTATGTCGCGCCGAGGCACGCCTACGCACCCATCGCCGCGCCGCAGCCGGCCGCGGTCGCTGCCTATGTCGCGCCGCCCGCGCCGACCCTCCACGCCAGGCGCGCCGCGCAGTTGGCGGTCAGCGCCCCGCCCGCGGCGTCCGCGCCGGCGCAGGTGTTGGCCCAAAACGACACCACCGCCGCCGAGCCGGCGGCCAATCCGCTCGGGCAGACCGGCGTCCACTATTACTCGCTGCACCGCGAATACGGCCTGACGCCGGACCAAGTGGTGACGCCCAAGGATCGGCCGATGGTGCTGATCGGGCCGCCGGACGATCCGCCCACCCAGAAACCGGACGACGCCGGCGATGGCGTCGACAAACACAGCGCCGCGGAAGGCGCCGACGACTAGGCCATGACCAAGCTTCAGGATCTCATCGACCTTGCCAAGGAGCCCTCGAGCGAAAAGCGGCGCGTGCTGCTGCGCGAGGTGACCGACCTGTTCTTCGCCAACCCCGACCACCGCGGGGGCGAACTGAACCTGTTCGACGACGTGCTGACCCAGCTCGCCGGGGAGATGGAGGAGGCGGTGCGGGTCGAACTGGCGGTCCGCCTGGCCCCGACGCCGTCGCCGCCGTTCAAGCTGGTGCGCATCCTCGCCGCCGACGCCGCGATCGCGGTCGCGCAGCCGATCCTGGAAGGGTCTCCGGCGCTGACCGATGAAGACCTCGTCGCGGTCGCCCTCAAGCGCGGCCAGGAGCACCTGAAGGCCATTTCCCGCCGCCCGATCGTCTCCGAGGCGGTGACCGACGTGATCGTCGCGCGAGCGGATGACGAGACGCTCGGCGTGCTGTTGCACAACGACGGCGCCATCCTGTCGCGTCAGGGCCACGAGACCGCGGTCGATCGCGCCGGAGCCAATCCGGTGCTGCAGGAGGCGGTGGTGAACCGCCGCGACCTGCCGATCGACCTGCTCAACGAGATGTACTTCGCCGTCGAGTCGACGCTGCGCAGCAAGATCCTCGAGCGCAACGCCTCGGTGGATCCGGCCGCGCTGGAGGCCGCTCTGGCCGCGGGCCGCACGCGGCTCGCCGCCCAGGATGGCGCGTTGCCGGACGACTATGAAGCCGCCGAGCGCGACGTGCGCAACATGGTCGCGCGCAAGGCGCTGACGCCGAAGGCGCTGGCCGGCATGCTGCGCAACCGAGAGTCCACCCGCTTCATGGTCGCGCTGGGCGAACTCGCCGGCATCGACTTCCACACCGCGCGGGTGATCCTGGAGCGCCGCGAACTCGACGCCCTGGCCATCGTCTGCAAGGCGGCCGATTTCGACCGCTCGCTGTTCCTCACCTTCGCGGTGCTGGTGCTCGACCGCGACTCCGACCCGATGGGCCGCGCCAAGCAGTATGGCGACCTCTACACCGAGCTGCCGAAGGAGTCGGCCCAGCGCACCCTGCGCTTCTGGCGCATGCGCCGGCAGCGCCCGGACATGGCGGCCTAGACCTTTCGGTCCTCGCTCGGACCTAAGTCATAAGCCGGTGAGACCAGTTCGGCGGCGTGCCATCGCCGAGCGCGGCGCGCTGGCCTAGCTGACCTTGACCGCGGCCAGGCGCTCGAGGCCGTCGGAGGCGATGGCGGTCAGGGAGCGCAGACCCTCCTCGCCGAACACGTCCATCGCCGCCTGGAAAGCCATCGCGGCCGCGGCGCGTTCACCGCGATCGCGGTGGGTGATGCCGAGGCGGGTGACGTAGACCTGGCCCAGCTGCACCTGCAGCATCGCCCAGGTGACCGGATCGGTGCGGTGCGGCCCGGCGATCAGCTCCGACTTGAACGCGGCCTCGGCCTTGTCCAACACCCTCACATCGCCGGTCAGCTCGGCCAGGCGGGCGAGCGTCAGGGCCCGTCCGTTGGCGGCCTCGGCGCGAATGACAAGGCCCGGCGCGTCGCGCAGCACCAGGCTCGCGCGGTCGTAGCAGGACAAAGCCTTACCGAAAGCGGTCTCGTTTTCGGTCGCTTCGCCCAACTGTGCCAGGGCGCAGCCCAGCGCCGTCTGACCGATCGCCCAATCGAGCGGACTCTGGTCGCGGCCGAGCGCGTCGAGGGCGGTGGCGAGGGTGCTGACCGAACGGGCGAGGCGAGCCAGATCACCGGTCATCTCGCCCAGCGCGGCCTTGGCCGCCGACTTGGCGATGGTGATGCGCGAGAGCATCAGCGGCTCGTAGGCGGCGTCGAGCCGTTCCTCGGCCGCGGTGAGGTCGCCGAGTCCGGCGCGGATCAGGTCTTCGTCCTTCAGCCGCAGCCCGGCGCCGACCAGCATGTCGCTGCGGACCAGGCGCGTGGCGGCGCCGGCGAGTTTCAGATGGGCGTCGCGGCGTCCGGCGCCTTCCAGCATCGCGATCGGATCGTTGAACAGCCGCGCGGCGGTCCGCGCCTCGGCCGCGCCGCTGCTGGCGATGGAGCGCCGGGCGTGAATCTGTGCAAGGACGGCCAACGCCAGCATGCCGGCCGCGCCACCGGCGCGCTGGGCCTCGCTCGCCGCCTTCTCGGCCGCCGCTTCGAGTCCGCTGTCGCCGAACAGCTCGGAGCCCAACAAGGCGCAGCTGGCCTGCTCCAGCCTGGCGCGCGACCATGCTTGCTGACGGTGGGCGCCGGCGAAGGCTTCGGCGGCGCGTTCGGCGTTGGCGGCGGCCTTGCGCAACGCCTCGGCGCTGCCGGTGCGGCGGGCAAGTTCGCGCCAGACGATCGCCGCTTCCAACATCCGCCGCCCGCGATCGCGGACGCCGATCCGCCCGGAGGCCACATCGGCCCCCTTGGCCTCGGCTTTCAGCATCTTGAGGTCGAGCAGTTCCAGCAGCGCCCCGTCGCCGCCGGTGAATCCGTCCTTGCCTGGCAGCTGCACGCGATCTGTCAGAGATCGCGCGCCGCCGAACAGGCGTCGCAATTCGCGGCCGAATTCGAACATCGGGCGTCTCCCATCGACGAAACCCGGATTGGCACAGAAGCGCGGGTCCTCGATGGCTCAACAGCAAACCCGGAGCCGAATGGTTTGCAAGAGGTTAATGCGGCGACATGGTTAACGCCTGCGCGATCAAGCGGCGGCTCAGACGCGGCGCGCTTCTAGCACCTTGTAGCCGCCGCCTTGCTCGAGCCGCCGCGCCTGATCGAACGCCGCGGCGAGGGTCGCCTCGTAGGGCAGGCCGATGTTCGCCACCAGCCGCAACACCCCACCGCGCCGCATCATCGCCGCCGCCCGGCGGATGAACGCCTGGCCGAGCCCCCGATCCTCCTCGCCGCCATCGTGGAAGGGCGGATTCATCACCACGAAATCGAGGTCGGCGAGCGACGGCGTCGGCTCGCGCAGGTCGGCCTGGAGGAACCTCGCGCGCGGATCGGCGATGTTGCGGCGGGCGGCCTGGATGGCGCGGCGGTCGACGTCGACTAGGGTAAGCGCGGTAGCCTTCGGCGAGGCCAGCACCGACAGCGCCAGCAGGCCGACGCCGCAGCCGAGATCGGCCCCTTCCCCGGCAACGCCGCCCAGATGTTTGGCGAGCAACTGACTTCCCGGATCAGGACGATCCCAGCTGAACACGCCGGGCTGCGAGACCAGCCCCAGGCGCGGCGGGGTCTGCGCGCCGCCCTCGGCGATCGCCTCTGCGAGGCCGATTGCCGCCACGGGCCGCAGGCAGGCGCAGAGCCGTTGATGCCGCAACGACTGTTCGGACACCGCGCAGCCGAAGGCCGCCAGCTCCTTGCGCAGCCGCATCCCGCCCTTGTCCTTGGGTGCGACCGCGGTCAGTTCACCGCCTGGCTTCAGCGCCCGCAGCGCCTGCGCCAGCACATAACGCCGCTCGATCGCCCCCGGCGGGGCGGCGACGGCGATCGCGTCGAGGCTGCAGTCGGGGGCGTCCTCAAGGACGTCGGCGCCGGGAACCAGGGGCGAGACCTGGCGCGCATACTTGGGAATGGAGACCAGCGCCGGCGGCGGCGCACCGTAGACAGCGCTCGCCATCGGCAGTCCTTGTTGCCGCTGCGTCGTAGCAATTGCTGGCGCGAGAACCTAGTCCGCCGCGTCAGCCGGCCGACGCGGTGAGCAGTCCCGCGCTGGCGGCGACGAACCCCAGCGTGTCGACGGCGAACAGGGCGCGGATGACGGCGTTGTAGCCGCCGAAGCCGCGGTCGGTGACTAGGCTGGCCAGGCGTCCCACCGTGCAACCGCCCAGGGCGACGACCAGCACGATGAAGGCGGCTTGCCGGGGCGCGTATCCGGCCAGCGCGGCGAGGCACGCAAGGGTGATCATCAGGAAGATCCCCGCATACTGCGCGCGCACCTCGTTGCGGCCGCTCGCGCCAGCCGTCTGCAGCCCCAACAGTCCGGCGAAACGATCCGGCGCAACTGCGGCGGCGCAGGCGCTCACCAGGAAGAAGACCGCCGCGACTCCGAGGATGACGGACCCAAAGATTTGACCCACAGCTAACCCTCCGTTCTCTGTCGCCCCCGGTTTGAGGTCCGACATAATTGCATAATGTAAGATCATGAGATTATGTCAATGTCGCTGACGTCTCGGCGCGAAGAGAATGCAGAGGCGACCCGCGCGGCGCTGCTGATCGCGGCCCGGCGCGCGTTTGCCGACAGCGGATTTTCGGGCGCCGACGTTGGGGCGATCGCGGCCGAGGCGCGGGTGACGACCGGGGCGATCTACCACCACTTCGGCAGCAAGAAGGGTCTGTTCCAGGCGGTGGCCGAAGCGATCGAGACCGAGATCCTGACCAAGGCGGAGACCGGCGCCGGCGAGCTCAGCTGGCAGTTCCTGACCACCGCCTTCGCCCGCCTGATCGACCTGTGCGCCGCGCCCGACATCCAGCGCATCATCTTTGCCGAAGGCTCGCAGGTGCTGGGCCCCGACGCCTGGCGCGAGCTCGAGGGCCGCTACGCCATCGGCGCGGTCACCGGCGTGCTGACCCACCTAATGGGCGAGGGCGTGGTGCGCCAAGCGCCGATCGAGCTGGTCGCGCGCCTGATGGTGGCGATCCTGCGCGAGGCCTCGGCGGAGGTGGCGCGCACCGGCGGCGACCCTGCCGCGCGCGCCGAGGTGGCGCGGCTGACGGACGGGTTCCTTGAGACGCTGCTGGCGCGGTAGGTTCTAGGCCCGCTCTTTCGCCCGCTCGAACGCAACCGTCGGGAAGCGCTCGGTGACGTAGCCGACTTCCCAGGCCGACTTGGCCAGGAACACCGGAGCCTTGTCGATATCCAGCGCCATGGCGCTGCGGTGGGTGCTGGCGAACTCTTCCAGGTCGGCGCGCTCGCCGGCGATCCAGCGGGCTTCGGCGTAGGGGGCGCTCTCGAAGATGACATCGAGGCCGTATTCGCCGGCCAGCCGGTCGGCCATCACCTCGAACTGCAACTGGCCGACCGCGCCGACGATGAAGTCCGCGCCGATCTCGGGGCGGAACAGCTGCGTCACGCCCTCTTCGGCCAGTCCCTCCAGCGCCTTCTTCAGGTGCTTGGCCTTCAGCGGATCCCTCACCCGCACGCGGCGCAGGATTTCGGGGGCGAAGTTGGGCAAGCCGGCGAAGCGCAGGGACCCGCTCTCCGATAGGCTGTCGCCGACGCGCAGCACGCCGTGGTTGGGGATGCCGATCACGTCGCCGGCGTAGGCCTCCTCGGCCAGCTCGCGCTCGGAGGCGAAGAACAGCACCGGCGAGTTGACGCTGATCTGCTTGTGGGTGTTCTCGACCTTCAGCTTCATGCCGCGGGTGAAACGGCCGGAGGTCAGCCGCAGGAAGGCGATGCGGTCGCGGTGGCCGGGGTCGATGTTGGCCTGCACCTTGAACACGAAGCCGCTGACTTCCGGATCGCCCGGCGCGACATGGGTCTCCTGGCCGTTGCGGCGCGCGGCGACCGGCTTTGGCGGCGGCGCATAGGCCCCTAGGCCCTCCAGCAGCTCGCCGACGCCGAAGTGGCGCAGCGCCGAGCCGAAGAAGATCGGCGTCATGTGGCCTTCGAGGAAGCTTTCAGGATCGAACGGCTTGGCGGCTTCCTGCACCAGCATGGCGCCTTCCTCGACCTCGCCCAGTTCGTCCGGGTCGAGGTACTGGACGATGGCGTTGGAGTTGAGCGCCACCGGCGCGGGCGGCGCCGTCGCGTGGCGGTCGTAGGGCAGGAAGCAGCGCCGGCGCAGGTCGACCACGCCCTTGAACCGGCTCCCGGAACCGGCCGGCCAGTAGAGCGGGGCGGGATCCAGCGCCAGCTTGGAGGCGATCTCGTCGAGCAGGGCGAACGGGTCCTGCGCCTCGCGGTCCATCTTGTTGATGAAGGTGACGATTGGGATATCGCGCAGGCGGCAGACCTCGAACAGCTTCAGGGTCTGCGGCTCGATGCCCTTGGCCGCGTCCAGCACCATCACCGCGGCGTCGGCGGCGGTCAGGGTGCGGTAGGTGTCTTCCGAGAAGTCCTCGTGGCCGGGGGTGTCGAGCAGATTGTACATCAGCCCGGCGTGGTCGAACGTCATCGCGCTGGCCGAGACCGAGATGCCGCGCTCGCGCTCGATCTTCATCCAGTCCGACGTGGTGCGCCGCTGCTCGCCGCGGGCCCGCACCGCGCCGGCCGCGCGGATCGCCCCGCCGGCCAGCAGCAGGTGCTCGGTCAGGGTGGTCTTGCCGGCGTCGGGATGGCTGATGATCGCAAAGGTGCGCCGGCGCGCGGCCTCGGCGGCTGGGGATGTGGGCATGGGGGCGACGTAAGGCAGATTGGTGGTTGGGGAAAGGGTGCGAGGCGCGTGGTTCCCGCTCTCCCCCGCGAAAGCGGGGGCCCAGACGTTTTATCCGAGAGAACAAGCCTTTCAGAGAAAGCCTGGGTCCCCGCTCTCGCGGGGAAAAGCGAGGGTGGGTGGCGTCAGTGCGGCGCCGCCTCGTCGTAGAACTTGGCGAGGTCGGCCTTCATCGACTTCAGGGCGTCGGGGTTCAGGTAGACCATGTGGCCCGAGGGGTAGTAGGCGAAGCGCACGTTGCCCCGGAGACCGGGCTCCAGCTGCAGGTGGCCGAGGTCGTATTCGGTGCCGAAGAACGGTGTCGCCAAGTCGTAGACGCCGTTCAGCGAATAGACCAGCAAGTGCGGGTTCTCGCGCATGGCCTGGGAGAGGTCGAGTGCGACGTCCGCCTGGTTGACGTCCCCGCCGCCGCCGAGATCGCCGGCCTTGTGGGTGAAATCCCAGCGCACGCCGGGGGCGTCATAGCCGGGCCGGTAGTCGAGCCTGGTCTCGTAACCGAGGTCATTGGCGAGGTAGTCGTGGAAGGCGGCGACAAAGGCGCCGGTGATGCCGGTGTCGGAGGGGTCGAACTCCGGGTTCTCGCCGGCGGCGTCGACGTCCTGACCGGTGAAGCGGGCGTCGTAGCGGCCGATGGTCAGACGCCGGTCGCGCAACAGCTGCTTGCGGAAGCGGGACGGGTCGATGCGCAGGTTGCTGTCCAGGATGTAGCTGGCCGGCAGGCCGATGTAGCTCGAGAGCTTCTCGGCCACCGCTTGCCGCTCGGCGTCGCCGAGATCCTGGCCCTTGGCCAGGGCGAGGGCGTAGGGGCCCTGGGCGAACTGGCGCACTTCGGCCAGGAAACCCGGCAGGTCCGCCGGTTCGGCCGCCAGCTTGTGGTGGTAGGCGGCGATCGCGGCATAGGTCGGGATGTAGTCCACCATGTCCTGCTCGAAGCCGGGCCGGAATCGGCCGTAGTTCAGGACCGAGGACAGCAGTACGACGCCGTTCAACTGCACCCCGTCGGACTCCAGGCGGTAGGACAGGCCCGCCGAGCGAGTGGTGCCGTAGCTCTCGCCGAACAGGAACTTGGGCGCGTTCCAGCGGCCGTTGATGGTCAGCCAGCGTTCGATCGCGCGGGCGAAGGCGTCGATATCCTGGTCAGTGCCCCAGAAGGCGGCCAGCTTGGTGTCGCCCAGCGGCCGCGAATAGCCGGCGCCCATGGCGTCGAGGAACACCAGGTCGGACTTATCGAGCAGGCTGGAGTCGTTGTTTGAGAGCGTATAGGGCGCATTGTGCGTGGGCTGCGGGCTGTCCGTCAGTACACGGACGGGGGCCAGCGATCCCATGTGCAGCCACACCGTCGAGGAGCCGGGGCCACCGTTGTAAAAGAAGGTCACCGGCCGATGCGGCTCACCGGTGGTGTAGGCGACGTAGAACATGCTGCCGGTCGGCTTGCCCTCGTCGTCGCGCAGGGTGAGCGTGCCGGCGGTGGCGGTGTAGGCGAGCGGCTTGCCGCCGATGGTGGCCTGGTGGCGGCTGGGCACGCGCGCCTCGTCGATCGGCGCGGTGGCGATGTCCGTGTCGGAGAGCTTACGGCAGCGGGCGCGGTCGGCGCGCGGATCGCCGCCGGGCGAGGCGCCGGTCTCGCCGGGCTGGGCGCCGGCGCCGCCGTCGGACTTGCCGCCGCAGTCGGTGTCGGCGTGGCTGTCCTCGCCGCCGGTCTGACGCTCGGCCTGGGTGGGAAGGTCGCGGTGCGCGGCTTTGGTCTGGTCGATCATGCTCTGATCCGGCCCGGCGTCGCCGGTCTGCGCGAGGGCCGCGGCCGGGAAGGCCAGAAGCGCCGCCAACAGGGCGACGAAAACGCTGGGACGCATGGGCAATTTCTCCCGCCAGGGCTGTTGAGGACGCTATAGCACTGCTTTCGTCGCGGTCGAGGCGGGGACATGCAACCACTGACGGCGCAGATGGCGGAAGGCTTCGCCACTATCGCCCTGGGCCACGTCGGGCGCGCGTTTCCGCACAAGCTCGATCAGGTGCTGATCGCCGTGGAGGACCTGGGCAGCCCGCGCGCTCTGCACCCGATCTTCTACGGCAGCTTCGATTGGCATTCGGCGGTCCACAGTCACTGGCTGCTGGCGCGGGTGCTGCGTCGCTTCCCGCAGATCGACGCGGCGTCGGCGATCCGCGGCTGGCTGGATCAGGCGTTCACCGAGGCGAACGTCGCTAGCGAGTTGGCCTATCTAGCGCGGCCCGGCGCCGGCGGGTTCGAGCGTCCGTACGGCTGGGCCTGGCTGGTGATGCTGCAGGCGGAGCTGGAGTCGCACGAAACGGCCGACGGACGACGCTGGGCGGCGGCGATGCGGCCGCTGGCGCGGGCGTTCGAAGGCCGGTTCCTGGGCTGGCTGCCGAAGGCGACCTATCCGGTCAGAGTCGGCGCACACGGCAGCTCGGCGTTCGCCCTGGCGCTGGCCTGGCGCTACGCCCCGTTCGCCGCCGACCCCGGCTTCGGCGAGGCGCTGAGCGCCGCCGCGCGGCGCTGGTTCGAGGCGGACGCCGACGTGCGGCCGCTGGAACCGAGCGGCGCCGATTTTCTCTCACCCACGCTGATGACCGCCGAGTGCATGCGCCTGGTATTGCCGGCCGGGGATTTCGCGGCCTGGTTCACGGGCTACTTGCCGCGGCTGGCTGACGGCGAGCCGGCGACGCTGTTCACCCCGGCCGTCGTCTCCGACCGTTCCGACGGCCAGATCGCCCACCTCGACGGCCTCAGCCTCAGCCGCGCCTGGTGCTTCCGCCACCTCGCCGACGCGGCGCCAGAGGGCTTGCGCGAGCGCCTGCGGCAAGCCGCCGAAACGCACCTCGCCGCCGCGCTGCCGCACCTGGCTGACGATTATATGGGCGAACACTGGCTCGCGAGCTTCGCCTTGCTGGCGCTGGACGAATAGGCGCCTAAGCTAGCGGCGATGGAGTCGCTCTCGCAGATCGATCGCCGCCGCCTGCTGAGGGGCGCAACCGCCCTGGGCGGCCTCGCCGGGCTCGCCGGTTGCGCCACCGGCGATGGCTCGGTGAGGGTGTTCTCGGGGGGCGACGTGAGGGCCGCCGCCGCGCTGGCGCCCATCCGCGCCAGCGCCGATCGCGTCTTCGACGTCACCGTCTGCCTACGTCCGTTTCGCGCCGCGGGACCCCGGATCGAGACCGAGCAGGTGGGCGATGCGCTGGTGGTGCACAACTACGGCCACGGCGGCAGCGGCTGGTCGCTGTCGTGGGGCTCGGGGACTTTCGCGGTGCGGATGGCGATGGCCGCCAGCCCCGCCGAGGTCGCGGTGATCGGCTGCGGCGCGCTCGGCCTGACGTCGGCGATCCTGGCGCAGCGGGCCGGCGCCGAGGTGACCATCTACGCCCGGGACTGGCCGACGGAGACCCGCTCGGCCCGCGCCACCGGCAGCTTCACGCCGGATTCGCGGATCGCGCTGGTCAGCAAGGTCGCGCCCGGTTTCCCGGCGCAGTGGGAGCAGATGGCGCGGATCTCGTTTCACACCTACCGCAACTACCTCGGCCTGCCGGGCGCGCCGGTGGAATTCACCGACCGTTACTTCCTCGCGGACGCATCATTGGGCGTCGCTCCGGCCAGCGACAATCCGCACCCGGGCGCGCTGGACTTCGCCAGTTACGGCGATCTGATTCGGGACCTGACGCCTCACGCGGTCCTGCTGCCACCGGGCGCGACGCCGTTTCCGAGCCGCTCCGTGCGCCGTTCCTCGCAGCTGATGTTCAATATCGCCGACTACGCCCACACCCTGATGACGGATTTCCTGGTCGCCGGCGGTAAAATCGAACGGCGCGAATTCCACGAGCCCGCCGAGCTGGCGGCGCTGCCGCAAAAGGTGGTGATCAACTGCCCCGGCTACGGCGCGCGGGCGCTGTGGAAGGATGACAGCGTCGTCCCGGTGCGCGGCCAGATCACCTGGCTGATGCCGCAGCCCGAGGTGAACTACGGGGTCTATTGGGGCGACATGGGCGTGCTCTCGCGCCGCGACGGCATCGTGCTGCAGATGTTCGACGGCGGCGACATGCGCGGCTACGGCGACGACAACGAGACCCCCGACCCGGGAGAGGCAAAGACCTCGGTCAGCCGGGTGGCGGAGCTCTATTCGAAGTTCGGGAAGGGAGCGGGGTAGGGCGCTAACCCTGCATCACCTCGCGCACCCCGCCGTAGGGGTCTTCGACCACGCGGCTTTCGAGGTTGAACACCATCGTCGCGCGTCGCTGCGGATCGTAGGCCGGCCAGTCGGGCAGCGCTGGGGTGGCCGGGTTGCCGGTGCGGGCGAAGGCGAGCCAGGCTTCGCTCATCTGGTCGGCCAGGCGTTGCGGTTCCTCGCCGGCGCCGACGAAGTTGCGCGCGGTCTCGACGTTGTCGAACATCAGCGGGATCTCCAACGCGTGCGGCGAACGCAACCGGCCGCGGCCGCGCGGCGTCTCCCACTCCAGCAGGTACATGAAGACCGGCGCCGCGCCCCCGACTCGCGTACCTTGGGCGTGCTTGCGCTCGGCCAGGGTGATCGAGTCGGCCCAGAACATGGCGACGGTCTGCACGATGGCCGTCAAATGGCTGGGAGAATAGTCGGGGAAGGCCTTGCGGACCGCCGCCACCAGCGCATCGGCCTTGTCGCCGACCGCCTGCCTCGCGCGCTTGGCGAGGTCTTCCTCGGTGTAGTCGCCAAACCGCGGGTCGGCGAACAGGAACAAGGTCGCCTCGTCCTTGTTGGTGCCGATCATCACCGGCACGTCGGCGGAGATTGCCGGTGCGTCGGGATTGAACGGGCCGCCCGGCAAGGCTACGCCGTCGACGCAGGGGCTGAACCCGGCGATCACGTTCGGCGGCGCCGACTTGGCCGCCGCGACCTGGATCTCGGCCGCCGTGAGCGTCTGCAGCTTCTCCAGCTCGCCCGGCTCCACGCCCAGCGCATCCAGGAAGGCGCGGGCGTATTTGGTGGCGTTCTCGCGGCTGACCGCCTTGAGCCACGGGCCGCTCTGGACGATGGCGCGGTGGAACAGGCCCTTGGCGGCCGGCATCGCCAGCAGCAGCGAGACCTTCATCCCGCCGCCGCTCTCGCCGAAGATGGTGACCTTGGCCGGATCACCGCCGAAGGCCGCGATGTTGTCCCTGACCCACTCCAGCGCCAGCACGATGTCGAGCATCCCGGCCTCGCCTGACGAGGGATGGCCGCCGAGGTCGCCCAGGTGCAGATAGCCGAACACGTTCAGACGGTGGTTGACGGTGACGATCACCGTATCGCCGCGGCGGGCCAGCGCCTCGCCATCGTACATCGCCGCCCCGCCGGAGCCGTTGGCGAAGCCGCCGCCGTGCAGCCAGACCATCACCGGCCGCTCGCCGGTCGGGCCCGGCGTCCAGACGTTGAGGAACAGGCAGTCCTCGTCGGTGCCGGGCTGGCCGGGCGCGGGCGGATCGCCGGCGCTCTTGCCGCCGGTGGTCCCGCCCGGCTCGACCCCGACCTGGATCGCCGGCGCGCCCAATGTCAGCGCCTCGGCCGGCGCCGTCCAAGGCGCGGGCGGCTGCGGCGGGACGAAGCGCAGCTTGCCCAGCGGTGGGGCGGCGTAGCGCAGGCCCTTGAAGATGCTGAGGCCGCCAGCGCGATAGCCGCGCACGGGGCCGTTGCTGGTGGAAACCACATCGGTGCGTTCGGCATCGCGCACCACGTCGAGGGCGTCGGTCATAGTCTGATCTCCCAATCATCAGGCGGCCGCCTTCTTCGGGCGGCTCGAAATATCTGAACTCAATGCGAGCACCATCCCGCCACCAAGTGGCGTCGCGGCGCAAGTCGGATTTCGGTGGTTGGCAACCCCGCCGCTCGATGGGGCAGGGCTGGGGCGGGGTGGAAGCTCGATGCTGGGGGAGAAGCTCAAGTGGGCGCCGCCGCCTAACGCGCGTCGCCCGGAAGGTTCAGCGCTTCCACCCCATCCCCGACCCTTCCCCATTGAGGGGAAGGCAGAAGCGAGTCCAGCCTCAGGCCGGCGGCAGGTCGGTAGTCAGGGCCGGGCGCAGCCGGGCGTAGGCGTTGGCGTGCGGATCGCTGGTCGGCGCGCCGCCGAACGCGGTGGTCATCGGGTCCAGCTTCACCCCGGCGAAGCTGACCTCGAAGTGCAGGTGCGGGCCGGTGGCGAGCCCAGTGTGACCGACAAAGCCGATCACCTGGCCGCGGCTGACCGGGGCGCCGACGGCGATGCCGGGGGCATAGCCGGAGAGGTGGGCGTAGCCGGTGCCCCAGCCGCCGGCGTGGCGCAGGCGGATCAAGTTGCCATAGCCGCCCTCGACGCCGGCCTCGGTCACCACGCCATCCTCGGCGGCCAGCACCGGCGCGCCGTCGCGGGCGGCGAAGTCGACGCCCTGGTGCATGCGGCTGAAGCCGAGGATCGGGTGGCGGCGCATGCCGAAGCTGGAGGTCACGCGCAGGAAGTCGAGCGGGGCGCTGGGACCGGCCGGCGCCACCGTGAGCGGCGCGTCGGCGGCGGACAAGGGATCGATCGGCGGCGGCAGCGCCGCGGTGCTGTCCTCCGGCACATAGTCGGCCGGGACCACGTCCATCGCGGCGGCGTGGGCATTGGCCGGCTCGGCGCTGGTCAGCCGCCAGCCGACCGCGAGCGCCACGAAGCCCGCCGCGGCGATCGCGAGGCGAGACAGGTGGCGGCGAGGGCTGACCGGCGGGCGGCGAGTCACATAGGGCATAGCCCCCGACCATCGCTCGGGTAGGGTTAACAGGCGACGAAGGGGGCCCTCTACAGGCTGCTGAGCGCACGTCCGCCGAGCGGGTTGGTCGCCAGCACCTCGTTCACCGTCACCATCCGGTGCGCGGTCGCCGGGTTCATTGACGGACCCTCGAGTGTAACCAACTCGCCGTAGTGGATGCCGATCGAGCTCACCGCGTCGTAGCTGAGGCGGATGTTGAGGCCGCGCACCTTGTGGAACGTCGAGCGCACGTCGCGAAACGTCTGCATCGGGTTGGTGATGGCGCTGACCAGCGCGCCGCCGACCCGCAGCGCCTGCATCCCGGGCAGGACGGCGGCGACGGCGATGTCGCGGACGTTGCGGGAGGCGAAGACAGCGACGCCGGGGGCGTTGAAGGTGACCATCTTGTAGCCGCCGCGGTTGGCGACCACCTGGGCGATCGCCCCGCCCAGCGAATGGCCGCAGACATAGACGTTGTCGCCGGGCGCCGCCGCGCTGGCCGCATAGTCCTCGCCTTCGGAGAAGTAGGAGGTGTTCATCCCGGTGCCGAGCCGCAGGTCGGCGCCGACGTCCATCGCCTGCGACGTCCCGCGGAACACGATCACCGTGACGCCGTCCTTGGTGAAGGTCGCCGCCTGGAAGCCGTTCCACGAACTCGACGCCGCCAGGTGGGCGGGACAGGCCCAGTTCTGCACCGCGGGCGCCTCGTCGTAGACCGCGGCGGCCAGCTGACCCAGGTCGCGGATGGTCGCCATGAAATCCTCCCGGCTCAGACGCCGCGAATTTGTTTCAGCGGCGGTTGGCCGACAAGCCGAACTTCCCGTGATTAGGAACGCCTCTCCCGGAGCTCTGGGAGAAGTGATCAGGCCAGCGCTGTCGACAGTCGCTCCATCGCCGTCGTCAGCACCTCGGGTTTGCGGCAGACGCAGGCGCGCAGGAAGGTCTCCGAGCCCGGCCCGAAGAAGATGCCGGGCGCTAGGCCGACGCTGGTCTTAGCGAGGATTTCGAGGCAGGCCTGGCGGCTGTCCGGCATGCCGTCGACTTCGAAATAGGCGTACATACCGGCCTGCGGCCGTGGCCCCATCCGCACCCGCGCCAGCCGCTCCAGAGCGTCGCAGACGATGCCCATGCCGGCCTCGCAGTAGCCGCGCATCCAGGCCACGAACGGCTCGCCCTCGCGGATCGCCGCGACGCCGGCGTGCTGCAGGAAGGTGGTGACGCCGCTGGTGGTGTACTGCGTCATCATCGCCACGGTCGGGCCGATCGAGGGCGGGTGCACCATCCAGCCCAGCCGCCAGCCGGTCATCGCCCACGACTTGGAGAAGCTGTTGATCACGATCAGCCGGTCCTCCGGATCGGCGATGTCGAGGATGGTCGGGGCGCTGTTTCGCCCGAACGCCAGGCGGTTGTAGACCTCGTCGGCGATCAGCCAGACACCGCGGGCGCGGCAGATCGCCAGCAGCTCTCCTTGAGTCTCCAGCGGGATCATCGCGCCGGTGGGATTGCCCGGCGAGGCGAAGAAGACCGCGCGGGTGCGCTCGTCGATCTGGTCGGCGACCTTCTGCGGATCCAGAATCCAGCCGCCTTGCCCGTGGTCCATCCGCGCCGAGCGGACCGCGGCCCCGACCAGCCGCGCCATGCCGCCGGTGTTGGGCCAGACCGGATCGACGGCGATGATGTTGTCGCCGCTCTCGCAGGCCAGCTGGATCGCCAGCATGATCGCGTTCATGCCGCTGAAGGTGACTGTGATCCGCTCAGGCCCGATCGGCTGCCGGCCAAGCCCCGTCAGGTAGTCGGCGAGCGTCTGGCGCAGCTCGGGGATGCCGTTCTGGTGGGTGTAGAACACCTGGCCGGCGGCGATCGCCCGGCTCATCGCCTCGCCGATGAACGCCGGCGCCGGCACATCGCCCTCGCCGAACCAGAGCGGGATGATGCTGGGATCGCCGAACGCGCCACGGGCCAGGCCGGCGATGTTCTCAAGCGGGATGCGGCGGATATCGGCGCGCGCGCCGGAAAGGGCGGTCATCGGCGCTGATTAGCGGGTTGGGGCGGGCGGCGTCGAGGGCGGACATCGACCTAATTCCATTGTCATCCCGGAGAGCCGCGCTGCGGACTCATCCGGGATCTCTGCGACAAGATCCCGGCTCTCCGCTTCGCTGCGGTCGGGATGACAAGGTTGGGGTTAGCCTGGGCGCCGAGCCCTAATTCCGCGCCGGGATCATCACCGGCAGGCGCTCGTAGCCCTTGATGAAGCTGGAGGCGACGCGGGTCGGTTCGGCCATCACCTGGATGTCTGGGAAGCGCCGCATGATCTCTTCCCAGATGACCCGCAGCTGCAGTTCGGCCAGGCGGTTGCCGACGCAGCGGTGGATGCCGAAGCCAAACGAGACGTGCTGGCGCGGCCGCTCGCGGTCGATGATGTAGTCGTTCGGCCGCTCGATCACTTCCTCGTCGCGATTGCCCGAAACGTACCACATCACCACCTTGTCGCCGGCCTTGATCTGCTTGCCGCCGAACTCGACGTCGCAACTCGCAGTGCGACGCATGTGCGCCAGCGGGGTCTGCCAGCGGATCGTCTCGGAGACCATCGACGGGATCAGGCCCGGGTTGGCCTTCAGCTTGCGGTATTGGTCGGGGTTCTGGTTCAGCGCCAGGATCGAGCCGGAGATGGTGTTGCGGGTGGTGTCGTTGCCGCCGACGATCAGCAGGATCAGATTCCCGAGATACTCCATCGGCTCCATGTTCCGGGTCGATTCCGCGTGCGCCATCATCGAGATCAGGTCGCCCTTCGGCTCGGCGTTCACCCGCTCGTTCCAGAGGTTCACGAAGTAGGCGAGGCACTCCATCATCTCCGCCCGGCGCTCATCGCGGTCGCCGAATCCGGGTGCGCCCTCGGCGGCGGTGATCAGGTCGCTCCAGCGGGTCAGCTTGCGACGCTCCTCGAACGGGAAGTCGAACAGGGTGGCCAGCGTCATGGTGGTCAGCTCGATCGACACCTTGTCGACCCAGTCGAAGGTCTCGCCGATCGGCAGCGAATCCAGGATCATCCCGGCCCGCTCGCGGATCAGCGGCTCCATGTTGTGGATGTTGGTCGGCGAGACGGCTGGGCTCACCGCCTTGCGCTGAGCGTCGTGCTTGGGTGGGTCCATGGCGATGAACATCGGGGTCTGGAAGTCGTCTTCCGGGTCCTGGATGGTGATCGATCCCTCGGACGAGAACTGCTGGTGGTTGGAATCCACCGCGACGATGTCGTTGTACTTGGTGATCGACCAGTAGGGCCCGTGCTCGGGGTGCACCGAACGGTGCACCGGATCTTCCTTCCGCAGCCGCTCGAAGTAGGGCCAGAAGGTGTCGGTGCGGAACAGCTCGTCGTCCGCCACCTCGATCTCGTCGAGGGGGATCGAATAGGCCCGCTCACGCGCCGCGCGCCGGATATCCAAGCCTGCGTCGTCCATGCGCGTCGCTCCAATCGCCGCCCGAATCCGTCGCCCAAGTTGACGGCGCCGTCATGATTGGGCCTGGAACGGCGATTGGGCAAGAGCGGCGGCGCGTGGGGAGGGCTCTCAGCCTGAGATCCGGCTCGTCAGGGCGAAGGTGATCACCGCCATGCCAAGGGCGGCCGACAGCAGCCGGTCAACCATGACGAGCCCGGTTGTCGCCGGGAAGCTGTCCGGCTCGTCAATGCCTTGCGTGCGCCAAAGCGTCCTGAATAGCCCTGCGAAGATGGGCGCTGAAGGCGGCCAGTGCGAAGCCGAAGACGCCCAGGATAACCATCTGCCCCTCTGGCGGGAATACCCACCAACTCGGTAGGAGCAGCGTTTCTGGGTACGGGTCCAGATGTAAGGAAATGCACAGGCGCCGGCGGATATCGCCTCAGCGGCCCAGGACGTCGCACCAAGATTGCCCGCCTTACGGCTTAGGACCCCGCGCCGCGCAACAAGCGTCCAAAGGTCACGACCGCGGCGACTGCGCCGGCGAACTCTGCGCCGATAAACAGCGGCGCCGAGTGCGGCGCGATGCCGGCGAAGGTGTCGGAGAGGCTGCGCGCGATGGTCACCGCCGGGTTGGCGAACGAGGTGGAGGCGGTGAACCAGTAGGCCGAGGTGATGTAGAGCCCCACCACCCAGGGCGTGGCGTCGGGGCGGAAGCGCAGCGAGGCGAGAATCGCGCCGATCAGGCCGAACGTGGCGACGAACTCCGCCAGCGCCTGCCCGGCCCCGTCGCGCGACTTCAGCGAGACCTGCCACACCGCCTCGCCGAACATCGCGTGGGCGATCCAGACGCCGGCGATGGCGGCGATGATCTGCACGGCGACGTAGGCCGCGGCCAGACGCCAGTCGATCTCGCTTCGGATGGCGAAGGCGAGCGTCACTGCGGGATTGAAGTGCGCGCCCGAGATCGGGCCCAGCATCACGATCAGCACCACCAGGCCGGCGCCAGTCGCTAGCGTGTTGCCTAGTAGCGCGACGGCGTCGTTCCCGCCCGCCAGCCGCTGGCCCATGATACCGGAGCCGACCACGATCATCAGCAGGAAGGCCGTGCCAAGCGCCTCGGCGGCCAGGCGATGGCCAAGGCCGAACGGCGCCAACGGCGGCTCAAGGCTGGCGTCCGTCGGAGTCTCGGTCATGCCTTCTGCGATGTGTCGCGGCGATGGCCGATGTCGTCGAGCCGGCGCTGCAACGAGAGTCGGTCAAGCGACGCCAGCGGCAGGTTCATGAACAGGCTGATGCGGCTATTCAGCATGCGGTACGTGTCCGCGAACGCCGCGCCGATTTCGGCCGGCGAGCCCTGCGCCGCGGCCGGGTCCGGCACGCCCCAGTGCGCGGTCATCGGCTGCCCCGGCCAGATCGGACAGACCTCGGCGGCGGCGTTGTCACAGACGGTGAACACGAAATCGAGCTTCGGCGCCTCCGGCCCGGAGAACTCTTCCCACGACTTCGAGCGCAGGCCGTCGGTCGGATAGTGCAGGCTGCGCAGCAGGTTCAGCGCCTGCGGATGCACCTCGCCCTTGGGCATCGAGCCGGCCGACCATGCGCGGAATCGGCCCCGGCCATCGCGGTTGACGATCGCCTCGGCCAGGATCGATCGAGCCGAATTGCCGGTGCAGAGAAACAGCAGGTTCAGCGGATCGGTAATCGCATTTTCTCGCCTAGCAGCAGGTCGCGGCGATGGCGGCGAGCGGCGCGCAGATCTCGGCGTTGCCGCCGCAGCAGTCCTCCATCAGGAAGGCCAGCAGCTCGCGCATCCGCTCGTAGCCGGCGGCGTAGATGATCGAGCGACCGTCCCGGCGCGAGGCGACTAGGCCGGCCCCCGCCAGCAGGTTCAAATTGGTAGAGAGCGTGTTGGCCAGGCTCCCGGTAGCGCGGGCGATGTCCCCGGCGGCCATGCCCGCGGGTCCGGCCCGCACCAGCAGGCGGAACACCTCAAGCCGGGCGGGATGGGCGAGGGCGGATAGCGCGCCGACGGCGCTGGCGGCGTCCATCGTCAGCAGCAGGCCGCGGCGGCCGGTTTCGCCGCCACGCCGCAGCAGGACGAGGCCGCCGCGGCCGTTTCGGCCGGCGCGATCGCGATGTCTTCGCCGTAGGTCGCCGCATCGTCGAAAGTAAAGAAGGTCTCCCAGCGCACGCCGGCCGGGTCGGTGACCCAGCTCTTATCGGATTTGGCGTAGCAGCAGGTGGTTGCTTGCTGATCGAGGGTGCGCTCGCCCGCCGCCTTCAGCCGGTCGGCCAGCTCGCCCAGCTCCGCGTCGCTCTCCACCTGGAGACCGACGTGGTCGACGCCGAGCGCGCCGCCGCGCTGCGAGATGGCGAAGTTGACCCGCGGGTCCTCCAGCAGCCACCTGGCGTAGTCGTCCTTCGCCACCGACGGCGGCGAACCGAACAGCGTCGCATAGAACTGGATCGACTCCGCGAGGTCGGGCACGCTCACGTGCAGGTGCATCCGCTTCATGGTTGACTCCCGGTTTGCAATCTCCTCTATATTTCTGGAAATATAGAATAGTCAAGCGAGGAAAAGCGTGGCGGGCGATTTTGGGCGGCTGACGGTGCGGCCGGCCAGGCGCGAGGATGCGGCGGCGATCACCGAGATCTACAACCAGGGCATCGAGGACCGCATCGCGACGTTCGAGACCGAGCCCAGGTCAGTGGCCGACGTAGAGCCCTGGTTCGACCACGCCCACGCCTTCGTCTCGGTGGTCGAACCTGGGGGTGAGGTGGTGGGCTACGCCGTCGCGCACCCCTATACCGACCGCTGCTGCTACCGCGGGATCGGCGAGTTCTCGGTCTATGTGCGCCGCTCGCACCGGGGCCGGGGCGTCGGCCAGGTGGCGATGGCGGCGCTGATCGAGGCCGCGCACGCCGGCGGCCTGTGGAAGCTGACGTCGCGCATCTTCCCGGAAAACCGCGCCAGCCTCGCCCTGATGGCGCGGATGGGCTTCGAGGGAATCGGCGTCCACCGCAACCACGGCAAACTCGACGGCGCGTGGAAGGACTGCGTGATTGTCGAACGCCTGATCCCAGAGAATATCGACTAGGACGCCGGAGCAGTGTTTCGGGCGGGTGAACGCGGTCCTGCGGGTTGCGTTGGGGGCTCGACGACGACTCAATAAGCTAGTTGTTGCGGCGGCGGTCTTTGACATCGTTGGCTTGAAAGGCGTCGGTCGTAGGG
>Ga0302311_10001653_pt1 | contig 26051 bp, 26 predicted proteins | sample III_Palsa_N1_3_FD_200449 | JGI IMG/M metagenome (GOLD analysis project Ga0302311, IMG submission 200449) | Peat permafrost microbial communities from Stordalen Mire near Abisko, Sweden - III_Palsa_N1_3 | ecosystem: Environmental > Terrestrial > Soil > Palsa > Peat permafrost | place: Sweden... | reverse complement strand
TAGGACGCCGCGCTCGAGCGCCGCTTCCAGATCGTCTACGTCGGTGAGCCCAACGTCGAGGACACCATCAACATTTTGCGCGGCCTGCGGGAGCGCTACGAGTCGCACCACAAGGTGCGCATCAAGGATTCCGCCATCGTCGCCGCCGCCACACTCTCGCACCGCTATATCTCCGACCGCTTCCTGCCCGACAAGGCCATCGACCTGGTCGACGAAGCTGCAGCCGCTCTGGCCAACCAGATTGGTAGCGTGCCCACCGAAATCGACGACCTCGAACGCCAGGCCACCGCGCTCGAGATCGAGCAGGCGGCGCTGAAGCGCGAGAAAGATTCAGCCTCGCGCGAGCGCCTGGAAATCATCCAGAAGGAGCTCGCCGAAGTCCGCGAGAAAGCCATAGGCCTGCGTGCCCGCTGGCAGACCGAGCGCGCCGCGATTGGCAAGATCGCCGAGCTGAAGACGCATCTCGAAGCGCTGCGCTTCGAAGCCGAGGAGCAGACGCGAAAGGGCAATCTGCAACGCGCTGCCGAGCTGCAATACGGCGAGATCCCTAAGGCCGAAGCCGAGCTGCGCAAGCTCACCGAATCGGCCGACGCCGGCGGCAAAGCCGCGCACCGCATGCTGAAGGAAGAGGTAGACGAAGAGGACATTGCAGCGGTCGTCTCGCGCTGGACCGGAATCCCCGTCGCCAAAATGCTGGAAGGCGAGATGGCAAAGCTTGTCCAGATGGAAGACCGCCTGCGCCAACGCGTGGTCGGCCAGGACGCAGCGCTCACTGTTGTAGCGAACGCGATTCGCCGCTCGCGCGCGGGCCTCAGCGACCCGAAGAAGCCCATCGGGAGCTTCATTTTTCTCGGCCCCACCGGCGTCGGCAAGACTGAAACCGCGCGAGCGCTCGCGGAATTTCTGTTCGACGACGAGCAGGCCATGGTGCGCATCGATATGTCCGAGTACATGGAGAAGCACGCCGTCGCGCGTCTCATCGGCGCGCCCCCCGGCTACGTGGGCTACGACGAAGGCGGCCAGCTCACTGAAGCCGTGCGTCGCCGTCCGTACTCGGTGGTCCTCTTCGACGAGATCGAAAAGGCGCACCAGGATGTCTTCAACGTGCTGTTGCAGGTGCTCGACGACGGTCGCTTGACCGACTCGAAGGGCCGCACCGTCGATTTCAAGAACACGGTGCTGATCATGACGTCGAACCTCGGCGCGTCGCAGCTTGCAACCTCGTGGGCCGAGGGCGAAGAGGGCTTCGCCGAAGCCAGCGAACGCGTGCTGGGCGTCTTGCGCGAACATTTCCGCCCGGAGTTCCTCAACCGCATCGACGACGTGGTAGTCTTCCATCCGCTCGGCGAAGAGCAGTTGACGCACATCATCGACCTGCGCCTCGCGGATCTCGAAAAGCTGCTGGCCGAGCGCAAGATCACCATCGAGCTGACGCCAGCCGCGCGCAAAGCCATCTTCAAATCCGGCTACGACAAGGCTTACGGAGCGCGTCCGCTCAAGCGCGCCATCCAGCGCCTGGTGCAGGACCCGCTGGCGACGAAGATTCTCGACGGCAGTGTCCGCCACGGCGACCACGTTGTGGTCGACGCGAGTAAGTCCGGCCTGACGTTCAACGTCACCGAACCGGCGCACGCGGCGCGCTAAGACAACTCGGGTGCCCCATGATCGCCGCGGCCTCATCGCGGTTATCCTGGGGTTATTCTCCTTCCCGCCCGAACGGCTATAAGGTCTGGAATTCCCCATGCAGGCCGAACTCCGGAAGAAAAGCATGCAAACGAGAAACAGGTTCATGACCGCATTTGCATCCAACCTGTGCACGATAGAATTCCCCAATGCCACCAATTGCAACGCATCCCGAACCGCGCTGGCACGCGATGGTCGCGCTCATCGCTGTGGGCGGGCTGCGTCTCGCCCTGCCTCATGAGCTCTCCGTCGGTCCCGACTGGCTGTTGCTCGCCATCATTGGCGTCCTCATTGTCGTGTACCTGGTAGCTAGCCGGCTCAATCGGTACGGTCTCTGCAACATCCTGGGCTATCTGCAGCTTGGCATCGTAACCGCCGACATGGCCTTATCTCTCGGCCTGCTCCTCGCCGCGCTCCCCGAGCACCGACAGCATCCGCTGGACCTGCTGCGTTCGGCCGCCGCGCTCTGGGTCACCAACATCCTCGTGTTCGCATCGTGGTATTGGCGGCTCGACGCCGGGGGCCCGCACGCCCGTGAGCTGCGCGGCGAGCACACCGACGGCGCATTCCTGTTCCCTCAGATGACCCTGAACCAGGAAACCCAGGTCGCCATGGGCGAAGATCAATGGAGCCCGGGCTTCGTCGATTACCTCTTTCTCGCCTTCAACACCAGCACCGCCTTCTCACCCACGGACAGCCCCGTCCTCAGCCGCTGGGCCAAGGTGCTGATGATGATTCAGTCGCTCATCTCCTTCACCACCGTGGCGCTGCTGGCCGCCCGCGCCGTCAACATTCTCTAGGCTGGAACGCCTTACGTTACGTCAATCCCTGACCAGTCGCACGATGCGCAGGTTCCGCACTTGCATGTGGTTCTTCGTCGTCCGGATCGCGAACCACCCCTTCGTGTATGGCTGCGCATCCGTCATCTCGAAGATCTTTACACCGTCGCGCCAATACTGAATCAGGCCTCCATCCGCGATCAGTGTCACCGTCTGCGTTTTGTTGGCGACGATCCCCATCTCTGGACGCGCCTTCACCGACAGATCATTCCCCGGCAGCAGCGGCCGTTCCACCTCGTCGCCAATGTACCGCCGGAACCGCGTTGTGGTATTCCCATTTCCACCCAGCCCCACGTAGTACATGTCGAGCGAGTTGTACTCGGCAAACTTCCCACTGCGCGGATGCGTAAACACATCTCCGTTCTTCGCCTTCGGGTCCGTCGCCATCCAGAAGCTGTTCAAGTCGCTCATGCGATCATTCGCCCCGCCCGCCGAGATCACCGTCGCCTCGTACTGAATCATCGCCGGCCCATTCAGCTCGCGCCGGAACCACACGGTCACGCCCGCCGGCACATCGATGTCCAGCACTCCGTCCTTCGCCGCCACCGTCCCCGCCGTCCCGCCTGCTACTCGCTCCATCTCCACGCGCCAAGCGCCCAGGCCATGTGTGAAGTCATCCGCGTACAGCACCTTCCCCGCATGAAACCGCGTATCCGGAACGCCGTGCACGGCCGCAACCTGAGACCATCCCCCGTAGACCAACGTCGCGAACGCAACAACGCACACCACCCACCGCCAAGCCCACCTCGTCGCCGCAGCGCGTTCCATAAGTGACCCGAGGATAGCAGCACAACGTGCATGCAGGCCGCACTCCAACTCGCGCGCAGTAACCAGTTTCCATGCGGGCTAGCCCGGCTATGGCAGCCCGAATGCGACCACGTCGTCGCCGGCGGCCACGGCAAAGTATTGTCTGCCCGCAATGCCGTAGCACATCGGTGACGCCCTGGCCAGGTCCTCCAGCTTGAACCCCCACAACTTTTTTCCCGAGCGCGCGTCATCCACCTCGAGCTCCCGCGCGTCGTTGCCAAACGCCACGACCCCGCCGGCGGCCGACACTACTCCTGACACCGCGTGCCCGTCGCCGGGCAGCAGGTCGCGCCACGCAAACGTCAGCTTGTTCAGGTCGAACGCGTTGATGTAACCCTTCGTTGCCGGATCGTTTTCCGGACGGCTCGCGCCGGTCGAAAAGTAGCCGTGTCCTTCCTCGTACTTCTCCGACTTCGCTTTATACACGCTGCACGCTTCCAGCGAGCGGAAGTAGAACATGTTCGTCGCTGGATCGTAGCTGGGCGCGTACCAGTTCGTTCCTCCGTCAACGCTCGGGCACACCGTCACGCCGTTCTCGTCGGGGATGCGGTTGTTCGAAACGGGCCGGCCGTTGCGGTCAATCTTCTTCGCCCAGTTCTGCCCCTGGATGAACGGCTTCGAATACAAATACTTTCCAGTCGTTCGGTCCAGGATGTAGAGGAAGCCATTACGATTCGCCGTCACCACCAGCTTGCGCGGCTTGCCTTTGAACTTCGTGTCGACCAGCACCGGAGTCTGCACCGCATCGTAGTCGTACAAATTGTGCGGGCTGTACTGGAAGTACCACTTCAGCTTGCCCGTATCCGGATCGAGGGCGAGCAGGCAGCTCGTATACAAGTCGTCGCCCGGACGCACGCTTCCATCGAAGTCCGGCGAAGGATTTCCCGTGCCCCAGAAGATCGTGTTCAGCTCGGCGTCGAAGGTGCCCGGCATCCACGTGGTTCCGCCGCCGTGCATGTACATATCGCCCGGCCAGCTCTCGTTGCCCTTCTCGCCCGGTGCGGGGATGGTCCAGAAGCGCCACGCCTGCTTGCCTGTCTCGGCGTCATAGGCGGCAACAAATCCGCGCACGCCCTCATCGCCGCCCGACGTGCCGACAATCACTTTGTCCTTCACGATCAGCGGCGCGCTGGTCGCTCCATAGTTCCGATTGCCGGTCGCGTAGGCAACGTCCCACAGCGGCTCGCCGGTGCGCGCGTCCAGGCATAGCAGGTGGGCGTTGTCCGTCTCCATGTAGACGCGCGTGCCGAGCACCGCAACGCCGCGGTTGATATGCCGCGCCGCATCGTCAATTAGCCCGTCCGACACCGGACGCGCATGGTGCCACAGTAGTTTGCCAGTCTTCGCGTCGAGCGCCCATGCATCGTTCGACCGCGTCACGAACATCACGCCTGCCACCACGACCGGCGTCACCTCCATCACCCCGGCGCCGGCGGTCTTGAAGTGCCACTTCGCCACCAGGCTGCCGGCATTCGCGGGTGTCACCTCGTCCATTGCGCTGAAGCGCCGGCCTGAATAGTCGCCGTTATACGAAACCCAGTTCTCCCTGGTCGTGGCCTGGTTCAGATCTTGCAAATCCAGGTGGAAGCCACGCAGACCGGCGCGATCTACCGCGGGCGACTCCTTCATTGCCAACATCTCTCCGGGCGCCGCGGCTGCGGCTGCGGCCTCAGCTTTCGCGGCGACTGCGGCGGGACCTCCAGAGTCTCCGGGGCTCGCACTGGGGCCCGAACTGGGGCCTGAACGCTGGGGCACGCTCGCTCCGCCCGCACTGCCCGCAGCTGAACTACCCGATCCGCCGCCACTCGCAGCCTGCAGCGTTCGCAGATACTGCACCACGGCCAGAATCTTTGCATTGCCGAGCTGCTTCATCGGCGGCATGCCTTTGCCCGGCACGCCATTGCGTATGATGCCGGCGAGTTGTTTGTCCGTGCGCGCAGCAGTGCTGGGCTGACGCGCAATCGCAGGGCCCTTAATGTTTCCGCCGCCGTCAAGCCCATGGCAGCTCGCGCAGCTCGTCGCAAACACCTGCAGTCCGGCGCCTTGCCCGGCATTCGGGCTTGTGGCGAATCCGTACGCTCCTGCGAACAGCCACATACAAATCACTGCGATGCGCCCACCAAACCTCAAATCAACCCATCCTCTATCCAGTGCGCCTTCTTCTTCAGACAGACTCCGTCCTCAAGTAGGATTCGGCTGGGCGGGTTTCAGCCGCCCGCTCCATCGCGATCTTTTCCCGACCCTGAACCCCGCATCCTTGCCGCCGCCCCGCCAAGTCCACTAAGCTAGGTGCATGTACGAAGACTTCACCGTGACGGACCGCTGGACCGGCGAGCCCCTGCACTGCACCTGGCGCGGGACCATCGTGGCGATTGCGACCCGCCACGCCGACGCAACCGACATTCGCTTCGACGTCTCGGGCAAGCCTGTCTGGATCGCGTTGCCCAATCTGGCCTGGGTCGAGATGAAGCGCCGCAACGGCCATGTCATCACCGACTACCTCGCCGCGCAGATCGCCGGCCTTTACCTGAAGCAGGCAATCGAGTCCGGCTACGACAACGGCCGCGAGATGTACACGACCACCGTCGACGAGGTGCTCGCGCTGGCCGAGGCTGTCGTCCGCGAAGCCGGAAGCACCGCCAACCTGCCGTCGCTGCCCGTGATCAACGATAACGTCGAGCCGGAGAAAGCACTCCAGTTGGGATTGCCCGGCGAACCCGCAATTCCCGGAATCTATCCCCGCGCCAGCAACATCCCATAAACCGCAGTTGTCAGTGCCCGGTTGTCAGCGTTCAGGGTGCTCCACTGGAAACTGACCGCCGGCAGCTGATCGCTGAGAACTGACAACTCAAAATGCTGACCCGCCGCCGATTCCTACTCACGCTTCCAGCCGCTGCCGCTCTTCCGCAACTCGCTCTGCCGGCGGAGGCCCAGTCTTTCGTCAATCCGCTGAAGAAGAAGGTGCCCGTGCCGCCCGCACCCACCTTCGTCTACTTCGCCACCGACACGGCCACGGGCGTTGCCAAGGGCATTTATCTCTCCCGCTTCGATAGCGCCTCCGGCCAACTCACCGCTCCGATGCTGGTCGCCGAGACGCTGCGTCCGTCGTTCCTCGCTATCTCCGCGCCGGTCGGCGGCCATCGCCGGATCTACGCGGGCAACGAAGGGAACGCTGCTTCGGACACGCTTTCCAGCTACGGGATGGATCCTGCCACCGGCGTGCTCCACCCGATCAACCAGGTCAGCTCCGGCGGTCCGGGCCCGTGCTACGTTTCGCTCGACGCCACCGGCGATACGGCCTTCGTTGCCGACTATGCGGGCGGGACCATCGCGACGTACCACGTTCACAGCGATGGCAGTCTCTCCGAGCCGGTCGAGCGCTACGACTTCCGCGACGCAAAGTTCGGTTCGCGCGGACCGGTCGCGGCGCGGCAAGAGGGTCCGCATCCGCACTCGGTGCATCTGTCGCCCGACAACCGCTTCCTGCTGGTGAACGACCTCGGGTCGGATGCTATTACGGTGTTCCCGGTCGACACGGTCGCCGCCAAGCTGGGGCCACCCGAACTCTTCACCAACCATCGCGCCGGGGTCGGCCCGCGCCACATTGCGTTCCACCCGAATGGCCGCTGGGTCTACTCCGTCAACGAGATCGACTCCAGCATTGACCACTTCCTGTGGAGCACGACCAGCTCCCGCACCGAACCCCGCGGCCAGTTGGTCAACACCGGCCACTTCGTCAAGACCGCCGCGCCTGACTTTCCTGCGGCGAAGAATACCGCGGCTGAGGTGGCCCTCTCGCCCGACGGCATGTTCCTCTACGCCTCCAACCGCGGGGAGGACTCGCTGGTGGTCTTCTCGATCGCGCCCGACGACGGGAAGCTGGTGTTTCTGCAGCGCATCGCGTGCGGCGGCAAGACTCCGCGCCATTTCACGCTCTCGGCCGACTCGGAGGGCCGGTGGATCCTGTGTGGCAACCAGGATTCGGCCACGGTGACCGTCTTCCGTCGCCATTCCGAAACCGGGCGGCTCGCGGGTCCGGTGCAGACGCTCCCGCTGGACTCGGTGATGTTCACCTTATTCGCGTAGCAGGCCCCCCCCTGTACCAAAGGACGCAAAATCTTGAAAATACAAGCGATAGGTCTGGACCAAGGTCTGGCCGGGATTCGTTACCGTCAGTTAACGTCAACGGATACGCCTCGCTCAGAGTGATGCTCCCACGCATTCCCAGAGCCAAGACGCATCCCCATCGTGATGCACCCATCCTTCATTCTATGGGTGCGGCAATCGAAATGATGTGACCGCGGACACACGAGGCGCGGTGAGGAGGGCGACCTTCGCGGGGGTGTGCCGGAGAAATAAATTCTGCGTTATGCGTCCCAGAACCGGCGCGCATCCGTCTCACCCCTACACTCGAAACTAAGGCTGGAATAGTCGCAAGAGGGGGTTTGCCGAATGCCGGTTCGCCGCACCTTACTGCTCCTCGCGGTTCTCGCGTCGCCGGCTGCTTTCGCGCAATCCCCGGCTGCTTTATCCCCCGTGTTCGAGGTCATTTCCGTCAAGGTGGACAAGCTTGCACAGGGTTGGACAGCATCGTCACCATCTGATGGCTACACGGGAACCAGTGGAGTGCGTCGAAGACAGCCTTAGGTCTTCGTGACATGCGAGGCGAAGACCCGGGGCTAAAGCCCCTCTTGTTTTCGGGCCGATTACCGCGGGCTAAAAGCCCGCTGCTACTCCGCAAGACGGGAGACGAGTTTTGATCCATACCCGCGGAAGGACCGCCTGCATGAAGCTCAAGTCGCAGCTTGCCGCGCTGCCGCTCCTCGCCGTCGCGCTGTCCATCGCGTGGGCGCAGCCGCCTGCCGCCGCGACACCCACACCCAACTTCGATGTTGCTTCGATCCGACCGAACACGACTTCCAGCGACGGGCACCACCACATCTATAGCGATTCGGCGGAGAGTCATTTCCGCACCGTCAATCTCTCCATCAAGGACCTGATCCAGTTTGCGTACGGCCTGCCTGACTCGCAGATCCTGGGCGGGCCGGCGTGGGTCGACTCCGCGATGTACGACATTGATGCCAAGTCGGACGCGGCGGTCGATGCGCAGTTGAAGGCGCTACCGTCCGCCGACGCACGCCATCAGAAGCAACAGATGGTGCAGGCGCTGCTGGCTGAGCGCTTCGGGCTGAAGACGCACGAGGAGACGCGGCAGCTTCCCATATTCAACCTGGTTGTGGCCAAGGGCGGGATCAAGTTTGAGCCGAAAGACAATGTCGGCAATACCGTCGATACGGGGCGGAACCGTCTGCACGTCTCGGGCATGCAGAACACGGTGGCGATTCTGGCGCGCGAACTGGCGCAGGTCATGGGGCGCGTGGTGGTCGATAAGACCGGCGTGAGCGGCAGCTACGACCTGAAGCTGCGCTGGACGCCGGATAACGCTCCGCCTCCGCTGATTAACGGTGCACCCGACCCCGACCCGCCGCCGGATATTTTCACGGCGATCCAGGAGCAGCTTGGGCTGAAGCTGGAGTCGGCGAAGGGGCCTGTGCCGGTGCTCGTGATCGATCAGATCGATCGGCCGACGGAGAACTGAATTTGTAGTGCCGTATTCCAATCCACGCGTGGCCGCAGAGGAATTCTTCTATGCACCCTAAGCCGAAGCTCCTGACCCTGTCGATCTTGTTCGCGCTGCTCGCCGCGCCCACGGCTCGCGCCCAGGCGGCCCCTGTCTCCGCGCCGCAGGATGCAGCCGAGTCCATCGTCCTCCCGCAGTTCGACGTCATCTCGGTGAAGCCCGACAAGACGGCCAGCGGTATGTCCAGCCTCAGGCTGACTCCCGACGGCTTCAGCGCGCAGAACGTCGCTGCCCACATGCTGCTGCTCGAGGCCCATCAACTTAACGCGGACCAGCTTGTCGGCGAACCCGCGTGGACGAAGAACGAAAACTTCGACATCGAGGCCAAGGTCGCTGGCCCCGACGTGGCAGCTCTCGCCAAGCTCTCGTTCAATCAGCGCCGTTCGATGTTCCGGCAGATCCTCGTCGAGCAGTTCAAGCTGACCACGCACACCGAGACCAGGCAGCTTCCGGTGTACGTGATGACGGTCGCCAAGGGCGGGCCGAAGTTCAAGGAGCACGTGCCCGACCCCGCACATCCGGAGCGCGAAAATGGCCAGGGCCGATTCAACGTCGGCCCCGACAAGATCACGACGCAGGGCACCACCATGGCATACTTCCTGTCGTTCCTCGCGCAGAAGGTAGGCCGCACCTTCGTGGACAACACCGGTCTCACTGGCCGCTACGACATCACGCTGAAGTGGACGCCCGACGACGTCGCTGCTGCGTCGCAACCCAAAGCCGATGGCGGGCCGGCCCCGACTCCAGCGGCCGACTCCAGCCCATCGATCTTTACAGCGATTCAGGAGCAGCTTGGGCTGAAGCTGGAGTCGGCAAAGGGGCCTGTGCAGGTGCTGGTCGTCGACCACATCGAGCGGCCGAGCGAAAATTAGCCGTGGGTTCGATACCATGGTCCCATGCTGCTGGCGCGAACCTTTCACCGGGCTATTCTCACTCTCTGCGTGATGGCGATTGCATCGCCGGCATTGGCTCAGCCTCCCGCGCCGCGTGCGCCTGGCGATCCGCCGCCCTACGTGCCGACACTTACCTTCGATGTTGCCTCTGTTCGCGAGATCCAGACGGACGGCGACAATCCCTCCTGGGCCATCGGTCTGGTCAGCCCGCCCCACAGCAGCCAGTTCGAAGCGAAGGCGCACAGTGCGAAGGTGCTCATCATGCTCGCCTATGGATTCGGGCCCTTTACGATATCCGGCGCTCCGGACTGGGTCAGCACCAGCCTCTACAACGTCCTGGCAAAATCCGACCACTCCGTCGACGACCAGTTGGCCAAACTTACCGACGACCAGGCCCGGCTCGAAAAGCAGCACATGCTGCAAGCGCTGCTCGCCGACCGCTTCAAACTTAAGGCCCATTGGGAGACTAAACAGGCCTCGCTCTACGCGCTGGTGATCGCCAAGGGTGGCTCCAAACTGCAACCAACCAAGATCGAGACCGTAGATCCCGCTGTGCCCAACAGCGCGCCGCCCGAGACCAGAGGGCCTGACATCCAGTCCCATTCCGTAGCGCACGGCCGGGAGATGAACGTGCGCTACATTACCGCAAAAGGCATCGCCGGCCTGATCGGCAGCATGCTTCAAACCAATGTCGAGGACAAAACCGGCCTGCCCGGCCGCTACGACTTCACGCTTCACTACACGTATCAGTCGTCCGATCCTGACAGCTTCCCCTCGATTCCTACCGCGCTCCAGGAACAGCTCGGCCTCAAGCTTGAATCCAGCAAAGGCTCGGTCGACGTTCTTGTCATCGACCACATCGAGCGGCCTACGGAGAACTAGACCATCCCCTGAAACCTAGTATTCTGTTGGCAATGTTTGTCCGCAAGCTCACTATCGAACGGGTTGACTCGGATGGCGTGGCCCACGTGTGCCCGATTGCGCAGCTCGACAACTTTGCCATGCGCAACTTCACCAACGACGCGGTCTTCGACGACACGCTGCCGGTCGCGGACGGGTTGATGGAGGCCGGGCTGCGAGTGCCGATCGAGCGGCTGACCGCAGCGATCGAGGATTGGTTTCGGCGCAAGTCGTATCTCGCGCCTGCCGAGCACATTCGCATCACGGAGTTGCCACAGCCCAGCGAACGCTGACCTCAGTGGCAAAAGCTGCGTGCAGGCACTCTCTTTTACGGCCCGGCTTCCACTTCTCGCCGTCAGCATCCAGTGAAATCGGGTTTAGTGAGGGGGAAGGCGCCATACCTTCGGGGCCACACGCACTCCATACTCTGGAGTCGCAGGTCCCCACCAGGCTGCAAATCTCAGGGCGGAAGGAGGCAGTTCGGAACCCAGGGCCGCTTCAATTTAGGGAACTTTCGCGGTCTTTGGCGGTACGGGGACCGGGCGAGTCGGCTGCGCTAGAGCTCTTCGTTCCAGCGCCGCCAATACAGCAACAGGATGTGCAACCATTGCATCTCTTTCTCCACAACTGCGTTTGGTTACCACGCTACCGCCTCGGACTGCAAAGCCGTGTGATTGGAGTCACACCTCTTTCAGGCGGCCTTGTCTTCGAACTGCGGGCCTGCCGGTCGCGCATCGTCCATCGCGATGCGTAATATAGCTGCGCAGTCATTCAGGCCCGCCGCAACCAAGGGAAGGGAGTTCGACATGCATCGCCTGCCAATTGCCATCCTCGCCGCAGCGCTCAGTGCCACTCTTTTGCACGCGCAGGCGCCCTCGCCCTCGGCCGATCCCTACGCCAACAATCCCGACGCCGGCAAGCTGCAGTTCCCGCTGGCCGCGCCCGCGGGCAAGGATTCCGGCGCGATCAATGCTGCACCACCCGGCGCCGTCAACCAGGGCCCGCTCGATCCGGCCCACTGGAAGTATGGCCCCGCCTACGATGCGCCTGCCGACGCCGGCATCTGGAACCCCGTCATGATCAAGATGATGAAGGGCGAAAAAGTCACCGGCGGCACCGTCTTCTCCACCGACACGCCCGCCACTTACTGCGCCATGGCCAACGCCGGCTACGACTTCATCTGGACCGAGATGCAGCATGACGCGCGCGACTGGGAGGCGGTCGGCCGCATGTGGAAGGCCTGCCCGCACGCCAAAGCCGTCCCCGGCGTCCGCGTCGCCTACACCGACGAGCGCGAGATCCAGCATGCGATGGACCTGGGCGCGCTGGTTATCATTGTGCCCACCGTGCGCTCCGTCGCCGAAGGGGTCGCCGCGCGCGACTGGACCATGTATCCTCCGCTGGGCAAGCGCTCGCTGGGCGGCGGCCAGGCGTTCGAGCCGGAGATGTGGGGCAACGTTCCCGGCGGCTATCGCAACACCATCAACAAGAACGTGGTGCTGATCGAGATGATCGAGACGCTTGAAGGCGCGATGGATGCGCGCAAGATCGCTGCGATTCCGGGAGTGACAGCGATCTTCGCCGCCAGCGGAGATTTAGGCAACTTCTCCGGTTATAAGATGGGAACGCCCGACTATGAGCGGCTGATCAACGTGGTGCACGACGCGGCGCTGGCCGAACACAAACGCCTGTGCGGCCCGTTCGCCTGGCGCGATCGCCCGGACTTCACCTGCTTCCAGAACGCCAGCGAGATCGTGGCGATCCAGCGCGGAGTCGCCGACGAACTTGGGCCGCTGAAGGACACGCAGGAGAAACCCGAAGTCGGCCCCTACGCGGTGAAGAAGTAGGCCGCGCGATCGACGCTATTCTCACAGGGAGGAGCCAAATTCGCGTGCTATGTTGAATCGCCTCCAGCTACGGTCGAGAGTGTTGCTCCTCACGCTGGCGGCCGGGATCGCCACTGCGAAATACCAGCCTGCCGTCGCTCAGACAGCAGCGGACTCCGCGCCTATTGCTGCCGCACCGGCAACCGCGGCGCAGTTCGATCAGTGGCGAAGCCAGATCAAGCGGGCCCTCTTCATCCCGGATACGCTTCCGCCGCTGTCGCCCAGGAAGTACGGCGCATTTTCTCCTGCACAGGGCGTCGTGGCAGAACGCGTCACTTACGGCACGAACTATGGCATGCGCATCCCCGCCATTGTTTACCGGCCCGCACGCGCGAGTGGCCGCCTTCCGGGCATGGTGATCGTGAATGGGCACTCGGGCGACAAGACGTCCTGGTACGCGTTCTACGCCGGCATCCTTTACGCGCGTGCCGGCGCCGTGGTGGTCACCTACGATCCGGTGGGCGAGGACGAGCGCAACAGTGATCGGAAGTCCGAGAGCAATGTGCACGATACGTTCGTAGCCGGGGAACAGATGCCGGCTCGCATGGGAGGCGAATTTGTTACGGATATCCTTCAGGCTGTCAGCTATCTTGCCGCTCGCAGCGATGTGGACCCGCAGCGCATCGGCGTAGCTGCCTACTCCATGGGCTCGTTTCACGCCGCGCTCGCTGGCGCAATCGATCCCCGTATCCATGCGCTGCTGCTCTCCGGCGGAGGCAATCTAAGCGGCCCTGGTGATTATTGGGCGAAGAGTCCCAAGATCATGTGCCAGAGCGGCCCATCCAAGGCGCTGGATTTCCTGCCGGACCGGGGAGCTGTGATTTATGCGCTGAACCAACGCCGCGGTCCAACGTTCCTCATGAATGGAACCCTGGATCAGGTCGTCGTCTCCGTACATACAGACGAGACTTTCTTCGCCGCACTGAGAGATCGCACCGCAAACCTAAGTGGAACGCGTGCCGGCCTGTTCGAGACGTATTGGTTTCCCGACGTGGGGCATCGGCCGAATTTCGTCACGCGTCCGGCTGCTCTGTGGCTTTATCGACAGCTTCATTTTCCCAACTGGACCGAAGCGAAGATTGCTTCCTTCGACGAGGTGCACGTGAGCGAGTGGTCCGCAGCGACGGGAGCCCATGTCGGCGTCAACTTCCAAAAGGAACTTTCCGAGGGAGGAGTTCGCGCATTGACCACCGATGTCCCCAATGTTCCTCGCGACGAACTGCAAGCCGTTCCGCTCGACGTATGGCAGCGGGAGAAGGATGATTTCACCTGGGAAGCATGGGTCAGGCGAGCAAGCGCAGCTTCGAAGCCGTAAAAGCCGGGTGCCCCATGCTCGGGGGTCTCATCGTCGATCCTGGGGTTACTCTCTGCGCCAACCTGCTGGAATGGAACCAGGAGTCCGCTCTAACCCAGCGTCGCCATGTCGATTACAAATCTGTACCTGACGTCGCTCTTCAGCACGAGGGCGTAGGCCTGCTCGAGATTCTGGATCGGCGTAACCTCGACATCCGAGACGATCCCGTGGTCCGCGCAGTAGTCCAGCATCTCCTGCGTCTCTTTCATGCCGCCGATGTTCGATCCGGCCAGCGCCACGCGATAGCCGGTGAGCGAGAACGGCGCAACGGGTAGCTGTTCTTCCGACAGGCCGACGAGACAGAGAGTGCTGTCCAGTTTCAGCAGCTTCAGGTAGTCGTTCAGGTTGTGCGGAGCGGAGACGCAGTCGAGGATGAAGTCGAAGCTGGCCGCATGCTTCGCCATCGCGGCGGCGTCCTTCGAGACGACTACCTCGTCCGCGCCCAGGCGCTTCGCGTCTTCAATCTTCGACTCCGAAGTGGTGAACTGGACGACATGCGCGCCGAAGCTGTGCGCGAACTTCAGCCCCATATGTCCGAGCCCGCCCAGGCCAACTACGCCCACCTTCTTGCCCGGCCCGGCTTTCCAGTGGCGCATGGGCGAGTAGGTGGTGATGCCCGCGCAGAGGAGCGGAGCGACACCGGCGAGTTTGTCGCCAAATTTGGACGAGAGCGTGTGTACATAGCGCTCGTCGCACACGATGTTGTTGGAGTAGCCGCCGTACGCGATCGCGCCGTCGTAGCCCTTCGCGTTGTAGGTGCCGACGAAGCCCTTCATGCAGTAGTTTTCGAGGTCCGCCTTGCAGTTCGCGCACACGCGGCAGGAATCGACCATCACGCCGATGCCGGCCAGGTCGCCCGCCTTGAACTTCTTTACGTCCGCGCCAACCGCAGTTACCGTGCCGACAATCTCGTGCCCCGGCACCATCGGATAGATCGATCCGCCCCACTCATCGCGCACCTGGTGGATGTCGGAGTGGCAGATGCCGCAGTAGGCAATCTCGACCACCACATCGCACGGCCCCGGCTCACGCCGCTCAAAACTCCACGGCACCAGCGCCGACTTCGTATCCAACGCAGCATATCCATGCGACTTCATTTGGAACTCCTCTTGTGCAAGTCAGACGTAATTCAGGGGAACAGCATCGCAACGGAGACGCGGTATCGGCCGGCACACTACTCGTCGTAGTGCAGCAGGCTAAACACGTCGTACTCGGGGAACTTGGCGCGGCCCTTGAGGAAGTCGAGTTCGACTGCGAAGCCGAGGCCCGCGATCTCGCCGCCAAGCTGGCGGACCAGTTGCACCGTCGCCTGCATCGTTCCGCCGGTGGCCAGCAGGTCGTCGACGATCACTACGCGCTGGCCGGGCTCGATCGCGTCCAGATGAATCTCCAGCGCATCGGCGCCGTACTCCAGGTCATAGCTGACGCGCGCGGTCTTCGCGGGCAGCTTCTTCGGTTTGCGCACAGGCACAAAGCCCGCGTTCAGCCGGTAGGCCAGCGCCGGGCCGAAGATGAAGCCGCGCGCCTCGATGCCCAGCACCAGGTCGATCTCCTTGCCAATGTAATGCGCGGCCAGCGCGTCGATCAACTGCGCGAAGCCGGTCTTATCCTTCAGCAGCGTGGTGATGTCGTAGAACAGGATGCCGGGCTTGGGAAAGTCGGGCACGGTGCGGACGAGTTCCTTCAGCGCTTCACAGTTGATGGGGGCCTTCACAGGGGTCACTTACCACGCTCCTTCAATCTCGAATGTCTTCAGCGCCGCGCCTTCGCTTTCGGCCAGCGTGTGTTCAATCACTTCATCCACGCGGCTGCCGCGCGAGCCCTGGCCCAGCGCCAGTTGCAGGTCCGTCAACTGGTCGGGCTCGCCCGCGGCCAGCACTTCAACGTGCCCGTCGGGAGTGTTGCGCACCCAGCCGCGCAGGCCAATCTCCGCCGCCTCGCGATGCACGAACCAGCGAAACCCGACGCCCTGCACACGGCCTTTGACCAGAAAATGCTGCACCATGATTGAATTATTGCGCCCGAAGAACGAAAGCATCGTCAATAAACCGGTTACCAATGGTCTGTCCGCCGAGACGCACCCGAGTTTGCCGCCCTACCTTGATTTTGGTGCGAAAGACCTTGCGCAGTTCACGAATGAAAGGGTCTTTCGTCGGAAGAATCATGATGGGCGGGAGCGGGTAGTCAAATTTGCCGTGCAAAATCCCATGGACCTTCACGCCTGCTTTGAGCGAGTTGTCCTGGTCGAGGGAGGGAGAGGAAAGAACCAGCCTCCAGTCGGAATACTCCGGAAAGATTGCAAAGAGGGCTGTGATTTGTTTGATCTGGGCCGCATCGAGCTCGGAGACTATCTCCCGGCCTGCGCTTAAATCAGGACCTACCAGCGTTGCTTGATCCATGGCATCACACCATCCTTTCTTTGCAAGATCGCGTCCAGGAGCACCTCGGCTTGATTCCTACTCCAAATAGTGTATCGACTTGCCTCCGACCACTTGATGACCTCGTCCCATACGGCTGCAAAGTTCCGACTCGCCTGCTTCGCCGTTTCCAGTTCATCGTTCAAATCGGCCAGCTTCAAAAGTTCTCGCAGATTGTGTGTGAATACTTTGTCGGAAAAACCCTTCTCAGGGAAATCGTGACGCCTGACTCCCTTGGCTACACACGCCTTCAAAGCACACTCCACCGCATACCCTGCCAGATAGTATGCACCGCTGTACTCTCCAGCTTTGAAGAGAATTTTGGCTTCACGAATCCTTGTTCCGGCAAGTCTCTGTAGGTCGTTCCGGTTCATCTAGCTCAATCCTACGCCCGGCTCATGTAGGCGCCTTCGGCCGTATCCACGCGGATCTTCTCGCCCTCGTTGATGAACGGCGGAACCTGGACGATGAGGCCCGTCTCCATCTCCGCCGGCTTGGTCACGCTGCTGGCGGTGGCAGACTTGATGCCCGGCTCGGTCTTCATCACCGTCATCTCGACGTAGGTCGGAAGCTCGATGCCCACCGCTTTCCCATCGTGAAAGCTGACGCTGATGGACAGGTTCGGCGTCAGGTATTCGACGGCATCGCCCAGCGTGTCGTGTTTCAGCACGGTCTGCTCGAAGGTCTCGTCCATGAAGTAGTAGTCGTCGCCGTCGTTGTAGAGAAACTCCATCTTGATCTCGTCGACCTTGACGCGATCGATCGGATCGGGCGAGCGGAAGCGCTCCACAAACATCGCGCCCGTGCGCACGTTCTTCAGCTTGGCCTGGATGAAGGCGCGCAGGTTGCCGGGCGTGCGGTGCTCCACCGAGAAGACCACATGAAGCTGGTCGTTGTGCTTGATAATCATGCCCGGTCGCATCTGCGTGGCGGGAATCGACATAAGAGAAACCCCTGAATTTGTTGAATCTGACGGTTGATTTGCGCGGACCTGGGAACGGCTGCGGCGAACTTTGCTCGCTGGGCCGGAATACCTCTCCACTCCGCAACCTATCTATTGTAGCGTGCCGCCGCGCGCCAGCGGCATGAACCCTGCCCCTGCCTGGCGGTGCGGTTTTGAACCCTCGCGCTAAGTATCGTACGCAACGCCATCAATCCTGACTTTGGAGCACCAGAAGCAAAAGTGAATCTCCCTGCCAGGCGCAAGTTCCGCAAGATCCAACTGACGCCAGCTGTGCAATCCCACACGGCAGAACTGTGCCAGTACGAAATTGGCTTCATGCTCCCGGTGCGGCCACAGCTTCGCTACCCGAGTTGCGAGGTTGGGATCGGATAATCCTTGGTTTGGGTCTGCCATGTCTGCCATCCTCTCACCACTAATGTTGGAACAGCGCCGCCGGAACTGTCTCTCCCATCTTCTTATATCCCGCCGGCGAGGGATGCAGATGGTCGCCGCTGTCGTAGGCCGGCAGCAGCCGGTCCGGATGCTCGGGATCGCGCATCACTGCATCAAAGTCGATCACCGCGTCGAAGTGTCCCGCCGCGCGAATCCACTGGTTCACGGCCGCCAGGTCCTGTTGATTCAGCGGCCCCGGATGGTAGTAGTCCGAGCCCGCGTACGGCAACACCGTTGCCCCGTAAACCTGGATGCCCTCGGCATGGGCGCGCAACACAATCTGCTCATACGCGCTGGTGATGCTGCGGACCAGCGCCTGGTGATCGGCCTCCGGAACCTCGCCCATCCGCGTCAGGCCGCCCAGGTCGTTCACGCCTTCGAGCACGATTAAATACCGCACGCCAGCTTTCGCCAACACATCGCGATCGAAGCGTGCCAGCGCATTCGGCCCCAGCCCATCCGTCAGCAAATGGTTGCCGCCGATGCCCTCGTTCAGCACGCCCACCTGGCCTCTTGGCGAGGAACCCTCAAGCCGAGCGGCAAGCACGTCGGGCCAGCGGTCGTTGCCGTTGGTGGTGGCGGCGTGGCCGTCCGTGATTGAGTCGCCCAGGATCACCACCGAAAACGCAGCCGGTTCTGAGACGCGGTTTGAGACGCTAACATCCACGCCGGAGAGAAAGTACCAATGGTCGATGTGCTTCGCGTCGGGCAGATCGCTTGCCATAGCCACATTGCCGTGGGCAACATAGGACGTCGCGCGCGAACCGGGATGCCCGGTCTGCTGCGGCCCCGCATGTTCGATGTGCATGGTCACGGCGACGTCGGCCAACGCCGCGGTCGAGATAAGAACCGGATCGGACACATACTCCGCGCCCGGCGGAATCGCGACGGCTAGCGCGCCGGAAAAACTCACAGCGAAGTCGACCCTGGCATCGATCTTCGCTCCGGCAATCGACACCGGTCGCGCCACACGCACTGAATCGATGCGCAGCGGCTCCGTGCCGAACTCGTTCGAGAGGTGAATCCGCAGCGCCGTTCCGCCCGCGGACAGATGCACGATCTGCCGCAGCGTCGAGTCCGTCAGCCACTCGGCGGGCAGAGCATTCGCTGGCTCGGGCACCTGCTGCGCCGCCGCCCACGACCCCACCCACTTCGCCTGCGCCGCCGCGCCGCGCGCCGTCCCCAGCAGCGCACATACCACCGTGGCCCAGCGCCCGAAACTTCTTGCGCATCGCATAGCCCGCAATCCTATCGATTTTCGCCGGGCCAATCAAAAGATTGAAGGGCGTCTCCGCTCTGCGAGGCTCTAGGAGCAAGGGCATAAAATAAAACCATGGCGCATCTGGATAAAGAAAGACAGAAGCTCGTCGCCCGCATCAAGCGCATCCGCGGTCAGGTCGATTCCATCGAGCGCTCGCTCTCCACCGACGACGACTGCGCCGACATCCTGATGCTGCTCGCCAACGTGCGCGGCGGCGTCAACAGCCTCATGGCCGAGGTCCTCGAAGACCACATCCGCTTGCACCTGCTGCCATCCGAAAAGAACGTCGCCGCGCCCCAGGAACTCGCCGAAGACCTCATCGATTTGGTGCGCGCGTATCTGAAATAGCTACAGCTTCGCCACCAACGCCGCCAGCAGCGCCGTCCGCGGCACCAGGTGCTCGATCGCCACGGATTCATGCGCCGCATGCGCGCCCTCGCCCACCGCGCCCAGCCCATCCAGCGTCGGCACGCCCAGCGCTGCGGTAAAGTTGCCGTCCGAGCCGCCTCCGGTCGCAGCTTCATCCAGCGCAAACCCAATCTCCGCAGCGAGCCCGCGCGCCTGCTTGTAGAGCGCCACCGTCCCCGCCTTGCGCTCCATCGGCGGACGATTCAGCCCGCCGGTAATCTCCAGCCGGCAGGCCGGGTCTTCGCACCGAAGCCCACGAAACAGCTTGTCGACCTTCGCCGCATCGCTCGCCTTCGCGATGCGCACGTCGACCTGGGCGTAGGCGTGTTCCGCAACCACGTTCGACCGCGTCCCGCCGGCAATCACGCCCGGATTCACCGTCCGTCCCACGCGCAGATCGGTGAACGCGGCAACCTTCTCCAGCAGCCGGGCGAGTTCAAGAATCGCCGAGTGGCCGCGCGCGAAGTCCACCCCGCTATGCGCCGCTACTCCGGTGACGTGCAGCCGATACTCGCCGACCCCCTTGCGTGCCGTCTTGCACGCCAGCCCCTGCGCCGGCTCCACGACGAGAACCGCCTCGGAAGCGAGCGCCAGTCGCTCCGTAATCCCCCGCGAAACCGGGCTGCCTACCTCCTCGTCGGGGTTCAGCAGCAGCGTCACCGGCCGGCTCACTCCGACCTGGGCCAGCACCCGCATTGCCGCCAGAGCCATTACCACGCCGGCCTTCATATCCAGGACGCCGGGCCCAAAGAACCGGCCGTCTTTTTCCCGCCAGGGCATCCTGGCGAGGGTTCCCAGCGGCCACACCGTGTCCAAATGGCCAAGCAGCAGCACCGGCTTCCGCCCGCCCCGCGCCGGCCCGAACCGAGCCTCCAGAACATCGCCAAACTGCTTGTGTTTGTGCGTCTTAGTCATGCCACCAGCGACCGAGGCCAGCTCCGTGACCAGCCGCACGGCCGCATCCACCGCAGCCTTGTCGTCGCTGGGCGACTCGACCTCAACCAGCCGCCGCAAGGTCTCTTTCATCCAGCCGAACTGCCCCGCCGCAAGCTCCACAAACGCTTTTGTTTCCATCGTTTTCCCGTCCTTCAATGCCTTAGGATGGTACCGCAAAATCCGCGCGTTTTATCATTCCAGCAGGGAATCCGCTTCTGCTCAGTCTTTGTTCCTTCTGGCCGCTTACCATTGCCTCATTTCCGCCAAAGGTGTGGTAAATTTGCCACACTCCGAATCGTTCTCCCCACTGTAACCTAACCTGTGGATATCTTTCGGAGCCCCTGTCTTTGTCCCAAAACGCCCATCCTGAACAAACAATACGGTCTGACATCGAGTTCCGCGGCATAGGCCTTCACTCCGGCGCGGAAGTTTCGATGCGCCTGGTCGCCGCGCCCGCCGGCTCCGGCATCGTCTTCCGCCGGACGGATCTCGACAACTTCGAGATCCCCGCGAACGGCCGCAACGTCGCCAAAGTCAGCTACGCCACCTCGCTGATGCGCGGCTCGGTGCTGATATCCACCACCGAGCACCTCCTCAGCGCCCTCATCGGCTTCGGCGTCGACAACGTCATCGTCGAAGTCGACAACCTCGAGCTGCCCATCCTCGACGGCTCCGCCCTGCCCTACATCGAAGCCTTTCAGCGCGTCGGCCTCAAGCAGCAGCGCCGTAAGCGCGAGTACCTCCGCATCCTGAAGCCGGTCGAGGTGCGCGAAGGCAGCAAATTCATTGGCGTCTATCCCGGCCACGGCTACGGCATCGACTACACCATCGACTTCCCCGCGCCCATCGGCTCGGAGACCTTCCGCGGTGACCTCGAAACCGGCGATTACGCGAAGCTGATCGCCCCGGCGCGCACCTTCGGCTTCCGCGAAGATGAGGCCAAGCTCCGCGATATGGGCCTCATCCGCGGCGCCACCGACGCCTGCGTCATCGTCCTCACCAAAGACGGCGTGCAGAACGGCCCGCTCCGCTTCGCCGACGAGTTCGTCCGCCACAAAGTCCTCGACCTGATTGGCGACCTCGCCCTTGCCGGCCGCCGCATCCAGGGCCGCGTCATCGCCGAGCGCGCCGGCCACGCCATGCACACCGCCCTGGTCCAGCGCCTGCTCCGTGACCGCTCCGCCTGGGAACTCGCCCACGTCCACGACGAAGCCAGCCACCCCGCCCACGCCGCAACTGCGCTGCTACCCGTCACGGCGTAACGTTCTCCGTTCTCCGTTCTCCGTGCTACGTTGTCCGTATAGGCCGATTCTCAAACACTCAACCTAGAACGGACAATGCTCCATGCTTCGCCTCGCCCACACCTCCGACCTGCCTGCCCTTATGGCGCTCGTCCGCCGCGTCGTTCCGCTCATGCGCGCTGACGGCAACCTGCAATGGGACGACGGCTACCCTAACGAGCAGGTCTTCGAGCACGACATCGACCAGTCTGAGCTCTGGGTTGCCGAGCCGGCTCCCGGCGCGCTCGCCGGCGTCGCCGCCATCACCACACAGCAGTCACCCGAGTACGCCCACGTCGGCTGGAACATCCACGAGCCGGCCATCGTGATCCATCGCCTGGCCGTCGACCCTGCCTATCGCGGAGCGGGTGTCGCCGTCCCCCTCATGCAGCAGGCCGAGGCGGTCGCCCGCGAGCGCGCCATCTCCGTCCTGCGCGTCGACACCAATTCAAAAAATCCCGCCACCCAGCGTCTCCTGCCCAGGCTCGGCTACACCCTGGCCGGTGAGATCGATCTCGACTACCGCCCCGGCCTCCGCTTCTACTGCTACGAAAAACGCCTGCAGTAGCGTGCTACGTTCTCCGTTGTACGTTCGCCATTCCTCGAATTCAAATACGTACAACGAACAACGTAGAACGGACAACGTCTGATGCCCCTAGCCGCCATCGCCCTCGGCTCCAACCTCGCCTCCGCATTCGGCGACCGCGCCGCCAACCTGCGCGAAGCCGTCAGCCGAGTCGCAACCCTGGGCCACATCCGCGCCGTGTCCTCTTTCTACTCGACCGCGCCCGTCGGCTACACTGAGCAGCCCGACTTCCTCAACGCTGCTCTCCTGCTCGAAACCGATCTCGAGCCGCTGGCCCTGTTGCGCGCCCTGCTCGAAATCGAGCGCGCCATGGGCCGCGACCGTGCCTCCGTCCCCGCCAAGGGTCCCCGCATCATCGACCTCGATCTGCTGCTGATGGGGGATACAGTGCTCACCACGCCCGAACTCACCCTGCCGCACCCCGCTATGAAGGACCGCCGCTTCGTCCTCGAACCCCTCGCCGAGATAGCGCCTGCAATGGTCCACCCAATCTCCGGGCAGACCGTCGCCGAGCTACTATGCCTGGTGGACAGAACGAATTTGCTTGATGCGGATGCCTGCCGATCGACTGAATGACGCACCGGACGGGTAAGGAATCTCCTGTTTTGACAAGCCTTCGCAGCATTTCTTACATCTATGTGTAATCCACCCACGCATACTCCGGAGGACTCATGGCGAATTCACAGACACTGATAGCTCGGGCCTACTCTGCGTTCAATCTTCGCGATATCGACGGCGCACTGGCGCTTATGAGTGAGAACGTCAGCTGGCCCAAGGCATCGGAAGGAGGGCGCGTCGTCGGGAAAGAAGAGATTCGGGCCTACTGGACCCGTCAGTGGAAGGAGTTTAATCCTCAAGTGGAGCCACTTGAGATCATCGACCGGGAAGACGGCGTTACCGAAGTCAAAGTTCATCAGCTCGTGAAGAGCCTCGGAGGCGATGTCCTATCGGACGGTGAGGTGTGGCATGTTTACGCGATCACGAAAGGTCTCATTGAGCGCATGGACCTCAAGCAAAGCGAAACAGGTTCCGATCCTGCCCCATCTGCAGCATTCTCCAAACGCTAGCGTCTGCGCTGCGCCTAAGCTGGGAACGCCATACCGACCGGCGTCCCCAGCTCGCGCAGCCCACGTTGCTACTTCACAGCACCTGGATAGATCTCCGGGATCGGAGCCGACCGCTGATTGTCCTTCTCCGGGTGCGGAAAAGGCTTCCTCGGCATCATCTCGTCGCGCTCGCTGGTGTTGTACAGGAAGATCGCCTCCACCACCGCGGCCTGTTCCAGGTCCGCCGCGTGCAGCCGATCGACCGTGTCCATGTCAGAGTGGTGCGTGCGCGTCTCGTAGTCCATCGGATCTTGAATGAACTGGAATCCCGGCAGACCCACCGCGTCGAACGACAGGTGATCCGTGCCGCCCGTGTTGCGATAGCTGATGGTCGATACGCCCAGGTCCGCCAGCGGCGCAATCCACTGCGCAAAGATCGGCCCGATCGGAAAATTCTCCTGCGTATAAACGCCGCGTATCCGGCCTGTGCCGTTGTCCAGGTTGTAGTAGGCGTCCAGCGTCTCCCACTCCTTGGTCGTGGTCAGGGCGCCCTTGCGCCGCAGATACGCAGGAAGATTCGGCGGCTCCGGCGGGTTCGGCTCAGCAAAGGTGCCGAAGTGCAGCTTCGCGTAGCCTTGCGAGCCATACAGACCCTCTTCCTCGCCCGACCACAGCGCAATCCGGATCGTCCTCCGCGGCTTGATGTCCAGCGCCTTCAGGATGCGCACCGCCTCCATCGCCACCACCGAGCCCGCACCGTTGTCGGTTGCGCCCGTGCCCGAGATCCAGCTATCCAGATGCCCGCCCACCATCACCACCTGGTCCTTCAGCTTCGGGTCGGTGCCAGGAATCTCCGCCACCGTGTCGAAGCCATGCTCGTGATCGCCGGTAAAGTTCGCCTCGATGTTTACCTCCACCGTTACCGGCACGTGATTCTGCACCAGGCGCACCAGCCGGTTGTAGTGCTCGATCATCATCACGGCGTTCGGTATCGTCACCGCGTTCTCTTTCTTCTGCGCGCTCTGCACCAGGTCCGCGCCGTTGTCGTCGAAGATGATGCCCGTGCCGCCACCAACCCCGCTGTCGCGCGTCGGCGTCAGGATCGCGGCCACACCTTCAGCCGCCATCTTCTTCAACGCCTCCGCGCGCGCCTGGGTGGCCTTCATCCGGGCCAGCACCGCGTCGCGATTTTGCCCGCCGCCGGCTCCCGCCGGATAGGTTTCCATATCCTTCAACTCCGCATCCGTGTAGCGGCGGAAGAGCGGGACGGTGATGTCCGGCGTCGGCCGCGACGCACCCAGCAGCACAATCTTCCCCTTCAGCTTGCCGGTGTATGCATCCAGGTTCGGCGTCTGCGTCAGGTCGATATACACCACCTCGCCCGACACCGGCCCATTGGTCGCGGGCGACCACGGCGCGGCCTGCGCCCACAGCGGCTCCGGGTCCGGCGACACCATGCGCACCCACGTATTCACCTGCTGCCAGCCCATGCCGAACTCGCCCCAATCCTCCAGGTGCGCATTCTCCAGGCCGATCTTTGTCAGCGTGTCGCGCGTCCACGCATTCGCCTTCGCCATGTTAGGCGAGCCGGTCAGCCGCGGCCCAATCCCATCGTTCAGCGCCTCGCCAAACTGCATTACATGCGAGTGCATCAGCCCCTCTTCGCGGATGCGCGCATACATCGTCAGGTCCAGCTTCTCCACTGCGGGCTGCGGGCCGTAATACTCCGGCACGGCTGGCTGACTGGGCGCGGCCGGCTTCGCCTTGTCCTTATCGGCTGCAACCACCGGCAACGACAGCGCTGCAACAGCAAACGCACAGCAACTCCACGACGCAAGCGTGCGGGCAGATATCATCAGGCATTCCTCCAGAAAAATCTCATGCGGTAAAAACGAGAGTAGCAGAATCTACCGCGTCTCCGGCGGCACGGGATACGCCGGCGGCGCGCCCGGAAACGTCACCACAATATGTTCGAAGACCACGCCGGGGTCGCGATACAGCAGCCGCAGCGTATGTCTTCCCGGGCCCATCGCTCCCAGCGGCACCGTCGCAATCGCCGAATTACGCAGCACATTCTCCGCCCACCCGGAGTCACTGGGACCATCGCCCGCGCCGGAGGCCTTGCGCGGCGTGGCCGGCGCGCTCAGGTCCAGCTCCACCGGCGCGCCTCCGTCGAGCGAGATCGCATAGCGCAGGTGATGATCCGAGTCGACCGCAAACGTTGGCAGCAGATGCAGCGCCAGCGTGGCGGGCCCATCGCTGAGCGCGGTGAAGTCATACTCCAGCCATGCCGTTGGCTCGGGGTATTTGCCCGAGGCCAGCCACGGCTGATCGAGGTCCGCCAGCAATCCCGGCCTGCCGTACTCCACCGAATCGCCCGAGATGCCCAGGTCCGCGAGCACGTTCCATCGCGCCACACCCGCGTCGAGCCTCCCCACCTTCGGGCTGTAGGCACTCGTGTTCGACTTGCGCGAAAAGTGCGCCGCGTTGATCGACACCGTCCCCGAACGCTCGATGAAGCCCGAAAGCGTCGGCGTCGAAATCAGCGGCAGCGTGTCCGCGCCCCACGACGCGGCCAGCACCTGCTCGCCGATGGCAGCCGCGTGCGGCATCTCAAAGACATGCCGTTCGCGTGGCGCGGCGGACATAATCCCATCCCACTTGCCCCCTTCGAGCGAGTTGTACTTCGCCGTCAGCGTCTGGATCGCCTCGTACGCG